>VFQT010004048.1_pt1 | contig 12666 bp, 10 predicted proteins | sample 3512381 | NCBI WGS metagenome assembly VFQT01 (sample SAMN10412376, study PRJNA504923) | tailings metagenome | isolation source: Relicate 2 Philex TSF3 active mining site | place: Philippines: Tuba, Benguet | collected 2017-08-29 | reverse complement strand
TCGGGTGATTCGAAATCGCCTCGATGCGGTTGCCAAAAGGTGACCAGCGCTCGAGCCTCGGCAGGTTCTCGCTCCGGTTGTTGACCGAGGCCGCCTCGTCGAGGGGACCTGCAGCGATTTCCCCGAAGCGCTCCAAATGTTCGCGATAACGATCGTAGCGCTCGCCGAGGTGGTTTTCGAGCAATCGCGCGAGTTGCCGCTCGGCGTGAAAGAAGTTCACCTTCTGACGCCGTTCGAAGTCGGAGAGGGCCTCTCTCGCCGAGCTCACAGGGGCAGTCCGTGCAGCCATTGCAGTGCTCATGACGTTTCTCTTTCCTGAAGGTTATCAGGTGCTTTCGCGACCGAGTGAATCATCATTCATCTTTCCATTGCCTCGCGCGACCGGGCACCTATATATCTCCCGGCGACGGTCGGGGAAGTCCATCCGCCGACCGTCGCCGACTCGCTATACGCACCCGGGCTGACGCACACAGCCCCGGGACAGACAGCCCAACATGGGCTCCCGCACGGAGCCCGCACAGACTCATCACCAACTCATACAAGGAGACGACCGTGGCCGACTTCTACGCCGACATGAGGGACATCCGCTTCAACCTCTTCGACTTCCTCGGGCTCGGCTCGTTCTCGAAGCACACGCACTTCAAGGACGCCGATCAGGCCACGATGAGTGACATCCTCGACGCGGCCGAGCAGCAGTCGCGCGAGATCCTGTTCCCTTGCAACGAGCTCGGCGACAAGGTCGGCGTCAAGTTCGACAACGGTAAGGTCACCTTCCCGCCCGGCTTCCGCGAGGCCTACAAGGCGTTCTCCGAGTCCGGCTGGAATGGCCTTTCGATGCGTCCTGAAGACGGCGGCCAGGGCTTCCCCGTCACCCTGCACATCGCCTCGCAAGAGCTGTTTACCGCCGCGAACGTGAACTTCATGTTCACCCCCGGCCTCACCCACGGCGCCCTCGGCCTCATCCAGGAGTTCGGCTCGGCCGACCAGAAGGCCATCTACTGCCAGAAGATGCTCGACGGCACCTGGACGGGCACGATGTGCCTCACCGAGCCCCACGCGGGCACGGCTGTCCCCGACCTCCGCACGACCGCCCGCCCGGTCGAGGGCAAGCCTGGCTTCTTCAAGATCAAGGGCCAGAAGATCTTCATCTCGTCGGGCGAGCATGACCTGACGAACAACATCGTCCATATGGTCCTCGCGCGCGTCGAGGGCGACCCGGGCGACCACCGCGGCGTCTCGCTCTTCATCGTCCCGAAGAACAAGGTCGAGAACGGCAAGGTCGTCGGCAGCAACGACGTCACCTGCGTCGGCGTCGAGCACAAGATGGGCATCCACGCTTCAGCTACCTGCCAGCTCAGCTTCGGCGACAACGACGACTGCGAGGGCTGGCTCATCGGCGGGCAGGGCGAAGGCCTCCGCTGCATGTTCAAGATGATGAACGAGGCGCGTATCGCGGTCGGCCTCCAGGGTGTGGCGCTTGGCAACATCGCCTACCAGCGCGCCGTCCGTTACGCGAAAGAGCGCGTCCAGGGCAACCGTCTCTCCGACATGCGCAAGGCCGAGCCGCAGAAGGTCGCCATCATCGAGCACGCCGACGTCAAGCGCATGCTGATGGAGATGAAGGCCCTCTCGGAAGGTGGCCGCGCGCTCATGCTCTACGCGGCGTCCTGCATCGACCGCATGGAGATGGCTTCCGACGAGAAGGACAAGAACCACTGGAGCTACCAGCTCGAGGTGCTCACCCCGATCGTCAAGGCCTGGTGCTCGGACGAGGGCTTCCACACCTGCAACACCGGCATCCAGGTCTTCGGCGGCTACGGCTACATCCGCGAGTACGGCATGGAGCAGCTGCTGCGCGACGTGAAGATCGCGTCGATCTACGAGGGCACCAACGGCGTGCAGGCGATGGACCTCCTCGGTCGCAAGGTCGCTCGCGGCGGCGGCGTCATGATGATGGCGCTCGTCAACGAGATGAACAAGACGCTGAACGGACCGGGCAAAGAGGGCGAGTTCGCTGAGGAAATCGCCTCGCTTGCGAAGGCCCGCGACGTGCTCGCGCAGACCGCGATGGGCTTTGGCCAGTCCAACATGAAGGGCGATGTCGACTACCCCGCGTTCCACGCGGTGAAGTTCCTCCAGATGTTCGGCGATGTGCTCGTCGGTTGGCTGCTCGTGCGTCAGGCCCAGCTCGCGAAGTCGCTCTACGACAAGCGCCTCACCGAGAAGTCGGGCGACCCGATGGCCGAGGGCTTTGGCGCCTTCCTCGCCGATGACGCCGAGGCGCGTTATCTCCACGGCAAGATCCAGACGGCGCGCTTCTTCGTCCATCAGGTCATGCCGCGCGTCCACGCGAACGCCGCCTCCATCAAGAGCAATGACCGCTCCGCGCTGACGATGGCGTTCTGACCCGCCTGACCTAGTACCGATAAGGCCCGCCATCCCATCGAGGGTGGCGGGCTTTTTATTTTCTCGTCGAGTTCCGACAAATCTCTTCGGGTTTCTGGCGCATTTACCGGGCTTGATTCAGGCTTCGCGTTGAGGTCTCTTCGACCCGAGTTCGAGAAAGGTGCTCACCCCATGTGCAGGCTTTTCGGTTTCCGAAGCGTCATCCCGAGCCAGGTCCATCGGTCCCTCGTCGCGGCCGACAATGCCATCGCCAAACAATCCGAGCGTCACCCCGATGGCTGGGGCGTCGCCTATTACGTCGACGGCGCGCCACACGTCACAAAAAGCGCCGCGGGCGCGGTCGACGATGCCATCTTCAAGCGTGTCTCGGGAGTGGTCAGCTCGGAAACGGTCGTCGCGCACATTCGCAAGGCGACCCAGGGACAACTGACCGTCCTCAATTCGCACCCCTTTCAGTATGGCCGCTGGGTCCTCGCGCATAATGGCGACATCCCGAGCTTTTCCGCGGTCAAGCGCGACCTCGAAGATGCCATCGCCCCGAGGCTCCGCCGCTTCATCCTCGGCGACACCGACAGCGAGCGCGTCTTCTTCCTCTTCCTCTCCGAGCTCGCCCGCCACGGCGAGCTCTCGAGCGCGGTTGGCTTCGACGAGGTCAAGTCCGCGCTGCGCTCGACCGTCGCGACCGTCCGCCGCCTCGCGGATTCGCCATCTTCGCGGAGCCTCCTTACCCTGCTCGTGACCAACGGACAGACGATGGCCGCCCATCAAGGGGGTAAGGAGCTCTACTTCTCGACCTGGAAGAAGCGCTGCGCCGACCGCGATGTTTGCCCGTCATTGTCGCGTTCCTGCGAGCAACCGACGACCGCGGGCAAGGTCAACCATCTCCTCATCGCGAGCGAGCCCCTTCAGGGCGAAAACGTCTGGGAGCCGCTCGCCGAGGGAGACATCGTGGGCGTCGACTGGCGCATGAACGTCGTTCACGAAAAGGACGCGCGGGCCGCTGATACGGCGCTCTGCTCTGGGCGCTGACCTCGCGATCAGAACGAGAGGGCGGTGCGACCGTCTTCGATGCAGTTGAAAGTCGTTGCGCAGCGCTCGCCGTCGCCGCAGCCGAGGACATCGCGGCCGAGTTCGGCGCCCGAGGCGTCGCGCACGCTCGAGACCGAGACCTCGAACTCGCCGGGAGACGCACCCGCCAGGCATCGGCCAACCCAGGTGAGACCAGTGGCGGCCTTTGCGCAGACTTTCTCGAGCCGGCTGCTGCCGTCGGACCCGAGGCGCATATCGAGGCAGACCTCGGCCGCGGCCGTCGGCAGGTCGAGGTCGAGCCCTACGCTGACGAGCCCGTGGGCGAGCTTCGGGACGAAGAGCACCCTGAAGTCGGCCGCTTCCCGGCCATCACAGAAGTAGGTCATCGTGCACGGCGCATCATCGGTGCACGGGCTCTGGAAGCGCGCGGTCGCGTCCTCACCGGCAACCGTGAGCCTGCGGCTGACGACCGCGAGGTCGAGGCGCTCGCCTTCGCAAGCCTCGCGGAGCGCGACGGGCTCGCTCGCCTGTCCGCAGACTTCGCGCGAGAATGCAGCCCCCTCACCGACACCAGTGACCTCGAAGCACGCGGTCTCGACCTCGGCCGGCACAAGCGCCTCGATGACGACCTCAACCCCAGAAGGGGAGGTAGACGCCTCGCACCCGGTGAGGGTGACGAACGCTGCGAACATCGTAAGCGGCATGACCACGCGACGGGACATGGGCCGGGCTCCGCGACATCAAGTCGATAGTCGGATTCAGCGCTACTGCGACCGCAAAGACGACAGCGTACGCCGAAGATTACGACAACAAGATGCACTTCTCCTGCCTCGCAGTCAATCGCGAGGACCGGCAACCAGTAGCGATTGGTGAGCCCCTTGGGCACACCAGGTTGCCGCTCGATTCGAGGCGGGTCTGAAGACGCTCCTGCGGAAGCGTAAGGATGAGCACAAATTCGCAGACGGAGCCCGCGAGGCGACCGTTGTACGAATTTGTGAAGATTAGATCGCCCTCCTGCTCGTTCGGACGCAGAATTTGTTGTGCCTTCAAGGACGTACGGGCTGGCAGGCCCGGCGTTCGAGGTCGCAGAGAGGGCGCAACCGGGATCATGCGGGAGCGCCGTGTTCCACGCAAGACCGGAGTTCAAGACAATGTCACTATTGAAGAGAACGGGCCGAGTTCGGCTCGTCAGGCGGATGGCGGGCTTCCTCGCCGCGCGACTAGCAGAGCTGCCGCTCGAGTCGGTGCGAGACCCGCGCAAACGAAAGTCAAAGTGGTCGATGAGGAGGCTCTTGACCGCAACCCTGGCGGGGATCGCGACGGGCGCCAAGGGGCTTGGCGAGGTCGAAACCCTGCTGCAGATGCTCGGTGACGGGAGTCGGCGACTTCTGAAGCTGCCATCATCGATCCCAGATACGACCCTGCGCGATGTGCTTGTCCGGCTCGAGGTCGATGAAATGCGCATGCTCAATTTTGCAGCGATGGCGCACGCGTTGAGGCGTAAGCAAATCCGCCACAACCTGCCGCTGAGGGTCGTGTCGATGGATGGCAAGCATATCGCGACATGGCTCTTCGACAAGCCCGACGCGCCCGTGAAGTACGGGCAGCGGCAGCAGGGATACTCTGTTGTCCGCACCATCACATCGTGTTTCGCCTCGGCTGACGGCACCCCGTGCCTCGATGCCTACCCGGTCCCGCCAGAGACCAATGAGGTCGGTGCCTTCCGTAGCGCGGCCGGTGCACTCCTCGAAAGGTGGGGCGGCCAGGTCGACGTGCTGATGTACGACGCGGGTGGCTGCGGCCTCGAAAACGCATCATGGGTCCGAACCAAAGGACTCCATTACGTTTTCGTGCTCGCAGAAAACCAGCGCGAACTGATGATGGAGGCGCGGCGATGCCTCGTCGACGCGGCCGCCGCGCCGGTCGTCAGCGAAACCAGGACCGAGGGAAACGCTATCGTCACGCGCCAACTCTTCCTGCACGAACTGCCGGTTGGGATTGGTGCCGATGGCTACCTCGACTGGACCCACCTTCGCACCATCGTCCGTGTCGAAACGACACGCGCGGACAAGTCGTCAGGCAGCTCAACCACCGAGAATCATTTTTATCTCAGCAGCCTCGAGGCTTCGCGACTTCGGCCCAGTGAGTGGCTCCAAATGCTACGTCGCCGTTGGGCCGTCGAGAACGAGAACCACAACACGTGGGACCGCATCCTGCGCGAGGACGACAGGCCGTTCATTCTCGACCCAAGAGGGCTCCTGGTCGTGGCGATCCTGCGATGCATCGCCTTCAACATTCTCACGCTGTTCCGGAGCGTTACGCTTCGTTCAGAGTCTTCGCGAGGGACGCCCTGGAAGACTCTCCTCGAACTCATTCGTTTCGCATTGAAGGTTGCCACGAGCGCTATGCTCGATGGCGTGAGGAACCGAGCCAACGCCACAGTCTGATGGGCCGGGGCTGCCATCCCGTCTCTTCGTCCTTGAGACCAACGCTCTGTGTACATTGTGCTGTCCGAGAAGTTCCCTAAGCGCCCCCACGCCGGTGAGGTGCCGCTTTGGCGTGCCCTCCGGTCGACACCAAGAAAAGCAGCATCGCATCGGTGCGACACGATGGTTCGCTCTGCCTACTGACCGATCGCTACTGGCACGGCAACAACACGGGTGAGGTGCTGGTACAGTCGTCGAAATACATTGTCCGCATGCTCGACGCGGCGACGAACTTCGAGAAGCAGGCTGGCGTCCAACTCCCGAGCGACACCGCAAAGTTCTTCGACGTTGCGAAGAAACTGCTCGAGATTCGTAAGAACAATGGTTCTCGGGAGGAGGCTGAGGAACTCGGTCGTTCGATAGGCATCCACACGGCGGCCGACCTGGAGTCGAAACTCGCATCGCTCGCGACAACGGTGAACACCAACGCTCGCGCGACCGGTGCAGGGGGGAGTTCGTGATGACCAAGGACGGGTGGATAGCGCTGTTGCGGTCGAACGTCGAGCGTTTCAACTTGGCGCGTGAGGCTGAAAACGATGCGTACCTCGACCTGCGGGATGCTGACTTGCGCGACCTCGACCTGGGTGTTGCGCTTCTGCATAGGTGTGACCTTACGAACGCAGACTTTCGAGGAAGTCGCGTGCATACGCTGGCGTTGGCACAGTCGCGTCTCGAAGGCACGCGCCTGGAGCGGGTCACGCATGCCGACCCCTCCTATGAGACCTTGCTCAAGGCCGCACGCGCGGCGTGGGAGGGCCCAGCGGCTTTCTCGGAAGCGCGCGGCGGCTATATCAGCTTCAGCCTCGTCGACTGGTCTGGCGCGGACTTGCGCGGCTTTGACCTTCGCGAATGCTGGCTCACACGCGGTAACCTCACGGGTGTACGGCTCGATGGTGCGCAGCTCGAACGCACCCGCTTCGACGAAGCGAAGCTCGTAGGCGCGAGCCTCCTCGGGGCGAAGATCGAGTCGACGAGCTTCGAGGACAGTATCGCCGATGGGCTCGCTCTCGACGGCATCCTTGACGCGCCACGTTTCAAAGGCGCGCGTCTGGTGGGAATGCGCGCGCGAGGCGCAACCTTCGACACCGCCGACTTCTGGGAGGCGAATCTCGCCCGTGCAGACCTCAGCGGGTGCCGTTTCAAGGACTGCGGCTTCGTCAGCGCGGACCTCCGCGGCGCGCGTTTCCGGGGCGCGCGCTTCGAGCACACCTACCTCACACTCGCGAAGGTCGCTGGCGCTGACTTCGGCGACGCCCAGTTCGAAGCCACCGACCGGGGCGACGTCGACGAGACACCCTAGTCGCGCCTCATACCGCCAGTGGCCTCGGCGCTGACCGCCTCACCACCCGATGGGCACCCGCCCATCCGTCACCTTGCCCGATTCACGACTCCAAGGCACAAGAACCTGTAAATTGACTACTCGGTCTGTCCAGGGTCGCGTAGATATCTCGATTTTCAAGGAAATGTCGTCATGCACCATGAGGCCCCCGAACGCCCCGAGTCGGCCGACCCGCGCTTCTGGAACCCTGATCTCGCATCGACCACGCCCGTCCAGCGCACCTGGAACAAGTGGCACATCGCAGCACTCTGGGTCGGAATGGCGATCTGCATCCCCACTTATACCCTCGCGGCTGGGCTCCTCTCGCAGGGGATGGGGTGGGCGATGGCCGTCGGCCTCGTGCTCGTCGGCAACGTCATCGTGCTCGTCCCGATGGTGCTGAACGCGCACCCCGGCGCGAAGTATGGCGTTCCCTTTCCCGTCCTCGCTCGCGCGTCATTTGGAATCCGCGGCGCCAACATTCCTGGCGTCCTGCGTGCTCTAGTGGCCTGTGGCTGGTTCGGCATCCAGACCTGGCTCGGTGGTCAAGCGGTCTACGAGCTGCTCCGTGCTCTCATACCGGCCATCGGCGAGGCCCCGCATCTCGGAGGCTTCCTCGGCATCAACCTCGCAGAGCTCCTCTCCTTCATCGGCTTCTGGGCGCTCAACATGTACTTCGTCGTCCGCGGCATGGACGCCATCAAGTTCTTCGAGAGCTGGTCGGCGCCGCTGCTCATCGCCGTCGGTCTCGCCCTCCTCGCCTGGGCCTTCTCCGCGGGTGGTGGCCCCTCGCGCGTCCTTGAGGCCTCCGAGCAGTTCACGCGCCCCACCGTGTCGGCAAAACTCGAAGGCGGTCAGGCGGCCGCAGTCCTTACACCCGTCACGGTCGACGGCAAGCCCAAGGCCTCCGAGGTCCGCTTCGCGAAGGTCATGGCCGACGCGCCCCCCGACGCCGTCAAGGCCGCCCTCGAGCCCGTCTCCTGGCAGCCCCTCGACAAGATCGTCCCCCTTGGTGCGGCCGCCGAGGGCGACCGCTTCGTCTTCGAGTTCCGCACGCCGTCCGCGACTTCCTCTCGCATCGAGCTGCGCATCCCCGCCGAGGGCGCCTCTCCGAGCGGGCTCAACCTCGGCCAGCTCCTCGTCGGACTCACCGCGATGGTCGGCTTCTGGGCGACGCTCTCCCTCAACATCCCCGACTTCACCCGCTTCGCCCGCTCTCAGAAGGACCAGCTCGTCGGCCAGGCCATCGGCCTCCCTCCGGCCATGGCCCTCTACTCCTTCATCGGCGTCGCCGTCACCTCGGCCTCGCTCCTCGTCTTCCCCGACATCCTCGTCCAGTCCGATGCCCCCTGGGACCCAGTGAAGCTCATCGCCCGCTTCGACAGCCCCGTCCTCGTCGTCGTCGCCATGTTCGCCCTTGCGGTCGCGACGCTGACGACCAACATCGCCGCCAACGTCGTCTCCCCTGCCAATGACTTCGCCAACCTCGCCCCCCGCCACATCTCGTTCAGGACGGGCGGCCTCATCACGGGGGTCCTCGGTCTGCTGATGATGCCGTGGAAGCTGCTGGCGAGCGTCGGCGACTACCTCTTCGTGTGGCTCGTCGGCTACTCCGCGCTGCTCGGTCCCATCGGCGGCATCATGATCGCCGACTACTTCATCACCCGGAGGACCGAACTCGATCTCGATGGCCTCTACCGCCTCGATGGACCCTATGGCTACAGCAACGGCATCCACTGGCGCGCGGTCGTCATCCTCATCGTCTCGGTCCTGCCAAACCTCCCGGGCTTCCTTGCCGCGGCGGGCCTCGTCGATCGTGCGGCGGTGCCCCCGCTATTCCACGAGCTCTACAACTACGCCTGGTTCGTCGGCTTCGGCCTGGGCTTCGGCCTTTACGCGGCCTTCGGCCCGCGCCGGAAAGCGACCGCCTGAGGCCGTCAGCTGCCGACTCCTGGTGCTTCATTCGTCACTGCGAATGGATGAATGAAGCTCACGGGAGCTCGAGGAAGGTGACCTCCCCGTTCGCCTTGGCAAAGGCGATGCGAGTCCCCTCCATCGAAGGGGAGCGGATGCGCGAGTCCTCGGTCCATCGGCCAAGCAGCTTTCCGGTTTCGAGATCCCAGACACCGAGCTCGCAGTCCTGCCAGCCTAGCAAGCGGCGGCCATCGGCTGACAGATTGACGTTCTCGAAGGGGCCGGGCTCGAGCGCATAGAGTTCTTCTCCGGATTCGAGAGCCACGACGATCTGCTGATTGCCCCGAGCCCATGAGAGGACCCTCGCCGGCTCGGTCTCGACGACGCTCCTCGCGCTCCCTCTATGAGGCCACTCTGACACCTTTTCGAGGGGGCAGCAGCTTCGGGCATGGTGGGCTCCGTCCGAGGGGGAAGCTCCATATTTGGCCAAGCCGGCCGGCCTCGTCCAGTGGGCTCCTGGCGCTCAGTCCGGGTTCAGCTGCTGGATCTCGAAGCGCGCACGTCCGGCCCACGACTCGTATTCGGGGGGCTCGGGTATGGCGTCCTTGTCTTCGGAAGAGGGCTTGGGTTCGTCCTCCTTCAGGGCGCGCCTGAAGAGGTAGTCGCTCCCTTCGTAGATGAAGGTGAAGGGCTTCATGAAGCGTTTCACGATGACTCGCTCGAGGGCCTTCATCTTCGCGAGATCGTCGCGTCGCTCGGTAAGTTCGCGCGGGCGGATGACGGCTTCGAAGGTCGGGTCGTCGATGCCCTTGAGAAAGAGCTGACTCGGGATGGTGTAGCCCGTCTCGGTGTCTGAGTGAAGGGCCTTCGGGGTGACGACGAGGGCGGGTTCGTAGGCGCGGAGCCCCTCGTCATCGGCGATGAGGACGAAGCCCTGAAGGTCACCTCCGAGCTCCGAAGTTCGCTCGAAAATCGAGACAATCACGGTGCGCTCCGCCGTGACCTCTTTCATCTTGTACCAGCGCTTCGCCATCCGGTAGGGGGCGAGGTCGGTCGCGCGATGCTCGACGTAGGCGACCCCCTCGAGGTCGATTTCTTCCTCGTCGCCATCGCCTCCTGGTGGATGGCCCTCACTCGCGCCGATGTCCTCGGAGCCCTCTGCAGGCGTCGCATCTATCGCTGTGTCTGCCTGGTCGGTGAGCTCGTCACTCGTCTCCGTTTCCGTCCCATCTAAGGGGGCTGGGCCCTTGACGACGAGCCTTCCCTTCAGGATGCCGCGCGGGACCGGGATGGTCGTGCCATAGTAGGTGCCCCCGAACTCGAGTCCGCCGCCGCGCGGACGGAGCGCACGGTTTGGTGTTTCGACTTCGAGGTCGAGCGTGAAGCCATCGGCCACGATGTGAGCCGAGGCTTTGCCGACGCGTGCCGAGAGGGTGTTGCCATCGACCGTGGCTTCGAGATGGCTGCTCGAGGCGGTCCACTCGCCCCGGTCCTGCCGCACCGTATTCGAAAACACGCGACCGTCGCCGAGGGTGAGGTGGGTCAGGAGCTCGGCGCGGCCATCGAGCTTTGCGATGTTCGACACGAGGAGGCGCACCGAGAGGCGCCCGCCGTCTTCGAGGACCGCGTCAAGGCGAGCCTGCTCGGAGAAATCGTCTTTGCCCTGATTGCTCGTCTTTGACCAGTCGAGCGCGAGGTCCTTGTCCTCGAGCGGTCGCTCGGAGATGTCGGGCGGTCGGAACGTGCTGCAGGCCGACGTTCCGAGCGCCATAATGAGGAACGCGACCAGAGTTCTGCTTGAGGTGATGACCATGGGGCGGGAGTCTACCATCGGGCCGAAGGCTGCGCCAAAAGGCGCGCGCCAAGGGGCGCCAAGGGTGTTCGAGGCAGAGCATCGGCACGTCATATCGGCGAGGAAGGGGGCGAACCCGGGACCTTCCGACCCGCCTCCGCACCGAGGGCGTATTCGAGGAGTGGATGAGGCGTACTCCAGTTGGTCTCGGGGTGGAGTGTCTGGACTCCCTCTGGGCCGCATTCCACAATGGTTTGAGACGTATCAGGGAACTTGCCGAGTGGCCTGTGCCTTGCTAAAGCCCCCGCGGTCGGGAGGACCTGCGACAAGACAGGTCTCCAGACTAAGCCCCGACCCCGGAGTCCACGATGAGCCGCGCATCCTCATCCGCACAGATGGCGGAACACTTCAGACGGCCGACCTACCCGCCGCTGCCGCCCTTTTCGACCCTCTTGAAGTCGAAGGACGTCGAGGACCCGGTCAACATCTGGCTACATCGCCCGCTCGCCTACGCGTTCGTCAAGGCCTTCTATCACACGCCGCTCACGCCCAACATGATCACGCTCCTCGCGATGCTCGTCGGCATTACGGGCGGCGCCTTCATCCTCGTCGGCACCGGGCCGGCCCTCGTCCTCGGTGGGCTTCTCCTCTGGGCGGCGTCGATCCTCGATGGCGCGGATGGCATCCTCGCCCGTGCCAAGGGCCTCTCGTCGCAGTTCGGGCGCGCCCTCGACGGTGCGGCCGACGCGGTCGTCGCCGTCGCCACGGTCTTCCCGGCCGTCTATCACCTGTGGGTGACTCAGCACGACGTCCTCATGCTCTGGCTGGCCGTACCGACCATCTACATGGCCGTGACGCACATGGTGCTCTACGACTACTACAAGGAACACTACCTGCGTGAGACCCGCCTCGATCGCGGCGGTGAGGGCGAGGACGCCGCGGTCTTGAAGAAGAAGGACATCAGCGACAAGCCCTGGCTCATCCGCTTCATCGTCAAGTACGTCTTCATCCCCTACGTCGAGTCGGGCGAGCGCTTCGCGCGCCTTACCAATCCCCTCGCTGCGCGCGGCGCCGTGAAGTACCGCCGCACCGAGGAGACGGTCGCCATCTTCCGCAAGCACAACCGTGGGCCGATGCAGCTCTGGGCCGCCATTTCGCTGTGCCCCCACAGCTACCTCATGGCCATCGCGATCCTGTTCGACCGCATCGACATCTACCTCTGGTTCAGGCTCGTCGGCGCCAACATCCTCCTCGCGCTCGCCGTCCTCTGGCAGCGCCGAGCCTCTGCCCGGACCCTCGCTGAGCTCGGACAAGTGACCGAGCTCCAGACTGCCCAGCGCTGAGTCTGACGCGGCTGGAGATTACCAGATGGTTCATTCCGAACGCCGTGAGGGCGTTGGCGTCGGCATCATCGTCGGCGCGGACGGGTCCGAGGCGAAGCTGCCGTTGCTTGGCGTCGAGCCTCGGCTGCGCGCGGCGTGGGCCCTGAAGGATGCGGGCGTTGAGGTCATGTCGACCGACGGCGAAACGGGATTTCTCGAAAATCGAGGAATTTCGGTCGGGCGACGGACCGGGTCATGTCTCATCGTGAGGGCCGATGCGTTGATCGCATCCGCGCTGCTCAACGAGCTCGGGCCCGACGAGGCCATCGCCGACCGCGAGGGGCGGATCGTCGCAGCCCGCGTTGAGCTCGCCGCAGGGGAGAGCCCCGATGCCGGGCT
>VFQT010004047.1_pt1 | contig 12666 bp, 3 predicted proteins | sample 3512381 | NCBI WGS metagenome assembly VFQT01 (sample SAMN10412376, study PRJNA504923) | tailings metagenome | isolation source: Relicate 2 Philex TSF3 active mining site | place: Philippines: Tuba, Benguet | collected 2017-08-29 | reverse complement strand
CTCTGGCGGGATTGCCATTACTCGGGTTGTGAAAGAAGACTCGCTTGTCACCGCTACTGCTGACAATCATGTCCTGCAGGCCAACATATTGCAGCGACGTCACCTGCCGTGAATAGGTTGTGATCGTGCGTGCCTGCTCTCCCGTTTCGACGTTCCAGATCTTGATGGCATTGTCAGCACCGGCGCTGGCGAGTGTCGTGCGGTCCGACTTCCACGAGACATCCATCACATGATGAGTATGTCCTTCGAAGGCTCGCACAAACGTTCCCGCTGCAACATCGAACACCTTCGCAAACTTATCCGCCGACGCAGTCGCCAGAAGCTTGCCGTCCGGAGAAAACTCCAGCCCATACACCGTATCGCTGTGAGCTTCCGGGAACTGTCGTGCAAGTGATCCATCCGCGACATTCCAGAGTGTCAGCTGGCCGGAGCGTGACGCTTCGCCACCACCAGCGGCCAGCAGCTTGCCGTCCGGAGAAAATGCCAGCGAGAGGACTCGATCAACGAACACAGAATCCCCGCCATCTTCCGAGCCAATCGAACGAAGCAGCTGCCATTCGGGGAAGATACTGCGAGTCACCACGCGATTGTCTTCTGTTTTCAGAATTGCCATGTTTCCGGCAATCGTGACAGCCTTGACCGGAGTCCCAACCTGAGTTCCTGGAAGTACATCAACTCCAGCACCAGTGACACTGTTCCAGACTCGCAGAGTTCCAGAGGCATCCGCGGTCACAGCAAACCGACCATCGGCGGTGAGCCCAACATGCGCTGATGCCACCGGGACAGCGGCCGGGGCTTTTCGAGTTTCCACGACGGCAGTGACAGCTGCGGCTTCTGCCGTTGCCGCTTCCTGCTGACTCTTGCGTTCGGCCAGTCGCTTTTCCGCACGGCCAATGGCCTGAGTCGCAAAGTCGACCGACTTGCGTGCGATGGTCAGATCAGAGTCCGCCTTCGTGAAGGCATCCTTCGCAGCCGTTTCAGCCTTCTCTGCTTCTGTGACTGCAGCCTTCAAACCGGCATCATCCGGTTTGCCTTCCAGCGCCTTCTTTGCTTCGGCGGTCTTCGCCATCGCTTCGTCGTATTTCTTCTTTGCTTCGGCCTGAACCGGTGTTTGCTTATCAACGTCTGCTTTTGCTTTTGTTTCCGCTTCCTTTTGCGCGGTCACTTCCTTTTCTGCTTCGCCAATCTGACCGTTGATCACGGCGACTCGCGAATCAAAAACGGACTTCTGGTACTCGGCCTGCTTCAGGCTCCTTTGAGCCGTTGCATCCGCAGTCAGTGAAGCCACTTCCTTCGAGTTCTTAACATCCCATACCGAAGCTGTGGTTCCGATCAGGAAAACAGCTCGCTCAGTTGCAGCATTCATCACAGCCTGAGTCGGGTCGCCCGGCAGATCGAACTTCGCAATCTGCGAACCATCATCAGACTTCCAGTACTGAACGGTCTTTGTTCCTGCAATCGTCAGCAACCCGGCGCCGTTGCCGCTGAGACGAACGATAGGGCCGGCATCTGACTTCACTTCCTGAGTGATCGAAATCGCTCCGGAATCGGCAGCGACGGTCATCAGTCGAGCTGAACCATCGGCCAGTAATGCGGCAGCTCGGCCGCCATTCAGTTCACCGCTGAGTGATGTCACGGCGGCCGGAAGCGGCTCCGTCTTGTGAGCCAACTGAAGATCTGCCGCACGAATCACATTCAGCCGTTGATCAGCCGTTGCCGCAATGATCCACTTTGGTTCTGAGGCAAACGTCGTGATGGCTGTCACTGCCTGTCCATCCAATGCCACAACACCGCGGTCCATGCCGGCCGCATTCGTGACGACAAGGCCTTTGCCTGGAGCGAAGTAAAGAATCTCGGACGTTCCTGCATGAACGATTCCGAGCGACGCATCTGCTGGAACTCCGAACACACCAGCAAGCGCCGTGAGATCTCGCTGCCACAACTTCACATTGCGATATCCCGATGTCGCGACAATCGGTTCCGTCGGATGGAACGCGATCGCGTGGACGAAGTCCCGGTGAGCCACTCCGGCAGGTCCCTGCGTGGCGGAAGAAATAATCCCGTTGTCAACGAGTGGCGCCGGCGTTTCCGGGCGAGTCAGATCGTACATCGTCACATGGTTGGCCCGACCTGCAGCGATGAATCGCCCCGTCGGATCAATGTCCAGTGAGTACACTCCCTGAAGGCGAGCACTGATCGGCTGCCAGTTCATCGCCTTTGCCGCACCGGTACTGCTCTTCGCCCCTTCGGCGATCCAGAGTTTCAGAATACCCAGCTCGCGCGGAGTCAGCGGCTTTGCCTGTCGATCATTTGGCATCGGCGGCATGACCGGTTCATCGCCTCGCCGGGACAGCTTGTAGATCAGACTTTCTTCGGGCTTACCGGCGACGATGGCCGGGCCGTTGCTTCCCCCCTTGAGCATCGCTTCGACATTCTCAAGGATCAGGTCACCTTCATTGGTCGTCACGTTATGACAGGCAATGCAGTTCGCCTGCAGAATGGGACGAACGTCCTTCTCAAAATCCACGGGGCGTCCAAGCGCCGGATCTTCGTCCTGAATCGGCTTGAGTTCATCTGCACGGACGGCTCCCAGGAAGAAGCTCAATGCAGCCAGGGTCAGAAGATTTCGGATCATGGCACTATGCCTTACTGGATGTCTCAAAAGTCTGAAGGTACGAATCCGCCCTTCACTCAACAATTTTCAATGCAACAGGGATGTCCGTGGAAGCCTGTCGCCCATTGAATTCCCCTGTCGCGCGAATCACGACGTTGGCGATATCGCCAGGAGCAGCATCTGCGGCCGCGGTGATCGTCAGCGTTGTTTCATTCTGATCAGCGGGCAAATCAACAGCGGCAGCCGACAAAGATGTCACACCGTCTGGCAGAACCAGCGTCACTTTCATCGCACCGGCGAAGTTGTTCTTTCGCGTGACGGATACCTTCACCGCGGCTGCAGCACCCTTCTTGATCGCGCCATTGTCCGGAACCGCTGCTCCGATTTTGGCGGGAGTATCCGCAATGCGAATGACCAGCGGCTCCGAGACAGCTCGGACAGCGATGTTGTTTGGTTTGGTAGCGTCTTCGGCCTTCTTCAATTCAGCATCGGCCGCAGTCTTTGCTGCGGTTGCTGCTTCCACTTCCTTCTGAGCGGCTGTCAGAGCGGCCTGAGCCGTTTCGACTTCCTTCATCTTTGTCGCAACATCTGTTTCTGCGGCGGTCTTCTCTTTGGCCTTCGTGGCTTCCATCTCCTTTACTTCTGACACTTGTTTTGCCAGAGCGGCAGCCGCGGAGTTCACGGCTTCAACCTTCTTTGCGGCTTCTTCTGTGGCCGTGGATGCTTCCTTCAATGCCGTCAATGCCGCTGCCAGTTCTTCAGGGGAACTTGTTGCGGCGGCCTTGATGCCGGTCAGAAGAGTCTGAGCCTTTGCGAGTGCGTCGAGCGATGCTTTCTGATCTCCGACCGCCTTTGCGAATTCATCACGAAGCTTCTGCTGCTGAGTCGCATAGGCCGCCAGCTCTTCACCGATTTTCTTGATGGCTTCATTGAGAGCAACGACTTTCTGCTGAGCCTCTTTCAAGGCGGCATCCGACGTTGTCACTTTGGTTTGATTTGCGACGACCGCCGCTTCCGCATCGGTGACTCGCTGTTTGGCTCGTTCTGCCAGCCAGGGATTGCGGCGGTACGGCACCGTCGATGTTCCCTGCAGCAGAATCGTGTTCATGGAAACCGGAGCCTTCTCCTTGAAGTAGATCCGTGCAAGTGCGGAGTCTTTCCCGGGTTCGATCGCAAACGGAGGTGCATCGATTTCACCCGGAACGTTGTAGAACGTCAGGTCCACCTTCCCATCAAACCCGCCTCGCTTGATCAACTTCACAGGAATCAGCAGCTGCTGGTCCTGCGAGAATGTGGCGTTCACCGAATCGACGACGATCGAAAACGGCTGTTCGTCCTTCATCACGCCAGCGACCAGGGACTCGGTCAGTCGCGCCGTTCGAGGCATACCGTTGATCGCGTCGTGCACCAGCGTTGCGACTCGAGCTTCTCGCACGATGGCCGTATCGCCGTCGCCACTCCTTCCAACGATCCGAATCGGAGCAATTTGTTCCGCCGCGTCGGGAGCAGCAGCGAGTACCAATCGAGCAGAGGCCTGTCCTGGGCCAATGACCGTGGGCCGACACAAAATTCCTGCTGGCAGGTTCTCCGCCGACAGCTCAATCGCTGCCGAATGACCGTCCCGGCGATATGCATAAACCGTCAGTTCGTAGCTTCCGCCTTTTCGCAGACTGGCCGCACCGCTCGTCGGAGGAGCTTTACCATCGGCCGAAGGAAACGCGTCCAGAACGACCAGACTGTAGTCCGGCTTTGGCTGACGCACGGAAAGCCGATACTGCAAACGTGCGTCGCCACGAGCCTCGTTGTAGCGGTCGCGAAGTCGCACGCGGTACGTTCCGTCTTCGGGAACATCGAGGCGGAACGAAGGATCATCGCTGAGCGTCGGAAGCTCTGCACCGCCGGGATTCTGCCGGTCATCGTCTTCCGTGGCGAGTCGATTGTAGGTGACCGTTCCGTCAGCATTCGTGATGACTCGTTCCACCATCAACAGTGGGTCGGCAATGGAACCCAGTCGCTGAGCAAACACTTCGATGACCCACGACTCTCCCTTTTTGGCGTCAAAGCGAAACGCGTCTTCATCGCCTCGTTCCGCAAACGAACCCGTGGCTTCGAAAGGAGCGGTCACCGGCTGCTCCGGCACATCTGTCGCTTCGGAGACGGCGACTCGATCGCTTCGACCGACCTGGACCAGGTTTCCGTCAACACCGTTCCACCAGAAGCTGTCCGCAAACGCCGACGTTGCACTTGCACCCGTCAGACTGGAACCTGCCGCTGGAACGATTGAGTATTCCTTCTGATAGACCACATGGCCGTTCAGCTTGCGATCTGTTGGCTGTCCGCCCGGAAGGTTGCGGCCAAACACCATCACACGCGACGGTGCGTTGCCGGCAACAAAAGGAGGACTGATCCAGTCGACGATCGGCCGGGAATCAAACGCCAGGCGATACACAAACTGATCACCACCACTGTAGACCGCATCCTGAACTCGCAGCACCAGTTCTTCATCCTGAGTTGACGTCCAGATCAGGCTGGCTTCCAGCGAAAAAATCCGGCGCGCTTCAATCAGTCGCTTCCCCGAAGAATTGAACAGCTGAAGCAATGGCTGCATGGTCGAATCAAGCCGCGCGGCTTCTGACCGAATGACCAGCGTCTGGCCGGCTTTCACGGGAATGCGATAGAAGTCGACGTCAGTTCCTCCGTTCGCCCGAGCATTCACGATGCTGTCAGGAGCAACGGGCATCGCCTGAGCTGCCGCATTGTTCGGCTCGGTCTCAGAGACTTCCGGAAGAGTATCAACTCGGAAGAGTCGCGGATTGCTGATCCCAAACAATCCTCGACAGCGAACATCATAAAGCCCCGGTGGGACTTCCGGAGCGACCGTGACCGTGAAGGTATTTGCAACGGGATTTCCGTTTGTATCTTTCTTCGCAGCCGCCGTGATGCCCGGATGGCTGAACACCATCTGATCCACTTCGTCCAGGTCGACTCCGCCGCCGATTGTCACGTCGACAGCCGTGCCCTGTTTGGCTCCGGGCGGAAACACGGACGTCATTCGTGTCTGAGGCAGCTGCCCAAACACACTCGTCGCCACCGACACAAAGAGCCCAAATGCGATGAGGCGAATCGAAGTCATAGGCCATCTCTGAAAGAGAAATTCAAGATTCGTCAGCACTCTGTGAACGCGTATTCGCGCGGAAGGGAAACAGGTGCGTCAGCTCAAAGAGGACCCACGCACGACCAGACCGTCTTCGTCCAGCGTGCGAGCCCTCCGCCGTTCCGTCAGTGATTGAACTGGAACTCTTTCGTGTTGATCAGGGCCCAGACAATGTCTTCAAATCCTCGACGAGGATTTTCGGTATGTCGGCCGAGATAGCTGATGGCAACCTGCAGCTCATCGGCGGCGGGTTCACGTGAGAAGACCCAGCGATACAGTTCTCGAACCTTCTCTTCCTGCGATCGTGATGTATCTGCCGCCAGTCGAGCCGTTCGTGCGCCGTCCCGAGCAATCTTGTCCTGAATCTCACGACCGTTCAGCAGGTGCAGACTCTGAGCAAGATTCGCATCCATGCTGCGTTCGCATTCACAGGCCGTGTCACCCTTTGGCTGACCGAAGACCTGCAGGAAGTACGTTGCATTGGACGCATCCGCCAGCTGCATCGCGCGAGTTCCCTGAGGCATGCCACCAAAGTTCTCACTGGTGTCGGTCACCTGATGGAACGCATCGTACAGAACTTCAGCACTCAACCGGCGAGGGTAGTAGCGGGAGAAGTTTTGTTTGTCACTGCCGTTGAATTCATTCGGCAACGCGCTCAGCTGGTAAGTTTTGGATCGGCAGATCGTTCGAATCAGATCTTTGAGATCAAAGCCGGACGCGATGAAGTGCTTTGACAGACCTTCCAGCAATTCCGGATTCGCCGGAGGATTGGTGGCTCGCATGTCATCTTCAGGCTCCACAATGCCTCGACTGAAGAAGTGCTTCCAGTAACGATTGACCACAGATTTCGCGAAGAATGGATTTGACGGATCGGTCATCCAGTCCGCAAGGCGAACGCGAGGATCCTGGTCAGCCGCGACGGTGTAAGGAGCAGACCCCAATCCCGTCGGAATCAGCGCCTTGCCGGTTCGAGGGTTGCTGGCCGACGCCATGCCTTCATTATGGAAGACTCGACGATCCCGCATGTTGCCGCTGGCATTCGGAATCACCTTCTTGCCAACCCGGCTGTAGAACGCAGCCATGCCGTAGTAATCATCCTGGCTCCACTTTTCGAATGGATGATGATGGCAGCGAGCACACTGAATACGCAGTCCCAGAAACAGCTGCGCCGTGTCTTCCACCTGTTCTTCAACACTGTCGACATCGCGGTACCATGTCACAGCCGGATTAATCTGCGGATCGCCAGAGGCCGTCACGATGTCGCGCACGAACTGATCGTAAGGAGTATTGTCGTAGACTCGGTTCCAGATCCACTGATGAAACAGCATCGTTCCCGGACCGTCTTCGCCACCGTCCTTCTTGTTTCGAAGGACAAAGTTCCACTTGTTCGCGAAATGATCTGCATAAGCGGTGCTGTCGAGCAGCCGGTCGATCAGGCGATCACGTTTGTCAGCGGATGTGTCCGCCAGAAAAGTCCGTACATCTTCATCCGTTGGCAGCACACCGGCAATATCGAGCGAAACTCGACGCAGGAACGTGGCATCATCACACAGTTCAGAAGCCGGGATACCAAGCTGCTTCAATTTCCCGAACACCGCCGCGTCCACCAGATTGTTCGGTGTCGGCATCTTTGATGTATCGGCACCAAGAGGAATCGTGGCACGGAACGTTGCGACCTGGCCCTGATAGCGAGCCATGATGGCCACTTCACCGGAAAGATCCAAAGTGTTGACGAGTCCAGTGACGCTGGATTCTGCCATCTCGCTTTCATTGGCTTCATACAAGGCCATGCGAGTGACGTCTTCTGTTGTTCCATCGCTGTACGTTGCGATGACGGCAATCTGCTGCTTTGTGTTGCGAGTCAGCGTGCGAGCGTCCGGAACGCACTGAATGGATGTCACATAAGGATCCGTGTCGGCTCCATACGGCATGCCCTGCTCAATCCACTGGACCAGCAGGTTGTATTCGTAACTGCCCTGTTCCATTCGCTTACCACCGCCGTGAGGATTCGCCCCGATGGCCTTGGTCAGCAGCAGACTTTCCTGAGGCATGCCGGGGAAGATGCGGCGGCCGCGCGCTTCCTTGCGAAGAAACTCATAGTCTTCTTCCGGGACGAAACCGAGCAACGAAAGTCGGAATCCGTTCTGGCCGCCCGACTTTCCGTGACAGCCGCCCCCGTTGCAGCCCAGCTTCGTGAAGATTGGCACGACCTGGTTGCGAAAATTGATGGGCAGAGGATTCGCGAAACCGGTGACGGTGACTTTCAGCGTATCGGACTTGTCACCCAGCGTCGCGGTGACGGTGATCTCACCGTCTGCTGCGGGAACCGCCATGCCGGTGGAATCAATCTGCAGAACGGCCGGGTCGGAAATCGTCCATGCGACATCGCGAGTCGCATCCGTCAGGCTGCCGTCCGCGTGGGTTGCCGAAACAAGAAGTTGCTGACGAGCATCGCGGCTTCGAATGGCGATCGCATCGGTTGTCGATGGACCAATTTCGATCTTCATCACTTCAGCAAAGGCTGCTGAGGTGCCGGACAGCATCATTGCTGCTGTAAAAAACAACCGGGCAAACGTCATTGGAAATCTCCTGCTCGGCGGGAATACCGACATCGTGTCAGTACGGAATGGTTGGTTGAAACGGAGGCGAATGCCCACTGTCCGAAGTCATCTTCTGACAGTCTGAGTAAACCCTGCTGGAATCGCAGTCAAAAGGAAGGGTGTTCAGTTCGCGTGTTCGGAAGGGGATTCCGCACGATCTGAACGGCTGGATAATGTGCAGGCTATTTCCTGTGACGCAGGTGTCAAGTCCCGAATGGCCGTTCGCCGTTTTCGAACGTTTCAGATTTCAAGATGCAACGCTTTTGATGTTGACAAAGCCTGAGCTGTGGCCCTGACAATCGGTTGGCTCTGGTGATTCTCCCGCCGGGCAATCTGTCCGCTGTCGGAGCGTTTCTACCCGGCGCCGTTGGATTTTGGGCGGTCACGTCGCGAAAATGGGTTTCCCTCCCTATAGTTTAAAAGGTGGACGAAAGGTCCGAAGTTTTCGTCTTCGGAAACAAATCGAGACAAAAAACCGTCGCACGGTACTTGCCCCGATTTCTCCCGCCGTCCTCGCTTCTCCACAGAATCCCGCCTCAGGAATGGACTCAATTCCGATGTTTCAGCAGATCGGATCCTATCGAATGAACTGTGCCATGACCGCAGCTCCCGGCGATCAACAGTCGCAAAGAACGCACAGCAGCTGGCCGTTTGCACTCATCCTGGCCGGGCTGATTTTATGCTTCCCAACGAACAGATCCCTTGGCGCGGCAGGAATGGGGCGCGACGACAAACCGACTCCGGAACAGCTCGAATTTGTTCGAACGAAAGTGATTCCGATTCTGGAAAGCCGCTGCTACGAATGTCATGGAAGTCAGGAGACCGTCGAGGCAGAGCTTCGAGTGAATTCCCGGAAGGCCCTCCTGGAAGGCGGTGAAAGCGGTGCCGCGATTGAACCTGGTGAGCCGGATCGCAGTCTGATCATTCAGGCCGTGCGATATGAGAGTTTCCAGATGCCGCCTCGCAGCAAGATGCCTGATGAGGAGATTGAAGTCCTGGTGAAATGGGTCAAAGAAGGTGCTCACTGGCCAGACGATCTGGAAGCCTCAGCAGCACCGGTGGCCCGCGCTCAATTTCCACTGAAGGAACGCATGAAGGCGCACTGGGCATGGAAGAGGATCGAACCTCAGACCCCGCCAGCAGTGCAGAATACCGGCTGGCCAGTATCTCCGATCGACCAGTTTGTCCTTTCGAAGCTGGAAGGCAAAGGCCTGGTTCCCGCTGCAGATGCCGATCGTCGCGCGCTGATTCGAAGAGTGTACTTTGACCTCATCGGACTTCCCCCAACGCTCGAACAGCAGGCCGCATTCTTCAATGATCCGGATCCGACCGAGAAGGCTCTTGAGAAAGTGGTGGACCAGCTGCTGGCATCTCCTCAATTTGGCGAACGCTGGGCTCGACACTGGCTGGATCTGGTTCGCTATGCAGAAACACTGGGGCACGAATTCGACTATCCTTTGCCCTATGCTTGGCGCTATCGAGACTACGTGATTCGCGCCCTCAATGATGATCTGCCGTACAACCAGTTCGTCCGGGAACATATCGCAGGCGATCTGATCACTGAGCCTCGACGTCACCCGAAGTCCGGCATTAATGAATCAATCATCGCGACGGGATTCTGGTACCTGTGTGAAGACAAGCATGCTCCGGTGGATGTGAAGCTGGAAGAAGCTCTGCGAGTTGACAACCAGATCGACGTCTTTGGGAAGACGTTTCTGGGGTTAACGATTTCCTGTGCTCGCTGCCACGACCACAAGTTCGATCCGATCACTGCGGAAGACTATTATGCCCTGTCCGGTTTTCTGCAAAGTTCTCGCCGTCGCGTGGAATGGCTCGATCCCAACGGCGAACAGGCACGCCTTGTTGGTGAAATTCAGAGCAGCAGGCAGAAAGCCGAGCAGACACTCTCCGAAGAAATCGGCCGATGGGACGCAGGCCGGCTGCGAAGCGTTCTGAAAGCGTCAATGGCCGACAGAGACAGCAGTTCCGCGGAGCAGGACCACGAGCAGATCGCTAAGGTCCGCAATGCTCTGGCGAGGCCGGAGTCACGGCAGATATCTCACCCGCTTTCTCTGCTCGCCGCCCTGAAACAGAAGGCCGCTGAGGCGACAACGGCCGACGTCATCCGGCAGTGGCTCGAGCTGCGGGACAAAGCCCTCGCAAGTCATTCAGCGACTTTTGACAATCTCCCGAAGTCCGGCAACAAGGTATTCGCTGACTTGCGCCATGGAATTCCAAAAGACTGGTTTGCCTACGGTCAGGCGTTCGACGGGTCTCCAATGGTGGCCGCAACCGAGGCGCCCGTTGCCAGGACATCACCAGTGCCAGGTGCCGCCGTCTTTGCATCAGTGACAGTGCAGTCGTCGGTCGTGCCGTCGTCTCCGGATGCAGCGTGGTCATGGGAAACTTCCGGCTGTCGTCCCGTCTTCAATGGCGGTGTCTCATCGGCGGCTCTGTCACCCAAACTCCGCGGCACTCTGCATTCACCCGAATGGGAACTGCAGCATCCTGAAGTACACATCCTTGCTGCAGGTCGAGGAGCTCGGGTCCGCCTGGTGGTGGATGGCTATGTGATGAACGAGTTCACCGAACTGCTGTTCAGCGGGCTTCGTCAGCCGATCGACACAGATGGCCAGTTTCGATGGATCAGGATTGCCGGCGATCTGGGGCGCTACCCAGGGCACCGCTGCCATCTCGAATTTCTCGATGAAGGCGATGGCTGGTTTGCTGTGAAAGAAGTGCGCCTGGTCGCCAATCGCGATCAGACGTTTGAAGTGCCGGTGGAGATCGCTGAAACCTGCCGGATGACGGTGACACCGGATGAGTCGGTTGACCAGGTTGTGGAAAAGGTCGCTGTCTCCCTGACGAAGGACGCTGCGTTTGCTCCGTTCTTTCTGGACGCAGGACTTTCGAACGGTGACGCCGCAAAGTCTATCGACGAGGCCTGCAGCAAATGGAGATCTCTGGCCGACACGGGCGTGGGCGGTGAGCCTGTGCTTGTGATGTGTGATGGCAGTGGCGAAGAAGAGCATATCTTTGTGCGAGGCAACCACAAGAACGTTGGCCCCGTTGCGCATCGCCGCCTGATGACGGCACTCGATGGAGGTCGTCCATTGCAGACCTCTGAACGAAGTGGCCGGCTGGAACTGGCAGATCGAGTGCTTGCGGATGATAACCCGTTCCCTTCTCGAGTTGCCGTGAACCGAGTCTGGCAGCAACTGTTTGGACGCGGGATCGTTCCGTCCTCCGATAACTTCGGTGTTCTTGGCGAAGCTCCGTCCCACCCCGAGCTGCTGGATTATCTGGCGGACGAGTTTCGCCGGGACGGCTGGTCCCTGAAACGACTCGTGCGGCGCATGGTGTTGAGTAGAACGTACAGACTGGCAAGTCAGAAAGTGGATGGAACAGATGAAAAGGATCCGGGCAACGCGCTGCTCCATCGGTTCAGTGTGCGACGGGTCGAGAGCGAAGTGCTGCGAGATTCGATCCTGGCAATTTCCGGCCGACTGGATCTGGCCATGTATGGTCCGCCGATCCCTGTGTATCTGACTCCGTTCATGCAGGGGCGAGGCCGACCAGGAGCTTCAGGTCCGCTGGATGGTGCAGGACGACGAAGCATCTATCAGTCCGTCAATCGCAACTTCCTGAATCCATTCATGCTGACGTTTGACACACCGCAGCCAGCAACCACCGTAGGCCGACGAGCACGTTCCAATGTGCCCGCCCAGGCCCTGATTATGCTGAACAGCGAGTTTGTGCAGGCCCAGGCCGACGTCTGGACCAAACGTCTTCTTGCGTTGCCACCAGACACCGATTTGCTGAACCTCGCTTACCAGCAGGCATTTGCTCGATTGCCGGAGGAATCTGAAAGAACCGCAATGACCCAGTTCATCCAGGAACTCGCAACCCTTCACAAGATTCCCCCCAATGAAGCAGTGCGAAACGAATCCGTGCTAAGAGAAGTCTGCCACGTCCTCCTGAATAAGAAGGAACTGCTCTACATCGACTAACCCCGCCACCAAAAAGGCCAGCGGCTGGGCGTCAGCCCACCGAGTCCCACACCCACACCCCGCCCCATCTCTTAATCCTAATCTTAACCTTAATCCTAATCCCCACTCCCCACCGCGCCGTTCCCCGACAGAAAATGTGCGACAAAAAATAACAGCCACAAGATCCCCAAGGCGACCGGCCCCGGTGTCAACCGGCCGGTACTTCAACCACGAACGACGAACCAACCCCGCGCCACCCGTCCCCGCCCGGCTTCACGCCGGCGGAACGCAGGTTTGACGACTACAAAG
>VFQT010004046.1_pt1 | contig 12667 bp, 10 predicted proteins | sample 3512381 | NCBI WGS metagenome assembly VFQT01 (sample SAMN10412376, study PRJNA504923) | tailings metagenome | isolation source: Relicate 2 Philex TSF3 active mining site | place: Philippines: Tuba, Benguet | collected 2017-08-29 | reverse complement strand
ATACTCGTCCAGGCTCATGTGGTTTAACAGGCAAATGACCAGGCAAAGAAGTCATAATGCCATCGCCTCTTCGTTACCTCGCGGTCGTTGCTCACTCCACCCGAAACGCCACCGGCTCCGCATAATCCCTCGTCCTGTTCGCCGCATCCCAGATCCTGACCTTCCAGTAATAGGTTCTTCCCCGCGCCAGCGTCTTCCCCATGTATCCGAGCTGCTCATGCTGTGCACTGCGCACCTCCCGCGTATCCCAAAGATCCCCGATGTTCCGGTCGAGCAGGGCCCGACTCGAAGAAACCAACATCTGATATCCACGTTGTTTACCGACATTGACCGGTAAGGCCCATTCAAAGATCGGCCGCGGCGCCTGTGCCACCGCACCTTCCGGAAGCCGATCCATCTGCGTGGAAAGTCGCAACGGTCCATCGCTCCGATCATCCCGGTATTTTAGGGCCTGTCTTTCAAAACCCGCACGCATGGCCGCCAGTTGCGACGCATAACGGGCATCGCCCGCCAGGTTGACCTTCTCCTGCGGATCAGCGGACAGATCGAACAGGAACTCCAGCGATTGATCATCGACATACCGGAAATACTTCCAGCCCGCGGTCCGAATGCCTTCACTCGCCGGGATCTGGTCAAATACCCAGAGATGCTCGATCAACACCGTATCCCGACGCACCGAAGGACGCTTGCCTTCCACCATCGGTTTCAAACTATGGCCATGATAGGACGACGGACGCTCGACCCCCGCAATGTCCAGGATCGTCGCCGACACATCCGTGTTCACGACCATCGATGATTCCTCCCGATGCCGACGCTGACGCGGATCATGGATCACCAAAGGCACACGGATCGATGGCTCGTACATCAGCCATTTGTCGGCCAAACCCCGTTCTCCGAGGAAATATCCATTGTCGCCCAGAAAAATGATGACGGTATTTCTATCCAGTCCACGGGTACGCAGGGCCTGACGCACAAGACCAACCTCCCTGTCCACTTCTGCGATCATCCGATAATAAGCCTTGATCATCCGTTGATACTTGTCGGGCTGATCGAACCGCCAGGTCCAGCGCAAGCGGTTGAAGCCGGCCTTCACCGCAGCAGGCTGTTCATTGAAATACGCATCTTCAGACATGGGCGGAAGCGGCACCACCACATCTCGGAACATCGTATCAAATTCCGGCTGCGAAAAATACTGGTCCGCTGCACCGTCATGTGCGTGCGGAGCGCTGAAAGCCAGTTGCAAACAGAAGGGCTTGTCTCCTGTCTGGTTGTTGATGAAATCCACGCCTCGCTGTCCGGTGTAGCGGGTCAGATGCACGGTATCCACGCCAAGGGTCTTGAAGAAATAACCTCGCTTATCTTTGTATTTATTATTGCGATCGTAATCCTCATGCACGTCAAATAGCCTGTTCATCGCATCATACTTCACCCCAAACTTCCCAAAGAAAGCCGTCCGGTAACCTGCACGGCGAAGCATTACCGGCCATGCAGCATCCATATAAGACGTCAGGATGGCATCGGTCTGAAACCCATATCGATGCGTACGTTCCTGCAACCCTGAGAAGATACTGGCACGGCTCGCTGAACATATCGGCGTGGAAGCAAAGGCGTTGCGGAAAACAGTCCCCGAACGAGCCAGTGCATCCAGTTCAGGCGTACGCGCGAGCGGATTACCGAAATATCCCAATCCGTCATATCGATGATCATCGGTGAGGATAAATATGATATTTGGTCTCGAGGCCTGAGACATTGACTGAAGTGCGGACGAGAGACAGATCAGCAAAAATAATTTATGCATGAGCCTAACCGTTAGGAATAACCGAAAATAGATCAACGCATCTTCATGAATTCGCTGGCCGCCATCAGGAAGGCCCCGGTACCGAAGTTCTGCCAGCTGTCGGCATCCGCAGGCTTGGGATCATAACCGATGTTCTGCACCCAGCCGACCTTGCCATCAGGCTGCTGGCAAGCCCTGAGGGCAGACCAACCTTTACGTACGACCTGCGTGTATTCGGATCGCTTCAGGATGCCTTTATTGACGCCCCAGGCCAAAGCAAAAGTGAAGAAGCCGCTGCCACTGGCTTCGCCATGGGCGAAGGATTCCGGGTGCAGGAGACTGGTACGCCAGAGACCGTCGGCCGGCTGTAATTCCTTCACGCGGGCAGCCATCTCGCGATACAGTCCGAGATAAAAGGATCTGCGGGGATCTTTTTCGGGCATCTCCTCTAATAGCAATGCCAGTCCGGCGATGACCCATCCGTTGCCCCTCGCCCAAAACACCTTGCGACCATTGGCTTCCTTTCTATCTGTCGGCTGACCCGTCAACAGGAAGCGCCCATCTCGATAAAAGAGACGCTCGTCCTTGTCGTACAACATATCATAGGTCTGACGATAATATTTATCCATTTCATCCAGGAAGGCCGGCTCGCCTTTCATCCTGGCATATCGCGCCAGCACGGGCGGCGCCATGAACAGGGCATCGCACCACCACCAAAGGATCTTCTTTTCATCCTTCACCTGACCGGAACGCCATTCATGCGGCTTGTAGAGGTGTTCGCGCAGCATACTGTCAGTCGGCGCTAGATTCGCCGGCAGACCCAGCTCCTTCAAGTGCATATAACTGTAGGTAATGATGATATCATCCGCATGGAAATATCTGTTCCACGGCTTCCATGCCACACGTTCCGCCATCGACTGTAACGTATTTCGAAAAACCGTATCACCGGTGGACATCAGCGCACGCGTCACGCCAACATAGTATGCCCCGTTGGTCCAATCTGTTGGTGACTTCGTCTGGATGGGATGCGCCTCCTGCCAGCGCATGGCCTTGATCATCGCATTCTCCAAATCATTGTTGGAGGTTGAAGGTTGCTGCACCTTACAGGCAGTAAAAAGAATAAATAAAAGGGATAAGTGTAATGTGTAATGGATCGACTTCATTTTACAAGATATTTAATTTACATAGTTCATATTGATTTTAGTGACTGCCAATACAAGGTCCTTCGGCCAAATTCATGACATGCCTGAATCACAAATTTCGGCCTCAGGATGACAGCCATGGGGACTGTTTCATTTTAAAATAATATAAGATTGCAATTTATTGTATCATATTTAATTTATGCACCTTCCATAACCAGGTCCTTCTTCATTTGCTTACTTGCAATCGACTCACTCCCCGCCTTTTCCATACCGCGCCTCGAAATAATCATTGACAGGATATTTCACATATTTGGAAGACGCCGCCCACTCCTTTGGAATATGCGCACGCAGCGCCTCAAAACGCTTCGCCACCGATTTATTTCCCACCAGATTCCGCCACTCATTCGGATCCTTTTGGATATCATACCATTCCTCCGAACCGTCTTCATACCTGATCAGTCGATAACGGCTGTCGCGCACCGCCATGTTTCCCGGTCCATAAGATACCAGGGCCGGATGCGTCCACTTTGCGCGCGGATCCTTCAACAAAGGCTGCAGCGAATGCCCGTCCAACGGATCTGCCGGTGACAATCCGCAGAGATCGGCCAGGGTCGGATAAACGTCCACCAACTGCACGGGCGCTCCGGTACTCGATCCGCCTGCAACGCCCGGCCTCCGGATGATCAGCGGGACACGCGTATCCCGCTCCCACAGGGCCTGCTTCGCAAATCGATTCTTCTCACCCAGGTGATATCCGTGATCCGACATCAACACCACGATGGTTTTCTTCGCATGACCCGACCTGTCAAGGGCATCGATCACACGCCCCACCTGTGCATCCACAAAGGCCATCGAGGCGAGGTAAGCGCGCACGGCCGACTTCCACTGGCCCGTGCGGATCATCCATTCTGTGGTCGGCATCATCGGTACGTCGGATACCTGCCGACCCATGGCCGGCACATCCTCCATGTCCTTCGGATCATAGGCCGGCGTAAGGATCGAATCCTCCGCAAACATATCCAGCCAGGGCTGCGGTACGTACCAGGGCACATGCGGGCGATAGAAGCCCACCGTCAGCATAAAAGGTTTGTCGTAGGTTTTGGACAACTGCGCTACCGCCCAGTCGGCCGACTTGTGATCGGTCATCAACGAATCATGCGCAGGATACGCACCCCAATCCGTCTGCGTGCCTCCCCGCTTCTCCGGAAACCACTTCGGGTCATACCGGAACCGCTTCTCCGGCGATGGACCATACTTATCGAAATTCCCGCCATAGCGATCGAACACCTTCGCCTTGTCTCCATTATGAAAGATCTTCCCCACACCCATCGTCAGGTATCCGTGCCGTTCGAAAAGATCGGGAAGAAATTCAGTCCTGGCCGCTGTCTCGTTGGACTTGCGGATATCCTCGTCGTTCAGTTGCCCATAATTTCCGGTACGAAAAGGGTAACGCCCCGTCAGAAGAGCAGCACGGGAGGGCCCGCAGATGGGCGCCTGGCAATGCGCATTGGTAAACAACATCCCCGATGCAGCCAGCCGGTCGATGTTCGGTGTCCGTGCCTGAGGATGTCCTTTCATCACACCCACCCAGTCGTTCAGATCGTCGATGATGATCATCACCACATTCAGACGCTCCTGTGCCCGGAGTCCAAAGGCCATCAGCAAGATGACGGGGAATAGCAAACGCTTCATGAAATGAATATACCGAGAATTTGCAGGATCTCCCGATAAACCCATGAGGATGCAGCATCCGAAAGCCAATGATTTCAGCAGGGACCAGTGCAGATGTATTTTGTAAGATACGATCTGCAGAACTTCTCAGGCACCGGCCTGGCCGACCGCAGGACGGCCCCTCCATATACGCATCAATGCATAAGCATGCTTCAACATCAGGTCCGGACGACCGGCCTTGCGCATGTAACGTCGCAATGTTTTAAGATAGCTCTTCCGGAAATGGCCGCAGGCCACCGGATACTTGTAAAAGATCGAAGAAAACCGCCAAAAAAATGTCAACCGATATTCCAGCAGCCGCTTTGAATAGACATCCGATGTGGTGTTGTGTGCATGTCGGATGATCCGCACCGCCATCAGACCGGGAGAGGTCCGAAAACCCATCGACTCCACACAACGATATTTGAACAGCGAATCCTCAGAACCGCTGAGATCCTCATCAAACATGATCCCGAGTGACAGCAATGTCGATCTCCGGTAGGTGAAACAGGTCAGATGCGGTACCCCGAGATATGAATTGAGAAAGAATTCCTGCCCGTTCCGGAATGATGGGGAGGTGTATGGAATGCGCCAGGTCTCAGTGGCCGTTTCTCCGTCTTCATAGGCCGTGTCAAACTCGCAGGCCGTTGCATGACAGTCGGCATCCTGAAAATGTTCCATGTCCCGGTCAAATCGATCGGGTCTGAGCACATCATCATAATCCAGGAAACATATCAATGGTTGGGTAGCGTGCAGGATGCCGGTATTTCGGGCCCCGGAAACGCCCTTGCTGCGGTCGTTGCGGATCAATCTGATATTCAAGCCCAAAGACGGGCTTTCTTCCATGATACGCCGGATCTCCTCATGGGGCTCCCAGGAGCATCCGTCGTTCATCAAAAGGATCTCACTGACATGACGTACTTCTTTCAGCCGTACCAAATTCTGTACAACACGCTCGTCCTTCCTGTGATAAGGCATCACCACCGTTACCCCTGCCATGTTTCATGTGCTTTGTGATCGATACACATACGCCGGATCTGAGATCTTGCTCTCAAAATTATGATCGATACGCATGATTTGGACATGGAAACGCCATGAATCTACATAAAGTATGCGATCAATGCATGATTCAGGACAGTTTCAAAGATTCTGCACAAATTCAGCGGGCAGGAGTCAGGATGATGTTCCGGTATTCGATAGGTCCATGATCGCCCTGCAGCATGATCGGCCCGGGTTCCGCTTCACGGCTGTCCAACGCACCGCCGGTGATCCCCGGAATGTTTTGTTCGATGATGACCGGTTTGCCATTGGCTACCACCGTCACCAGTCTGCCCACCAGCGTGATGTCGAAACTTTGCCATTCACCCGGTTTCTTGCACGCCATGGCATTGGGTGTCAGGAAACCATACACGCCGGAGAACAAAGTGCTGGAAGGCTCCATTCCGTAGTTATCCTCCACCTGAACTTCATAACGGCCGCGCAGGTACACGCCGCTGTTGCTGCCGCTCGGATAACGGAATTCGATGTGGAGTTTGAAATCCTCGAATTTCCCATCCGTGATGATGTTACTGCCTGATTGCGGACTGGTCAATATCCCGTTGACAACCTTCCATTGATTATTGGGACCGCTGGCATGCCAGCCGCTGATATCCTTGCCGTTGAACAGGCGGATGGGTGTACCCCAGACGACCGGCTTGCTCCGCTTCAACGAAGGTGCCCGCTCTCCCGAAAATGACTGGGTCTCCCCGCGACTGGTATAGATCTTGCCCTTCAGCTTACCGTCTTCCAGCATGCCCTCAAAGACCATGTCCTTATCATTCTGCTCCCACTGTGGCGGGATGGTGAAGCTCACCTTACCATCCTTAAAGTGGACTTTGGAGATGGGACGGGCACTGCCGCCATCCGCCACAAACTGACCGACCAGCGCGGAATTGCCGGATAATTTGACCTCCAGCCACGAGGGAGCGATCCGCCATCCCTGATCAACGGTCAGGTCCCAGCGACCAATGATCGGGGAGGCAGGGGATGGCAATTCCTGATCCGCCACCGGACGGGATGAGATCAATACGACACCCATGAGGGTGATGACCATGAAAGCAGAGAAAATCTTGATCATATATTCATGTTATGTATTGAAATTAATCCTTTTTCCACTGAACGGCACAGACATAAACATGCCCGATGACTGGGCAAATGCAGAGCGTAACAGGTGCATTTCATACCGCTGACAGGATGACCGCCTACCTCCAAAGGAGTATTCGTATGCCGGATGGGTATCCCAGCCCCGTCATGCCATTCAAAAAATGTAAATTCCATCCGCATGAAAAAACCGGTGATCGCTGTGCTCCTGTGGGTGCTATCCTCCTGGTGGTCCGAAACCCGGGCACAGCTGCGGTTGTATGTCGATGGTCAACCTGTTTCGGCATCTGATCCGCGGATCCATTACAGGTTCTCATCTTCCCGGGATCTGTTCACTACCCCACCCACGACGCGGCAAAGTCCGGAATGGCAACCGGCCGATGAAAACCTCACCCAAAAAAGCATCCACGATCAAAGCCTCTGGATCCGGATCCCACTGTCCATCTTCCGTACCTTAAAACCCATTGCGCTCATCTCCGTAGAGAACCCGCACATCAATTTCCTGAGATGCTGGTTCATGCTGGGTGACAGCATCATCCATGAAAGTCCGGTGATGGGTGATCACCTGCCATTTAATGCACGCGAGATCCCGGATGCCGGATTCTCCTTCAGCCTGCCACAGGGCCATGACCCGAAACAGCTGCAGGTGGTGTTCGCACTGGATAAGCAAAGATCGAAGATGGAGATCCCGCTCTATGTTTCCACGATCGACGACATCGCCATCCGAAAGGAATCCGAAGGCGTGGAGATGGGCTTCCTGCTCGGCTTCATCGCCCTGCTCGCACTCATACAGATGTATCTGCTGATCAGCACCGGCGACAAGGCCCATGCCTGGTACACGCTGTACCTGGTGATCATCACGGGCTATCTGCTGGCCGACAAGGGCATGCTCTTCAAGTATTTCTTTCCGGGTACGCCCGCCTACAACGATCTGGTCAGACCCGTCTTCCTGACCCTCTGTCTACAACCGGTGATGATGTTCTACCGAACGCTGCTGCGCCTTAAACACACAATGCCCAAACATGATCGTATCATTACATGGGCACTTGGAACCCATTTTCTGCTCATGGTCATCGGATTTTCATCCCTGCCTACTGAAGATTACAGAGCCCAGGAGTTCTGGATCGGAATGATCAGCCTGCTTTCTCCCGCCATACTGATCTTGTTTTTGTGGATAACGGTCACGGCTAAACGAAGAAAGATCCCCCTGGCAGGATACGCCGCCTTCTCATTGAGCGGACTCAGCCTCTTCATCCTGCTGTTCAGTCTGAACCAGAACGACCGGCTGCCGGACGGCCTGGCCATCATCAGCCACGGGCAATATGCAGGCATGCTGCTCGACGGCATCGTCATGACCTTCGCCCTCATCCACCGGTTCCTGAGCTTTCAAAAGCGGAACCGCGAACTAAGACAACAGATCCGCGAACAGCAGGAACTCATCTTCCGGGAGGTCGCCCAATGGCAGCACCGGGAGATGAACAGGATCTCGCATTTCCTGCACGACAGCCTGGGCTCATCCCTCGCCCTCATCCGGCTGGAGACAGACTACATGGAATTGACGGAAGAAAATCGCAAGGCACTGTCGGAAAAGATCCACGGACTGGGCGCCGACATCCGCCAGATGAGCCACAATTTCAGTACCCGGCTGCTGGAGGAGAAGGGGGTCCGGACCATCGTCGAAGAACAGATCCACCGGCTCCGGCAGATTCACAACATCGACATACAACTGGAATGGATCGGCAACGATAATTCCATCCGCTTCCACTATCAGATGGTGATGTACCTCATCGTTCAGGAACTGCTGCGCAACCTCGTCAGGCACTCGCGGGCAGCCAGGGCCAACCTGCAGATCCTGACCGCTGAAAGTCGGGTTTATATTTATATGGAAGATGACGGCGTCGGGGCAAGCGATACCGAGGGCGGCATCGGATTGAGGCATATACGCGATCTGGTGGAATTGCTCCGCGGATCTTTCAACATCCACACAGCTGCAGGACAAGGCTTCAGCATCAGCATCGAATTCAATCAGACAGACCATGAAGACCATGCGCACCGGGATTCTTGACGATCATCCCCTTTTCGTGGAAGGACTTAGCGCCATCCTTTCCAACTACCCCTGGATAGACCTCGTATTCCGTGGCGATCACGGTACTTCGCTCCGGCATTTCATGCTGGAAGAAAAACTCGACCTGCTCTTCCTGGACATCAACCTGGGTCAGGAAAACGGCATCGACCTGATCGAAGCTTGTAAAAAACAGGACCCTTCGTTGCGGATCATCATCCTGACCACCCATCAGCCTGCAGATATCGGCCTCGACATGAGCCGATTCCGCGGAGATGCCTATATGCTCAAGATCTCCGGCCGCAGGGTGCTCGAAGAGGCCATTCGCAAGGTCTGCCATGGCGAAACCTACACCGACCCGAATCTTACGATCGCCTCTGAAAAACCGGCAGAGAATCCCTTCCGGCTCACCAAACGGGAATACGAGATCATAGAACTCATCCGGCTGGGATGCACCACGCGGGAGATCGCCGAACGGCTCTATCTGAGTGAACTCACCGTGAAGACACACCGCCGGAACATAAGCGAAAAGATGGACAGCCGGAACGTGGCGGATATGTTGAATAAAATCACACTCCGATGAATGATCATGCAAGATTTGATCTGACCGCCCAACATCAAGAGAACCTGATCAACAAAATCGATACTACCTCAATGATGTGATGAAGAATCGCTTACCGTTCAGTAAAACCTGACCCTCCACTGCACCTTGTCGAATAGGTGTTCGCAAAGTTTCTCCGGACTTCTTCGATTGAGTGACCAATACTACCAATCCACGTTCATCCGCGATCCTCCAAATGCCAAAATCCTTATCTTCACTTGCGTATGAAAAATCACTGAACCCGCCTGAACTGTAGGATGACGAAGCAGCATATCGAAATTGCCCGTCGGATAATAAATCCAATGTAACCTTACTGGTTCCACCACCTGAAGTTTCAAGAAACAACAACTGTTTTCCCCTTAACTTCTGTGTCCAACGATCGGAAAGCTGGCTTGTACTCCCCGAAGTTATCTGATTGGATGCAGAAGATCTTTGTACCTTTGCTGTTACACCATCTGCCGTTAAATAATATTTTTCTTGCCTTTTTTCCAACGAGAATGGAAATCTCCCGCCCTGATATAAGTATACACCAGCTATCTTCCCGTTCTGCAGGGAAGCTTCTATGGGCATTTGCATTCCCTGGTATGTGAAGTTTCCTGAACATTTACCATTGGCCACATTCTTGATCTCCAACTGAATGCCAGATACAGGTTCAGTGTACATGCCTCTCCATGGTTGCGAGGGCTGAAAAATGGCCACCTTTAAAAATACATTTACCAACGCGAAGAAATAAACTGAAGCCGTCATGCCATCTTTGATTTATTATGTAATTAATGGATCGTACACCATACGATCAATTCCATCCCATACGACATCAAGGATCTCGCGCGCTATAGCATAAATATAACTCAATTATGCATAAATACGGGTATTGTTCAACATGTTAATACCAGATCCAACCACTCATGACCGATCAATGAATATGACCATTCATGCAAACACTGAAGTGCTGGGCATATAAAGTCTGCCTGTGTGCATCATGTATGGGCCATCTCAACGATGGGCATTTTCTCCCACCTTCATCTGATGAGGATATCGACCCCGCCATTTGGAATTCAACATTTCCATATAGTATCTTTGTGAGCTGGCCATCCTTTAACAAGAGTGATCCAGACCGCACAGTCCTCATTTTACAATCCTTTGTTTTGAGAATCGTCATCGTCTATCAATATTTCGGTACGCCGGCGGGCGGATGGAGCACGCGGGTCTATGAGCAGGCAAAACGCTGGGTGGCCAGTGGTGCGGAAGTGACGGTCATCACCAGTCCTTATTATAAGTCAGACATCAAGGCGAATGGATTCATTTCCCGTCAGGAAGTGGACGGCATCAAACTCGTGGTGATCGATGCCGGCGATTCCAATAAGATCTCCATCCTGAAGCGCATCGTACGCGCCATCCTTTTTTCCATCGTATCCTCCTGGTATGCCGTCAGAATTCCGGGAGATCTGCTCCTGGCCAGTTCCGGTCCCATCACCGTGGGCATTCCGGCCCTGCTGACCAGGTGGCTGACACGCAAGAAGATCGTGTTTGAAGTCCGTGACCTCTGGCCACAGGGCGCCATTGAAATGAAACTCATCCGAAACCGATTCCTGGTGTGGCTCGGACTGCGCTTCGAAAAGATGTGCTACGATGCGAGTGATCTGGTCGTGCCCTGCAGCAAGGGGATGGAAGACGGCATCCTGTCGAGGTATCCTGAGGTGAAGACCCTGGTCATCGAGAATGCCTGCGACGTGGAACTGTTTGGAAAAAATGCCTCCACCTGGCAGCGCCCCGACTGGGTAGCCGACCCGGAGATGAAGTTATTCGTGTACTTCGGCTCACTGGGTGTGATGGATGCCTGCGAAGAGATCCTGGACGGATTTGCCGCCATGCAAGACAAGGCATCTGTTCGTCTCGTCTTCATCGGTGATGGATCTGAACGCAACGCACTGGAACAGCAATGCGCGAGACTCGGACTGACAGAGCAGGTCAGGTTCCTGGGACTGCGCCCGAAGAAGGAATTGATCGGGTGGGTCAAATCAGCCGTCGCCACCTTCGTGGTGTTCAAGGACCATCAGGTGCTGTCCACGAGTTCTCCCAACAAGATGTTTGACAGTTTTGCCGCCGGCATCCCGATCATCCAGAATACCCGTGGATGGATCAGGGAACTGGTGGATCGCAGCGGATGCGGGATCAATGTAACACCAAAGGATCCAAAAAGTATGGCTGCAGCCATGGAGGCCATGTGCAGGATCGATGCAGCGGAGTGGCAACGCATGGCTGATGCGGCATCCGGACTCGCAGCGTATGATTTCAACCGCACACGCCTCGCAGATCTTTACCTCGAGCGTATGAAAAGCTTTGCATAATGCCTTCAGATCAACCGATCATTTCCCTTCGGCCCTGCAGTAACACTCCGGAAGATCTCATCCTGCTTGAACAGATCAGCCGGGCAACTTTTCTCGAAACCTTCGCCGACTCGAACAGTGTAGAGAACATGTCCCGCTATCTGACCGAAAACATGTCGGCAGACAAACTCCGTGCAGAACTTTCAAACGATCAAAGCACTTTTTTCCTCGTAGAAGCAGATACTAACGTCATAGGCTACCTTAAGATCAATCAAGGATCCGCACAGACAGAAAATAAATATGAACACGCGCTGGAGATCGAACGGATCTATGTACTGCATTCATATCATGGCAAGGGGATCGGTAAAATGATGCTTGACTTCGCCATGGAACGCGCACGCAGCATGAAGGCCGATGTGGTTTGGCTGGGCGTATGGGAGCATAATCTCCGGGCCATCAGCTTTTACAGAAAACACGGATTCGTAGCATTCGACCAACATGTCTTCATGCTGGGAAATGACAGACAGATCGATCTGCTGATGCGTATCTCATTGTGAGTGCATACGGCGATTTGTAAATAAATTAAAGTATTATTCCTGCCGCTGCTATAGCCTTCAAATACTTATTGGCTAGTTGATCTGGACAATAGTCTACTAACCGTACCGACTATTGCAGATCATCTGTTGTCATGATAAAGATCAGGATTACATGTTTGTAATGTTTATCACTTTGCAACTGTATACCATTTTGTAACTTTGCTTAAATTTTCTTATTATGAAAAGACTTCTGACTTCGGCTAAGTGGATGACGCCACTTTTTGTGTGGGCCGTCCTTTCAGGTTGCAGCAAGGAAGCGTTGATTGCTTCATCGGAGCTCACCGGGCAGAACGCCGCAACAAATGGCGCAGTC
>VFQT010004045.1_pt1 | contig 12674 bp, 11 predicted proteins | sample 3512381 | NCBI WGS metagenome assembly VFQT01 (sample SAMN10412376, study PRJNA504923) | tailings metagenome | isolation source: Relicate 2 Philex TSF3 active mining site | place: Philippines: Tuba, Benguet | collected 2017-08-29 | reverse complement strand
GGCAAAATTGTTGTTGGTAAAGTTGTAAGCGTTGGTAACGATGGTATTGTAGTTGACATTAACTACAAATCAAATGGCGCTATCCCTCGCTATGAATTTACTGACAAAGAATTAAAAACTTTCAAAATAGGCGATCCTATTGAAGTAATGCTTAATCAATTAGAAAGCGCAGAAGGTACTGTTGATCTTTCTTACGAAAAAGCAAAAGCACATAAAGCATGGGATTCTATTATCAAATTGTTTGAAGAAGAAAAACCAGTTGAAGGTTTAGTTACCCATAAAGTTAAGGGTGGACTTTCTGTTGACATTGGTATTCCTGCATTCTTACCAGGTTCACAAGTTGATGTGCAACGTGTTACCGATTTTGATCAATATGTTGGACAAACAATTGTTGCTAACGTTATAAAAGTTAATAAAAAACGTGGAAATGTTATTATTTCTCGTCGTAAGTTCTTAAGCGATTCACGTGCAGAAGTTCGCAAAAAAGTATTGGATACTTTATCAGAAGGCCAAATTATTAAAGGTCTTGTTAAAAATATCACCAACTACGGAGTATTTATTGACATTGGCGGCGTAGATGGCTTATTACACATTACCGATATGACTTGGGGACGCATTGCACACCCAAGTGAAATTGTAAGAATTGGCGATCATATTGACGTTAAAGTACTTACCTTTGATAAAGACACCGAAAAGATTTCTCTTGGTCTTAAACAACTTCTTGGTAACCCTTGGGAAAACATTAAACCAGAAATTGCTATCGGTTCACGCATTAAAGGAAAAGTTTCTTCTATTACCGATTACGGTCTTTTTGTTGAAATTCAAAAAGGCGTTGAAGGACTTGTTCATATTTCTGAAATTTCATGGGTTGATCGCATTAATGATTTAAAGAAACATTATGCTATTGGCGATGAAATAGAAGCTGTGGTTATTTCTTTTGATAAAGAAAACCGCCGCATGTCTCTTTCTGTTAAACAAATTGAAAAAAATCCATGGGAAGCTGTTGAATCTGAATTTAAAGTCGGTGCAAAAGTTAAAGGTGCTATCAGTAATATTACTGACTTTGGTATCTTTGTACAACTTAGACCAGGCATTGATGGTTTAGTACACGTATCTGACCTTTCATGGACAGAACATATTGATCACCCAGGTTCACTCTATAAAAAAGGCCAAGAAGTAGAAGCTATTATCTTGAATATTGATTCTTCAAGTAAAAAGATCTCTCTTGGTATAAAGCAACTAAGCAAAGATCCATGGGAAACAATTGAACAACAATATAAAGTTGGCGACATTGTTGATGGTGAAGTTTCTAAGATCACCAATTTTGGTATGTTTGTAAAACTTAAAACCGGTATTGAAGGCCTTGTTCATATTTCTGAAATCAACGATGATAAGAAAGATGAAAAAATTGGAAACCTTTTTGCTACCGGCGATAAGAAACAGTTCCGTGTTATTAAAGTAAGTAAAGAAGAGCATAAGCTTGGTTTAAGTACTCGTTTAAGTGGTGAAATTGCAAAAGAAGAAGTTCGCAGCAAACCAGTACGCGAAGAATATATTGAACAAGCCCCAACTCCTAAAGCAAAAAGTCAGTTCCAATTAGAACTTGAAAGACATGCTTTAAATACTGATAAGAACAAGGAATGAACACCATGATAGAACGTACATTTGCAATGATTAAGCCTGACGCAATGCGTGCAGGCTTTGATACAGCTATTATTGATCATATCAAAAAAAACGGATTTACCGTTGTAACTCAAGAAAAAAAGCATCTTACGCGTGCAGAAGCTGAAGGTTTTTACGCTGAGCACAAAGAAAGATCTTTTTTCCCTGAATTAGTTACTTTTATGACTTCAGGACCTGTTACATTATTAGTGCTTGAAAAAGAAAATGCTATTCAAGCATGGCGTGATTTAATGGGAACAACAGATCCTGCTCAAGCAGCAGATGGCACCATTAGAAAATTGTTTGGTGCTTCAAAAGGTGAAAATGCAACCCATGGTTCAGATTCACCTGCAGCTGCAGCACGAGAAGTTGCTTACTTTTTTCCTGAACTAGCATAAATTCAACTCTAAATCCTTCATTGCTTATTCAAGATTGCTAAGGCTATGTTAAACACAATAGAAGGTACATAGTTTTGATTTAAAGTAGTTATTAAGGAGAAATAGAACATGAAAAAGCTTTATGCTTTCATGACCTATTTCTCCTTTTTATTTTTTTTAAATAATCTTTGCAAAGAATCAGTTCTTGTAATTATTCATGGAACATTTGCCCAAAAAGAACAGTGGTATAAACCTAACGGTGATTTTTTTAAAGCAGTAGAAAATTTTTTTTCTAATCATACGATTGCTTCTTTTACTTGGTCTGGTGGACCTTCTGTTCAAGATAGATCTGACGGAGCACAAAAGTTATTACTTTTTTTACTCAATCTTTCTGATACCTATAAAAACATTTCTATTATTGCCCATAGTCATGGAGCAAATGTAGCAATTGAAGCACTACATAAAGCCACATTATATAATCATAAGATCTTTATAAAACGCTTTTATACCCTTGCACCACCGATTAATCAAAAATTCTATAATCCTCCAATGCATAGAATTGAACAACTACATAATCTCTTTTCATTTGGTGATTGTATACAAACAGTACATAACGTATTTGAAAGAACTTTTAAACCACATCCACGCATTACTAATACAGAAATAAAAATTGATAATTTTTGCCCTGGACATAGTGATCTACATAGTCCACTTATTGCATTTTTATTACCACAGCTTGAAACGCTCCTTTTTAAAAACCATAACTGTGTGATATACTTATCACATAATACATTACCGCAAGTAACAATAGACAACGAAAGGGAAAATGCTCTTTTATATGATAAGCAATTTATTCAAACAATAGCTTCTTGTTTTGCTCGTACAACTATAAATGCTTACTCAAAAAAGTCATAGTAAAAAACCATGAATGTCATAAAAACAGATTGTATTGGTATTTTTGATTCAGGAATTGGTGGTCTTTCTGTTCTAAATACACTTAAACATTTTCCCTTTAAAAAAATTATATATGTTGCTGATACTGCACACCTTCCCTATGGAAGTAAAAGTGTTGAATTTTTACAAGAACGAGCAATTATTATTGTAGAGTTGCTCAAATCGCAAGGTATTAAAACTGTGGTTATTGCATGCCATACTTCATCAACAACAACACTTAACCTTCTTAAAAAGAAGTATCCTGAGATGATTTTTATTGATATGCTTGCTCCAACTATACAGGTAGCCTTAAGTAGCACCCGCAATAAAAAAATAGGGGTTATTGCAACCGAAAGAACTATTGCAACAGGGCATCATAAAAAACAACTTTTAAGTTTTAATTCTCAACTTATAGTGTTTGAAAAAGCATGTCCTCAATTTGTTCCGTTACTTGAAAATAATGGACAGCTTAATGCGCTAAAAAGCGCAATAGATGAATATATTTCTCTTCTTATAAAAGAAAAAATTGACACCCTAATTTTAGGTTGCACTCATTATGCTTTCTTAAAAGAACTGATTCAAGATTATGCACCAACACTCAAACTTATTTCTGCAGCTGATTGTATCGATAGTATGGTTAGACTTTCACCACATAACAGTACTCAATCAATTAAAAAAACAGAACTTATCTTTTTTGTAAGTGGATCACAAGCAACATTTAAAAAATCTCTTGAACTCTTTTTTGAAGGAGAAATAGATGAATTAGTTTGTAATAAATTTTAATTTAATCAGCCTCTTCCACCATTTCTACGCTATTATGTCTTTCTCTAAAAGAGTACATTTTTTGATATGCTTTTTGTATCGCTTGATCTTGAAAAGTCTCATCAGATCAAGGTTCAGGAAGTTCCACAACAAGAGGTGGTCGGTACGAATACAACCATCCAAGACCCCTTAGATCTTCTTCTGCACTGTTTTCATGTAAAGCAGATTCTACTGGATTACTACTAGTAAAAAATATTGATTCCAGAAAATGAATTGATGAATCTGCACTGCTAAAATCAAAATCATCAGAGATAATGTTTGCAGCCTCATAATCTAAACGGTACTGACACCATAAAGCACACGCTTGATGGTTTGTACAATATAAATCCCCAAGACATGCAGGAGAATGAGAAGCTTCACTTGTAGAACTTTTTAAAAAAGAATGATCCTTAAAAACTGCTTTTTCAACTAGTATACGACGCTCACTTCTGACCGAACTACAATCTTCTTCTTCACAACCGCACTTACTAGACGAAATGTGTATTTGTAATGATTTGTAAGAGCTATAAATAAATCCTTTATTAAAACACTTAGGATTAAGACAGAAATAACCAGCGGGAGGCTTTTTTAGAAAATAATCTTTAATCCAGCGTGCTGCGCTAGAAGACACTACACATCTATTCAAACTATTATCTTGAACAATATGCGTAACGCTCAATTTTCGAATTTTTGTTTCTTTCTTCGTTGTTGTAAGAAATTCATATAAATTCTTATTAGATGGTCCCTGATAGCCTGCCATTTCAATAAAAAAAATGAAAAAAATTCCAAACCATTTTTTAATCATAGCATTACTCAACCATAGCAACTTAATCTGTTGCCTTGTCAACAATCTCCATATTTTTCTTAGTTAGTTCATCAAGAATTCCATTAATAAATTTATAGGCATCTTTTTCTGCAAAACATTTTGCAAGCTCTATTGCTTCATTAATTACAATAGTATGGGGTGTTTTTGTATAATAAATTTCCCACAAAGCAAGATATAAAATGAGCCGAGTACAACACCCTATTCTATCAATTCGCCAATTAGCAAGAAAAGGAAGTAAATAAGCATTTAGCTCATCTTTTTTAGCAATAATATCAGTTACCGTTTCAGTAATTTCATCATCAATAGAAACTAAAACATCTGGCTCAAAACCTTGTTTAAAGTTTTCTACTATCTCATCTAAACTAACCATATAATCATTAGATTCAGCTATATAAAGAAGATGAAATATCAAAGAGCGGACTTCTCTTCTTGAAGGAGTTATACTCATAAAAAATCTCCACTTATACTGTTATAATTTAAACTCGTTCAATATATTCATCAGTTCTAGTATCTACTTTAATAACGTCTCCTTCATTAACAAAAAGAGGCACTTGAATAGTAATACCTGTTTCTAATTTAGCTGGTTTTGTAGCTGCACCTTGTGCTGTATCGCCACGTACCCCTGGTGGAGTTTCTATAACTTCTAACTTCATATGTAATGGAGCAGTAACCCCAATTGGACGTTCTTGAAAATAAAGCATTTGATAAGTTTCTTGTTCTTTTAAATACCCAAGAACCTCTTCTAAAGAATCTTTATTTAACGCAATTTGATCAAAAGTATCTTTATCCATAAAATTATAAAGGCCATCTTCTTGATACAAAAATTGCATTTCTTTATGTTCTAATTGAGGATTTTCAAATTTTTCAACAGATCTAAAACTTTCTTCAAACTGAGATCCTGTAATTAAATTACGAAGTTTAGCGCGGACCAAAGCGCCTCCGCGTCCCATTTTGTTATGAGAGAATTCAAGAACAACATGAGGCTCATCTTTATGTAAAATTTTTGTGCCTTTTCTAAAATCTGTAGCAGAAATCACAATGGTCTCCTTAAAGAAAAAATTATAGAACCTAAAAAACCTTTAAAAGGGCTAGAATCAAGTATAATTTGGATTTTTATGAAAAGCAAAACAGGCAACATTCATCACTTATTTTGTCCTACTCAATGCACCTTTACAAGTTAAAAATCAATAAAGTTAAAAGAAATTTCTACTAATTAAACAGTAGACAAATAACCCTAAAACATCCATCAATGTAGCCAAAACTGGACCAGCAGAATAAGCAGGGTCAAGCTTAAAACGTTTTAAAATAAAAGGGAAAGAACTTCCAATGACCATAGAAACTACCACAATAGAAAAAAGCGAAAGCGATACAACTATACTTCCTAAAAGGTTATAACTGGTTAGATATACTCGACCAAATGCTGTTATACCAAGAACACATCCCATCATTAAAGCTAATGATATTTCACGCCTAAAAAAACGTTTTATGTTGTGTTCATTGATCTCTCCTGAAGCCATACCTTGAATAATAATAGCAGAAGTTTGAGAGCTTGCGTTGCCGCCAGTACTGACAAGCATGGTAATAAATCGTATTAAAAATCCTGCAAGAAGCGCTTCATGAAATTCAATAATAATAGAAGAAAGAGATTGGGCCAAAAGCAATATAATCAAAATATAACTACGACGAAAAAGAAGCGTTAACAAAGAATCTTCAAAATAAGTTCCCTTAATAGGCTGCATAGCAGACATACGATAAATATCTTCTGATGCTTCTTCTTCCAACACATCAACAAGTGTATCAACGGGGATAATGCCTAAAAAGTAATTATGTGCTCCTACAACAGGTACCGTTAACATTTTATAATGAACCATCTTTTGCGCAATTGACTCTTGATCTTCATTCGCTTGAGCAACCAATTCATTTTCTTGCATAAAATCGGCAATGTGTGTTTCTGGTTTTTGAAGAACAAGATCTTCTAACATTATATGACCTACCAGTTGCTTTTTGCGATTAATCACAAATATCTGCCGATGCAACTCTTTTTTAACCTGTAAACGCTGAATTAATTGAATACTTTTTTGTACGGTAAAATCTTCTTGAAGCGCTAGTGCCTCAATATCCATAATACCACCAGCAGATTCAGGATCAAATTGCATTAATGAAAGCACTCGTTCTCTATCATTTTTGTGCAATAAATTAAGATACTTTTTAAGCTCTTGGTCTGAAAAATTTTCAAATAAATCAGTAAGTTCATCAATCGTCAAACAGGTCAACGCGTCAATTTTACCTGTATCACTTAAAAAAGATAAAACCTGTATCTGAAGTCCCTCACTCAGTTCACGAAACACTTCACATGAAACTTGTCCAGGAAGCATTGCAAACAATCCATTTCTTAAATCAGCAGAAAGGTTTGTTAAAAATTGAGCAATGTCTGCTGGATGAATATCCATTAATTGCTGCCACAACAAAAGCCCTCGAGCCGTTTGATGCTCTATAACTTCTTCTATGTGTTCTTTAATGTCACTTAAAAGCTTTTCTTCTAGCATTATCATCCAATTCAAGCTTTTGAAGGTATTACAGACTTACTTTAGATAAAAATAATTATATAAACTATTCCATACGACTTAAAGATTCTACCCTACTCTCTTATTTTTCTCAACGAGAGACTCAAAATTTGAACAAAAGTAGAGAAATTCATAAGATATGCTAAGGTTAAAACATATGTTTGAATATGAATAGCACGACAAAATCATTTATGAGTATAAAATTCAAACAGAGAGTAGTAAGTAAAAGTAGTATGCAGCATAAAAAGGATGAAGCGTATGAAGTATGTATGCATTATGGGTGCTGATAGCAGTGGCCTTGTAACTGCTTTATTAACAGCACAGTCTAACTTTAAAACTATACTTGTTGATGAAAATACAGCAACAATCAAAGCGCTTTCTGAAAAAAAATACCAAACCAGCTCTTTAGATATTAATCAAGCACTTACCAGTAGCGCTATAAAGGACACTCTTTCATTTGATACGGTTGCCCATGAAGCTGATTATTTTATTATCACAGGAACGCAAGAAAAAATTTCTGAACAGAAATATCTTTCTCTTCTTTCAAAACGCACTTATGATGTTGGCAATAATCTTCAAAAGGGAAATGTCGTCATTATTTCGGCAACCATTCCCTTAGGAACCACTAAAGCACTTATTGACGTATTAGCAACATCATCAGGATTAACACCTCATAAAGATTTTTTTGTTGCCTATTGTCCTGAAAGAATTGTCCCTAGCAAAATTTTTCAGGATATTAAAGTCTGCGATAAAACTATTGGTGCACATGATAGCTTATCAGCACATAAAGCTGCAGAATTTTACAAAGAATTTATGAGTGGCGACCTCTATTTAACTGATATTGCAACTGCAGAAGTCACAAAATTAGTAGAAGATGGATATCAAGATATCATGACAGCATTTTCTCACCATATAACCCAACTTGCTTATACTCAAAAAGTTAATCCTTATGAAGTAATCGAACTTGCAAATAAACATCCTCATATTCATCTTGAAACTCCTTCTTCTGGTGAAAAAACCTCTTTAATGGTTACTTATCCAACATTTCTTACCCGATTTGAATCATACTCAGTAAAGCTTTTAAAAACTGCACAAACTATTATCGAATCTATTCCAAAAGATATTGAAGAACGCATTACACAAACAATTACCATTTTTTATAAAAATACACAAAGACCATGTAATCTACTTATTTTAGGACTTTCTGCTGACCCACAATGTAATTATAACCGCTGTTCTTCAACAGAACCTCTCATTGAAGCTCTTTTAAATCGCCAGGATGCAAAAGTAAAAATTGTTGACCCATTTAGTACACATCGAGAACCAATCAAACATTTATTAACAACTATTGATGATGGTATGACATGGGCTGATGTGATTATTGGTCTTGTTGCTCATGAAGAATTTAAATTGATTGATAAAACAGTGGTTGGTAACAAAATTCTTCTTGATCTATGTGGCATCTTTTACAACACTCACACCTTAGCACGATCACAAGAACAGTTCTTTTGGCCAGCAAGTAAATTAACAACAGAATCACTTGGCACTACTGCATACAAAGATGCTACTTCTACAATAGAAATAGAAGGAAACTTTTCATGAGCCGCACTCATCTGCATGAAGAATCAGAACGGATTCAAAAAATAGTTAGACCACAACTTCCTCCGCACGCTTTATTAGTAGCTATTCATTACTCTTGCATTAATAAAAGCACCGAAAAATTTGAAAAAAATTCTGATAAAGAATTACATTTTTTTGATAAGCTTCCTAAAGGACTTAAAAATATTATTACCTCTATAACCCATACTTTTTCTCATACCACCCATGAAATTGGCCATAACACTGATCACTATTTTTTAAAAACAATAGGTTATTCCTGTTCTGGCAAAGTACTTGCTGTAGGAGAAAAAGTTACACGTTTTAGACCTGGCGATTTTGTTGCATGCGCAGGCAGTGATCTTGGTACCTATGCAGACATTATGTGCGTTCCAGAACAATTAGCTATTCTGGTAAAACAAGAATTTTTAAAAGAAACAAGCTCTACTGCTTTAGCATCTGTGGCGTTTCATGCATTACATAGATCACGTATTGGACTTGGCGAAACAGTATGTATTATTGGGCTTGGTCTTATTGGCCAATTTTTAGTACAACTTGCTAAATTAGCAGGATGCCAAGTTATAGCAGTAGATATTCAAGAAGATAGAATCAATCTTGCAAAAAAGTTAGGAGCTGACTACGCCTTTTGCGCATATAATAATACAAACCTACAATCTGATATTACTCGCTTATCATCACTTCAAGGTGTTGATTGCACTTTTATTACAGCATCAAGCAAAGAAAGTGATATTGTGCAACTTGCAATGAACATTACTAGAAAAAAAGGCTCTGTTGTAATTGTAGGTGATGTAGGCCTTCACTTAAAAAGAGATCCTTTTTGTAAAAAAGAAATTGATTTAATGACATCATATCTTTTTGGACCTGGAGCTGATGACAGCACGTATGAATATGAAGGCAAAGATTATCCTTTCTCTTACGTACGATGGACTGAACGTAGAAACATGGAGGCAATTGTTCAATTAATTCAAAATAAAAAGCTGATAATTAATGAACTACTGCCTGAAGAGTTTTTTATTAAAGATATTAAGCATGCATATAATACTATTAAAAACAAAGAACGCTTAGGCGCTATTATTAATTGCACTCCTTTAAAAACAGAGCTTCTTTATAAACCAGCAGTTAGAGAATTTTCTCTTTTACCCGTTCAAAAATTTTTACCAGCAACAACACATCATATTAATCTAGGTCTTTTAGGCGCAACAAGTTTTAGTAAAAAAAATATTCAAATATTAGTAAATGGTCCTATCAAAACAACTATTCAAGCAGTTGCTGATTATAATATTGGACAAACAGCAAAAATAGCTCACTTTATAGGTGCAAAAAAAAGCTATCTTGATGAAAAAGAACTTTTAACAACACCAGATTTGAATGCTATTATTGTAGGGCCAACTTATGGAAGTCCAACTACTTTTATTCTACAAGCACTAATGCAAGGTAAGGGAATTTTTACTTCTTCGCCTCTTGCAGCATCTCAAGAATCATATAACACTTTAAAACAATTTCTTAATCAACATAAAAATACACCATTATGCGCTAATTATTATAAATCTTTTGCACCATTCATTCAAAAAATTAAATGGGAAGTAGTCGAAAGAAATTCTCCACTTATTATGCATTATCGAATAAACAAAGCAATAAATCTAGAAGATACAGGCACTATTAACGGACCAAGGTTTGGAAACGTCATTCAAGAAGCTTCATTAATTTTTGATATGTTTTATTTTTTAACAGCAGCAAAACCTGTTTCTCTTTCTGTTGAAACTCTTAAGCCTACAGGAGATAACCAATTTCCTACCGATAATTTTTGTATATCTTTAAGTTTTCAAGATGGCTCTATTGGATCTATTATGTACACATCATTAGGCCATAAAGAATCAGACAACGAACGATTTGAACTTTTTTATGATCAAAAATCTATCTTTATGGAAAACTTTAAAAAACTTAAAGGATACGGTACCAGCAGACATTTTGATGAAAATGTAACTATTGCAGATATGGGAGAAGAAACACTCATCACGCAATTTTTAAAAAGTTTATATAATCATCAACCAGTTATGCCTATCAGCACAGAAAGACTCAAAATAATAACTGAAACAACCTTATTAGCCGATCAGTTGGTCTGTGAAGGTGGAGGAGCGCATGAATGGTGATTCTAAACCATACACAGGAAATTGTAAGCAAAGGTTTTTCGCCTCATAAGCAATTGTAGCAATTACTTTTTGATCGTCTTTATAAGTTAATACAGTATCAATCCAGCGCACAACTTGTAAAATTTCCTTTTCTCTAAAGCCTCTGCTGGTTAAAGCAGGAGTTCCCAAACGAATACCACTTGTTATAAGAGGACTTTGAGGATCATATGGAATACAATTTTTATTAACATTAATTCCTGCACGTTCAAGAACATGCTCAGCTTCTCTTCCTGTTAATCCTTTTGAACGCAAATCAAGAGTAAAAAGATGATTGTCAGTACCATCTGCAACTATTCTGTATCCTCTTTTTTTAAATTCTTCTGCCATAATCTGAGCATTAAGAACTACCTCTTGTGCATAAAATTTAAAATCGTCAGAAAGATTATGTAAAAAGCCAACTGCTTTTGCTGCAATATGATGCATTTGAGGACCTCCCTGAATGCCCGGCATAACAGCACTATCAATCTTTTTAGCAAGTGATGCTTTTGATAAAATAAAACCACCTCGTGGACCCCGTAATGTTTTATGCGTCGTACTAGTTACAACATCAGCATAAGAAATAGGTGATGGATGAATACCTGCTGCTACCAAACCTGCGATATGTGCCATATCTACTAATAAAAACGCTCCAACTTCATCTGCAATCGCTCTGAATTGTGCAAAATCAATAGTACGAGAATAGGCAGATGCTCCTGCAATAATAAGTTTTGGTTTATGTTCGCGCGCCAGCGCAGCAATGGCTTGATAATCAAGTTTTTCTGTTTCTTTATCAACACCATAATTAACTGCTTTATACCATTTACCAGAAAAATTAATGGGATACCCATGTGTTAAATGTCCACCAGAAGAAAGACTCATTCCTAAAATAGTATCTCCAGGATTAAGAAGCGCATAATACGCCGCCATATTTGCCTGAGCACCAGAATGTGGTTGCACATTTGCATGTTCTGCATTAAATAATTTTTTAAGACGATCACGAGCAATAGTTTCTATATGATCAACTTGTTCACATCCACCGTAATAACGCATACCGGGATAGCCTTCTGCATATTTATTAGTAAGCACAGAACCGGTTGCTTCCACAACTTCTTGATAGGCATAATTTTCTGAAGCGATTAAATCAATTGTTTCTTCAATTCTTCGTTCTTCTTGAGCAATATGAACAGCAATTTGTGGATCAAAATTATATAATTTTTTCATCAAAAAACCTTTCTACAATCCACATTGTAACACAACTACATCTGCCACAATAATAGCCTACCACCTTTTAAAGAAGTGTAAAATGAGAGAAAAAACTATTTACTGCGGCCTTAATATCATTAAAAAACATTTAAAAATCGAAAAAATTAAGGCTTTTCTTGACAAAAAAGACGATGATTTATACCTTATAGGTACTCAATTTATTTGAGCCGCTAGCTCAGTCGGTAGAGCAACAGCCTTTTAAGCTGTGGGTCGTTGGTTCGAATCCAACGCGGCTCACCATGAAATTTCTTATACGTCCCCATCGTCTAGAGGCCTAGGACATTGCCCTTTCACGGCAGAAACAGGAGTTCGAATCTCCTTGGGGACGCCATTTTAATACTAATCTGCATATATTAATGTGCCGCTTCAGCTGCTAATCCTGCTCCATGTTCTTGATTAACAATACGTTCAATGCCTCTATCGCTTAAAACATCAATTTTAAAACTAATATCATTTACGCTAT
>VFQT010004044.1_pt1 | contig 12675 bp, 6 predicted proteins | sample 3512381 | NCBI WGS metagenome assembly VFQT01 (sample SAMN10412376, study PRJNA504923) | tailings metagenome | isolation source: Relicate 2 Philex TSF3 active mining site | place: Philippines: Tuba, Benguet | collected 2017-08-29 | reverse complement strand
CGGATGCGCTGCGGGAAGTTGTCATGGACGACCACGGTGGCGCTCGCGCCGCCGTAGACTACGGTCGAGGACCTGGGGACCTGCGTACGGAGGCGCTCGAGGACGGGCGAGCCGTTCTCTTCGCACTTGCCAGCGCTGCAGGTCTGGCCGAGGGCGCAGGGGCGGCTCGCGTCGCAGGATACCGAAGCGACGCAGAAGCCCTCTGCACCGCAGGAGCCTGTTCCGCAGGCTGCATCGGAGTGGCAGACAACTCCGTTGTCGATCATGGACACGGTCTCATCGACGATGAGATCGGCAGTCTTGCAGTCCGCATGGGAGGTGCAGGCCTTGGGACGAGCGATGCCCTTCTCCTCGTAGAGGAAGAGCCAGGCCACTGCCTCCTTGAAGACGTCGCTCCAAGCGTCGGCCGTAGCGTAGGCGGCATCGATGTAGTCGGGATGCCAATCGGCGTTCAGGTGATAGATGATCGGACGGAGACCGCGCTCTTTGTAGGGAAGCGGCGCGGGAGTCGCGCAGTAGCCGGGGCTGAACCAGGAGACATCTTTCTGGCAGCGTTGACCCGCGTCGCGGTCGCACTCCTTATCAACCATGCATGTCGTCGTGATCTCGGCTCCATTCGCGTCGGTGGGCTTCGTGAACTTGTAGGTCTTGTCCCAGATGTTCCAGCGGTTGGCGTAGGACACCGTACCCTTGTACGTCGGGCCCCAATCGTAATCGTAGGCGTAGCGGTCGGTCGCGAAGAAGCCGAAGCGGTCCTGGTGCTCGTCGTTGTGGTAGCGGATCGGTTCGTAGTCGCGACGATGATCGAAGCGGCGGAAGGCGTGGCGGACCTTGACCTCAGTCTGAGCGCAATCGTAGGCGCTGAGGTCGTAGATGTTACAGCGGTCTTGACCGGCAGACCACGTGACCGTGCGGATCACGAAGTCAAAGTAGCCACCGGCAGGGTCGGCCTCGAACTCGTCGGGATCGAAGGGCTTCTCTTCACCGACGAAGTAGCTGTCGCCACCGCCCTTAAGGGAGAAGAAGAAGTCCTGGATGCCCTGGCGATGCCACGAAACGCGAATGTAGTCGCGCTCGTACCAGGGGCGATCCGAGGTGTTCTCGACCACTTCGTTGGACTGTGACCCATTGAAGGTATTGTACGAGCGCTGCACGTCGAAGTGGCTTTCGATGGGCCAGCGCGCGACGGGCGGGCCAACGTAGAGCTCCATGAACTCGTCGCGATGGGCGGGGTCCCAGTACTTGCGGATCGAGTTCGTCTTCCAGTCTTTCTCGGAGCCCTCGATGGTCTCCACCACCGGGTATGCAATGAGCCAGTCCTCCTGGATATCGAAGATGATCTTCTTCGTACCGCCGAGGAATGGGGTTTCGCCCGCAAAGCTCACAGCGGAGCTGTAGGGAACGTCAATGGTGGTCTGACCATACAGCCAGACACCTTCGAACATCTTCTTGTCTAGCTTGTATGGGGATGTGCGGTCGACAAGACCGACGTCCTCTACGCAGCCCGGGGCGGTCAAGAGCCCGCCTGCTCCGAGGAGACCGGCGGTCAGCGACCACACGAGCGCGCGAGCAACGCGCGGCCATCCGTTATGCGGGGAACCAGAAGACATTGCGGGAACCTCCACTGATGTCGCGTTTAGCGACGACCATTTTGAGCGAGGGGAATCGAGGCGAGAACTGGAAGTGTGGGAGCTCAGAGGGAGCCTGTCACCGACACGCCGACACTGGTGATGTTGTCAGAGGCGCGGGTGAGATCGAAGATGACCGGGAAGTCGTTGCCGTCGGCGCCAAAGGGCTGAGAGGTGTCGGTGCCGAACGAGAGACCGACCGAAAGATGCTTGTTGATGCTGTAGTCAAGGCTCAGCGAGCTCGAGAGGCGGTCGCGTTGGGCGCGACCGGAGGTTGCGTGCTCCGAGGAGAGAGCGTCTTTCGGGTAGGACCGCACGCCGAACGAGGTGGAGACGGAGAGGCCGAGAGAGAGCGAGAGTGGGTCGATGATGGCCCAGGAGACGTTGAGGCTGTTCGAGAAGTAGTAGGAGTTGGCGCCAGAGCCACGAAGATAGACCTCAGCGCCGCGTCGCTCGCTCTCGAAGCCGAAGTTCGGATTCTCGTCGCGGCCTTCGATGCACTCGTCGTTGTCGGAGAAGTCTTCACAGTCGAGGGTCGAGGTCGCGGTGCTGTTGAAGAACTTTCCGAAGCCGAAAGTGTAGGAGAACGAGACCGGGCCCACGGGGATTGAACCTGTCAGTGAGGTCGCGAGGGAAAAGATGCGGTTCTGGAACTGGCTCGCGAGCGAGGTGGGGAGACCGACGCGGAGGGCACCCGAGAGATTGAATTTCGAGGTCGGGTCGTTCCAGATTCGCCCGTGGCTGATGCCGACGCTGATGTCGCTCAGCAGGGCTTCGTTCTCAGGCAGGCTCGTGTCGACGTCGAGGACCTGGTACCAGGTGAGGCTCAGGCCCGCAGTGAGACGCAGGTCCTTGGCGAGCTGGTACCAGCCGCTCGGCGCGATGGTGGTCACCACGAGAGGATTGGTCTGCGGGTCTGCGACAAAAGTGCCGATGCCGACAGAAGTGTCGAGCGTGAGGGAGCCGCCGTAGTTGGCGGGTGCCGTCTCGGGTGTGGCCGTCGGTGCGGTCGTGACGGTCGTGACCGGCGCAGGCTGCATCGTCGACGAGGGGGCATCTCCGGCGACTGCGACCGGCGTTCCGGCCTCAGGGCGTGGATCGGCTGCGCGGCCGGACAACGGTGCAAGCGCGATGAGAGCGATGAGAGGGGCCCATGAGCGCTTGGGAATGCGGGAGTCGAGCAGCCTGTTCTTCACGTCCATCCTCATGCGTGTAGCCGGTTGAGCGCGGGAGCGGGCGTATATGCAGCGCCAGATCCGAATGTCAAGGGAAAGGGCGGCAGGCAAGCCTCCCCTCCGCTCGGGCTACGCCGGCGCAATATGCGCGAACGACGATGACGCCTCAAGCTTGGGGCCTTACCTCAAGCATTTGATAAGATAGGTGTTTCCAACTCGTTCGCGCAAATGAACCGACATGATTTGGATCATTTCGGTGTCGCGAACAGGTCTGCGCTCTGTCCTCTCGGCGGATGGGATGAGCCCACCGACATGCGTGAAAGCTGCTGGACCTCGGATGCGTTCGCCCTATAGTCATCGGGTCTCGAATTCGTGACGGAGGGTCCTATTTCCGAGCAGGTCACTGGTCATCTCATCGGCCTCAAGCCCGCCCAGCGCCATGCACTTGAACGAGTCTACCGAAGGCAGGTTCCGCCTGGTGAGCTCATCAGTGCAGAGCTCGCAGGTTTCATGTGTGAATTGTCCCACGAGCTCCGGAGGCAGCTCGGGGTCATGATCGACCGGCGAGGACGAATTCAGCACGTCATCGTCGGTGACCACGAGCGGCTCTTCCTGCCCGACCTTGGTCGTCAAAGAGCGGGGCGGTCCCGCCTTCGCGGTCTGCGTCTCGTCCACACGCACATCTCCGGGGAGAGACTGACGAAAGACGACCTCACGGACCTTGCCAAACTACAACTCGACGCGATCGCATCCCTCACCATCAGTGCGCTCGGGACCCCGGGGACGATCGAGTGGGCGCACCTCGCCCCTCCGAATTCCGAGGGCACCTCCGTCGAGATCGTCGAGCCGGTGGCGTTTCATCGACTCGAGATCGACTTCGAGGCCTTCCTCGACGCGCTCGAGACGCGTCTGACCCAGACGAAGCAAGGCCAGGAGACGCGGGAGGGCGAGACGCGCGCCATCGCGGTCCATGTAACGCCGCTCGGGATTCAGCGCCCCGAGGTGGAGCGGAGCCTCGCCGAACTCGCAGAGCTCGCGCGTACCGCAGGGGTGGCGCTCGTCGAGACCATCGTGCAGCGTCGGCCCGAGCCAGATCCCCGCTTCGTCGTTGGAAAGGGGAAACTGCAAGAACTTGCGCTCGCCGCCCTGCATCACGACGCGGACCTCGTCGTCTTCGACCAGAACCTGACACCGTCGCAGGCCCGCTCCATTGCAGAGACTGTCGAGCTCAAGGTCATCGACCGGACCCAGTTGATCCTCGACATCTTCGCCCAGAGAGCGAGCAGCCTCGATGGCAAGCTACAGGTCGAGCTCGCGCAGTTGAAGTACACCCTGCCGCGCCTGAGCGGGAAAGGCGTCGCAATGAGCCGCCTCGCGGGCGGGGTCGGCGGACGAGGCCCGGGTGAGACCAAGCTAGAGATCGACCGTCGAAGAGCCAAGGACCGGATTTCGGGACTTCAGAAGAAAATCGACGAGCTCGGGCGCCAACGCGTCCAACGCCGGGCCAAACGCGGCGCTGGAAGTGTGCCCGTCGCGGCGATCGTCGGCTACACCAACGCTGGCAAATCAACGTTGCTCAATACACTCACTGGGTCGGATGTCCTCGCCGAGGACAAGCTCTTCGCGACGCTCGATCCGACGGCGCGACGACTTCGTTTCCCGAACGAGGTCGAGTTCGTCCTGACCGACACAGTAGGGTTCATCCGCGACCTGCCAGAGGACCTCGTCGCCGCGTTCAAGGCGACCCTCGAAGAGCTCGGCGAGGCAGACGTCCTCGTCCACGTGGTCGACATCAGCCAACCCGGATGGGAGGAGCGGATGAGCGCGGTCGAGAAGATTTTGAGAGACCTCGAGTTGCGTGACACTCCAGTCATCCTTGCCTTCAACAAGGTAGACCTCGTCGGTGACGCGGACACGACCGCCGCGCTCTGCAGGCGTTGGAATGCGACGCCCATTAGTGCGAACCAGCGCTCCACGCTGCGCCCTTTGACGGAGCGACTGATGAAGTTCTACGAGGACAGACCCTGGCGGAACAGGGCCGCTGCCCCCGTAGCCGAGGAGCTCTCAACGACCTTGGAGCTCACAGCACAAGAGGCCTGAGACAGGACTCGAGACCTCAGCGAGGAGCTCAACTTAACGTCGCTTCCCCGCAAGAGACCACGCATCTCAGAACGGGACGCTATCGTCGAAGTAGCCCGGGTCGTCTTCGGGCGGCCCTGGGGGCGGCCCGTCCTGAGACCTTGGGGGCGCGGCTGGGGGGGCTTGACGAGGTGCCGCCTGCTGGGGCCTGCCACCGCCACCACCGCCGCGGTTGCCATAACCGCCGCCACCGCCACCGTAGCCGCCACCACCACCGCCGCCGTAGCCGCCACCGCCGCCGTAGCCGCCACCACCACCGCCGCCGTAGCCGCCGCCACCGCCATAGTTGGCATCGTCGGAAGCCGCCTGGGCCTCACGTGGGGACCCGGTATCGATGAAGGTCATGTTGTTCGCGACAATCTCCGTCGCGTAGCGCTTCTGGCCCGTCTGCTGGTCATCCCAGGAGCGGGTCTGGATGCGGCCCTCGATGTAGACCTTGCGGCCCTTCTGAAGATAGCGCTCGGCGAGCTCGGCGAGCTTCCCCCAGAGCACGATCTTGTGCCACTCGGTCTTCTCCTGACGCTGCCCCTCGCGATTGGTGTAGCTCTCCGAGGTGGCAACGGAGATCGTGCCGACCTTCTGGCCTTGCGGGGTGGTCCTGATGTCGGGGTCGTTACCGAGATTCCCGATGATGATCGCCTTGTTGACACTGCCTGCCATGGTTCAGCCCTCCGCAGAGATGAGTTCGAGGAGCGTGAGTATACCAAATCCGGTCCCGCCGCGCGGCACCCCGGGCTCGGGCTTTTCGTTGGAGGCCGGGCCCGCGATATCGAGGTGGGCCCAGGTCGCCTTGCCGATGAATTCCTGAAGGAACAGGGCGCCCGTAATCGCGCCGCCCCAGCGCTCGCCGATGTTCTTCATGTCGGCGATTGGGCTCTTCAGCATGCCTTTCAGCTTCTTCGACAGCGGCATCGCCCAGAGGTCCTCGCCCGAGCGGTCTGCCGCGGCGCGAATCGCGTCACGGAAACCATCGTCGTTCGAGAAGAGACCCGCCGTGTGGGGCCCGAGCGCTATCATGCAGGCGCCAGTGAGCGTCGCGAGGTCCACAATCTTCGTCGCGCCGAGCTTCTCGGCGTAGCTGAGGGCATCGGCGAGGATGAGGCGCCCCTCCGCGTCCGTGTTCATGATCTCGACGGTCTTGCCATTGTGCGAGCGAATCACGTCGCCAGGCTTGTAGGCATTGGCGGACACGAGGTTCTCGGCAGACGGTACGATCCCGTGGACGATGACCTTCGGGGCAAAGGCTCGAATCGCCTTCATCGCGCCGAGGACGGCGGCCGCGCCCGCCATGTCGATCTTCATGTCCTCGAGGGAGCCAGTCGGCTTGATGTTGTAGCCGCCCGCGTCGTAGGTGAGGCCCTTACCGACGAGCGCGACCTGCGGGGTCGATGCGTCCGCGCCTTCGGGGCGGTAAGTGAGGTGGATGAAGCGCGGGGGCTCGGCGCTGCCCTTGCCGACCGCGTGGAGGAGCCCCATGCCTTCAGCGACGATGCGGGTCTCGTCGAAGACGACGCACTCGAGATTTTCCGACGCTGCGATTTGCTGCGCGACTTCCGCGAGACGGCTCGGGGTCGCCTCGACAGGAGGCGCATTGACGAGGTCGCGGGCCATGCAGACCGCGCGTGCGGCGAGCTCGGCCCGACGTCGTACCGGTTCGAGGGCGTCGAGCGCCGCGCCTGGCAGGACGATGGATGCGGACTCGACCCAGCGCTTCGTCTCTTTCTCGTCAGTGAGCCAGGCGGTGTAGCGGTAGGCGCCGAAGATGGCCCCCTCGGTCGCAGCGCGCACGGCGGACGCGGCATCGATGGCGGCCGGTACGACCACTGCGCAGGACGCCGCATGGCGCTTCTCGGACTCCTCGAGCGCCACAGCCGCGACGCGGCGCATGTCGAGCGCCTTGAAGTCGGCGCGCCTGCCGGCACCGACGAGGAGAATGCGTTTGACCGACAGGTCAGGGGTGTGGATTAGCAGCGTCTTGCCCGAATCTCCGGAGAAGCCCTCCTCCTTAGCGATTTGCGAGACGCGATGAGCCGACAGTTGGTCGAGCGCGAGCATGTCCGGCCCGGCATCGCCTTCGTCGGAGAAAGCGACGATAGCGAGGAGCGGGACCGCCATGTCGGACACCGCGTGAGTGGAGAGAAGGACGTTCATATTTCATCCCTGCTGGAATGCTGCGTTGGCGTGGCCTGAGTGGCCGGTTACCGCGAGCGCCCGACTCACGGGCCGGAGGAGAGACCATATCCCGCGCGCAGGGGCAAGGTCCCGGTAGGATAAACCGCATGGTGGGCCATCGCGGTCACGTGCAAGGGGTGTTCTCGCGAGGACACCTCGCGGATCTCGCCCAGACCTCGGCCACCAGTCCGAGTGGGTGTTCGCCGACACGAAGATGCCTACCGGAGCTAGCGCCTGCCGATGCGGCTCCCCCGCCCTCCCCTCGCTCGCGATGTTGACGGTCTCCCACGGTTACGGCATTCGGTCCGAATGACCGATTCAACGTCAGTAAAAGCCCCAGACTCCCGCCCCATCGTCGTCCAGAAGTACGGCGGTAGTTCGGTCGCCAACCTCGAGAAGATCCAGTTCGTCGCCCGCCGTATCGCGGACACGGTCGCCGCTGGCCACCGCGTCTGCGCCGTCGTCTCGGCGATGGGCAAGACGACCGACGGTCTCCTGCAGCAGGCGAAGGGACTGTCCACGAACCCGAACCCGCGTGAGCTCGACATGCTGCTCTCGACGGGTGAACGCGTCTCGGTGGCGCTCCTCGCGATAGCCCTTGGCGAGCTTGGACTCGACGCGGTGTCGTTCACGGGTTCGCAATCGGGCATCATCACAAACACCCGCCACAACCGGGCGCGCATCGTCGAGATTCGCCCCTTCCGCCTCCTCGACGTCCTCGACGAAGGCAAGGTCGTCATCGTCGCGGGCTACCAGGGCGTCTCCTACCAGCGCGAGATCACGACGCTCGGTCGCGGCGGCACCGACACGACCGCTGTCGCCCTCGCCGCCGCGCTCAACGCCGAGCATTGCGAAATCTGCAGCGATGTGGACGGTGTATACACTGCCGACCCGCGCCTCGCCCCCGAGGCGACCCGCATCCCAGAGCTGTCACACGATGCGATGATTGCGCTCGCTCGCGCGGGCTCGAAGGTCCTCAATCAGGACTGCGTCGAACACGCCGCGCGACAGGGCGTCGCCATCTTCGCGAAGGCAACCGCTGGCCCTCGCGACGACGCTGGCACCGTCGTCCGCACGAACCCCGCCTCCGAGCCCCGCATCCTCACGGCCATCGCCCACCGCGATCGCGTCCTCGAGATCGACCTCGACGGCGACCCGCTCGCGCTGATGGAGGTCCTCACCAAGGTCAACGCCCTGCCCCATGCCATCTCGGGCGGCGGCGGACGCCCCATCCGGGTTCAAATCCCGATCGAGAACTGCCACCGCCCCGATGTCCTGAAATCCGCGCTCACCGAGCGTTTCGGCCCGAACGTCCGCCTACGCGACGACCGCGGCTCGGTCACTGTCGTCGGCCCCGGCCTCGGCGAAGCGCCTGACGTGACGCTCCAAGCGATGCGCATCGTCTCCGAGCTCCTCCCCGCCGACAGCCGACCCGAGGTCGTTCTCGGCCCCCTCGAGCTCGCGTTCCTCATGCCCCGCGCGCACATCGGCGACGCTGTCGCCCGCCTCCATCGCGCCCTGTTCGCTTCCCAAGCACCTGCTTCGTCACCTATAACGTCCTGAGACCCCTCCCCTTCTTCGCCACTCCGAGGCCCGATGCGCTCTCTCCGGACAATGCCCCTCGTCACCGCGGCCCTCCCGCTCGTCCTCGCCCTGCCCGCCTGCGGTGATGACACCCCGGGCGGCAACACGGGGTCTGACACCTCGACTTTTCCCGACACCCAGCCCGACACCCCGTCGGGCAGCAACAACGCCCCCGAGCTCGAGCGCATCGGCGACCGCACCGTCGCCGTCGGCAAGGCCCTGTCGATTACGCTCAGCGCGCGCGACGCCGACAGCGACCCCCTCACCTTCTCGGTCTTTGGCAACCTCCCGGAAGGCGCCCGCTTCGACAAGACCGATCACCGCTTCGAGTGGTCACCGAAGGACACGGGCCAGACCGTCTTCCTCACGTTCGTCGTCTCCGACGGCAAGGACTTCGACCGCGAGACCGTCCGCATCCAGGTCACCGACACCGTGACCTCGAACCCTCCGTCCTTCGTCGAGGTCGGCGACCAGATCGTCCCCGTCAATCAACCCTACGAGCTCCGCCTCGCCGCAACCGACCCGGACGGCGACACGCTGTCCTACGGCCATGACGGCGCTCTGCCCTCGGGCGCGAGCCTTGACGCCGCGTCCGGACTCTTCACCTGGCGACCTGGCACGGACGCGGTCGGCGCCCCGGTCCGCATGACCTTCACCGTGTCCGATGGCACGGGCTCGGACGAGATGCCCGTCCGCTTCGTCGTCGACGACGGCTCGAACGCCGTCCCGAAGCCGCCTGTCTTCCAGCCCATCTCCGCTCAGACCGCCCGTGTCGGCACCCCACTCGCGGTGAAACTCGCCGCGAGCGACCCCAACGGCGACTCAGTCACCTACGCCCTCGTCTCGGGCGCGCCCGCGGGTGCGACCATGTCGGGCGACACCTTCAACTACACGGCGAGCGCGGGTGAGCTCGGCAAGACCTTCGAGGTCGTCTTCTCGGCGACCGACGGGACATTCACGGCGGTCGCCAAGATGAAGATGAGCGTCGTCTCGGGCGAAACAGCGACCTGCACGCCAGACCCGACCGAGCCGAATGAAAACCCGGGTCAAGCGAAGCCGCTGACGCTCGGTACGCTGAATGCGACGCTGTGCGAGACGCAATCGACCTACGATGTCGATGTGTTCTCGGTCACGGTCCCGCCCGGGCAAGAGCTCTCGGCGACCCTTCGCTTTGCGGCGACCAACGCCGACCTCGACCTCGTTCTCATCGACGCGAACGAGTTCTTCCTCGCGACGAGCGATGGCATCGGCAACGAAGAGAGCTTCCGCTATTTCTCGCAGGAAGGCATCACGGCCTATGTCGTCGTGATGGGCTATGCCCTGGAGCCCCTCGCCGTCACGTATACCCTCGAGACTTCGCTCGGCGCGGCCTCGGGCTGCACGGAAGACGCCTGGGAGGACAACGACACCCCGGACGACGCATGGCCCCTCGATGACGAGGTACAGTCCTCAACCCTTCAGATCTGCGCCTCGGACGCGGACTTCTGGTTCTTCGAGGTGGGCTGCGGCCAGCGCGTCGAGGTCATCATGGACATCCGTGACGAGGCCGACCTCGACCTCTACCTCTACGACGATGTCGAAGGCCTCTCCGACCCGGTGGACGCGGCCATCACCGAGGAAAGCACCGAATACATCGACCACCCTGACGCGAGAAACCCGGGACTCTGGCTCCTCGAAGTCTCGGGCTATCCCTTCGCCTCGGCCGAGTCTGGCTACGACCTCCTCATCGACGTCACGGGGGGCTGCACCGACGACGGCAACAACAACTCGAAAAACTCGGCTCGCACCCTCGACCGAACCGGCGCACCCCTTTCGAATCTGGTCGTCTGCTGCAGTGACGACTGGTACGCGCTCGACCTCACCGCAGGTGACTCCGCGCTGATTGACCTATCGGTCAGTGGCGGCCCTGGCATTCCTGCCGTAGGCGTCGTCGCGCTCGGGCCAGACGGGCAGACCCAGCTCGCATCGAAGCCCCCTTCCGAAAACGGTGGGCTCGTCGTGTTTTCAGCGACGACCTCCGGCCGGCACTTTCTCAAGGTCACGGGCGAAGTGGGAACGCGCTACGGCCTCGAGTGGCAAATCGATGCTCAGGGTTCGGGCTGCAACCTCATGAGCTGCTCGAAGTTCGAGGTCTGCGACGGCTCGAGCTGTGTCAGTGATTTCTGTGCGAATGACTCCGAATGCCCCTCCTCCTACGTCTGCCGCGAGACCTTCTGCGTCAATGCCTGCACCCAGAACACCGACTGTCGCACGGGCTACGCCTGCAAGGATTTCGGCAACGGTCGCTTCTGCGGTGTCACCGGCTCGGGTCAGACAGGCACGGCCTGCGGTGACCACTCGAGCTGTGCCACCAACTACGGTTGTCTCTTTACCAACCGCGGTGGATATTGCGCCGAGCGCGGCTGCTCGAGCTGTGACGCTGGCACGAAGTGCGCGACCGTCAACGGCGTGAGCTTCTGCGCAAAGACCTGCAATACCGCGGCAGATTGCCGCACCTCGGAAGGATTTACCTGCTCAGCGGAGAAGACGTGTCTGCCCCAGAACCCATGATCGACAACGGCCACGGAAGCTCGAAGCTGCTCACGCGCTCTCCGTACACGACGACCTTCGCCCACATGGGAGAGGTCTATATCTATCACGACCTGTACGGGTACATCATGAAGATGAGCCCGGACATTCTTGATTTCCTTAACGAATTCAAGACCGCCATCAATCCGGCCGACGTGTGCATGAAGTACGCGAACGCCTTCGAGGACCAGACGCCCGAGGCCTTCGTCGGGATCTTTCTGCAGTTCGGCTGCCTCATCAAGCCAGACCACGACCAGGTCCACGACCTCTGGGCGATGATCCCCGTGCGCGGCCGCTGGAACGTGTGGAAGCGCGAGTCGGACGGCGGGCTCACGTTTTACTGCGCCTGGGGTGACAACCCGCTCTCTAAATGCCGCCTCAGCGCGGACGAGGCGAAGGTGTGGTGGAGCATCGACGGCGAGAAGAATCTTCAGACGATTCAGTTCGACGAGCAGGTCCCGCCCGAGCTCGTCCTCGGCGTCATGAAGAAGCTCGGCCACCACTCGGTGCAGGCGGTGAAGCTGTCGGCGCTCGGCATGCGGTTTTACAAGAAGAAGCCGCAGATGAAGCCGCAGTACCTCACCTCGACGATGCCGTACGCGCGCTACGAGCCGGGCAAGGACCCGATGCCGAAGCCCGTTGAGAGCTATTTCTCGCCCGAGGGTTATTACCGCGGCGAGATCGAGGACGCCGACCACCAGTTCGATCACGAGGAGACGACGCTCGCCCACCTCTTCCGCGAGCCGCACCCGGCGCTGCATGGAAAGACCTACGGCGGGAAGCTCGTCGAGGCGTTGATTGCGCAGGGGCGGGTCCCCGAGGGCGACGTGAAGGTGCTGGAAGTCGGCGGCGGGCTCGGCTTCATGGCGAAGGCCGTGGTCGAGGCGCTACAGAACGCCGGGCGCAACGTGACCTACCACATCTTCGAGCTCTCGCCCGTCCTCGCGAAGGCGCAGCGCGAGCGCAACGCGGGGCTTCCGGTCACGGTCCACATGGGCGACGTGCTCAATACGCCGTTCCCCGACACGGGCTATGACCTCGTCCTCGCGAACGAGATGATCGGCGACCTCCTCGCGGTGAAGCTCGACCACGCGCGCTTCGGCATGGGTGAAGGCGACATCGACGACGCAAAGTTCGAGGCGGGTCTCGACGCGAGCGGCGTCGCGGGGCAGCTCGTACGGAAATACAACGTGCCGATTGGCGACGCGCCCGACCCCTTCTATCTCAATATCGGCGCGTGGCAGCTCGCCGAGCGCCTCATCGAAGTGATGAAGCCCGGCGCGTCCGCGTGGATCACCGAGTTCGGCGAAATGGGCAAGTGGCCGCTGCTGTCGACCCACCTCGACCACCCCGAGCTGTCGATTCACTGGGGCCACCTCACCATCGTGTCAAAGGCGCTCGGCTTCGAG
>VFQT010004043.1_pt1 | contig 12677 bp, 6 predicted proteins | sample 3512381 | NCBI WGS metagenome assembly VFQT01 (sample SAMN10412376, study PRJNA504923) | tailings metagenome | isolation source: Relicate 2 Philex TSF3 active mining site | place: Philippines: Tuba, Benguet | collected 2017-08-29 | reverse complement strand
GCGCGTGACATATCCGCGCGTTGTTTCGATATCGAAATGGCGAAGAAAATAAGAAAGAACTGCGATGTCCGCTCCCTCGAACCGATAAAAATATAAAACTGCAAAAAACCTTCGAAACTGGCGCGGAATCCAGTGCCACGGAGTAGCCGCATTGTCAGCGACTGGAGTTCCGACCAGCGCAGCGAACGGATTCAAAAGCTTTCGTGGTGATAATTCTCTCGGACTTTGGCGACTGCCGCGGGCCGAAAACCAGTAAATGCCGCTGAACCCAGCAGTTCGCGCGGGCGCACTTATTACAAGGAGTGTCTGGACCGCGCGCGCCACGATAAGAGGGACCGGGATCAATTCGCGCTTCCGCGTCGTTTTGCTGATAAAGGTATTCAACCACCAGCCATCATCGTCATTTCCTAGTAGCGAGGTTTCGTCGAGGTCTATAGTCTCCTCATATCGACGTGCGCTGAATGCCGCTATGATTACCCAACATGCGGTTGCTAGCATTTCGACTGCGCTCGTTAAAAAATCGTCTGCGCCCCGCCGATCGAGCAGTCTCTGTCGGACTTCCGTCGGAAGCGCTGCCTCACATTTTTGAAGTGATGCACGAACCTCAGCGGCTGGCAACGATTCTCCGACGTTGAGCTCGTCTAGACATTCAACGACGGTTCGCGAATAGTTGCCTACCCATTTTGATGCCGACTCTAGAAGGTGAAGGACCAGTTTCGGCGGTGGAACTGGTGTCGGCTGAGGATCAACCCCATACTGGTTCGCTACCTTCATCACCCCGTCAGGAAACGGACGAAAGTTGGGGACGTCGCATCGCGCATGATGGCGAATGGCAAAAAGAAGATCGATTGCCGCCAGTGCGCGCTGTAGCTGCTGCTTCGTTACGTTCTGTTGCGGGGCATTGACTTCACTAAGGACTCTTTTGCTAGGCGGCGCCATACCGTTGCGAATAGCGGATGTCGCGACTAGCCAAGCGACACGAGGTAAAATCTTGGCACTTTCCGGCAAATTGCATCGCGCAAGGAGCTGCCCGGAGTCGATCATGTTTTTGGAATGGTTGGCGACCGTCCTTGCTACCGGAAATCCTCTATATGGGCTTTTTCGAGCTTCCGGGTCATTCTCAATTGCATTGATAAGTTTTGCTAGCCGGTCCGACGCGCGGAGGACACAGTCGGCGCCGAACCGAAGCTCTTGGACGAGCTCGTCGATATCGGCACTTTGAACGTGTGCATAAGACCAAATGCAGCGAAGAGTCAGCGCGTGCGCAATTGTACGCTGTAAGTATACCGCGGCAACATGTCCTAGGGCCGTGTCAATTTTGCTAAATCGAGAATCGCGAACGAACCAGGCGTATTCCTTCACGGTAGCATAAAGGCCTTCAACCTCCGTGAGGCATCGTCCGTCCGCCAAGCGATACGCGAAGTTGATGCGAGAGGGCTCGTCATCATTAGTATCAGTGTCGGTCACGAACCACACGGGATCCGAGTAGTTACACTTGAGCCAGCTTGCCCTGCGAACTTCATCAAGTTGCAGGCCTGTCAGCCCCTCCCTCAATTTCGATGTGACGGATGAAGAGCTGCTCATTAAAATGGCCTCGGCGCAATAAAGTGAGGATTTAAAACGAGCTCCGCAGCCCTATCCTGAGCCAGCTGCCATGTAATAAGTAGAGTGCCGCGCGACATGCGTTTTTCAACTACCTCGGTAAGGCAGAGCCATGGCAACCACACTTGGCCCCACCGCTCTGGATGATCACGCTCCCAAGTTCCCCGAGCCTCCTCAAGGCTTTTCCTCCAAATTTGGAGAAGAGCGATCGCTTCAACATTTGCGACAATCAGCAGTTGTGGGCAGTCCCGCCAGCAATCCACGGATCGGCACTGTTGGCCCTCTGAACCCGGACGAGCGAACGGATCCGAGCAGAAAGTTCCGAGCCCCGTTGCTTGCAACTCATGGACGCGTTTTGCGAACTCCTCCGCCTCGATGCCGAGGTTTCGTGCGACGTCCACGACGTTTTGAAGAACGCGCGTTTCGTAGTGGTGTTGGAAGCGCCGCATATGCTGATCCCGAAGGAGCCGAATGGGCAGCTTCTCTTGGTACCCTCGTGTGACCGCTTCACTGTGTTGGCCAATCGCCCGGCCGACCTGCAGCCGGCCATCGTTTTCCAGCGCAGCCTTAAGCAGCACCGACGGCCTCATCATTGAAGGCGTGACATCGGCGTGGTTTAGCGCGGGGATCGTCCTTGCGAATGACTTGAACCACCCAGTGTACCAGTGAGGTGTCGCCAGTTGCCAGCGCTCACCGACGTGCTGAACGAACAGATAGCGGGAATCTTCGTGACTGGACTTCGCTCGAATACGAGCGCTGTGCGCAGCGTACCACTCAAGCGCTCCTATCGCGCAAGATTCGGCGGGGAGCTCGGCATAGATGGGCTTACCCTTCGCTCGAGCTTTATGCCCCGTTATCAGCTTGAAGCCAGGTTGACTTGCCTCCTCGATGCAATCAAGTTCAAGCGTGCGACCGACGCTTACGTTTGCGCCGCTTTCAGCCAAATACAACGTCAGTGCAGCACCGGCGGCGTCTTTGTCGGGATTCAGAAATCGTCCTAGAGATTCCTTCGTACCAAGTTCGCGATACCTTTTCTGAAAAAACTGACCGAAATCGGCCATGGCGCGATCGCTGCTAAGTCCAGGCAAAAAGCCATCAAATTTTTCAGTGGCAAGAGCAAAGAGGTTCGCAAGAGCACGACCGCGAGCGGCTTCAACGGCATCGCCGGCAAAACTTGCAGGATCGGGAAACCACTGTCGAAGAAGCTCTTTTCTCGGTTGGTTCCGAGAACGCCGCCATACAAATTCGCTATAGAATTCATCAGCATCGATGCGGGCCTCGACTAATAGTTCGGCCCCCTTGACCAAGTCAGTGCGAGCTCGATCGATAATCAATGAGGCAGCATCGTGAATTGCCGTTAGCCGCCGATTGAGGATTACGAGGACCGCATGACCAAGGTCGCTAGGCAGATCGGCAGACCTTTCCATCTCCGCGGCCAGTACACTTGTAAAATTGGTCGCTTCGTCGTTATCTATGTCTATCTTAAATCGATCAGCAGCCTGACGAAGCATACTATTGGCGAACTCAATGTAATTGGCACCGGCAGATGTAGTGGCTGTGGCTTCCGCTAAGCTGGGACGGTGAGCAACGAAAGCGCTTGCATGCTTAATTCCGGGCAGCTCAGCCTCTAAACTTGGCAACGCCGGACTCATGCAATACAGGATCCGCCTTATAGAGCCGATTGTCGCATTAGCCTGCGGTTTAGATCGCAGCCCTTGCTTGAGCTCGCCGGCGACGTGTTCGCGGTAGGCGAATACGGCCTGCTCCCATTCCAACTGACCAACAGGCTGATTGTTCCGAGCATACGATAGCACTGCGCGGCAGGCAGGATGGTTTGCATCGCCAATCCAAAGAAGAAGACCACGAAACCCCAAATATCGAGATTTGAGATGTTCCTTGTGACTAGTGTGACCAAAGGCTTTTTTGAATTGGATCGCAAGCTTAGTGAGAAAGGGTCGCCCCCACCGTTTCGCTAAATCGCTAAAGACGAAAACACGGTTGGCAATAAACGGGTCGATCAAGCTTTGCTTTGCGCGGTGAATTAACTTGTCTTCGTACAGCTGAATTTCGCCAACAAAGGGGCTCCGAGAAAGGCGACTAACGGAAATTCCCAGAATCTTTTCGAGAGCCGGGCGACTGATGCTCAGCCGATCTTTATTAAGTTCGGGGGCATCAGCGAGCACTTTGCGGAGATGCTCAAGACTCGTGTCAAGGGCAGCTGGGCAGTAGCTCTCTGTCACCGCGCGAGCGTCGAACTCGTCAAACAAAGCTCGAATCTTCGGGTAGCGAACCATGAAAGTTCCGCCCGACAATCCGAACTCCCGCTGAAATAGTCCGCGATCGATTTTTCCTTCACGGGCAGGCAGGGTCCTTTGGTCGTATTGCTGCTCGAGCCAGCGCCTCATTTCATCAATTCGCGCCTCCGCATTCGAACTAGCTCCGTGTTCACGATCCAACGTCGCGAAAACCGTGCGACAAATTCGAGCCAACTGAGCCGCGTCTACGCCAAGTCGCTCAGCATAGTGTTCTCGATGAAGATTTCCGCCGCGCCCGAGTTTTGGACCAAACCCCGCGAGAATGTCGATACGCACCTCGGCAATCAGCTGCTTTTCAAGCGGTTTGTGCAGGTATCCCTTCTGTCTAAGCGCCTTGTTTAACGGAGCGAGCCGGGAGCCAAGTGCAGCCCTGATGCCCGCAGAAGAGGCGCCAAGTTTGCCCGCATAATGAGCGAGATCGATTAATCCGGTTTGGGTGGCGACGAGGCCGGCTCCCGCAGCCTTCTCCGTCTCTACGAGCGCCATGAACCGCCGGCCGATTAGCGATAAGCCCTTGTTCCGTTCGGCGATCCGATCGTTCCAGAAATTTCGAACCTGCAATGCTTCCGGCGAGAATTTCTTTACACCCAATTCTGCCGCATAATATTGTTCGTGAATCCGGCCGCGGGGGTTTAGCCGGATTCCGCTAGGAGATTGGTCTTCCAGATCAAGAAGCGTTTGAAGCTGAGACGCTTGTTCTGCCCCGAGATTGGGATCTCGCAGCCGTGGACGCTGTTTCGGCGCTTTGGCTTTTAAGATGCCTGCTTCGCGAAGTTCGGCCTCAAGTCGCGATAGATGTTCCCCCATTACGCGCGAGATAAACGTCGGTGGGACACCCATTCTCTCGGCATAAGTCTTCAAGAAAATGCGGTTTCCTCGTGCGGCGACGCCGCCCGAAGTATGCGCGTCGGCTCTCACCAATTCGACGAACTCGCGAGCCACTGGAGATAAGCCACCGTTGATTTCGCGGAGGTGCGCGTCCCACTCATCCAGCGTCGAGCGGCAAGCCTTGCAGAGATAGCTGAAGTGCACGCCAAGTCGTTCTGCATAGTGCCCTCGGGCGACGCGGCCCTCCCGGTTGAGCTGAACGCCGGCGCCGTCAATATCGATCTTGAGCATCTTGCGGAGCTCGACATTGAGGTGGTCGATTGCAGGACCTCGCCGACCGTCGGCCCCCACGAAGCGTAGCTGCGGAGCAACCGGCTCAACTTCTTCTGCGTTATCCGAAGGAATTTCCACGCTTTCGCTAGCCATCCTAGCCAACTACACAGCTACGTCACCGTGAATCGACGGGTGCGGATTGTATTCGCTCACTTCGAAATCTTCGATACGATAGCCATCAATGGACTCGGGATGCCGCGTTATCCGCATGGTTGGGAACGGGCGGGGTTCCCGCGAGATTTGTTCGCGAACTTGGTCGACATGATTCAAATAAACATGAGCGTCGCCCACAACCCAAACAAGCTCGCCTGGGGTAAGATTCGCCTGCTGCGCAAGGATCAACAGTAGAGCCGACGCAGCGGCAAGATTGAAGGCCCCCCCTAAGAAGAGGTCACACGACCTCTGAAAAAGTAGGCAATTAACCTCTCCTTGGGAGTTCACATGATATTGATATACCATATGACAGGGCGGCAGCGCCATCTTATCTAATTCCCCGACGTTCCAAGCATGAAATAGCATTCTTCGACTTGAAGGATTGTTTTTTAGTGTCTCAACCAAGGTGACAATTTGATCATGCTCTTTTCCCCCAGCGTCGACCCAGCGGCGCCATTGCTTACCGTATACAGGGCCCAACTCACCCCATTTCCCCGCAAACTCGTCGTCAGCAACGATCTGGGATTCAAAATCGGTCTGAGAGATTTGATCGCCAGTTTCTTGTATGTAGCGCGCAAGCGGCCAATCACTCCATATACGAACGTTCTGAAGCAGAAGTTCACGAATGTTGGTGCCACCGGTAAGAAACCAGAGCATCTCCTTAATCGCGGTTTTCCAGTATACGCGCTTGGTCGTGAGTATTGGCACTTCGCCTCGGCTGAGGTCAAACCTCAGCAATTCGCCGAACAGGGATTTCGTGCCAACGCCCGTTCGGTCGACGCGCTCGTCGCCCTTTTCCAGAACACGCCCGAGAAGCTCTAAAAATTGATTTTCGGGATGACCCACTTGCTATCGTGCCCTTCGAACCTGTCGCAACCACTCCCAGTTGGAGCGTTCTACGATTTAGGACACTAACCGCCCGGCAGTACCGCAACAAGTCACCCCCACAACATGGCACCCCCACGTCATAGCGCTATCTTCATTTAAATGCGATCCACCCGCACTTTTCTCAGTGATATGATAGGCCCGTCGGTGCTTCTATGCCGGAAAAGAAATTGAAGCCCAGTCCCAGGTCGCAGCTGCGCTGGTAGAGGAGGCCCGACAGCCGGCTGCCGCTCACATGGAACTGATAGGTCTTGTGGCACGGTGGCAGCGCCATCGCGTCCAGCTCGGCGACGTTCCAGCCTTCGATGATGTGGCGCCGGCTGCCGGGATTGCGGGTGATGCTGTCCACCAGATCGGCGACCTGGTTCACCCCCTGCTCCCGCTTGCGAAACAGCCCCTCGCCTGCCGGATCGTAAACCGGCCAATCCACCCACTGCTTGCCGTAAACCGGACCCAGATCGCCCCACTCGCGCGCGAAAGCCTCATCCTCGACGATCCGGCGCGAGAAATCGGCGCGGGCGATCTGCTCACCTGTCTCGCGCCGGAAGCGATCCAGCGGCCAGTCGGTCCAGATCTCGACCCCCTGCGCGCAGAGGCTGCGGATGTTGGTGTCCCCGGTCAGGAACCACAGCATCTCGCGAGTCGCCGTCTTCCAATAGACGCGCTTGGTGGTGAGCAGCGGCATCCGGCCGTCCGACAGATCGAACCGCATCTGCGCGCCGAACAGCGAGCGGGTGCCAACGCCGGTGCGGTCCACCCGCTCATCGCCCTGTTCCCAGATGCGACGCATCAGGTCGAGGTATTGCCATTCCCAATGGGGTTCGGGGGTAGAATCAGAGCGCCTAGCAGTACTGTCCATCGCCTGACCCTACCCACGCGAATGGGCGCTTGCCACCCCGTCCATCGCTGACTATAGGCCCGCTCCTGCCTCGGACACCTTCGGGTGGCCGCGATCGGTCGGGGAATAGCTCAGCCTGGTAGAGCACTGTCTTCGGGAGGCAGGGGCCGGAGGTTCGAATCCTCTTTCCCCGACCAAATCGCTTCAGCCGCCGCGCAGCAGCTGCACGCCCCAATCGCGTTCGAACAAGTAAAGCAGCAGCCGCGCCGCCTCGCCGCGCGGCCCGGTAAGGCCGCCGTCGCGCTCCATCAGCAGCCGCGCGTCGTCATGCGCCAGCGGCAGCAGGCGCTGGATCTGCTCCAGCGTGGCAATGCGGAACGGTGTGTCGCCCGACTGGCGAGTGCCGAGAAGTTCGCCGCCTCCGCGCAGCCGCAAGTCCTCCTCGGCGAGGCGAAAACCGTCCTGCGTCTCGCGCATCAGCGCCAGCCGCTCGCGCGCCGTCTCGGACAGCTCCGCCCCGCGCAGCAGCAGGCAGACCGACTTCTCCGAACCGCGACCCACCCGCCCGCGCAGCTGGTGCAGCTGGGCAAGGCCGAAGCGCTCCGCCTGCTCGATCACCATCAGCGTGGCGTTCGGCACATCCACGCCAACCTCGATGACGGTGGTCGCCACCAGCAGCTTCGCCTCGCCGCGCGCGAAGCGTTCCATGGCCGCGTCCTTAACCTCGGGCTTGAGCTGACCGTGGACGAGCACCACCCCTTCACCGAACCGCGCCTTGAGTTCGGCGTAGCGCGCTTCGGCGGCGGCGATGTCGTCGGTCTCGCTCTCGCGCACCATGGGGCAGACCCAATAGGCCTGACCGCCGCCTTCCATGTGCCGGGCGAGCGCGCCAACGACGTCCCCCATCCGCTCCACCGCGACCACCCGCGTGTCGATCGCCTGCCGGCCCGGCGGCATCTCGTCGAGCTTGGACACGTCCATCTCGCCATATTGCGCCAAGGTAAGCGTGCGCGGGATCGGGGTGGCGGTCATCGCCAGGCAGTGGGGCGTGCGCTTGCCTTTCTGCGTCAGCATCAGCCGCTGGCCGACGCCGAACCGGTGCTGCTCGTCGATCACCACCAGCGCCAGGTGGTTGTAGGCGACGGCGTCCTGGAAGATCGCGTGCGTGCCGACGACGATGTCGATGCTGCCGTCAAGCAGGCCCATCAGGATGGATTCGCGCGCGCGGCCCTTGTCGCGGCCGGTCAGCAGCGCGATCTCGACGCCGGTGCCCGCCACCATGCGGCTCAGCGTATCGTGGTGCTGCCGCGCCAGAATCTCGGTGGGCGCGAGCAGTGCCGCTTGCGCGCCGCCCTCAACCGCGATCAGCATCGCTTCCAGCGCGACCACCGTCTTGCCCGAACCCACATCGCCCTGCAGCAGCCGCAGCATCGGCGCGGCCTGTGCCATGTCGCCCTCGATCTCGCGGATCGATCGCTGCTGCGCGCCGGTCAGACCGAACGGCAGCGACAGCTTGGCCCGCAGCTGCCCGTCACCTTGCAGCGAGGTGCCGGACTTCGCGCGGTTGGCGTTGCGCACCAGCATGAGCGCGAGGCTGTTGGCGAGGAGTTCGTCATAGGCCAGCCGCTCGCGCGCATCGCGATGCTCGCCGCGATGGGCCAGCATCATCGCGTCGCGCCAGCCAGGCCATTTCATTCGTTCGAGTAGGCCTGGTTCGATCCATTCGGGCAGTTCGGGCAGTGCGGCAAGGCTCTGCTGGACAAGCGCCGCGACGCGGCCCTGCGTCAGCCCCTCGGACAGGGCATAGACCGGCTCGCAGAGCTGCCCCAGCGAAGTGCCGCCCTCTTCGGCGATGTGATCGGGGTGCACGATCTGGAGCATCTGGCCGTATTGGTCGAGCCGCCCCGCGATCCAGCGTGTCTGGCCGAGCGGCAGCTGTTTCTTCGCCCAGCCGCCGTTGCGCCCGAAGAACGTGAGCGCGCAGATATTGCCGATCGCATCGGCGGCCAGCACCCGAAACGGTCCGCGGCCGATCGAGGTGCGATATTCGCTGGGGGTCAGCGCAATGACGATGTTCTCGCCCACGCCCGCTTCGTCGAGATTCGCGACCGCGCGCCGTTGCACGAAGCGGTCGGGAAGATGATAGGCGAGATCCTTGACGCGCGTCAGCGCCAGCTTCTCGAGCGGCCGCGCGAGTTGCCGGCCAACGCCTTTGAGGCTGCTGCTTTCGGCGAATAGGGCGTTGAGCTGCTCGGGGCGCATAACCGCGCCTATAGCCTCCCCCGTCGCCCCTGCGAAGGCAGGGGGCCAGATGGCCTCGCCTTATCAACGATGAGATGGCCTTCAACTCGCCGATATCTAGGCCCCTGCCTTCCCAGGGGCGACGATGGTTGTATGTCCCCACAACATCCCCTAACCGCCCGCCTATGTCCGACGAAGCCCGCCGCAAACGCCTGAAGTTCCGTGCCTGGCATCGCGGCACGCGCGAGGCCGACTACATGATCGGGTGCTTTTTCGACCGGCACGGCGAAAACTGGGGCGAGCCCGAGCTCGACTGGTTCGAAGCGATGATCGACGAGGACGACGTCGACATCATGGCCTGGGCGCTCCGCACCGAGCCGGTGCCGGATCGCTATGCGGGTGAGTTGATGGCGGCGATGCAGCAGCTGGACTACGTCGAAATCCCCCGGTGACGATAAGGGGGGCGTTCCTCGCCAACCCCGCATTCGACAGCGGCACAATCCGCCGCTAGTGGCGTTTGCCGTCCGATGCCCGACTTGTCCCGTATCCTCTCCGCCCGATCCCCGCTCACCCTCGCCTCCGTGGCGCGCGGGGCGCAGCCGCTCGTCATGGCCGATCTCGCCCGCGCGGCTAAGACACGGGCCGTATTCATCGCCCCGGACGAAGCCGCGATGCGGGCGATCTCCGAAGCGGCGGCCTACTTCGCGCCCGAACTGGACGTCATCGAATTTCCCGCCTGGGATTGCCTGCCCTATGACCGCTCCAGCCCCGCGCTGTCGGTCAGCGCGCGCAGGTTGTCCGCGCTGCATCGGCTGCAAGCAAAGCCGGACGGCCCCCAGCTGCTGGTCACCACGATCAACGCCCTGCTCCAGCGCGCGCTCATCCCGTTCCGCATCCGCGAGTCGGTGCGGCTGCTCAAGCCGGGCATGGAGATCGGCCGTGAGAGCCTGATCGCGCTGCTCCAGCGCCAGGGCTATTCGCGCACCGACACCGTGGTGGACGCGGGCGAATATGCCGTGCGCGGCTCGCTATTCGACATCTACCCCTCGGGTCTCGACCAGGGCCTGCGGCTCGATTTCTTCGGTGACGAGCTGGAGACGCTGCGACTGTTCGATCCCAACAGCCAGCGCTCCACCGGCTCGGTCGACCAGCATTTACTGCTCCCGGCCAGCGAAGCCTTGCTCGACGAAGAGAGCGTCAAGCGCTTCCGCAGCCGCTACCGCGAGCGGTTTGGCGCCAATGCCACCTCCGACCCGCTCTATCAGGCGGTGAGCGACGGACGGCGGCTGGCGGGCATGGAGCACTGGCTGCCCCTGTTCGAGGACCGGCTGGCCACACTGTTCGATCACCTTACGGCCGATGACCTGATCGTCATCGACACCGGCGCGCTGGGCGCCGCCGACGAGCGGCTGGCCGATATCGCCGACTATTTCAAAACGCGCGGCGACACTTCGGCCAAGACGCCGGGCAGCTATCGCCCGCTCGCGCCCGACGCGCTTTATCTCACGCGCGAGGAGATCGACACGCGGCTGGCCGACTGGCCGGTGCACCGCGCCGACATCTTCGCGCAGCCCGAAAGCGCGAAAGTGATCGACTTCGGCTTCACCAGCGGTCGCGATTTCTCGCCGGAGCGCGCCCGCGGCTCGGGCGGATCGGGCGACAACGCCTACGAAGCCGCCGCAAAGCATCTGCACACCGTCGCCAAATCCGGACGCAAGGCGATCGTCGCGGCTTATTCCAATGGCAGCCGCTCCCGGATCGCGGCGATCCTGGGAGAAGCGGCGGCGCCCGCGCCCGTGCTCGCCGACAGCTGGCAGGATGCGCTCGGCTTGGCCGCCTCGGGCAAGCCGGTGGCGCTGGTGCTGCCGCTGGAGACCGGGTTCGGCAACGCCGATCTTGAGCTGATCACCGAGCAGGACATCCTCGGCGACCGCCTCGTGCGCCGCAAGAAGCGCAAGAAGAGCGCCGACGCCTTCCTCGCCGAGCTGGCCGCGCTTACCCCCGGCGATCTGGTCGTCCACATGGACCACGGGATCGGCCGCTACGAGGGGCTTCAGTCGATCCCCGTGGGCGCCAGCCCGCACGATTGCGTGATGCTGGAGTACGCCGGCGGCGACAAGCTCTACATCCCGGTCGAGAACCTCGAAGTGCTCTCGCGCTACGGCAGCGAGAGCGAGAACGTCTCACTCGACAAGCTGGGCGGCGAGGCCTGGCAAAAGCGCAAGGCGCGCCTCAAGGAGCGCATCCGCGAGATCGCGCACGAGTTGCTGCGCACCGCCGCGCAGCGCGCATTGCGCCAAGCCACCGTGCTCCAGCCCGACGATTCGAGTTACGCCCAGTTCGCCGACCGCTTCCCGTGGGACGAGACCGAGGACCAGGAACGTGCGATCGAGGACGTGCTGTCCGACCTTGCCCAGGGCAGCCCGATGGACCGTCTCGTCTGCGGCGACGTCGGTTTCGGCAAGACCGAGGTCGCCTTGCGCGCCGCGTTCGTCGCGGCAATGAGCGGCCAGCAGGTCGCCGTCGTCGCGCCCACCACCCTGCTCGCGCGCCAGCACTACAAGGGCTTCGCCGAGCGCTTCGCTGGTTTCCCGGTGGAAGTCGGCCGCCTGTCGCGACTGGTGCCCGATAAGGAGGCCAAGGAAACCCGCGCCAAGCTGGCCGACGGCACGATGGACATCGTCGTCGGCACGCACGCGCTGCTTTCGAAGACGGTCAGCTTCAAGCGGCTGGGGCTCGTGATCGTGGATGAGGAACAGCGCTTCGGCGTCAACCACAAGGAAAAGCTCAAGCAGCTCCGCGCCAATGTGCACGTGCTGACCCTCACCGCCACGCCGATCCCGCGCACGCTGCAGATGGCAATGTCGGGTCTGCGCGAATTGTCCACCATCCAGACCCCGCCCGTCGATCGCCTCGCCGTTCGCACATACGTGATGGAATGGGATAATATGGTCATGCGCGAAGCGCTGCTGCGCGAGCATCATCGCGGCGGGCAGAGCTTCATCGTCGTGCCGCGCATCGCCGACATGGCCGAAATCGAGGAGTGGCTGCGCAAGACCGTGCCCGAGGTCAAGTTCGTCGCCGCGCATGGCCAGATGAGCCCGACCGAGGTCGAAGAGCGCATGGGGGCCTTTTACGAAGGCAAGTACGACGTGCTGCTATCGACCACCATCGTCGAAAGCGGGCTCGACATCCCGAGCGCGAACACGATCATCATCCACCGCGCCGACCGCTTTGGCCTGGCGCAGCTCTACCAGCTGCGCGGCCGGGTCGGTCGCTCGAAGCTGCGCGCCTATGCCTATCTGGCGACGCCGGCCGGTCAGCAATTGTCAGAAGTGGCCGAGAAGCGCCTGAAAGTGCTGGGTGATCTCGACAGCCTGGGCGCCGGCTTCCAGCTTGCCAGCCACGACCTCGACATTCGGGGCGCGGGCAATCTGCTGGGCGACGAGCAATCCGGCCACATCCGCGAGGTCGGTTTCGAA
>VFQT010004042.1_pt1 | contig 12679 bp, 9 predicted proteins | sample 3512381 | NCBI WGS metagenome assembly VFQT01 (sample SAMN10412376, study PRJNA504923) | tailings metagenome | isolation source: Relicate 2 Philex TSF3 active mining site | place: Philippines: Tuba, Benguet | collected 2017-08-29 | reverse complement strand
AATTCCAAAAATCAATCGACGGCACGGACAAAAAAACCAGGTTCCAGAAAAGCCCTTGGAAGCCGCAGTCAGAGTCTCAAACTGCAGAACCGTATCCCTTCTTCGGCCACGGATTTACGTCCGAACGCGCAGATTATTCGCAGTCCGCCGCCCTGCGTCAACGCGCCGCAGTGAGTGTTTTCTGTGTTTCTGCAACTGACAACTTTTCTGCTTCGCGTCTGCAACCAGAGTCAAAACTCCAGTTTCGGTGCCACAGAGTCTGTGCGCTCCACTCCGGGGAAAGACGGCAAAACGGCTCGATCCAAACGCTCTCAGTGCGGTCAACGCCTGATCCGTGTGTCAAACGACGTGCGGTCAGCCAGACTAGAAGTCATTTCCGTTCAGAAGATCTTCGGGAACGAAACCAGTGAATCGACGTTTTGCTCCGGCCGGTGTCAGGATCTTCAGGTAGACAGTCCGATCCACGTTCTCTGACACTGTTCGAACCGATCCGTCGCAGAAGGCAAAGTTGACAATCTGGAAGTGATTTGAAGAGGGGAACGGAGTATTCTCGCCCGCACTTTTCATGACGTTTGGAAGGCCGCTCACGCCTGCCGGAGTAGGAGGATCACTGAAGTTCTGCTGATTCACCTGCGACGGTTCCACCGGATACACGAACGTGCAGTTGGGCGGCGCTGGATCGGACCAGACGCCGGAGCCTCCGGAGTTGATATTCTCGGCCAGCAACAGTGTGTTCGATGCCCCGTCGTAGATTTCAGAAATCTTCAGGCTGAAGTTGTCGGCACGCACCGCCAGCCACGACACACCAGTATCCCGAGTTATGTCTTCATCGTCAGGCTCGGTCCAGGCGCCTGGTTCTCCCGGTGCTTCGCCATCGCCATCCCAGTCCGTTGGAATGATGTTGTACATGTGCACGGTTGCCTGAGTGGGAACCTGCCCGGCCTGAATCGCGGCCGTGTACGCGTAGAACGTTTTGCGTTCCGCATAGCCACTGTTGATGGCGTAGCTGAGTCCGCCATCCTTGTCGTACGACGTCGGGTCATCCGGGCAGGTCAAAACAGGAACGTTCACACTGCCGACGGCAAGATTGTTCGGGTCTGTCGGATTCACCTGGAAGTTCCATCGCTCATAGAGATCCGAACGATCAAGCTCCGGCAGACATTCCACCACCCAGTTGATTACCGGAGCACAACCGAGCTGAGAAGGCGACGGATTCGACACTCCTGACGGGACCACCGGGATAAAATGTCCGTACGCAGGAATCTGGTCCTTATGCTTGGTCGCATTTGCCAGAACGGCCAGCGAGACATTCTTCATGTGATTCAGGCACTCTGTTCGCCTTGCCGCCGCTCTGGCACTCTGAATCGCCGGAAGTATCAGGGCCATCAGAACGGCGATGATGGAGATCACGACGAGCAGTTCAATCAGAGTAAATCCCTGGCGATGACTGGCCCGCCGTACCGTGAATCCTCTTTGCATCGAACTCTCCCAAAACGAATAGAAATGAAGAACGCCTCTGTAACGAAGCGAAGCTCAGAGTATCCGTTGCAAATAACTTCGCTACGTGCAATTCAAGCAAATTCCTCCCGCTTCGGCTTTCATTGCACTCCCAATGCACTTCTGCACCAGGAACAACGTCAAACAGGGCTAGTGAGGAAGAGTATTGAAGATGCGATCTCCCGCATCCCCCAGTCCCGGCAGAATGTACTTTCGATCATTCAGTTGCCGATCCACCGCTGCGGTGTAGATCTTTGTGTCAGGAAATTCCGAAAGCACCCTTCGAATACCCTCCGGTGCTGCAATGATCGAGAGCATGAAGATTCGTGTGACTCCCCAGCGCTTGAGGGCAGCAATGGCCATCGACGCCGAGCCTCCTGTGGCAAGCATGGGGTCCAGAACAATGGCGACTCCCGGAGGGTCCGTTGCCGGGAGCTTGTCATAGTAGTGAACCGGCTGAGCGGTCTCTTCGTCCCGGTAAAGTCCCAGGTGCCAGACTTCCAGATCGGGAATCATATCGGTCAGTGGAGTCACCATCCCAAGGCCCGCTCGCAGAATGGGGACAGCAGCAATACGAGCATCCAGCTCCTGACACTCCATCACTTCGAGGGGCGTTCTGACGGAGACTTTTCGCAGTGGCAGTGAGGAAGTCACTTCAGCCGCCAACAGCGTCGCAAGGACTCCGGCATGGTATCGGAACTGAGATGGACGCGTTGACTGATCACGAAGAGATGCCAGATGGTGTTGTGCCAGGGAGTGTTTCAGCTCAACCACTTGTGAGGGAGAAAATTCGTTCATGCTTTGACGTTCCCGTATTGAAAACTATCACGACCTCGCCGAGCCCTGAAACACATTTCAGCAGTTTCTGCCGGAGTTTGCGACTTTGTTCCGGAAGTTCCCGTGTCGGCCAGTGCGAATGCAACTGATTGCGCGACTCGGTCTTGAAGTCGCAAACTTCTCTGCGGGAAAATGGCCTGATGGTCTTTGGCCAGGCAATCTGAAAGACGATTTTAGAACAGGAATGCGCCAGCGTTATCGAATGGTGCCTCGGATGAGTCTTCGCTTGTCCGGATCCGCGCTGGAATCACAACCATTACTGACCCCGCGCTCCGCACAGCGCTTGTCGACAATAGCAGACAGGAGAAAAAACCATGACCGACGATCTGCAGTACCGGCTGACCGAAACTGAAGAGTATGAAGAAATCAGCAGCGAAGAAGTGGATCGCGTTGTTGACGCACTGGACCGGCTGATTGAAAGCGTCCAGAGCGAGAACATCAAACACTACCTAGAAGAAGCTGCCAGCAACATCTACTACCTGGTCTACGAAGAGGAAGAAGAGGGACTGGCAGACGACGATGCAATGGGACACGCTGCCTGAACCAGCAGTCCTCAACTGACAAACATCAAAGCCCGACAGCAATGTCGGGCTTTCTTCTTGCGCTGACTGTCGGGTCGCACTCAAATAAAAAAGCCCGGCTCGAAGAGCCGGGCTTATCGGACGTACCAGACCGGGAACACACCGGGCTGAAAGTGCTCACCTGCAATCCTGGCTGCTCATTCGAGCTTAGGCCTCGACAGTCCACCATTCTTCAGCGGCGAGCTTTTGTGCAAGCTGTTCGATGAGTTCCGGAGCAAGGAACTCATCCGCTTCAATGGTCTTTTCCGGCGGTGCCTGTTCGTCATTCTCAACAACTGCGAGTTCAGCCTGAGGAGGGAAGCTGGCCGCGGCTTCCGCATTCTGATCGTCAGTGCGTTCAGAGCCCTCTTCTTCTTCCAGAAGAGCTGTCAGAACCTGCAGCTCGGGATTCAAGCCCTCGTTTGCACCAGGCACTTTCGAATCTACCAGAAAGGTCACCGGATCACTCCATCGCATCGCCGTTCCGTCGGCTGCGATTGCACGAACCCAGACTCGGTAGGAGCCTGAATTCAGCGGAGCGAATGGTGTGAAGTTCGTGGATGTGATGTTGGTTTCGGTGATGTAGTTGAAGTCAACACCGATCCAGGCCACCTGAATCTCGTACGATGCGGCCTGAGGAACCGCAGTCCACTGGATTGTTGGCAGAGCAACTGCTCCCGTTCCGTTGACGGGGAAGGTTACGACAGGAGCACCACCGGTCGCCGTGAACTTGTACGGTGTGCTCCACGCTGTCGTTTCTCCGGTCGCGCTGGCAGCTCGCACCCACACCCAGTAGTTGCCGGGAAGAATGTCGCTGGCAAATGTGTAGCTGTTCGTCGAGACGGTCGTCAGCAGGTAAGTGCTTGAGCTGGCCGTGCGATCCACCCAGACTTCATAGCTGCCTGCACCATCAACAGCCGTCCACTCAATCGTTGGTCGCAATGAAGTCACAGTCTGAACGTTTGGATTGTTCGTCTGAACTCCGACTGGCCCTGTGATAACAGGAGTCGTGATTGTGGAGAAGTCTGACCGTGCACTCCACACGCCCACAACTTCCTTCGAAGTTTTTGTTGTGACCTTGATTGTGCCTGGAGTGATCGCCGGAGTTACCGTAACTGTGACCGGACCGTTCGTCTGAGGCAGAATCAGCACGTGCAGCAGATTTGGAGCTGTCTTTCCGGACTTGACTTCAGCCGTCTCGAACCCGGAAAGTGCTCGCACCGCAGCCTGTACCTGAGCTTCAGTTGCATTGTAAGGAATTGCCGAGGTCGTCTGTGTCTTGCCATTCGTGCCGGTCGTCGTCAGCGTGATGGTAAACGTTCCGGCCGTTGGATTTCCGGACAGCTGAATCTCTGACGTCTGTGTGAGTCGTCGTGCTCGCACCCAGAAGACGTAGTCGTCAGCGGCCAGCAGTGATGGCAATTCGTACGAAGTTGTCGTCAGGTACTTTACGTTGAACAGCGGCGTTGACTCGGTCGCGACACCCCGCTTGGCCACAAACACTTCATAATGAGTCGCACCTTCCACTGGTTCCCACTCAAGCGTGATCCCCCTGGCCTGAGTCGTTGAAACGCTGATGGTTCCTGGGTTGAGCGTCTCTGTGTAATCCACAGTGACTCTCTTTGTGACACCCTTCAGAAGGATCTCGTGAGCATAGTTTGGACCGACGCCAGATGTCGTGGCGACAGCAGCTCCGAATCCCGGAATCGCACGCACTGCAGCCAGGACCTGAGCATTCATCAGGTTGCGAATTTCCGTCGCGGTGGCATTGGCTGGTGCTGCGACAGCATAAGGAATGGCGGCCGTACGATACGTGATCGCACTGTTGCCTGCTGCATTCCACACATTGAATGCCAGAACGTACGAGCCTGATGTTGGCGTGCCGATGACGGCGACCGTCACTTTCTGGGAATTCTGGAAAGTCGCTCCCCTGGGCCGAGTAATCTCGACGGCGGTTGCCACTTCGAAGTTGTACGCCGCGGACCAGTCTGAAACACGGCCAGCATCGTCTGTGGTTCGGATAAAGGCGCGGTACTGTCCCAGAGGCAGTTCGCTTCGCAGTTCGGTCAACTTCGTGAAGGTTCCGCCCTGTGTGTAGCTGCCATTGCCTGTGACACCAGTCAGCTGGAAAGTGTCTGCCGTCAGAACGGTGACATAGAATGTTCCGTTCGCAGCCGTATTGCCTTCCACTCCGGTGATTCGCACCTTCTCACCGGTCTTCAAACCGTGAGCAACAGAGGTGATCACGATGTCTGTCGTGTTCGACGCCCCAGCAACTGTCTGCGGTGCGGCTCCGACGACCTGGACTTCGCCACTCAGGAAATACTGACGCACTTCCTGTCGAAGAACGTCTCCATTTCCATCCGGAATCGGATTTCCATTCGCGTCACCAACCGGCACGAGGTTCGGGACTTTGATGATCTGGGATGTCTGAGTCGTCTGATTGCTCAGGAAGATCTCGAATGACTTTGCTCCCGGAGGACTTGTCCATGTGATCGGAGTTGAAGTGCTGTTAATCTTGGTCGGGGTCAGCGGCAGGTCGTTGTTGACGGGACCAGTAATAACCGGAGCCACCTGCAGCACAACGTCCGTCGGAGCACCCCAGCCCGTGGTCGAAGAATCCGCGAAGTTGGCCTTCGCCCAGATTCGAAGCCGGCCCACCGGCAGCTCATCGACAGGAGTGAAACTGGTTGTCGCCAGTCCCGTTTCGAAGACAACGCGTTCTCGTGATTCGACATCGGTCACCCAGAGGTCGTACGAAGTCGCGTTGTTGACAGCTTCCCAGGTAATGGTCGGTGTGGAGTCGGCAATTGTCCCTGTTGGACTCAATACCTGTGGAGCCGCAAGCAGTGCGCGTGTCTCCATCGTCTCGACCATAACAGGTGCCGGAACCGGGCAGTTCTGGCGGCGAGTACGACGACTTCCGGAAAATGATTCGAACTTCATGATCTTCTCTGCCAACCTTTGACCTGAGAATTGTCCGTTTCGTTTGACGGTGACTCTTCGCGAGCGCACCCTCATCCCTGAGTAATGCGGCTACGTTGTATGAACAGCACAACCGTCCGTCTCGAAAGGGTATCGCCAAACGCGAAAACACATTTTTACGGAAGAGTCACTACGATCGGTGGAACCCGACAAAGTCCATGACGGCTCTCCGTGCGGACTCTCTGACCGTCAAAGATTCAACAGCTTTCCAGGTCTCCCAAAGCACGTCTATCCTTGCGATCTTTGTCGTCCGGGCCGTCTTGTTGTTCCGTTCTACGGTGTGCCCCGGCAGCCAATTCAGACGGCGATCTGCAGAATCTGCCGAAGCTTAGGAAAGACGTCAGGCATCTGCAGATCTAACAAATCACCACTCGCCAGGACTGACGTCGTCTCACGAAATGCCGGTGCTGCTTCATCCGAGATGAGACGATCGAGATTTTCCTGTGTCCAGCAATGCAAGCGGTGGGAAGCACCGATACGATGCCATCGTCCTCTCTGATCTCTGTTTGCCCGGCAACGCTGACGGTAATGGAAAACAAGGGTTCCTGATGATTTTTTTGCTCGACAACTACGATTCGTTTACGTTCAATCTCGTCCAGCGGATCGGAGAAATCTGTCCGGATGCTCAGATCAAAGTGGAACGTAATGATCAGACGACTCTCGAACAGATCGAAGAGCTTGCTCCGGAACGAATCATTATCAGCCCAGGTCCCTGCAGTCCGACAGAAGCGGGCCTGTCATGCGACATCATCTCCCATTTCGGGAAGAAGCTTCCGGTTCTTGGGGTCTGCCTTGGCCATCAGTGCATGGCAGAAGTCTACGGTGCGAAGGTTGTCAGAGCACAGCGGCTGATGCACGGGAAGACCTCACTGATCTCTCATAATGACACAGGAGTCTTCAAAGGGCTGCCAAATCCGTTCCAGGCAACTCGCTATCACAGCCTGATCGTGCCAAAGGAGACGGTTCCTGACTGCATGGAAGTGACTGCATGGGTTCAGGATCCCGGCCAGCCCTTTGAAGTCATGGGGTTACGCCATAAGGAATTCCCGGTTCATGGAGTCCAGTTCCACCCCGAGAGTTTCCTGACGGAAAAAGGCTATGACCTTCTCAGGAACTTTCTGGCTTTGTAACTGACGGACAATCTGCCCGTCCTTTCAGGGCAGCAGACGATGTAGTCCTCGATCTGCGCGTGCTTCGTTGACTCGCTGCAGCGCTTCGGGCATGCGAGCCAGAAAACGGACCAGCTGCGAAGTGGAACAACCCAGAGCCGCTGCGGCTCGACGAACATCAGCCTCCTTGGCATCAACAGCATCCAGAGCTTCGGCGATGAGAGACGGGAAGTCAGCATGCCGTTCGTTGCAGGAAATTCGCTGATTGCGACATCGAGTCTGCCAGAGCTTCGATGGATACACCTCGGCACTGTGAACGGACCGAATTTTCAACGCCAGCAGCATTCGAAGGCGAAAGACGGCTTCCCGACGATTGGCTTCCTGGCTGCGCTCTTCACCTGCAAAGGACGTGATTCCCGTGGGCTGATGAACGATCTCAATGGCCGTTTCGACCTTGTTACGATGCTGGCCACCAGGACCCGTGTGGCGAGTTCTTCGCACAAGACACTGTTCCAGGAGCTTGTCTTCGGGAAGACCGCAGGGATGAATCGGAGGGATGGCCGGATCAGTCATACGAGGGAATTGCTGATGAACTGGATGGTCGCTGAGTTGTGATGGATGCTCCGTAGAGTATCCTCCGATCGAGGGTTGAAAAGCGATTGATCCGCAGGAGCCTGACCGCTCCTTACTTTTTCACGATCCTGAAGACACCATGACTGCGAACCGCTCTGTCGCTCGACTGAACCAGCGAGCACTCGAAGTACTTTCCTCCGCCCGTGCCCATCATGATGTCCTGCGCATCCGCGAACAGGAAGCTGACGGCGCGACGGTGATTGATTTTGGCGTCGAAGCAGAAGGCGGGCTCGAGGCGGGCCTGCTGCTGGCTCGCACGTGCCTCTCGGGCCTGGCGGATGTTTCGCTGCTTCCGCGAAACGGTGAACTGGCTCTGCCTCAGGTCTTCGTCAGAACTGATCATCCACTGGAGGCATGCCTGATGAGCCAGTATGCCGGAAGCAAAGTTCAGACCGATGATTACTTCGCGATGGGCTCCGGGCCGATGCGGGCCTTAGCGCGGACAGAAGACCTGTTCGAGCATTTCCCGGAGACGGAAGATGGCGAAGTGGCGATCGGTGTGCTCGAAGCCGGCCAGCTTCCCAGCGCTTCGGCGATTGCTTCCATCCGCGAAGACCTGCCGGCAGACTGCGACCTGACTCTGGCAGTCGCTCGCACTGCGTCACAAGCTGGCGGACTTCAGGTGGTGGCGAGATCCGTGGAAACAGCTCTGCACAAGCTGCATTCACTGCACTTCCCGCTGGAAGCCATCGTCAGCGGGACAGGCGTTGCGCCGTTGCCTCCGGTGGGCAAGAACGATCTTCACGGGATCGGCCGAACGAACGATTCGATCCTCTACGGAGCCACCGTCAATCTGTGGGTGCGCTGTGAAGATGATCTGATTCAGGCGATTGGTCCTCGAGTCCCGTCGAACTCCTCCGCATCACATGGTCGAACGTTTCTGAGTCTGTTCAAGGAGGCCAATCACGACTTCTACGCCATGGATGCTGCCCTGTTCAGCCCCGCCGTGGTCGTCTTCCACAATCTCAAAACCGGCCGCACCTTCGAATTCGGCACACATGCGATCGGGATCCTGAAGGAATCGTTCGGCATGTAGCGCGAGCGGCATACCGGAGCGTTGACACACTCCGCTCGCCAACAAATGCATCCCGCTCGCCATTGGAGAGTGCTTGCGGCTTAGAGCAGTATTGAGGCGATGCAGCCGGTCATGCAGCAGGCGAGGGTGCCTCCGAGCATGGCGCGGAAGGCTATTTTGGTCAGGTCACCGCGGCGTTCCGGGGCCATTGCTCCGATGCCACCGATCTGAATGCCGATCGAGGCAAAATTGGAAAAGCCGCAGAGAGCATACGTCGTGATGGCCACGCTGCGCTCTGACAGCGGATTATCCGGACTGCCGATCCACGTACCCAGTTGTTTGTAAGCAACGAACTCTGTGGCGACCATCTTGATTCCAAGCAACTCGCCCACTGCCAGACATTCGTTCCAGGCAATGCCCATCATCCACGCCAGAGGAGCGAAGAGATAGCCAAGTGCATTTGACAGTGTGATGGGTGAGGGGTTCTTGTAGCCCAGTTGAGTCATCAGCAGAATGGACGTTTCCGACAGGCAATAATCCACGAGTGCGATCAGTGAACTGAAAGCAATCAGCATCGCAGCAACATTCAGCATGAGCGACAAGCCGTCGGATGCTCCATTGGTGATCGCTTCAATCAGATTGCTGCTGGTTCGAGGCATCGCCTGACCGGTATCTCCCAGCGTCTTAGGAGTTTCCACTTCCGGCTGAAGCACCTTCGCAATCAGCAGTCCGGCCGGGGCGGAGATAACAGACGCCGTCATCAAGTGCGCCGCGCTGACTCCCATCGTGACATAGATCCCCATGACGCTGCCGGCAATCGTTGCGAAACCGCCGACCATGACGGCCATGAGTTCCGACAGAGTCATCGTGGCGACGTATGGCTTCACGACCAGCGGCGCTTCGGTTTGTCCGACGAAGATATTGGCGGCCGCGGACAGGCTTTCCGCTCCGGAGGTTTTCAGAGTCGCCTGCATGATGCGAGCCAGGAAGCGAACGACCAGCTGCATGACGCCCGCGTGATAAAGAACCGACATCAGCGCTGAGAAGAAGATGATCGTCGGCAGGACCTTGAACGCGAAAATGTGGTTGGCATAATTTTCCCCGAAGACAAACGAGCTGCCTGCTTCAACGAAATTGATCAGCCTCGTGAAGAACGCTCCAGCCGCGTTAAAAAAACTGGCTCCTGGATTCGTTTTCAGAATCAGTGCAGCAAAACTGACCTGTAGAACAGTTCCCCACACAACGATACGCACCGGGAACTTCGACCGATGAGCACTCATCAGCCAGGCCAGAAAGATCATGATAAAGTAACCAAACGCAGCGATCGCCTGATTCATAAAACAGTCAGTCGGTTCCAGGTGTAGAGGTTCATTCGCATCCGCCGAACGGCCTGATGTGCGGCTGGCTCCGCTGCTTTCACCACAGATGCGGTCATGAAGAACGCGCATCAACGATGAAGTTTGTGCAGCGAACTGGCAGGCTGTGCAACAAGGTCTTTTCAGTCCTTGCCGGGATGGGAACAGGTGTATGCCCGACGGAATTTCACGCAGGGTATCCGGATTCTGACTCAGGGCAACCGAGTGCTGATTTCGGTGCCACATGTATCGACGGGAGACGGAATTGGGTGTTTTTCCCAGGAGGCGGGTTCCCTCTTTTCATCCGAAACTGTTCACTGGAGGATCATCCCCGTGCTAGCTTTCAATCGGGCGACGAGGCAGATTCCCTGCACCACTGACTTCGTCTTCTCTCCCGGGAACCACGCATGAGCTGGCGAAAGCACTCCATCAGAACTCAGGTCACCCGCTTACTTGCGGGACTGGCTGTATTGTTTGTGGCCCTGACCTGGGCCGTCCAGGTTTTCATCATTCAGCCATCGTTCGCAAGCCTTGAGAACGATGATGCTCGACGAAACCTTCTGCGCTGTACGGATGCCATTGAAAGTGACCTGCAGAACCTGTCCAGTCTTGTTCGAGACTGGAGCGCATGGGATGACACTTATCGATTTGTCACGGAACGAGATGATTCGTTCAGAGAAACAAATCTGATGGAAACAACGTTCTCCAACACCAATACGGAGTTCGTCTGTTTTGTGATGTCATCCAACGAAATCCTGTGGGGCAAGTGCTACAACACGGCTCGAGCCGAGTACCTGGACGTTCCGGACCTTTTTGAGTTCGTAGTTACTGCCTCGAACGGCATCAGCAGCTTTCGCTCTGTCGATGACGTGCATGCCGGAATCGTGCTGACGTCTCGTGGTCCGATGCTCCTTGCATCCCGACCGGTGACGACCACCGATCGAAAATCGGCCATCTCAGGTGCCGTGATTATGGGACGGTTCCTGAATGAGGAACGGATTGCTTCGCTGGCGGAAAGGACTCACCTTGATCTGTCCATCTGGCAGCATGGATCCACTCAGATCCCAAAAGGAACGCAGGAGATCGCTGCCACGCTGACTACAAAACAGGAAGCAAGAATCCGAAACGTCAGTGAAGACGAACTGATTGGAGTCACGCTTCTGGAAGATATGCTCCATCAGCCGGCACTGGTCCTTCAGGTCTCCATGCCACGCACAATCTGGGCTCAGGGACGTGCGGCTGGCAGAGCAGCGACTCTCTGCAGCGGCGCTGCCGGACTGTTGATGCTGCTGACTACCGGACTGATGCTCCGCCGTCGAATCATCGGCCCGCTGCATCGCATGGCGATGAGTGTCACAAGTGTTGCAGGCACAGAACGCACGTCAGCAAAGCTGGAAATTGAACGTCCTGATGAGATCGGCATTCTGGCTCGATGCTTCAATTCTCTTCTGGACGCCGTTCAGGCCGACCATCAGTCGCTCGAACACGCACTGCACCAGCAGATGTCGGCCGCCAGCCAGCTGGATGAACGACTTCAGAAGTTCTCAATCGACGGAGCAGCCGCCGCAGAATCAGCGCTCGCCACGATCTCGGAGATTGAATCGGTCACGAGTTCCATGGCCAATGAACTGGCCTCCGTCTCTGCCATTGCCCGGCAGACACACTTGCTGGCTCTGAACGCCGCTATCGAAGCCGCTCGAGCAGGTGACGCTGGTAAGGGATTCGCTGTCGTCGCAAACGAAGTGAAGCAGCTTGCCACCGCAAGTGAACATGCAGCGAGTGAAGTGCAGGCGAAGATCCGAGAAGCAGCGTCCGTCGTTGATCGCGGTCGCAAAGCGTCGGATGCCACGTCTTCCGTGATTCACGAGTTTGTCCGCGAAGGCCGACAGACCATGCAGTCCCTCACCACGACGACTCCCGAAATGGTTTGAGACGCCGATTGGCGAGCGATGGTGAGTTTGCGGTGAGGAACTCTGGCGAGTTCCACGACGTTTTTGGGGAGCAGGGAACTCTGGCGAGTTCCACTACATTTTGGACTGCATTTCAGGGAACCTGCTGAGCGCCGGGGCTGTCTCACATTGTCTAAGCAGGTGACTGCGGCGATCTTTGTGCAGGATCGCCAACCGGTGGTTATCTCGTCGAAAAATGCGGAAAAACCGCATGATGGCGAATCGGCCACTTCCTTAACCGGTTGTTCATGTCAGCCAAAAAAATGGTTGATCTTGTTGGCATGGCAGCCCTCGGGCAGCTTATGCTTCCACTGCGTGGCTGAGCCTTCTCGCTGATGGATCGGCAACCGAAGTTGCAGAGAATGGCTTGGAACGGCAGGAGACTGCGATGACCAGTTCTGTTCTGGAACGTCCTACTCTGGTGCTCAACCGCAACTGGCAGCCAGTTGCGGTGTCGACGGTCGCTCGTTCGCTGATCAAGGTGTGGAACGAGTCGGCTCGGATTGTCGATCCGGCCAGCTTCCAGCTGTATTCATGGGAAGACTGGTCGAAGCTGGAACCCGCTGACGGTGATCCGGTCATTCGGACTCAGTGGATGTCTCTCCGCGTTCCGGAAGTCATCACACTGACTCGTTATGACCGACTTCCTGTGAAGATCGTTGCTTTCAGCCGACGCAATGTCTTTAAGCGGGACAACTTCACCTGTCAGTATTGCGGATGTCGTCCGGGCAGTGAAGAA
>VFQT010004041.1_pt1 | contig 12688 bp, 7 predicted proteins | sample 3512381 | NCBI WGS metagenome assembly VFQT01 (sample SAMN10412376, study PRJNA504923) | tailings metagenome | isolation source: Relicate 2 Philex TSF3 active mining site | place: Philippines: Tuba, Benguet | collected 2017-08-29 | reverse complement strand
GACAACGGTGTCCGCCTCTACCTCGGCCTCGACGTCGAGTTCCAGGTGACACGCGCGATGAACCTCGCCTTCTCGCTGCAGGGAGACCCCGTCACTGGCCAGCGCAAACTCTACGAGGAGAGCTTCCTCACCGACATCGACCCGAAGCTCTACTTCTCGGGTGCGGCCTCGTTCATGTTCTGAGAATCCCTCGGAACTCGTGCATCTCGATTTTCGAGTTGCACGGGTTTCGAGTCGTCTTCAGAACTCGAACCAGACAGAGCGGACGCGCGCGATGTCCCGGAATCCGAGTCGGCGATAAATGTGGAGCGCCGCATGATTACCGGGGTTGACATGCAGAGACACCCTCGGGACGTCTCTCAGCAGGAGATGGCACATCTCGCCGACCGCATGCCGTGCGAGACCGCGGCCGCGATGCGAGGGGGCTGTGTAGACGCCAGCGAGCTGGACGACCTCGGGTGAGATCGACGACTGCTCGACCTTGAAGTGGATGGGGCCGCCGAGAGGCCCGACCACCCACGAGCGCCACTCGACGACGCGGCGTTCGCAGCCGCGGCGATAGGTGTCGGGGTCGACCGCGAAGGGGTTCATCCCGAGTTCTTCCTCGACCATCGCAAGGTCGGCCTCGACGAGCGCACTGAAGTCTTCAGGCTGGGCGGGGCGGAGTTCGACGGAGCGGGCATCTTGCAGAAGGCGCGAGGCGTCAACCTCCAGGAGATGCTGTCCCGGGCGTTCGAGGGCGACGGTGTCACGGCCGAAAAATGCCATGAAGCGAGCGACGACTTCATCGGGGCCGACGACGATCCGGAGAGTGCGGCTCTGCAGTTCGCTCTCACGGGCGTAGCCAGCGAATGCGGCGAGTGCGTCGTCCGACACGGTATCGCTCAACGCGAGGTTCGAGCCGATAGCCACCACCGACACGATGGCGCCACCTTCGCGCCAGCCGAGCAGGGGCCCCATCCGCTCGGGATGGAGGAGGGCGTCGCGGGCGACCAGTCCGAGGAGGTAGGCGTTGCAGGCGGGGCGCGCGGTGAGGAGTCTCAGGACCTCGGGCTCGTCATCGGGCCCGAGGCGCGCGAGCCTGAGGTTCGACCCGCGACTCATCGGGGGGCTCCGGAGGGAGTCGCGACGATCAGCAGGTTGCGCGGAGTGACGGAGCGAGACGTGAAGACGACGACCTCGGAATCGTAGCCCGACTCGGCAAGGTAAGCTGCACGGTCGACTGCGCAAAGGACCTCGATCGCTCTTCGGAAAAGCGAACGAACAAGCCCCATGGCTCGGGCGCGGCGGGCTCGGGCGAGACCTCGGGCTTCGTAGGCGTCTGCATCCCACACACTGGGCAGGGAAAGAGAGCGCAGCGAGGCCGCGGTCCGCACGAAATGGGTGAAGTCCTGCCGAAGGGCCTCGTGGGGAAGAGTGCCGAGAGGGGTGTAGGTCATCGCTCCGTGGGTGTCCTGCAGGAGGAGGTCGAGCCCGAGGCGCCAGCCATTCTCGCGTCGACGCTGGGCTCGGATGCTCGGGCGCGCGACGACCTCGTCGGAAGTCGCGAGCCTCATGGCGGAGTGGTCGAGGACGAACGCACCACAGACCTCTGCGGCAAGTCGAGAGACCCATCGATAGGCGCCTTCTCGGAGCGCAGGCTCTTTATGAAGGCAGCAGGGCGAGAGGCAGATGGCGGCGACGTTGGATTGGACCGCGCGCGATAGAAGCCGGGTCCCGAGGCTGCCACAGGCATGCAGACCGACCGCAAGAGTGGTCTCGTCGAGGTGGGCGTCGACCTCGGGGGAGAGCGCATCGGCGCACACGAACTCGAGTTGGACGGAGGCTCGTCTCGCGAGCGCGAGGGCGTCTTCGCGGTAACTGGACTCGCGCTCGATGACTCTAACCGGGAGCCCGAGCCGCTGCCCGAGGATTCGCCCGAGGTGCCCCTTCCCTCCGCACCAGTCGACGATGCGCTTCGTCGTGCGCCCCACGGACGATGCGAGCTCCGAGAAGGCCTGGACCTGGTCGAGCTTTCGGGCCGGGACCTGCCAGCGGTTGACATCGTCCACAACCATGACCCAATAATTACGGACCACTGGATTCGTCGATGGCGACATCATGTGGACATCGCCCACAATCACACTCGACGAAATCAGAGGACCGGGCCCGATCGCCTCGAGGATTCTGGCTTGCCAATCCAACAAGCTCGCAGGGGCATCCGCTGGGAGTCGATCTGCGGTTTCGATGTCAGCGACGGCGTCCTCGGAGAGCCCCTCGCACCATGAGACGACGTCGGGATGGCGGTCACCCCAGGGCACCTCTACGGCGGTGAATGGGCGCGGCCTCCAGAGGTATTCCGCCTCTCTCAGCAGAGAGACGAGGCCGGTGAGGCGCTCCCCATGGGTCACATGTGTCTCGCGAGCGGAGGCTTCGCGGCTGGTGTGTTCGGAGTCGGACATCGAGCCAGCTCAGTCCCGCGACCTCGGCCCGAACTTCCAGGTAAACCACTGGCTCGTCGCGCGAGCGAGCCGGGACACGCCATAGACCCCGGGGTAGATGATGCGCGGCAGCCGCTTCGAGACAGCTTCGCGGACCTTCTGGGCGAGCACCTCTGGCGTGCCTGTCGGCAGGTGCCGCTCGAGCATACCTCCCGCCAGTCGTGAACGTGCGGCCTGCTCCATCGCCGTCGACACGGGTCCGGGATAGACCGCGAGTACGTGGACACCCGTCCCCTCGAGCTCCACCCGGAGCGTCTCGAAGTAGGCCGAGACATAGGCCTTGGTCGCCGAGTAGTCGGCCATCATCGGGGTGTGGGTGAGACCTGCGACGCTCGACACGATGACGATGGTTCCGCGGCCGCGCGCCACCATCCCAGGAGCGACTCGGCGCGAGAGACGAACGGGGGCGACGACATTGATTCTCAACTGGGTCTCGGCCTCGTCGTCGCTGAAGGAAAGCGCTGGCCCGACATGCTGGATGCCCGCGTTAAGGACGAGGACATCTATAGGACCGAGAGCCTCCTCGGCGTCTTTGACCCATGCCGTCGACTGCTCAGGGATGCCCATGTCCGCTTCGTAGACCCGGGCCTCTCCGCCGCGCGCCTCCGCTTCGGCCTTCAACTTTTCCATTGGGGCACGCCGCCGCGCGACGAGCGACAATCGCACCCCTGTGCCCATCCAGGCCCTCGCGAGCGCCTCCCCGATCCCAGCCGATGCTCCCGTGATCGCGACATGCATGTCCATCTCTCCTCGAAAACGCTCGAGGGTTCTTCCACGACCGGGATTTCGTCGCAAGCGTCTGGGCGAACGGTCCGTGTCATGGCATGCCAGTCAAATGACCACCGAAGGCCCCCGTATCGCTCTTGTCACAGGTTGCCGCGCTGGCTTCGGCCGAGCCACGGCGCTTGCCCTTGGGCGCGCTGGCATCAAGGTCTACGCGGGGGTCCGGGACATCTCCACTTCGGGCGCCCTCATCGCGGCCGCCCGCGACCTCCCGATCAGCGTCGTTCCACTCGATGTGACCAGCGACCTCGACCGCCGCCGGACCATCGAGACCATCATCGCCACCGAGGGTCGGCTCGATATTCTCGTCAATAATGCCGGTCTCGCCCTCGACGGCCCGCTCGAGACCATCGACGAAGACGACCTCCGTCACCTCTTCGAGGTCAATGTCTTCGGTGTCCGCAGCTTGACCGCGCTCGCACTGCCACACATGCGGGCGCAGAAAAAGGGGCGTATCATCCTGATTTCGTCTGTCTCAGGGCGTCTCGCGATGCCGATCATGGGCGCCTACGCCTCCTCGAAGTTCGCCCTCGAAGCCATGGGTGAGGCATGGCGACATGAGCTATCCGGGTTCGGCATCGATGTGACGCTCATCGAACCAGGCCCCTACCGCACCGAGATATTCTCCGATGCGCTCGAGGTCGACCGCGTCCCAGAGGACTACCATCCTATGGTGAAGTCCTTCTTGTCGCTGCGCCAACGCATCAAGCGCGGCGCGGGCGATCCCGAGGACGTCGCGCGACTCATCGTGAGACTTTCGTCAAAGCGTAGACCCCGACTACGTTACGTCCTCGGCCCGAACGCCAAACTGCGGACGACGCTCAAGAGCCTCCTGCCCCATAGCCTCATCGAACGCGTCGTAAGGCGCTTCATGAAGCCCGGACGCGCGTCGAGGACCTGAGTCCATTCCAAGCGTCGCCACCATTCGCCCCGACTCCATGCACCTGGATTTCGAAATGTCCAATCCCGCCCCCAAGCCCCAGTCCACCCAAGCGAGCAACGAACGGCTCTGGTGGTTCGTCCTCCCGATTCCGCTCGCCATTGCGCTGACGGGTGCCTGGGTTGGCAGCACGCTCGCGATTTTTCACGACACCCCAGTGTGGCTCGCCTTTATCGGCAGCATCGTCGCCTTTGGTGTCCTGCCTCTTTTGTGGGAGCTGTGGGCAGACCGCGACCAGGTCGGGGGGCGAATCCGGGATGCCATCTTGCGCAGCTCGTTTTTGAGTCTCGTCCTCGTCGGAGTCCTCATCGGCACTCATGCAGACACGACCTATAGAGCGCTCGCCAAGAGAGGGGACTGGTTCCTGGCGGGTTCGACGACCCCGGCTGCCGAGTCCATTCGACGTTTCACCTATCGCATGGCTGACGGCTTCGAGTGGCTCGACCGCTGGTTCAAGACGAAAGCCTTCGCGGACGTGGATACATCCGGTGAGACCGACCCCACAGGCTCGACAGTGTCGAGTGACAAGATTGCTCGTCCCGCCAACAATAATTCTGCCGAGCTGCGCCTCGTTCCACCTGGCATTCCCATCGAAGGAACCACCCACAAATGGCCCTTGCCAGAGGTGCCTCATCGTTCTCTCGCTTCGATTCCCGAAGAAGCGAAAGCTTCGCTCAAGACGCTCGCGGAGCATTTCAAGGCCACCATTCCTGACGAATTCGAACGCGTCATCGCCATCCATGACTTCATCGCCGCACATGTCTCGTACGACCAACAGGGCATTATCGACAAAACCTACGCGCAACCTGGAAAGCAGAGTGCGAAGACGGTCTTCGCGACCGGGAAGGGGGTCTGCTCTGGCTATGCCGCTCTCTTCGCTGCGCTCGCGAAGGGTGCCGGCCTCGAGGCCGTCATCGTCACTGGGGAAGTCCGCTGGCCCAGCGACTTCGCCCTGTTGACGGTCGAAGACCTCGAAAAGGGCGGCAAGCAACCCGATGACGAGCGTTCTCATGGGTGGAACGCCGTCAAAGTGGGCGGACGCTGGCACCTCGTCGACGTCACCTGGAACGACGGTGACGAAAAGCGCCCCCACAAGAAGGACTACCTCTTCATCCCGCCTGTGGCGCTTCGCGCGAGCCATCGCCCAGACCACGACAAGTGGCAGCTCGTCGAGCCCGCCTTATCGATGGGTGACTGGCTTCGAAGCCCCGTGTGGGACCCGCGCGCATTCTTCACGGGCGTCATGCCCACCGGGGTCGATCGGTCCGTCATGCCGCGCCGCGAGCCCTTCGAGATTGAGGTCGAAAATCCCTACCGATGGCATGTGGTGGTCACTCATGCACCGGTCGAATTCCTCAGCCTCGAAGATGTCGCGAGGCAAAAGGTCTCCGGAGAGGAAAGAAAGGTCGAACTCACCAACTGCACCGAGTGGTCCTACGAACCTGTCATCAAGGGCTCTTGTACGCTTCCCGAGGGTCGCAGACTCGTCCGAGTCTTTGCGAGCGGACCGGGGGATAAGAACTCCAAAGTGACAGCCTCGTTCATCGTCGAATGAGTTTCGATGACGAGATTGCCAAATTGATATTGCGCGGAACTAATTTGCCACGCCGACGAGGCGCCCGTCGATTGCGATGAGTTTCACACCGATCGAAGCCGCGTCTTTCGAACCGTTGGCGTCCGAGTCGATGTCGTTTTCGACGAGGCTCTCGACGAGCGTTATGAGGGCGTCTTTCGGCACGGGCAGGGCGTCGTCAGGCACGGTCGCGAGCCCGTCGAGGAGGTTTTGTTTCGGAACCGCACCGCCGAGAATGCCAGTCATCGCCTTCGCGAGCCCGTTCTGCAGCGTAAGGTCGGCCTCGATGCGAAGGTTCGCGATGACGACCTCGAGGCTCGCGTCACCAAAGGGGATGATGAAGGGCAAACGCGTGCCTGGACCGCCCGCCACGAGGCGGTTTCCACTTCGAGTCCCAACGAGGCGGGCGACTGGCTCGCAGCTGACCGGGTCGAGGAAGGACGGGTCGATGAGATAATCGCAGGTGGCATTCTGGAAATTGCAGGTCGAATTACTCGGCGCGAGGCGAGCGGCGTAGACGGCGACTTCGACCGGATTGGTCGCAAGTGGACCGACCTCGACGACAAGCAGGACCTGACCATTGGTGACCGCGTCGCTGAGCGGCTGATTGGCGAAACTCGCGATGACGGACAAAGTGTTGTCGATGCCGCCGGAACATGAGCCTGGAGGCGCACAGGTGGCGGGGTTCTGGTCGACATCGATACCCTCACCGGGCTCGCCTGATATGCCAATTTGCAGGGATTTCAGTTTCAGCCCGTCATTGGAAAGGTCGGGCGTGCAGACGCAGTCCGACGTGTCACCGCGACAGGTGCCAGCGACGCAGGCATCGTCGGTGGAACATTCGAGACCGTCATCGCATGGGCCAGCCTGAGGCTCGTGCAGGCAGAGATCGGCGAGCGAGGGGTTGCAGGAATCACGGGTGCACGGATTCTGGTCGTCGCAGGCGGAGGTGAGACCGCCAGCGCAAGCGCCTTCGGTACATTGATCTCCTGAGGTACAGGGGTTGAGGTCATCGCAGGATGCGCTGTTGTTTGCGTAGGAGCAGGCACCAGTAAGCGCGTCGCAGGCGTCGTCGGTGCATGGGTTGCCGTCGTCGCAGACCGAGCTCGCGCCGATGCAACAAGGAGAAAGGGTCGGCAGGTGGACACAGCCAACGCGGTCATCGCAGGTGTCGATGGTGCAGCTATTGCCATCATCACAATTGACACTGTCGCCTACAGCACAGGCTCCGTCCTGGCATATTCCTAGACGGCAGGCGTTCGGTCCGGCACAGGCGAGTCCATCCTCAACTGTGTGAGTGCAGCCGTCGACCTCGTTGCAGATGTCTGTGGTGCATGGGTCTCCGTCGTCGCAAGTGTTCGGCAGCCCCGCGCAGGTGGCAGTCTCGGTGCAACGATCGTCGATGGTGCAGCGGACGCCGTCATCGCAGGTAAATGCAGCAAGGACAGCTGTGTGACAACCTTCGGCAGGGTCACAGAAATCACGAGTGCAGGCGTTGTCGTCATTGCAGCTTATGGCGATGCCCGCGCAGACACCTTCGGTGCAGACCTCACCCGAGGTGCAGATATTGCCGTCGTCACATGACGTGGCATTTTCTTTCGGTGTCCACTGATCGGGGGTCGATGGGTCGCAGATGAGGCAGGGCTCGTTCGGGTGGGTGCTGCCCGAACTCGCGCAGATGCCATTGACGAAACATGTGTCGGGGGAAATCTCCCAGGTGCACACGCGGGGAGGACCTTCGGCGCAGCGGTCGACGGTGCAGGAAAGTCCGTCATCGCACTCGGCGTCATTGGTGCAGGTTGGAACTGGCGCCGAAGGTGGCGATTCGTCGGAGCAGGCGACGAGGAGACATATCAAAATGGAGGACTTGCGGAACATCAGTTGAGCCTCCCGCCAGTGATGGTGTTGCCGCCCTGTCGGTACAGGGTCTCGGGGACGATGCGGATGCCAGTGCCTGCAGGAAGCCCGGATATGGCGCCAGAAAGGTCGATGTCTGGCAGAGGGAAGGCGCCGAGCTCATTGCCGCCAAGCTGCTCGACGAGACCATCGATGACCTGCGCCTTCACGAGATCGGCGATGACCGGTTCGAGGGCGATGAGGTCTGAGTTGAGGACCTCGACTTCGGTCTCGGCTCGATTGACTCCACTGAGTCGCAAGGCGACCTCGTTGCCATCGAGGAAGAGCTCGAGTCCTGCGAAGGCCGAGGCATAGACGACGAAACTCACCGGCTGACCAAAGAGCTTCATCGATGCGTTGATTTTGACGTCGCCGATATGGGCTTCGAGTCCGTTCCCCGCACAATCGGAAGCAGTGGGGGCGAGCATTCCAGAGACTGACATAGTGAGATTGGTAATGCCAAATCGGCCGAGATCGACCCCCTGGAGCCATGAGGCAGGCACGGGGAATTCGAGGAGGCCGCCGCGCCATGCTGCGAATAGGAGTTGATTGAGCATGTCGTCGGCGATGGAGAGTTCGAGGGTGCGAAGCTCTGGGATGACGAGGGTTTGAGTACCCGAGCCGCAGTTTTCGCGACCGGGGATTCCATCGTTTGTGTAGGGCGTGACTTTGGTGTCGGTGTAGGCGCCGGCTCGGAGAACGATGGCGCATCCCTCTGCGTCGCAGACGATGGAAGACCAATCCGTCACGAGGTCGAGAGGAACGACTCCCGTGCCGTTGGGTTTGGGGAGGTCGAAGGATGCCTGGAAGGCAAGTGCGCGGAGGCCATCGCGGACTAGCGGGCCGATGACAGGGGCGAGCTGCGCGTTGAACTGGGACTCGATGGTGTTGGCGAAATCGTCGAGGAAGAAACCGAGGACGAAGTCGGCGAGCCAGCCGAAGGCGCCGTCGATGCTAACGGCGAGACCGGAGATGTTTACGGAAGAAGACCGCACATTGACGCGGATGTCGTTGTTGACGACCGAGAGGTCGAGATCGACATCGATGGTGAGGGAGGTCCAGGTGACAGTGCCGGTGATTTCGGACGGGAGGGGAGTGACGCACTCTCCCCAAATCGGGTCTCTCGTCCTACATCCGTCGCGCAGTGCTCTGATGTTGGCCCGCCCATTGTTCAGTTTTGCATTGAGATGAATGCCACCGGTCTGGGATCTCAGCGTGGCCGTGGCAGGGCTGAAGGTGAGGTTGTTGATATAGACATCGTATACTTCGATGACTGCATCGATATTGTTTGCAGCAGGCCTTGGAATGAGGCTCGGGATGTCGAAGGCCCGAATGGCGATCTGCAGGATGGACGCAAGGTCATTGGGCGGGGAGGTGCGGGTGCCATCGTCGATAGCGAGTTTGTCGAGCCAGACCCCGATACCGTTGGTGACAATGCCATTTTTTGGCGTCGTGGGATGACGATAGGATTTCGAGAACAGGTAACTTTGGACCCGCTCGCGGCGACTGCCAAAACTATCGGCGGCCTCGATTTTCAGGATATTGCCACCATAATCGGAGGACAAGAACGATGCCCAGGTGCCGTCGGCGTTGACGGGGGTTTCAGCGCCGTTGATTTTGAAGGATGTGATGGGGCCCGCCCCGCTGCTGACCGTGCCCGAGGCGGTCACGAGACCGAAGAAGGCGCCGGGACCGATGGTGGCGCCGCGGGGCGGGAAATTGACAACGATATTCGGGCGGCAGGCATTGGACACGATGAGGGTGTTCTTGCAGCCGGTCGCTGGGTCGCAGGAGTCGCTGGTGCAGGCATTTTGGTCGTCACAATCGACGATTGTACCGCGGCAGATTGAGGCGCTGCATACATCGCCTTCGGTGCACTTCGACCCGTCATCACAGAGGCGTGTGTGAGGCGTCGCGACGCAGCCGCTTTCGGGCTTGCAGGCATCGTCGGTACACTGATTAGTGTCGTCGCAACGCAATGGAGTCGACCCTCGGATGCAGACCTTGTTGGCGCATCGGTCGCCGAGCGTACACGCATCGCCATCGTTACAGGGGAGAGTATTGGCGAAATTAGAAACGCCCGTGCGAGGGTCGCACGAGTCGTCGGTGCATGGGTTGCCGTCATCGAAGGGGATGATGGTTCCAAGGCAGGCGCCAGCGGTGCAGCGGTCGGCGGAGGTGCAGGCGTTCGAGTCGTTGCAAGGGTCGGTGTTGAAGGGGTAGACGCAGCCGTCTTTAGGGTCGCAGCGCTCGTCGGTGCAGGGGTTTTCGTCGGTGCAGAGGGACGCGATGGAGTCATGCAGACAGCCCGACTGGGGGTCGCAGAAGTCGATGGTGCAGAGGTCGTCGTCATCGCAGTCGAGGGAAACGGCGCCCACGCATCGGCCATCGACGCATGAGTCAGTCGTGGTGCAGACACTCCCATCGTCGCAGTCTGCGTCGACTGGGGTGGATACGCAGCCGACGCCGGGTTGGCAGCGGTCATCGGTGCAGGGGTTTTCGTCGTCGCACTCGGCGTCGTCGCTGCAGGGAGGCTCGCCGCACTTGTCCGAGAGGGTGGACGCGCAGGTGCCAGAGTCGGGGTCGCACACGTCGTCGGTGCAAGGGTCCCCATCATCGCACGAGACGGGGTCGCCGACGCAGGCACCATTTCGGCAGAGGTCCCTCGTCGTGCAGAGGTCGTCGTCCGAGCATTGGCCTCCGTCCTCAGGGGAGTAACGGGTGCGGTCGACGAGGACTATACAGGCCTCGCAGGGGTTGTCGGGGTTGGGTTCGAGGTTGTGCACGCAGCGACCGGCGATGACGCACTGGTCTGCGGGGCAGGTCTCGGACGCATCGGGAGAGGGCGCCTCTATCGAGTCGCTACTGCATGACGCGATGATTGCAGAGATGAAGCCGACGACGAGCGTCCGCGGTTGGAAAAGCATGTGTATCCCTCATGGGCTTCGGCGATGCCGACAGTTGGGAATCTACACTGAAAACCCTTGGAGGACAAAGCGGGGCGTAACGCGCCCTTTTCGGCTTACGGCGTAGGGGTGAGTGGTGCGGTTTCTCCGCTGACGAGAAAGCTCGCCCAGAAATAAGGATGGGTCCATGGGCCGGAGGGGTCGGGCGTGGACAGGGTCTTTGCGGCGAGGTCATCGACGGTGCGGCCGCCCGCGAGCATGGCGAGGCGGACCTGACGCATGGCCTCTGCGCGGCCTTCACCGCGTGCGAGGCGCTGATAGTAGGCGAGCATCATGGCGGAGGTCGCGTCGTCGTCGACTTTCCAGAGGCTCACGACCTGGGTGCGCGCACCCGCGAGTGCGATGGCGCGCCGCATGCCGGAGATGCCATCGCCGAGACGGGCGTCGCCGAGGCCGGACTCGCAGGCAGACAGGACGACGAGCTCGGTGCCGGAGAGGTCGAGAGAGCTCGCTTCGAGGGCGGTGAGGATGCCGTCGTCATCTTCGAGGGTGCGCTGCTTGTTCGCGCCAGAGAGGGCGAGGCCGGCGCGGAGGAGGGGGTTCGGGACAGAGAAACCGGATGGGGTCGTGAGGAGGTCGACGGCGCGTTGTGGAACGGGGAGGAAGAAGCCATGGGTTGCGAGGTGCAGGATTCGGGGGGATTTGAGGGCGCGCAGTGAAGCTTCGGTGGCGGCACTACCCATGATGGAGGAGGCGTTTGTAAAGAGGGGCATGGAGGTGAGGCCGCGAACCTCTTCGGCGGTGCCTGGGAGATAGGACCAGCGCGTCTGCTCGAGCACGGGGTCGAGACCGCGGCTCGCGACGTCGAGGGATTCTGGGGCGGGCTTTCCTGGTGCGGCGTCGAAGTCGACGCCTCCGAGGGCCACGGATGCGGAGTACGACGGAGGCCCGAGGTTTGAGAGACGGACGAGGTCTCGGCCGCTGGTGAGATACTGGATGCCAAAGCGCTCGACGAGCATGCTGCCGTCTTTGGCAACGAGAGCCTCGAAGGGGATGCGGGCGAGCTCGCCGTCGGGGGCGATCACTAGCTCGCGGGCGGTGCCGAGGTCGGCTGTGATTGGTTCGAAAATCAAGGCATCGAGTTCGCGGGCGAGGCGTTTCGTCTTTTCGAAGAGGGCGAGGGCCTTGACGCGCGGTGCGCCGCGGCGTTCCGCGAGGGCTTTGGCGAGCGCGACAATGGCGGCGTCGATGGTGTCTGCGGGGCCGAGGTCGCGCATGACGGGGCGGCCTTTGCGCGTGAGGACGAAGGCGACATAGCGGGGCGCGTCATTGGGTGGGGTGGCGAGACCTCGAGGCGGGAGGTAGACGACGTATTCGATGAGTGCTGAGTTGTTGGATAGCTTTTGTGCAGCAGTCTCGATCGTGACGGGGCGGGCGATGGTGGCGAATTGTTCGCTGCGGTCGGCAAGGCGCTGCGAGAGGGTCGAGACTTCGGCCTCGGCCTCGTTGCGGAGGCGAGCCACAGTAGCGACATCGAGATTTGGAGGCGGGCTGAGACTGAGGGTCGAGAAGCGGCGTTGAGCCTGGGAGAGCGATTCGAAGATGGCCTTGGCGTCCTTGTCGAGCCCCTTTCGAACGAGCGCCCCCTGATCGATAGTCGCTTCGAGGACGCGGCCCTTTCGAGAGAGCATGGCATCGAAGGCGACGCGCGCCGAGTCGGGCCCCGGATTCGAAAGGGCGACATGAATGCGGGCCTGACCGAAATTCTCGAGACTGATGACATAGGCGACCTTCTGTGCTTCGGTCCCTGAGAGTAATCGGGTCGCGGTGATTTTTTCCTCGATTTGATTTGCACGGGCGAGATATTTCAGGCCCTCGGATACTTGTTTTGTGCCGAGCTTGACGATGGCGAGATTGTTGAGCGCATTGGCGACTTCGATGGAATCGGATTTCGTCTTCGTGAGCACGGCGAGCGCCTGCTCGATATCGCGCGAGGCCTTTGCATGGTCACCCTGTGCAAGGGCATGAACTCCGAGGTTCTGAAGCGAGAGCGCAACATCGTGATGACTCGCTCCGAGCAACGCCTCGCGAATGGCGTGGGCTTCGGTTT
>VFQT010004040.1_pt1 | contig 12689 bp, 10 predicted proteins | sample 3512381 | NCBI WGS metagenome assembly VFQT01 (sample SAMN10412376, study PRJNA504923) | tailings metagenome | isolation source: Relicate 2 Philex TSF3 active mining site | place: Philippines: Tuba, Benguet | collected 2017-08-29 | reverse complement strand
AAATATCAATTTCTTTTTGACTTATAATAACAGACTTTGCCGCAGAAGTCTCTATAGCAGCCGCCCAAATGAAATCAGTCTTTAAAAAATTACAGATGTATTTGTGGTAAATATCGCCCTGCTTTATAAAAGATAGATCTTTATTTGCATTGATAGCTTCTTCACAGTAATCTTGTGAGTTTTGATCAAGCGTTTTGATGTCTGCTTTAGTTAAAGATTTATTGATATATTTTGCTTTTAGCATGTTGTCTATAATTGACTCGGCGGTTTTTTTTGCAATAATATTTTTTGCTTCAGCTGTGTTGATTTTTGCAATTTCGCGTATTTGAGGATTTGTTGCAGATGCTATTTTTATTGCAATATCAAGGTCTATGTTTGTAATTATTTGGTCGTCAAAATATATTACTGCAAAAATCTTTTTTGCAGTAATTGGTTTATCCGCTAATGATGCCAGTGGGTAAAAAATTAGTAGGTAGATACAAAAAATAATTTGTGTAAAAGTATTGCAAGGATTGATCTTTGATGGCTTTTTTGGTAAAAAAAATTGCATACCTACCTAGAAAAAGCTTAAGACTTGTAGACCGACATATCAAGAGTTTTGTCAATCCTGTCTAAAATTAATGCTGCCATAACATCGCCGCTTATGTTACCAAAGGTTCTCATCATGTCAAGTATTCTGTCTATTGCAATAATTATACCTATTGCTTCAACAGGTAGTCCTACTGAGCCTAAAATGCCAGAGAGTAAAAATATCGAAGCACCAGGCACCGGAGCTGTGCCAATTGAACCAAGGGTACAAAGAATCATAACTTTTATTATTTGCGACATTCCAAAATCAAATCCAAATAATTGAGATATAAATATAACACTTACACCAAGGTTAAGGGCGGTGCCGTTCATGTTGACTTTTGCACCAAGGGGTATTGCAAATGATACCTTTTCGCTTGATATACCAAGTTCTTTTTGTGCTATTTCCATACTCATTGGTAAAACAGCCGAGCTGCTTGACAGAAAGTAGCCACTGATTTGGGCGGGTAACATTTTTTTGTAAAACTTTAACGGATTTAAACCAAGTAAAGCCATAACAATAGCATATACGCCATAGACCATAAATAGCATTGATCCGTAGACAATAAGAACTATAACCCCCAAGGATTTAATAAGAGCAGCATCCTGAGTTGCAATAAGCCATACAATTAGTCCAAATACACCAAACGGGGCAACTTCCATGCAGATGTCAGTTACCTTAAACATTGTTTTTTCAAGAGATTTAATTGCAAGACCCACACTCTCGTGAACCTGATTTGCTTTACGGATTCCTGCTGCAAAAATTACACTGAAAAATATTACTTGTAAAAAGTCAGCATTGTAAAAGGATTGAAAAATATTGCTTGGAATTATGTTAATTAAAAAATCCAAGAGAGATGAATGATGTTTTGTTTGTGCTGCGTTGCTTACAGAGGACATGTTTTGTGCTATAATTTGCTGAACATCAATGTTTGCACCTATACCTGGTTTAATTAGGTATGTAACTGCTATGCCTATTGTAACGGATACAAAGGTCATTGCAAAAAAGATGCTAACAGCTTTGATTGCTAACATTCCGGCTTTGCCAGCATCTTTGACGGATAAAAAAGATGATGTAATTAAGGCAAATATTAATGGTGTAATTATCATTTTAATAAGGTTGATAAATATTACGCCAAGCATTCTAAATCCTTCAGGGTTTATTAAAGCACCTAGGGCAGGTATAAATCTTGCCGAGCACCCAAAAATAATTCCAAAAGCAAAGGCAAAAGCAACCTTGTGGGAAAGTTTTAAGCCAAAATAGGTTTTAACAAAAGACATAAGTAAAATGGATTATATAATTATAGAACAAACCCCCAGCCTTACCTAGTAAAGGTAATGCAATAAAAACAAAAGTATCTTTTATATTAGTAATTTTTATTTGCAAGTTTATTTTAAAATTTCTACAAATTGTTATCTTTTTTAAACCTTTTTAACCTATCTATAAAGTCTTTAAGTTGTTTATTGCTTAAAACATTGTATGATCTTGTTTTTATACTTTGCGGATTGATTTGCGAACCGTTTTTGTGCAGCTCGTAATGCAGATGGTTGCCAGTTGAAAATCCAGTGGAGCCAACATAGCCAATAACCTGCCCTTGTTTAACGCGGGAGCCGTTTCTAAACTTAGATGAAAATCTGCTTAAATGAGCGTAGGCGGTTGAGTATGTAGAATTGTGGCGAATTTTTACATAATTGCCGTAACCTTTGTAGACGCCCCTGTAGATAATTGTTCCCTCGCCAGCTGCAAAAATTGGCGTGCCCTTGGGGGCTGCAAAATCTATGCCCTTGTGGAGCTTTGTGTAACCTAGTATTGGGTGGCGTCTATGACCAAATTTAGAAGATATCCTAGCCCCGTTGACTGGGGTTCTTAACAATCCTTTTTGTGCCGACTCACCTTTTGAGTTAAAATAATGTTTTGCTGGCTCGTAGTAAAAGTATTCAAAGCTCCCACTAGCAGATGTTTTAAGTTTGGAATATATCATCTTTAAAGTTTTTACACTCTTGCCATCTTTGTCAGCAAGCTCCTCGCTTGCAACTATCAGAGTGTCGCCGTCGTGCAGGTCCCTTGCAAAGTCAATGTCGTAGCTATACATTGCAATAATAGACCTGATATTTTGCTGACTTAAACCAGCTCTTGTGGCATCGTAAAAAAGGGAGTTATTAATTTTAATTTGTTTGATATTTAATCTTTTTTTAAGATCAATAATTTTAACATCATACAAAAACCCATCGCCAGATCTGTTAATAATGAGGTATCTATCAAAATCTGTTTTCATTGTAATGGATTGTACATCGGTATTTGTTAATCCGTTTGTATCTGATTCGTATTGTTTTACTTCAAGTCTGATAATCTGCCCTGTTTTAATATTAAAAATATTTTGCTTCTTTTTTGTTGCGCCGGCGATAATCTTGTCTATCTCTTGTCTCTCGGTGCCATAAAGACGCATAATGCTAGATATATCTTCCCCATGCTTAACGCTGTGTTCTATAATTTTATAAGATACAAAACCATCTCCATCTTCCTCTAGGTTCATTTGTGATATTATGTCGTCTAGAGAATACTTTGTTTTTTGTGAATCGTTTTCTTTTGATTCTTCGCCTCCTTCAGCATCAATCTCTGCATCCTCGTAGCTAAAATAGTCGCCAGCCTGCTGAGTGTCTTTATAGTCCTGCTGAACCAAAAAAGCCATAGCAAATCTTAGTGCAAAATAGCAAATAATACACAAAATTACTGCCATTAAAACCCCCAATGTCCTCCTTTTAATTGTTTTTGGCATATCTTTTACTTAGTAAGACGATATAATATCAAGGCAGGCATGCATTGCAAAGCCACCTTTGTTTTCGTGATGAGTCATCCAGTATCTTGCTCTTGTGTTTGCTTGATCTAGGTTTTCGGTTGTTAAAACCGCGTTGCCAATTGCAAGCGATTTATTTATCGCAACCCTTGTTATGCCCCCATTACATTCGCTGCAAACTGTGTCGTAGTGTGTTGTTTGACCTCTTATAACGCATCCTATGGCAACAAATCCATGATATTTGTTTTTGCTAGCCTGCCTTGTAAGTACAAGTGGTATTTCAAGGCAACCTGCAACATTAATAATTTCAACCTCTATTTTACAGGTATTTTTTTGACTAGTAAAGCAAAAGCTTGTAATGCCCTGTGTAAGTTTTGTCTCAATGTCTATTTCGTAATCTGCAATTTGTAGATTACATTTTTTTACACATTCCAAAAGTGCCCCAAGGCAAAGATTTTTGGACACATCTGCGTAGTAATTTGCATTAATTATTAAAATTTTTATCCCACCTTCCATTGTAGCAATAAAATAATTAGTTTGTAATTTTAGTTATTAGGTCAAAACTGCCAAATTCAAGCCAGTTAGATGTTTTTTGCTTAACTATGTTTTTTGCCTTGTAGGCAATCGCAAGCCCGGCAGCTGCAAACATTTCTAGGTCGTTTGACCCATCCCCGCAAGCAAACACCTGCGATTTATCAAGGCCAATCTTTTGCTGTAGTTTTAGTAGATTTGCTCTTTTTTTTGCAGCGGTAAATATTAAGTCTGTTTCGATAAAACCAGTAAATCTGCCATTTACAACCTCTGGCTCGCTTGCAAAAACATGGTCAAAGCCAAGGTCGCGTCCTACAAGTGATGCAAATTGTATAAATCCGCCCGAGAGCAAAACGCTAGTGCCGCCAATGCTTTTAATGTGCTGCAATAGGTGTTTAATGCCTTGACTAAACCTTTTATCTTTGATGTTACTTTGGTAAAATGCTTCAAGGCGGCTTATTTCAAGACCTTTTAGTAGAGAGTGTCTTTTGGTAAAAGATTCTACATAGTCAAGCTTTCCCTCCATGCCAAGCAAGGTTATGCGTTCTATCTCTTGCTTTATCTCATCACCTAGTTCTGCACCGGCAAATTCGTCCATGGTTTCGATGGTTAGAGTGGTTGAGTCCATGTCAAAACAAAAAAGCTTTAAAGGAAGCTGAGGCTCTTGTATTATAAAATCGGTTTTTAAAGGATGTAGAAGACCCCTTAGTTTGGCATGTATATCTTTGTTATCAAGTCCGTCAAAACGGACTTGAAAGTAATCTTCAAAAAATTCCTCATTAAAGCTATTGCTGTCGTAGCCAGAAGAAATGCTTAATTTAAGCAAGGTTCTAACCCTATCAACAATATCGGCCGATGGGGCGGTAAAAACAGTAAGGCGGTTCATTGTTTGCAAGATTAATGTTTGCTAGATTGTTAATTAATGCCATTGACAAAAAAAGGACTTACAACAACGGCGGACATAAAACATGCAACTAAAAAAAACGACATAACTACTTTTGTTTCCTTGTGTCCCAAAGCCTCAAAATGATGGTGGATTGGAGCTATTTTAAAGATTCTTTTGCGGCGAGTTTTAAATGATAACACTTGAAGGATTACAGACAGACTTTCGCAAAAAGGAATGAAGGCAACAAATAAAAGTGCAAATTCAATATGCAAACTAAGGGCCATAAGTCCTATTATTGAGCCCAGCATAAGGCTGCCAGAGTCCCCCATGAATATGCTTGCTGGGTGGGAGTTGTAAAGTAAAAAAGCAAAAACACAAAACAAAGCTATACATACAAGGCTAAAAAGCCCATAATTAAAAGCAACAACTAATATAATCAGCATTGCAACAGCCATTTGAACAAACTGAGTGCCAGCTAGTCCGTCAAGCCCATCGGTTAAATTAAAGGAGTTTAAAACGGCAACAAATGTAAAAACTGCAAGAGGGTAATAAAAATATCCTAAATTAAAAATTTTGATGCCAAAAAAAGGTATTGGCACTATTGTAATTGCCCCAGCAAGACTAACAACCTTAGGATTAAAAGTGCCTCTTGTTGCAATAAAATATACAACTATGCTTGCAATTGCAATTTCAAGCCCTAGCCTTGCTTTTGCGTTAAGTCCCCTCGTGTTTTGTTTTGCAACCTTCAAAAAATCGTCTATAAACCCAATTGCAAAGCATATCGCAACAACAATACAGCACAATGTAAAATGCTTTGTGAACAAAACCTCGCCCTTAAAAAAATGCTTACACAGGGCTAAAACAGCTATGCCACCGCTAAGCCCCACAAGCATTGCAAGCCCCCCAAAGGGTGTTATGTTTTTTTTTGATGAGTGGTCTATAATTAAATCATCCCTAATTGGATGGAACTTTTGCGGAAAGAGCACAGGGGAGTATTTTTTAATGCAAATAATTGATAGAATTGTTAGTACAAAGCCAATAAATGGCGATAAGTATAGAGTCATACCAAGCAATAAAATTAAAAAGGCAAAATATATCAATGCTAAATTGTAAATATTGCTTTTAGATATTACAATATTTTTGTCAAAAAATTATTGAAACTTGACAAATCGCCGAGGGCACTACAAAATAATTTTAGTAAAAATTCCATTTATTGATAATAAAATCTATGTTTGTACAAACTGAGGAAACTCCAAATCCTAATTCCATTAAATTTATTTTAGACAAGCAGATTACAGGTTACTCAAGTTTAGATTACGACTATAAAACAGATGAGGCTAAGCACTCGCCATTTGCAAGGCAAATTTTTGCCATAGGTGAGGTTGAGAGAATCTTTATACTAGATGATTTTATTACGATAACAAAACTACCAAGCGGCAATTGGGATGTGATAAAGCCTCAGGTTTTAAGCGTTATTATGGATTTTAACGCTTCTTCAAAACCTATCGCCGAAGGTGTGGATAAAATTGAACGCACTTTTGACGACCCAATAGAGCAGGAAATATACAATATCATAGAGGACAGGGTTAAGCCAGCTGTAGCAATGGATGGTGGCGATATTGAATTTGTAAAGTTTGACAAAGATGAGGGAATTGTCTATGTGTCTATGCACGGCTCTTGCTCTGGCTGCCCAAGCTCCGGTGCAACATTAAAAGATGGCATAGCCAGAACCCTAAAACACTACATACCTGAGGTTGTTGATGTGGTGCAGGTTTAGTGGATGTTTTATAATCCGTTTTTTTAGCAATCATGAGCGATAAAAATAAAAAACCTAAGATTAGTAATCAAGTTTTGCAAGATAAAATAGAGGACAAAACTCTTGACGAGTTTATTAAAAGGCTTGAAGCAAATACCAATCACGACGAGAACGGGATTGAGTTTTGGTATGCAAGACAATTGCAAGAAATTCTTGAATATGGCAAATGGGATAACTTCAAAAATGTTATTGAAAAAGCAATCAAGTCTTGCGAAGGTATTGACATTCCAGTCGAAGCCAATTTCCGTGAAGTTATTCCCGAAGTCGGGAATAACCCCGAAGGTGGCAGACCAACGCCAAATGATTTTCAACTTACTCGTTATGCTTGTTATTTAATAGCGCAAAATGCAGATGAATGTATTAATTAAATATATTATTACCTAAATTTAAAACTATGGCAAGACTTGTTTTAATTGATTCCATAAAAGGCATTGCCTGCATATCAATTGCCTTTTTGCATTTTTTTGTGCTGGGCTTTAGGCCTCAACAAATGCTATCTTTTTACTTGTTTGTTGACATTTTTGCCATATTGAGCGGCTATGTTCTGTGTTTAAAATACGCAAAATTTGTTAAGGCAAAATCTGGCTTTGAGCCCTTTGTTAAAAAACGCCTTAAAAGAATTTACAAAACATATCTACCGGCTTTATTTGTAGTTTTTATCTTTGTGCTAATGCCTGCAATTACAGGGCTTGATGCAAGGCAAAAGCTTGCTATTTATGTTACTTCTTTAATCAAGGATGTGTTTTTAGTTCCTTGTTTTCAAGGTTCTAACTTAATACTAAGGCAGGCATGGACCCTAAGTGTGGAGCTTTGGTGCTATGTAATTTTTTATCCCTTAGTGGCTTTGTGCCTTAATTTATTTGGCTTTTTAGCTAAAAAGGCTTGGTTTGGCTTTGATTGTAAATCGCTTAAAAGTGCTTTGTATTTTTATGCAATTTTATACATTGCTGCAATTTGCTGTTTTGTATTTTGGTTTTTTTGGTACTGGGGGCACTCAGCATCTGGCATTGTGGGACTTGACCGCAACACAGAGCTTTACAACATACAAAGCCTTTTTACAAGTGGTTTTTACAGAGTTTTGCTGGAATTTTGCATTGGCATTGCAATCTATCCTTTTGCAAGGGTTTTAACTGCCTATTTAAGGCATGTGCGTGGCTTTGAATGGGGTTTTGTTAAAAAGTTAGCAAATTTATTTTTGAGTATCTGTTTTGTTTATATATTTGTGTTTTCTCTTAGTTTTTTTACAATGGGCGGCAGCTACAAAGGAAGCAGCTTTGACATAATTGTACCGATTTGTTTTAGCTTGTTTTTATTGCTTTATAAAGACTCTTTATACCAAAAGCCAAGGCATGGCTTTTACAGATTTGTAAGTAAATTTTTTAGTTTTTTTGGCAGGCAAAGTTATTCATTTTACATCTGGCATATTGTTGTCTACGAGCTTTTAGCTGTATACACAAACATACTAAGCCTACCTAGTTTTTATGCTATTTTTATAATGTTTGCTTTTACGGTTTCCGCTTCCTACCTGTCCTATCTTTTAACAGAGGGTGGCTTGCGGAGGCTCTTGCAAGGCAAAAAATCGTTTTAATAAAATTTGCACCCAATGTCCGATTGGTTAGTAAAATCGTTCTTGACACTTAAAAGTCTTTACATTTGGCATCTTTTATAATTATTTTGACAATAAGAAAAATAAGAAATACTAAAATAAAATGGTGGTATTTTATATGTTGTTAATTAATTGCCTTAGATAGTATGAGCAGCTTTGCAGAGCCACAAACGGAATGGATTATAAATAACAATCTTGTAAATAAAGGATGGGTTATTGATATTAATCCAAATAAAAATGTATTTTTTCGAAAGCCCCCAACAGAGGAGCAGAGAAAACAATTGAAAGGCAAACAACCTGATTACATACTATGCCAAACCGGAACAACAAGACCTATTGCTATTATCGAGGCAAAGAAAGGAGGGACTGATCTAAAAAATGCATTAAAACAAGGAACCGAATATGCAGAAATGTTAGAATGCCCTATTGTTTTTGCAATGAATGGAGCTTATTGCGAAACAAGGTTTATTCCAAATGGGAAAGAGCTTATTTTAAATAAAAATGAAGTAAGGGAGCTTATAACGGAAGTTGAGTGTCTTGAATTTATTAAAAATAATACAAATGAAGTTTACACAATTCCCGAGGAGATTCTAATTTCAAGAGAGGAGCTTATTAAAAGCTTTAAGAATTTGAATGACATTTTAAGAGGTGAAGGTTTGAGAGCGGGAATTGAAAGATTTAGTGAATTTTCAAACATACTCTTCCTTAAGTTAATGAGTGAAAATGGTAAAAAATCGTGGTGGAATTCAATAAAACAACAAAGTGATGAAGATATTATAGGGTATATAAATAGTTATGTTATTAACCAAATACAAGGTGAGTATGGTGGTGATGTTTTTACACCATTATCAATCAAAAATCCAAAGACAATAAGAAGCATTATAAATAAACTAGATCCTCTTGTACTTTCAAAAATTGATTACGACTTAAAGGGTGAGGCTTTTGAGTATTTTTTAGAGCAAACAACATCAACGGAAAATGATTTAGGGGAGTACTTTACGCCAAGACATATTGTAAAATCAATTGTTAATCTTATTAATCCAAAGTTCGGCGAAACAATTTACGACCCTTTTTGTGGCACTGGTGGCTTTTTAACAGAAAGCTTTAAATATATCAAAGACAATACTATTATTAAAGATAAAGAACAAGAGTATACATTGAAACATTCAACAATTTATGGCAGAGAAATTACTCAAAATGCAAGAATTGCAAAAATGAATATGGTTTTACAAGGCGATGGACACAGTGGAATTGAGCAAATTGATACACTTGCAAACCCTTTGAATGCAAAATACGATGTAATTATTACAAACATGCCATTTGCTCAAAAAACGGATTACGGAAACTTATATTACAACGGACTTGCAAAAAAGAATGGAGATGCAATTTGCGTTTTACATTGTTTACAAGCATTAAAACAAGGTGGTAGAATGGCTTTAGTTGTTCCTGAGGGCTTTTTGTTTAGAAAGGATATTGCAAAAGTTCGTGAATTCTTGCTTTCAAAATGTAAATTACAAAGTGTTATTTCACTTCCGCAAGGAACATTTTTGCCATATACCGGTGTTAAAACTGATATTTTATACTTTACAAATGCACACGAGCCAAATAATCAAAAAAGCTATTGGTATTTTGATGTTAAAAATATAGGTTATACACTTGATAACCACAGACGGAAAATTAAAGGTAAGAATGACCTTAATAAACTTGCAGAAAGTGATTTTAAGAGGGCTGAAACAAAAGAAGAAGCAAAAGAAAATATGCTTGAAATTGGTTTTGAGATTATAGATTTAGAAAAAGTTAAAAAAAATGATTGGAATTGGATCGGTATAGCTTACAGGAAGATTGAAAATAGCAAAAATCATGATATGATTTCTTTATCGGATGTATTAAGTAAATGCGAAACTGGAAAAAGACCAAAAGGAGGAGCAGGGGGGTTTAGTGGGGCAATTAGCATTGGAGCAGAGCAAATTGGAACAGATGGCAAGCTAAATCTTGACAAAATACCCTTTGTCCCTATTGAGTTTTACAAAGGTGCAACCAAAGGTTTTTTAAAAAATGAAGACATTTTAATATGCAAAGATGGTGCACTAACTGGAAAAGTGTGCATTGTTGAAATAAACAAAATACCGCAAAAAGAGGTCATGACTAACGAACATGTCTTTATATTGAGTGGCAAAGATGAAATTATTAATCAAAAATATCTTTTTCATATATTAAAAAGTGAGAGCATGCAAAAGCAAATTCGCAATTTAGCATATAATAAATCTGCACAGCCTGGTCTTAACAAGCAACACTTGAAACAAATTCAAATTCCCCTTCCGCCACTTATCGAGCAACAAAAGATCATTAATGAAATTGAAAAACAAGAAAAAGAAAAAGAATTATTAAAACAAAGAATTAATGAAATTGACAACAGTATTAAAAATAGCATAGATAAAATATGGGAATAAAAATTTATTTTACTAATTAATGAGACATTGGTAATTTTTATTTTTTAAGATTAAGTTGCTTTGTTGCTTTGGCTAAGTAAAATCTTTATGTATGATTAATATTTTGATTTGTAAAATTTTGTAGCATATGTTTTTTGACGAGGTAGTAATAGAGGTGAGGTCTGGCACTGGCGGGGGTGGATGTTCTAGCTTTAGAAGGGAAAAGTTCATACCCGAAGGTGGTCCAGATGGTGGCAATGGCGGCAAGGGTGGTGGCGTAATATTTAAAGCGGACTCCAATATAACAAGCCTTATAGACTTTAAATACAAACGCAAATTTATCGCCGAAGATGGCAAAAGTGGTCGTAGTGCAAACAAAACGGGGCACGGCGGCGAGCCTTTGGTGATTAAAGTGCCAGTGGGGACTCAAATTTATTACAACGAAACAAACGATTTACTTTACGACTTTAAAGAATCTGGCGAAGAGTTTTTGATGCTTGAGGGCGGGGACGGAGGCTTTGGTAATTCAAGCTTTAAAAGCTCTACAAATAGGGCACCTCGCAAGTCTACAAAAGGCTTTGAAGGCGAGCAGGCAATTGTAAAGCTAATCTACAAAGTGTTTTGCGATGTTGGTATAATAGGCAAACCAAATGCTGGCAAGAGCACATTTTTGGCAAAAATTACAAATGCAAAGCCAAAAATTGGCGACTATGCCTTTACAACCCTCTCGCCAAACCTTGGCATGGTGGACTTTAAATACGACTTTTTTACCATAGCCGACATCCCCGGTTTAATTGAGGGTGCAAGTGAGGGACTTGGCCTAGGTGACAGATTTTTAAAGCACATTGAAAGATGCAAAATCTTGGTTCACCTGATAGATATATCGTCTGCCGATATAGTTAAGGATTATAGGATTATAAGGCAAGAGCTAAAAAACTATGATGATATAATTGCTGAGGAATTTGCACTAGGTGACGACTTTGCCTATCTAAGCAAAAAACCAGAGCTTGTGCTGCTTAACAAATGCGACCAAGTTGATATTGGTCTTGCAAGGCAAATCGCAGATGAATTTGAAAAGGAAATTGGCATAAAGCCATTTACAACATCTAATTTTAATGAAGAATATAAGGGTCAGATAGACGAGGTTGTTGATTACTTAATGAAGTGCAAGAGGGGCATTTAGCCCTCTTTTAGTTTGCATTTTTACTTGAAAGCCAAGAGGTCTGTAAAATCCAAGCCAAATTTTCAAAATTGCATTAATTGCATTTAGCATTAAGCAAGCATGCCACCAATTTGACTTTCCCACAGTTCTTTAAAGTGTCCGTTTGGCATGGCAAGTAGCTCTTGCAGGGTGCCGTCCTCAACTATCTTGCCGCCTTGCATAACAATTATTCTATCCATATGTTTAATTGTCGACAGACGATGTGCTATTGCAATGACGGTTGAGTTTGATAGTTTTAATATTTCATTTAAGCTCTGCTGTATCTGGGCTTCGGTCACCGAGTCAAGCGAGGAGGTTGCCTCGTCCAGTATCATAATAGGGGCAGATTTTAACATTGCCCTTGCAATTGCAACCCTTTGCCTTTGCCCGCCGCTAAGTTTTACGCCTCTCTCGCCTACTAAGGTGCCATAGCCAAGCGGCAAATTTTTTATAGTGTCATGCAGATGGACTATCTTACTAATCTCCTCGGCCTTTTTAATGTCAATATTACTATCTGCATAGCCAATATTTTGCATTAAGCTACGGTGAAACAAATTTGTATCCTGCGGTATTAAGGCAATTTGCTCCCTTACGGAGTCCTCGTTATACTGCGATATATCATAGCCGCAAATTTTAACAGTGCCCTGCTGGGGCTTTAAGTTTTTTAACAAGATATTTACAAGGCTTGACTTACCTGAGCCAGAGTGCCCTACAATACCAATCTTTTGCCCAGCTGGTATTTTTAGATGAAAATCTTCAAACACATCTGCGCCTGTACCATATGTAAAGTGCAGATTTGTAATTTCAACCTCGCCCCCTGTGTTTAAAGCAACCTTTGGTATGTTTGGTAGCGTTTTG
>VFQT010004036.1_pt1 | contig 12703 bp, 15 predicted proteins | sample 3512381 | NCBI WGS metagenome assembly VFQT01 (sample SAMN10412376, study PRJNA504923) | tailings metagenome | isolation source: Relicate 2 Philex TSF3 active mining site | place: Philippines: Tuba, Benguet | collected 2017-08-29 | reverse complement strand
CCAATCAGGGATTGCTGATGACGGCAGCGACGATCTACATGACCTTGATCGGACCACAGGGTCTGTCGAAGGTGGCTGCTGTGTCGATGCAGCGCAGCGGCGAACTCGTTGACGCACTCACCCAAGTGAAGGGTGTGCGCGCCGCGTTCAATGGACCCCGTTTCCACGAGGCGGTCTTGTTGCTCGATCGACCGGCGTCGGCCGTGCTGCGCGAGCTCGAGACGCAGGGCATCTTGGGTGGCTTCGATCTGTCTGCCGATTATCCCGAGTTGGGTTCGGCGCTGCTCGTCTGCGCCACTGAAACCAAGACGGCCGGTGACGTCGCTCGTTATGCCGCAGCGCTCGGTGCTGCCGTGCAGAAAGTGCGTGCGGCCTAAGGAGAACGAATCCATGAATCAGATCCTCGAAAAATCGATTTTCGAATATTCACGCGCGGGTCGCAGCGCCAGTGTTCAGCAGCCGCCGGGTGCAGACGTGGCCGCAGCCGTCGAGAAGATTCCCGCCGCGTTGCGCCGCAGCACGGCGCCGATGCTGCCGGAGGTCAGTGAGCTCGATGCCGTGCGTCACTTCACACGCCTCTCGCAACTGAACTTCTCGATCGACACGAACTTCTATCCGCTCGGTTCGTGCACGATGAAGTACAACCCGAAGGCCTGTAACCAGTACGCGATGCTGCCCGAGTTCCTCGCGCGGCATCCGCTCGCGCCGGACTCGCAAGGCCAAGGCTTCCTATCCTGCATGTTCGAGTTGCAGGAAATGCTCAAGGAAGTCACGGGTATGAAGGCCGTCTCACTCAACCCGATGGCCGGCGCTCATGGTGAATTCGCAGGCGTTGCGATGATCCGCGCCTACCACCGCGCACGCGGTGATCTGGCGCGCAACGAGATCATCGTGCCCGAGGCGGCGCACGGTACGAATCCCGCCACGGCCACGATGTGCGGCTGCATCGTCAAAGAAATTCCGGTCGACGCTCAGGGCGACGTCGATCTCGATGCGCTCGCGAAGGCCGTGGGACCCAACACGGCGGGCATCATGCTCACTAACCCGTCGACGCTCGGCGTGTTCGAGCGCAAGATCGAACAGGTTGCCAAGCTCGTGCACGGCGCTGGCGGCTTGCTCTACTACGACGGTGCGAACCTCAACGCGATCCTCGGCAAGGTTCGTCCGGGTGACATGGGTTTCGATGTCATCCATATGAATCTGCACAAGACTTTCTCCACGCCGCACGGCGGTGGCGGACCGGGCGCGGGCGCCGTGGGCGTCAGTGCGCGACTCGAGCCCTTCCTGCCAGTGCCCATCGTCGGGCGCGAGGGTGATCAGTATCGCTGGCTCTCGGAAGCCGATCGTCCGCAGTCCATCGGTCGTTTGTCGGCCTTCATGGGTAACGCGGGTGTCTTGTTGCGTGCCTACATCTACATGCGCATGTTGGGCCGAGAGGGTATGAGTCGCGTTGGTGAATACGCGACGCTCAATGCCAACTACGTCATGGCGCGTTTGCGTCAAGCGGGTTTCGATCTCGCTTACCCTGAGCGGCGTGCAAGTCACGAGTTCATCGTCACCATGAAACGTCAGGCCAAGGAGCTGAACGTGACGGCGATGGATATCGCCAAGCGTCTGCTCGATTACGGCTTCCACGCGCCGACCACGTACTTCCCGTTGTTGGTCCCGGAGTGTTTACTCATCGAACCTACCGAGACCGAGAGTCGTGAGACGCTCGATGCGTTTGTCGCCGCCATGGCGACCATCTTGGGTGAGGCCGAGGCGGATGCGAACACGCTGAAGACGGCACCGCACACCATGCCGGTGCGGCGACTCGATGACGTTCGTGCTGCAAAACAGCTCGATTTGACCTGGAAGCCGGTAAACTCCGCGGCGTGAGCGGACCTCGACCGACAGATCGACCAAAACCGACTGGACTCATCCGGCTGTTGCGCGCGTTCGGCAACAGCTGGAAAGGTTTCGTCGGTGCGTATCGCGAAGAAGCGGCCTTCCGTCAGGAGCTAGCGCTTTGCGTTGTGCTGTTTCCACTGGGTCTTTGGCTCGGTGAAAACGGCGTGGAGCGTGCGCTACTCGTTGGTCCGATTTTCATCGTGTTGATCGTGGAGTTGCTCAATAGCGCTGTCGAAGCGACGGTGGATCGCATCGGCCTCGAGCGCCACGCCCTGTCGGGCCTTGCCAAAGATATCGGGTCGGCTGCGGTGTTTACTTCCTTTGCCCTGCTCGGCGTCGTGTGGGCGCTGGTTTTATTCGATTATTGATCCCCGCACGGCGGGACGGAGAGACGACATGGCGGCACTCATCTGCGGTTCGGTAGCCTATGACACCGTCATGGTTTTCGAAGGTCACTTCAAAGATCACATCTTGGCCGATCGCATCCACATGTTGAATGTGGCGTTCCTCGTGCCGGGGCTGCGCCGCAATTTCGGCGGTTGCGCGGGCAACATCGCGTACAACCTCAAGCTCTTGGGCGGTGAGGGTAAGGTGATGGCGACCGTGGGCATGGATTTTGGGCCGTACCGCGCCTGGATGCTCGACTGTGGCCTACCGCTGGATCACATCCGCCAGCTCGAAGACGAGTACACCGCGCAGGCGTACATCACGACGGACGCCGACAACAACCAGATCACGGCGTTTCACCCCGGTGCGATGAATCACGCGCACGTCAATCACGTGCCTAAGAATGCCGGGATCAACCTCGGTATCGTGGCGCCCGAGAGCCATCTCGGCATGCTCGAACATGCCGCGCAATTTGCGGCCGCCGGTATTCCTTTCATCTTCGATCCGGGTCAGGCCATGACACTGCTCGGGCCTGATGACCTGCGCACTCTGATCGGTCAGGCGCGTTGGGTGGCCGTCAATGATTACGAGGCGAGTCTGCTGGTCGAGCGGACCGGTTGGTCGCTCGAGGAGATCGCCGCGAAGGTGGCGGCGCTCATCGTCACCCGCGGTGCTGCGGGTTCGCACATTCATGTCGACGGCAAGCTGATCGAGATTCCCTCGGTCGCGCCCGAGAAGATCGCCGATCCCACCGGCTGTGGCGATGCGTATCGTGGCGGCTTGCTGTTTGGCCTGCAGCGCGGGCTCGATTGGGAAACGACGGGGCGCATCGCTTCGCTGATGGGTTCACTCAAGATCGCCCATCATGGCACGCAGAACCATCGCTTCTCTCGCGAGGAGTTCGCGACGCGCTACCGTGCGGCCTTCGGTGTGTCGCTGACACTTTGACGATGCCTGATCCCGCGGTCCCCGAGTCCGCCGGATTGGATCTTTTCGGCGAGCCGATTGCGCCGATAGGGGGGCGTAGCGCGCATCGTCGTGCCGACAAGCCTTCGCGAGTAGCGGCGGCGACTGCCGCTTCGGAATACTCTGCACTGGCGGCACAACTCCCGGCGCGTTTGCGCATGGGGACCTCGACCTGGTCTTTTTCCGGTTGGAAGAGCCTCGTCTATGCCGACGAATACGACGAGTCGACGCTTGCGCGGCAGGGGCTTTCGGCCTACGCCGCTCATCCCTTGCTACGCTCGGTCGGTGTCGATCGGAGTTACTACCGGCCGCTTGATGCCGAGACGCTGGCACGCATGCGCAAAGCGGTCAGCGCCAATTTTCGGTTTTTGTTGAAAGCTCACGCGGCTTTGATGTTGCCGAAGTCTGCGCGTCGACCGGTCTATCTCGAAGGCGTGCCCGATGTCTTCCTCGATGCCGATCATGCCATCCGACATGTGATCGACCCGGCGCGACGTGTGCTCGGCGAAACGCTCGGCATCGTCCTGTTCCAGTTCTCGCCGCTCGGCTCGCGCGTGCTCGCTTATCGACGCGAGTTGTTGCAGCGTCTTTACGAGTTTCTACGAGCGCTACCGAGCGGGGTGAATTACGCCATCGAATGGCGTGATCCCGAGATGCTCGGCGCGGACTATCAACAGATGCTACGGGCTACAGGTGCCGTACATGGCTACGCACAGCACCCGCGGATGCCGTCCGTCGATGCGCAGGGTGATGTCGCCGCGGAACTCGATTCGAGCAGCGGGCCACTCGTCATTCGCTGGCTATTGGCGCCGGGTCGCAGTTACGAGGCAGCCAAGGCTGCTTATGCACCCTTCGATCAATTGATTGATCCAGATCCGGTTGCGCGACGAACCATCGTCGGGCTGGCACGGCGCGCGCTGGCGACGGGGCGAGACGTGACGATCATCGTCAACAACAAGGCCGAAGGGTCCGCACCGAAGAGCATCGTTGAACTCGCGCGCGAGTTTGCCGCCTCTGAGATAACCCTCGGGTAAAATCTCGCGATGAACGCCCCCCTTGAAGCAAGCGATGCCGACATCGCCGCGGCCGTGAAGGCTCTGCGGGCAGGGGAGCTCGTCGCCTTTCCAACCGAGACCGTCTATGGGCTCGGTGCCGATGCGGGTAATTCGTCGGCGCTGGCGCGTGTCTACGCGGCCAAGGGGCGCCCCACCGATCATCCGCTGATTCTGCACTTGGCCGATGCAGCGCAGCTTTCAGCCTGGGTGGCTGATTTATCGGCTCCCACTGCGAGGCTGGTCGAACAACTAGCGCAACGCTTCTGGCCGGGACCGCTGACTTTAGTGCTGCCACGCGCCGCGCAGGTTTCACCGGTATTGACGGGTGGTCAGGCGAGCATCGCCGTGCGAGTGCCGAGTCATCCTGTGGCACAACGTTTGTTGCGCGCTTTCGGCAGCGGCATCGCGGCCCCCTCCGCCAACCGCTATGGTCGTGTCTCACCGACGCAGGCTGAGCACGTGCGCGAGGAGTTCCCCGAGGGCATCACGATTCTCGAGGGTGGCGACTGCGAGGTCGGTGTCGAATCGACGATCCTATCGTTGCTCGAAACGCCGCCACGTATTCTGCGACCCGGCATCATCGGTCGAGATCAGCTCGAAGCACTGATCGGCCCGCTTGCGGGCGGTTCGAGTTCGACTGCGCCGCGCGTTCCCGGTTCGACGCCGCAGCACTATGCGCCGCAAACGCCGGTCGAGCTCGTACCCGCAGAGCTGCTCGAGGCGCAGATCGAGTCCTGCAATGCAGCGGGTGAGGCGGTTGCGGTGCTCGCGCGTCGCTCGCCGGAAACGCGCTTGGCACTAGCGTGTGGTGCTGCGCCGCCGCACGTTCGTCGATGGCTGCAAGCGCCAGATTCAGCCGCTGCTTACGCGCACGATCTGTATGCCAATTTGCGCTCGCTCGACAAAGAAAATGCAGCGCGTATCCTCATCGAGCAGGTGCCCGCGAGTCCCGAGTGGGACGCCGTGCGGGATCGGCTGAGCCGCGCTGCCGCACGCTGACTTCATTTTCACTTCGTTTCAGGTACTCATCACCATGATCGACCCATTTGTGCCGCGAGAGATTCGACGTCTGGTGCGCGAGTTCGGCTCGCCGCTCCTGATCATCGATTGTGAGCGGATTCGGCAGCAGTACCGCAGTCTGCAGCGCGCGCTGCCTGGCGTCGATCTGCACTACGCGCTGAAGCCCTTGCCGCATCCGGCGGTTGTGCAAACGGTCCTTGCCGAGGGTGGCTTTCTCGATTTGGCGACGACCGGTGAAGTTGAGCTCGTTGCCAAGCTCGGTGCCGACCCGAAGCTCTGCATCCACACGCATCCGATCAAGCGCGATATCGATATCCGCTCGGCGTTGGCGCGTGGCGTCAAAGTATTCGTCGCCGACAATCCGGACGAGTTGCGCAAGTTCGTGCCCTACGCCGACAAGGCCGAGGTGTTGCTGCGCGTGTCGTTCCGCAGTCCGGGTGCCGTTTGCGATCTCTCGCGTAAGTTTGGTTGCGACCCTGAGAATCTGTTGGCGCTTGCGCGCAAGGCACATGATTTAGGTCTCATCGTGCGCGGCTTGTCGTTTCACGTGGGCTCTCAAGCAGCGGATCCTTCCAAGCACGTCGAAGCGATCGATGCCTGTGCGCGACTGCTTGCTGTCGCGCGTCGGGAGAATCTCGGCCCTTGCGACACGCTCGATATCGGCGGAGGTTTCCCGATCGACTATTCGCAGCGCGCACCGATCATCCACGAGTTCTGCGCGCCGATCCGGGCTGCGTTGTCGAAGCTACCCAAGCGCGTACGCGTTATCGCCGAACCCGGTCGTTACATTGCAGGTCCTGCAGCGATCGGCGTTGCCTCGGTGATGGGTCGTGCCGAACGCGAGGGGCTTTGGTGGTATTACCTCGACGATGGTCTGTATGGATCCTACAGCGGCCAGTTGTTCGACCATGCGCGCTACCCGATCGAGGCGCTCAAGCGCGGCAAGCGCCATCCATCCGTGTTGGCAGGTCCGACCTGCGACAGCATCGATGTGATCTCCGAGAACATCTTGTTGCCCGAACTCGAACCTGGCGATTTGATCGTGGGGCGTGCCATGGGTGCTTACACGTGGGCAAGCGCATCGGAGTTCAATTTCTTCCCGAAGGCGACGGTGGTGTCGGTGAACTCGACTCGCAACGATCGCGGCAGCGTGCTCACGATCGAGCGCTAGATGCAGCTGTATTCGAGCGACTTCGTGACGGGTGCCGCCTCGGCGCGAGGTGTGGCGATCGTCATCGATGTCTTTCGTGCGTGTTCCTTGATCGCCCATGCGCTTGCAGCCGGTGCCGCGCGCGTCGTGCCGGTGGCCGACGTCGAGGTCGCTCGGGCGATGAAGGCGGCAGACCCAGCCGCGCTGCTGGTTGGCGAACGTCATGCGCGCAAGCTACCCGGTTTCGATTGCGGTAATTCGCCGACCGAGGTTTTACGCGAGCCCGTGCGCGGTCGAACTTTGATCCATACGACTCATGCCGGCACGCAAGGTCTGACCGCGGCATTCGCTGTCGCTGATCGCGTTTTCACTGGCGCACTCGTCAATCTATCGGCGACGATCGCGGCGGTTCGGGCTTTGCGGCCCGCCGAAGTCACCATTGTCGCGATGGGTCACGAGGCGTGTGAGCGATGCGTCGAAGATGATCTCTGTCGCGAGGCTTTGCTCGCGGGCTTGCGTGGCGAGCCCCTCGATACGCGTGATTGGGCGATGCGGTTGCGTGCTGCACCTGCCGCGACGAAATTCTTTGATCCAGCGGCTGACTGGGCGCCGATCGAGGATTTCGACTATTGCACGGCGGTTGATTCGATTCCGTTTGCAGTAGCGATGATGCCGGGTCAGCACGGACAGGGTGAGCTGCGTATATGGTCGATGTAGTTTTCGACATTGGCCGAGTGCTGGTGGCGCTGCAACCCGCGCGTCTGCTCGATTTGTTGCGTACGCATGGTGCAGCGGTTCGAACCTTGGAGGATGTCACTAGCCGTATCGATCTCACTGGGCATGAGACCGGCCGGTTGTCCGGGTCAGAACTGCTGCAGCAGATCGCAGCGTTGGCGCCGCAGCCGATGGCGGTACGCGCACTCGAAGAGGCTTGGGTCGACATGTTGCGACCGGATCCGGCGATGCTGCAACTCGCCGATCGCTTGCGCGCGCGCCATCGAACTTTCCTTTTGACCAACGTGGGTGATTTGCACTGGGCGCATCTCGAGCAGGTCGTGGGTTTGCACCGCTACGCGTCGGATGTGTTGCGTTCGGACTTGGCCGGTGTGATGAAGCCCGATCCAAAAATCTACCTTGAGGCCGAGCGTCGTTTTGCTTTGTCACCCGCGCAGACCGTTTTCATCGACGATCGTCCCGAGAATGTCGCTGCCGCCTGTGCACGTGGCTGGCAGGCGTTCGTGCATCGCGATCCCGCTGAGACCACAGCCAAACTGCGAGCCTTGGGGCTCGACCCGGAGATGACATGACGACAGCAATCCATCGTCGCGTCGAGGCGCTGCGCGAGGGGCGCGACCCGACTGTGATCGCGCGCCTATCCTCGGGCTGGGCCGTGTTCGGCGAACGCCAGTTCCTGCGTGGCTATTGTTTGTTGTTGCCGGATCCGGTCGTGCCTCACCTCAATGATTTCGATGCGCTCGCCAGAACGCAGTTCCTTACGGACATGGCAGCGCTCGGCGACGCCCTGCTGGCGGAGACCGGTGCCCTCCGAATCAACTATGCGATGTTCGGCAACATGGAGCCCGCATTACATGCGCATCTCGTGCCGCGCTACGCAGGCGAAAAAGCGCCCCTCGATGTGGCGCACCCGTGGGCTTACGACTGGGCCGCGGCGCCAGCCTTCGAACCCGTGACGTTCGAAGCGCTTACTACGGCGCTACGCCGACGGCTCAGTCCGCTTTCGCGTAGTGCAGGGGTAAAGCCGTCGTCGATTTGATGGTCTCGAGCGAGAAGCTCGCGCTGACGTCGAGCATCTCGAGCGCGCTGATGAGTTTCTTGTAGACGGCGTCGTAGCCGTCGATGTCCGGCACGACGACCCGCAGCAGGTAATCCACATCGCCACTCATGCGGTGAAGTTCGGTGACCTCGGGCAGATCCTTGATGACCTTGGCGAACTTGTCGAACCAGCCTGCGCTGTGGCTCGGTGCTTTGATGGTGACGAACACCGTCGTGCCGACATTGAGCGCCCGCGCATCAAGTAGCGCCACGGTGCGTTTGATGATGCCGCGCTCGCGTAGGCGCTGGATGCGGCGCCAGCAGGGTGCCTTGGAAAGGCCCACGCGCTCGGCGATATCGGCGGCGGTGAGATCTGCATCTTTCTGCAGCAAGTCCAAAATTCGCTTATCCAGTTTATCCATGAGACGAATTTACATAAAAATTTATATATAAGAAACAATATTGCTCTAAGTCGGCGGTGTGGCTTGATCTTCGCAACCCCGTCTCGCCGCGCCGCGATTATCTTTTAGACCATGTTGTCACGCCTATTCACCGCCCATCCCGCCAGCGTCGGCGAGACCTACTTCGGTCATCTGCTGCAGGCCACGTCCTTCGGTTTGCGGATGTTGATCGCTGGCATCGCCTGCATCCTGCACGGGTTGTTTCCCTTCTGGTTCGTCACGACCGGGTCGGACGCGATGAAGGAACTCAATGGTGAAATGAGCGCTCGTCGCGAGCGAGCCCTGAAGGGTCTGCCGATCCGGTAACATCGGCGCGATTGCCCATCGCGCGGAGTATCCCTTGAGTTCTCGACCGTTATTGCGCCTGCGCCGTGGCGAGGAGCGTCGTCTGCGCGCCGGGCATCTGTGGATCTTCAGCAACGAGATCGATACCAGTCAAACGCCACTGACGAGTTTCGAGCCGGGACAGTTGGTGACGGTGCAGGATCAGCGCGGTCAGACACTGGGCACGGCATACCTCAATCCATCGACACTCATCGCCGCGCGTCTGCTCTCGCGTCAGGATGAGAAGATCGATGTCGATTGGTTCGCTGCCAAGTTGCGCCGTGCCTTGAGTTGGCGGGAGCGTCTTTATCGCTCGCCCCATTATCGTTGGGTCTATGGTGAATCCGACGGCTTGCCTGGACTCGTGCTCGATCGATTCGGCGATGTCATCGTCGGTCAGTTGACGACGGCCGGGATGAATTTGCAGCAAGGCGTCATCGAAGAGGCTGTGCGTCGCGTTTTGAATCCGCGCGTATTGCTCTGGAAGAACGACGGTGGCGCGCGAGCGCTCGAAGGTCTGCCAGAGGAGGTTCGCGCTGCGTGGGGTGATCCGCCCGAGCGGGTGGAGGTGATCGAGTCAGCAGCCGATGGCGGACAGCTGAGTTTCGAGACCGAGCTCGGTGAGGGGCAGAAAACGGGCTGGTTTTATGACCAGGCGTTCAATCGCAGTCAGCTGGCTCGCTTCATGACGGCCGGCGCAAGGGTGCTCGATGTTTGCTGCTATGCCGGTGGCTGGGCCGCGACCGCGGCTGCGCTCGGGGCAAGTCGTATCGACTGCGTGGATGCCTCAGCTGCTGCACTCGAGCGAGCACAAGCGAATGTGGCGAGGCAAGCGCGTCCCGGTACGAGCGCCGAATTCTTCGCGCATCGCGGCGACGCCTTCGACGTGCTCACGCAACTCGCCGAAGCGGGCGAGCGCTATGACGTCGTGGTCGTCGATCCACCGGCTTTCATCAAACGACGTAAGGACATCCCCCAAGGTGAAGCGGCTTATCGCAAATTGAATCAACTTGCGCTCAGGGTGCTCGCCGACGAAGGTTTGCTGATCAGCTGTTCGTGCTCGTACCACCTCGTGATCGAGTCATTACAAACGGCAATTCAGTCTGCGGCCCGGCATGTCGATCGTGCCGTGCAGATCGTCTACCAAGGGATGCAGTCGCCCGACCATCCCGTGCACCCAGCGATTCCCGAGACGCGCTACCTCAAGTCTTTCTTCTGCCGTGTAACGCGCGGCTGAGGGTAGAATCGCCGTATGCTCGTCTATCCCGGCTTTGATCCTGTTGCGCTCGAGCTCGGTCCGCTCAAGGTCCGATGGTATGGCCTGACCTACCTCATCGCCTTCGCGGTGGCCTGGTGGTTGGCGCGTCGGCGCGCAGCGCAGGCCGGCTCGACCTGGAAGGTCACCGATGTCGATGACTTCCTATTCTTTGCGATGCTCGGCGTCATTCTCGGCGGGCGCATCGGCTACACGCTGTTCTACGGCATGGAGTTCTGGCTGCAAGATCCGCTGTACTTGCTGCGGGTCTGGGAAGGCGGGATGTCCTTCCATGGCGGGCTCATCGGCGTGCTCGTCGCGCTTGCCGTGTTTGCGCAGCGTCGCGGTCGGCGTATCGCCGACGTGTTCGACTTCGCGGCTGCGCTACCTGGCATCGGCATCCTCGCTGTCCGTGTCGGCAACTTCATCAACGGCGAACTATGGGGTCGGCCGGGGGATGTGCCCTGGGCGATGCTCGTCGATGGCGTAGCGCGTCATCCAACGCAACTTTACGAGGCGTTGCTCGAAGGAGCATTGCTTGCGGCGGTGTTGTGGTGGTTCACCTCGAAACCGCGTCCGCAGTGGGCGCCTTCGGGACTGTTTTTGATCATGTACGCATCGGGGCGTTTGATCGTCGAGTTTTGGCGTCTGCCGGATGCGCATATCGGTTATCTCGCCGGCGGCTGGTTAACCATGGGTCATGTGCTCACCTTGCCGATGTTGCTTGCGGGTATCGCCTTGCTGTTGATCGCGTATCGGCGCAACGTGCCCTCGGGCAACCGGATCACGGCGTAAGTTGATGCAGCAATATCTCGATTTCATGCGCCACGTGCGCGAGCACGGCACACGCAAAACCGATCGTACCGGTACGGGCACCTTGTCGGTGTTCGGCTATCAGATGCGCTTTGATTTGCGCGCCGGTTTTCCGCTCGTCACCACCAAAAAAATCCATCTGAAATCCGTGGTGCACGAATTGTTATGGTTCCTCAAAGGGGATACCAACACGCGTTATCTGCGCGAGAACGGCGTGACGATCTGGGACGAGTGGGCCGACGAGCAGGGCGAACTCGGTCCCGTGTACGGCAAGCAGTGGCGTTCGTGGCCGACGCCGAGCGGTGGCTCGATCGACCAGATGAGCGAGGTGCTGCGGCAGTTGCGTGAGCAACCTGATTCCCGTCGCATCATCGTCAGCGCCTGGAACGTGGGTGAATTGGCTGACATGGCGCTGATGCCCTGTCACGCCTTCTTTCAGTTTTACGTCGCCGACGGTCGCTTGTCGTGTCAGCTCTATCAGCGCAGCGCCGATATCTTTCTCGGTGTGCCGTTCAACATCGCCTCGTACGCTTTGCTGACCCATATGGTGGCGCAGCAGGTTGATCTGCAGGTTGGCGACTTCGTCTGGACCGGTGGCGATTGCCACCTTTACTCGAACCATCTCGAGCAAGCCGATCTGCAGTTGTCGCGCGCGCCGTTGCCGCTGCCCGAACTTGTCATTGGTCGCCGACCGCCGAGTTTGTTCGATTACGTGTTCGATGACTTCGAGTTTCGAAATTACCAATTCCACCCGGCGATCAAAGCGCCGGTGGCCGTCTGATAACTACATCATTGTTCCGGGAGATACTGCGTGGCGATACCCCTGATGCGAACCAGTTCGTGGATTGAGGTCCGCAATTCCAAGATTCATGGCAAGGGCGTCTTCGCCGCCAAGCGGATTCCGAAGGGAACCCGCATCATCGAATACATCGGTGAGCGTATTTCGCATAAGGAAGCCGATGATCGCTACGCCGATCACGACCCGAACGATAACCACACCTTTTTGTTCATCGTCGATCGCAAGACGGTGATCGATGGCGGCCGCAAGGGCAACGCAGCACGCTACATCAACCATTCCTGTGACGGCAACTGCGAGTCTGCCATCGCCGAGCGTCGCGTGTTCATCGATGCCGTGCGCGATATCGCCAAGGGCGAAGAGCTCGGCTACGACTACGAGATCGGTCGCGACAAGAGCGATCCGCCGAATGTCGATGAGATCTATGCTTGTCGCTGCGGATCGCCCAAGTGTCGCGGCACGATGCTGTGGCCCGCCAAGCGACCCGCTCAAAAGAAAAAAGCCAAGACGAAAAAGGCCAAGAAGAAAGTGCCTGCAAAGAAAACTAAGGTCGCCGCGAAAACGAAAGTTGCTGCGAAGACCAAGGTAGCCAAGAAGAAAAAAGCCAAGCGCGTCGCGCGTCGACGCTGAGCTTAGCCGCCGATCCGATGGCTTCGCCACGCGTGACTTTGATCGTCGCCATGACCGATGACGGTGTCATCGGTATCAACGGTCAGTTGCCCTGGCGACTGCCCGAGGATTTGCGGCGCTTCAAGGCAGCGACATTGGGCAAGCCCGTGGTCATGGGTCGCAAGACTTTCGAGTCCATCGGGC
>VFQT010004034.1_pt1 | contig 12724 bp, 9 predicted proteins | sample 3512381 | NCBI WGS metagenome assembly VFQT01 (sample SAMN10412376, study PRJNA504923) | tailings metagenome | isolation source: Relicate 2 Philex TSF3 active mining site | place: Philippines: Tuba, Benguet | collected 2017-08-29 | reverse complement strand
AGCGATGTCGCAAGCTGCGAGCCATCCTGCCCAAGTGCCAGCTGGTCTTCCACAAAGCCTTTGACGTGACGCCGGATCGAGCGATCGCGTTGCGGCAATTGATGGATTGTGGGTTCGATCGCATTCTGACCAGCGGCGGTGCCACGACAGCGTTGGAAGGAGCCACTGCACTGCGGCAACTGAACGAGCTGGCCGGGTCTCGCATCACACTGGTCGCTGGCGGCGGTATCCGTGCGGACAATGTTGCTCAGGTCATTCAGCGAAGCGGCTGTGCCCAGATTCATTCGGCTGTGCGAGAGACAGTGGATGATCCCTCGATGGCGATCGACTGCCCGCTTCATTTTGGCGTTTCCGGACACGGTGCCGGCAGCTACGGACAGGCCAGCAAACAGAAGCTGGCACAACTGCTTCGTTCTCTGAATCGGATTGAGTAAAGCCGAAGGGAATCGTAAAAACCGGCGAAGAACCAGGATGAACCGTCTGTCGGCAAGGCTTAGAATGTCGAACGTTGCGGCCGTGATGACAGGCGATGTCTTTCCTGATCACTCGGATCGCAGAAATGCCAGATGTGTCAAAGAGGTCCCCGTGTTTGCTCGCCTGCTTTTGCTGTTCGCCATCATTCCTCTGCTGGAACTGTGGCTTCTGATCGAGATGACGAAGCTGACGAACATCTGGTGGACCATCGCGCTGGTGATGACGACCGGCGTCGTGGGAATGGCGATGGTCCGATGGCAGGGACTTCAGGCTCTGCGACAGATTCAGCAGGCAATGAGCACCGGGCAGTCTCCATCGCAAGCCATCGTGTCGGGCGTTCTCGTGCTGGTCGCAGGTGCGCTGCTGCTGACTCCTGGCATTCTGACCGACACCGCGGGATTTCTTTTGTGTATTCCGCTGGTCAGGAACGCGGTCGCCGGCTGGCTGCAGAAGCGATTGATGATGCGAGTCGTGCAGGGCGTGAAAGGCTCGACGTGGGTCAGTTCATTTTCCGCGAGCTTCTCTTCGTCGCCACCCGGTCCGGCCACCGACGACATGTCCTACGAACGCCCCAGCGTCCGCGTCGTCGATCCAAACGAAGGCCGCCGGCTAACAGAGTAGCAATAAGTAGCCACCCCAAAGTAGCCATCACTCTCTGAGTGATGAACTGCGATTTTCGGTTGGTGCACGGCGTTTATCTGCAGGCAAGCTCACAGCGTGAGCGGCGAACAGGCAACATAGGCAACGAGCCGGCAGGCTCCTCAGGTCAACGGGCCCGCCCCTGGTCACGCAGCCGGAAGAAGTTCACAGGCAATCGAATCAATCTGAGCCGGTGAGATTTCCTGTAGTCGTTCCGCAAAGCCGACCAGCAGAGCCATATCGCAAAGGCGATTGATGCGTCGTGGGTTTCCGGACGTCACTTCAAACAGTCTCTGAAGGGCTGATCTTGAAAAGATAGATTCAGAAGCCCCCGCCTGCTTCAGGCAGCTGACGACGTAGTCCGCCGTTTCTTCGGCGGAAAATCCATTGAGTGGTGTTGTGACGGCAATTCGTTCGCTGATCTGTCCAAAGCGTCGGAGTCGCGCGGCCAGGGCTGGCTGCCCTGACAGGATCATGGCAAGCTGAAGATTGGCGTCGGATTCTGCCAGGCTGAGCAGCGGCTGGATGACAAACTGCAGAGCGTCATCGGACAGCAGGTGAGCATCATCAAAGAACAGAAGTGCTCGACGCCCCAGTGAAGTGTGTCGACGAAGATCACTTCGAATATCACGCAGGACAGCATCGATGCCGGAAGCTGCTGTTGGAGTTCCTTCCGTCAGTTCAGCCTGCACCATTCGAAGGAGTTCGTCACACTGCAGCGCAGGAAAGACCAGGTGAACGAACGGGCGGAGGTCGGTGTGTTCTGAAGCAAAGTAGCGCACGAGACTGGACTTGCCGGTTCCGGAAGGGCCGACCACCAGGCAGGGCCCTGAAAGATTCGAGACAGCGTAGTTCAGTCGCAGCAATGCGCCATTGCAGGCTTTACTGCGGAAGAACGCAACGGGTTCCGTAGCGTTCGAGAACGGCCGGGCCGTCATGTTCCAATAGGCTTCATACATCGTGTTGCTCAGAGCGAGTGTCTTCAGGAGGAATGAACAAAAGTCTGTTGGTTATCGGGCAGGCTGAATTCGACCGGTAAATCGCAGCGGCCGTGACTTCGAGACAGGCTGCGAATCTGCCGCGCCCGAGGTTGTTGCAGGGAACGGATCCTGATCTGGATAGGATGCCGACACGGAAGTTGTGGAAGGCCGGCCCGTGTTGTCAGCCCCTGTCGGATTTGCAGATGTCAGAGTTGATGGAATAAGAAGCGGCGCATCGCTGTTCGGATCAGCCGCAGTGGGTTCAGCTGGCTCTGGAAGCGTAGCGCGATCTGCTGCTTCGAAGTCATCCAGAAACGCATCAACACTGGCTGCAGGATCGTCACCGGCCGCCAGAGAATCGCGGACCGGGCTGTGAGTATCCTTCCACAGGGTCATTCCGCAAACACCAATTACAAGTGCCGCGACCATGTGTCGATGCTCGCGAATCGCAGCTGCCAGCACCTGCAGCCGAGTGACTCGGCTGGTGGAACTTCCGGCGGTCCGAGTTTCCAGTATAGGGGTCGAAGCCTGTGGCGCGGTGGATGATGGAATTCCCGATGTTTCTCCAGCAGCGGAATTCAAAACGGATGGAACCGCAGGAGGGCACTCGCCGGATTCAGCGGGCATTGAACTGCTTGCTTCTGGTGAACAGCATCCTGTCGCGGTGACCGCAGACGACACCGTCGATGAGGCGGGTGCCACAGCTTCAGCAGCAACGACCGGCGTTTGCAGCGCCGAAGAGACAGCTGTGGGAGCTGGTGCAGAATCGGCCGCGGCGATGGAAACAACAGGCGTTGCCTCCTGAACGGAACATGGTTCCTTTGACGCGGACGAGCCACAAGCAGTCCCACCGAGACCAGCGACGACACTCTTTGCCACTGTCGGATCAACAGTCGACAGCTTTTGAAGAGCATCACCCAGTGCGTCCAGCATTTGACGGTCTCCCGATAGAACTCCATTTCCGGAACGGCAATCCTTGCCGAAGTGCGCGACGCACCCTCTTGCAGCCATGGCGCAAGTTCCCGCATCGTTCAAATCGACTGCTGGTTGTGCCGAACTTTACGATTCTTCGGATTGATCAGCCCAGGCCCGCAATTGCGCGGTTGTCGGCCATTAGTTGGTTGTAGCGGTCGTTGCCGTTTCGCTGATTGAACAGCCCGGCAAGGGCTTTGGTCTGCTCAAAGAATCGCTCGGCCAGCATAGCGGCATCGTAGAGATCTCCGTCCTGCGAGAAGCCCATGTTCTCCGGAATGCGAACCTTGACCTGTTTCCCTGGTGACTGAGCCGCAAACGCTTCAAAGAACAGCGCCGTGGCGTTCAGAAAGCGAAACTTCAGTTCTCCGGCGGCACAGTCGGCCACCCACGGCAGGTACTTCGTAATCTGACGCAGGCCTGTCTGGAAGTCGCGTGCTCGCACCGGGATCAGCAGCAGGTCGCCCAGCGTGCCGATGTACTTGCGCTCGTTCTGAACCAGCTTAAAGCCGGACTTTGCCAGTTCGACAGCATCCGTCTCCTTTCCAGTGCGAACCAGAGACTTAACGAGGTGCCCGTTGGTAAACTCCGGGACTTCTCCACACCGCATCTGTCCGGACATGATGGGTTTCGCCAGCTTCAGGGCCTCTTCGTCCTTGTGCATTCTGACGAGTAGTTCGACTTGCCTGTCGGCTTCACACGCCTTGCAATCCGACATGCTGTCACGCGCCATGGCCATGTACTGTTCCTGATACCGCAGAGCATCGTCGTAGTCTCCCATGCGCATCAGATTCCAGCAGCGATAGTAGTGAGCCGTTCGCTCGGAAACACCCAGATGTGCCAGGCGCTTTGCCATGTCTTCCTGAAGACGAATGATCTGGTCGCGTGAGACCGAATGAAAGACGGGGATGAGTTCCAGAATGACTTTGTACTGCCAGATCAGGCTGTGTTCGTCGTCCAGCTCCGGGTCCTTATCGAACTGAGCAAGACACCAGGAGAATGCAACAATGCCTTTTTCCGGAAAGCCTTCTTCGCAGCACAGTCGAACATAATCGCGTCGGGCTTCATACGCTGTTGGAATGTCCTTGTTCGAATCTGCCAGTCGAAGCAGTTCTTCAAAGACCGCGATCTGCTCACGTCCATGAGGAACTTCACGCAGACGCTGAAAGAGGCTGTCGTAGTCTGTGGACATGGAGTCGTCTCTCCGGGATGTGGGATGTCAGGAAGCGGGAGTTCGAAGGCGTGGTGCGTCGCAGTGTTACCTGGTCAGAAAGTGCTCGATCAGTCCCAGCAATCCGCTTCCCAGGATCTTTCGTTCTTCCGAAGAAAGCGGATAGTGGCCCAGCAGCAGTGACTGCAGATAGAGAACTTCAATGATGCGTTTCAGAAGCGGTGGATCAGAAATCTCCGTCAGCCTGCGAATGAGCGGATTGCGAAAGTTCAGCACCAGCTGCGAATACCCATCCGCGCCAACGGCCTGAGCCACATTATTCAGAATGCCGCTCCACATGTCGTCGGCCACTTCGGTTGACTGTTCGACCGACCGCAGAAACTTTGCCGAATCATTGGCCGTGTACAACGCGGGCAATTCTGTCGGAGCAAATCGTCTCGCTTCCACCCGGCACTTGTACTTCTGCAGAACAACGTCTGCCAGTTTGATCAGGTCAAACACCTGCTGCGATTCTTCGAGAGTCAGTTCTTCGAAGTCCTGGACAAGATCGTTCGCCTCCATGGGACGAATATCGTAATCCGGGAATTCCTCCGAGAGCTTATCGAGCAGTTCGGCGTCGTAGGTGTAACCGCCATTGAACAGACACAGCCCCTGAGCACTCGCGACGCTGGCGATCTGGCGGAACTGATCGACGTCTTTCACGTAACGAAGAGACTTGTTCGACTGGAAGTAATCCTCCAGCGTTGTTGACCCCGTGGTCGTTTCGAAGGGAAGCCAGCGAATGAACAGCCGATAAAACTCATCATCTTCCGTTGCCAGCGATTTGATGGGCAGATAGTGAAGCCGAATCAGGTGCTCCAGCCGACGACGATCGGACTGCGACAGCTCAATCAGATAGGCCTTGAGACACCGGCCAATCTCTTCCTGCGTCTTCTCCAGAGCATCATCTTTGTAGAAGGCATCACGCGCGGCATTGGGACGAAGACGATCGGCATTGATGACACATCGCACGAAGAACGCCCAGCCCGGAAGAAGACTGCTGGCGGATTCCGTGAGCAGCATGTTCTTCAGGTAGACGCGATGAGTATGTCGGGACGCCGGACTGGCCGTGAATGGCAGAACAAACGCAACGCCGTCCACGGAGCCTGTTTCGCTTCGCAGAGCGACCGCATCCAGGAAGTCGACGCCAAACGTCTGTCGTCCGTATTTCAGCAGAACATCACGGCGCTGAGCGTCGCCGCTGAATGTCTGCCGCCACGGTGCCGTTTCCGTGATCGGCGTGACAGTTCCCTTATGATGAAACTCAATCGTCCGAGGCAGATGATGCCCAAAGTACTTCAGCAGTTCCTCGACGCGTTCTGCTTCGAAGTACTCCTCCTTGCCGGGTCTTGAGCGCAGAAACACCTGAGTCCCCGCCGGAAGCGATTGTTGCAGTGTGGTGACCGCATAGGTTCCGTTGGCTCGGCCCGTCCACTGGATCGGCAGAGAATTCTCGCGAGCCGACTGAGTCAGCACGGTGATCTCATCGGACACAACAAACGCCGACAGCAGACCGATGCCGAACTGACCGATGAAGTCACCTCGAGACAAATCGCCGGACTTGGACGATTCACCGATCGTCGCCAGGAACTGATGAACTTCCGACTCGGTCAGTCCGATCCCGTCATCTTCCACACAAATCGTATTGCCGCGATCACTGCTGATGACTTCGACCCGAATATGGCCCGAGTACCCCGCGTCAATCTTGCGCCGCGCCGTGATGGCATCAATGCTGTTTTGCAGCAGCTCGCGAATAAAAACTTCGGGACCACCGTAGAGATGATCTGAAAGAAGCCGAATCACACCGCCGAGGTTCACCTGAAAATTCTGATCGGACGACATCCTGCAAATCACCTGTGGGAGGCTGTGGGAAGCTGGTCGCTGGAGAGTGAGGTTAACCCGCTCCCTCACAAAGTCCAGCGCTGCACGGACAGTAGGTGACGCCTGCCGGCCTGCCGGGCGGCACTTCGCGGCCTCGCCGCGACCAGCGACCCCGTCAGTTGCCACGTTCTTCAAGCCACGACGTGGAAACAGCATCGCCAAGTGATGGCTTCGTTGCATGAGGGTTTGGTGAAGAACGGGCCAGAAAGTGGTTCGCCTCGCGGCGAAAGTCCATTCCGGCAGAATGGACCTACTGCCATTCCAAAGACCTGGCAAGGCCTGAGTTTGCTCAACAGCTTGTTGACGCAGGGGCAGGCATGTCTTAGAGTTGCGGCTCGACAAAATATGGAAAAACCATGCGATCCGGGATCGCGAATTTTGGGATGAAGTGTTGACCGACGAAACGACATTCGAACAACTGGGGCTGCATGCTGCGACGCTGAAGCAGCTGAAAACCATCGGCTACGAAAAGCCCAGTCCAATTCAGGCCGCTTTGATTCCAATTGCCATCACAGGCAAGGACTGCATTGGTCAGGCACGGACCGGCACCGGCAAGACGGCAGCCTTTATGCTGCCGACAATGGAACAGGTGGACCCCAGTCTGCCTCGCGTTCAGGCACTCGTGCTGGCTCCGACTCGCGAACTCAGCGAACAGGTTTATGCCGAATCCAAAAAGCTGGCCGGGAATCTGAAGCTGAAGTTTGCACTCGGCGTTGGCGGACGTCCGATGGGCCGACAGATCGACGATCTTCGCGGAGGCGCTCAGATCGTGATCGGAACGCCTGGACGAGTCATCGACCTGCTCAAACGCGGCCACCTGAAACTGAACGATCTGTTCATTGCCGTTCTGGATGAAGCCGACCGAATGCTGGACATCGGTTTTCGTCCGGACATCGAGCGCATTCTGAAACAGTGTCCCGCTGATCGACAGACATTGCTTCTGTCCGCCACGCTTCCTCCGGAAGTCATGAAGCTGGCTCAGCGATACATGGTGGAACCGGAGTCCGTTGACCTGTCCGAAGACCGCGTCGTCGTCGACACGATCGAACAGTTCTACGTGACCGTCGACGAAGATCGCAAGACGGCTCTGCTGCTGCGTGTTCTGGCTCAGGAAAAGCCGAGCCAGGTCATCGTGTTTACTCGAACCAAGCGAGGCGCAGACAAGCTGTTCGAAACATTTTCGAAGCGTCTGAAATCCGGGCGCATCGCCGCCATTCATGGTGACCTGCCGCAGCGGAAGCGAGATAAGGTCATTCGGGACCTGCGATCCGGCGAACTGCGACTGCTGATTGCCACCGATGTGGTTGGACGAGGCATCGACGTCAGCGGCATTTCTCACATCATCAACTATGACATTCCGGAATACTGCGACGACTACGTTCATCGCGTGGGCCGAACTGGCCGACTGTCCTCCGATCAGAACGGGCGAGCAGTGACGTTTGTCACGCTGGCTCAGGGCGGCGAACTGACCAACATCGAAAAGCGAATCAATACTGTGCTGCCGGAATACAAAGTCGAAGGGTTTGAGGCGTTTCGAAAGAAGGAACGTCCGACGCGAAACATCAAGAAGTTCGGCGGCAAATAAATCCCTTCGAATCGCTGCGAAATTGGCAGTTTGCCAGACAAAACCGCCGACTTTCTGACTCTCCGGCTGCGGAAATTGGCGTCCGCAGGTATGCTGTCCGCGACAGATTCACCGTACCTGCAGGGCTCCTTTCAGAAGGTCGGAGCGGTTTCTATGCGGTTTCTTCGATGGGCAATTCTGGCGATCGTCCTGCTGACGGACCCTGGGCAGCTCGGCTCCGGGCAGCTTCGGGCAGACACACCTGAACAGGTGGCTGCGTCGATTGATCGACTCTTTGAATCCGCATGGAAAGCAAACGGCGTTGAACCCGCGCCGGTGGCGACCGACGAAGAATATGTGCGGCGCCTTTACCTGGATCTTGCCGGCCGGATTCCCGCCGCTTCCGAAGTGCGCACATTTCTCGCGGATACTCGAAGCGACAAACGTCAGAAGCTGGTCGAAGAGCTGCTGGATGGCCCCGCGTTCGTTCGCCACTTCACCATCCTGTGGCGCAATGCTCTGATCCCGGAAGCCTTCAACGACCTCGGCACAAGACAGCTTGTGCCAGGCTTTGAGGCATGGCTGTGGAAGCATTTTTCGGACGGCACACCGTACGACAAAATGGTGCATGATCTGATCACCACATCGATCGACTACGGTAATGATCCTCAGGCACTGCTGCGATCAGCCAGTTCCCCGAGTGCCTTCTTCATCGTGCGACAGCTGGCACCGGAAAACCTGGCGACAGGTACGTCACGCGCGTTCCTTGGCGTGCGACTCGATTGTGCTCAATGCCACGATCATCCGTTCGACAAATGGAAGCGAACGCAGTTCTGGAACATGGCAGCGTTCTATTCAGGGTTTCGGCCAGGCGGAGACACGCCGGAACAACCCATGATGATGGCTCGTGAAGAGAAGTCACTGCACTCCATTCGCATTCCTTCAACCGGCGAAACCGTCGAGGCGAAATTTCTGACCGGTGTTTCTCCGGAATGGAAGGACACGGCTGAACCACGTCGAGTCCTGGCGGACTGGATCACCGCAAAGGACAACCCCTGGTTTGCTCGCATGGCCGCCAATCGGATGTGGGCTTTGTTTCTTGGCCAGGGCATCGTGCAGCCGATCGATGATTTCTCCGACAACAACCCTCCGTCGCATCCTGAAGTTCTGGATCTGCTGGCCAGGGAGTTTGCGGCGAACAGCTTCGATCTCCGGTTTCTGGTCCGCACCATCACGGCGACTCGCGTCTATCAGACATCCAGTCGACTGACTCACGAGAGCCAGAAGGACGCTACTCAGTTTGCCCGTGCGGCTTTGCGGGGAATGACGCCGGAGCAGTTCTTTGACAGCCTGGCGGAAGCGACGGGCTATTATCAGCCGTACCGAACGGACAACCCGTTCGTGATTGACGGCGAAACGCCTCGCGGACGATTTCTGGAACTCTTCCGTGATGAAAATGAATCGCCGTTGATGAAGGAAACGACCATCCTTCAGGCTCTTGCCATGATGAATGGAGATTTCGTCGATGACGCGACCAGCCTGGAAAAGAGCCAGACATTGCGAGCGGTCGTCGATTTTCCTCTGATGTCCGACGACGAACGACTGGAAACGCTGTTCATCTCGGCACTCGGTCGCAAGCCGAACGACCAGGAGAAACAGGCCTTTGGAAAATACCTGAAGGATGGCGGTGCTGCGGGCAGTCAGAAGGAAGCTCTGGCCGACATCTTCTGGGCTCTTCTGAACAGCAGCGAGTTTCTGTTCAACCACTGAACCAGTCTCACGCATTCATACCTGGCCGACACCTGAAACACAACACAGACATCGCACAGATCAGACACGTCACTCAACGGTGATCCAACCATGAACGCTTTCACACGCCGCACTTTTGCACGTTACTCCGGACTGTCCCTGCTTGGTGCATCGATGTCGGGCTGGCTGCCGCGCCTGGCCGCTTCGGTGCAGGAAGCCGGGGCGAAGCCGATTCGTTCCTGTATTCTGCTCTGGATGCCAGGCGGGCCCAGTCAGATGGAGACGTTCGATCCGAAGGAAGGCCAGAAGAACGGCGGTCCAACCAAAGCGATCGACACCAGTGTGCCGGGAATTCGAATCTCGGAGAACCTGCCTCAGGTCGCGAAGGTCATGGAACATCTCGCGTCGATTCGTTCGATGACAACGAAAGAGGGCGACCATACTCGAGCAACGTATTATCTTCGCACGGGCTATCTCCCGCAGGGCCCTGTGCAGTATCCGACCATGGGATCATTTCTCGGCAAGGCTCTTGTGAAGTCCGACTGCGATCTTCCGTCGTTCATCAGCATCAACCCGTTTCGCGCGTTTAGTCCGGCAGCCTACAGCCCTGGATTTCTCGGTCCGGCGTGGTCGCCTCTGGTTGTCGGTTCTGAAACCGACCAGAACCAGAACATCTCGTTTCAGGTGCGCAACCTGAAGCCGTCAGAACGCCTGGCGGACAACCAGCTGGATTCACGCCTGAACCTGCTCAGTACTCTGGAGACTTCATTCCTTGCCGAACGACCGGACGGCCCGGGGCGCAGCCATCTGCAGTCGTACGAAAAGGCTATTCGTATGATGAAGTCCGAAGCCGTTGCGGCGTTCAATCTGGAAGAAGAGGAAGCTGTTCTGCGCGAAGCCTATGGACGAAACTCCTTTGGTCAGGGATGCCTGCTGGCTCGCCGGCTGATCGAACGAGGCGTCTCCTTCGTGGAAGTGTCTCTGTCTGAAACAGCGAATGGCGGAGTGATCGGCTGGGATACTCACCTGGACAACTTCAACGCCGTTAAGTCCCTCTGCGGAGTTCTGGATCCCGCCTGGGCCACGCTGATGAATGACCTCAAACAGCGAGGCATGCTGGAGAGTACTCTGGTGATCTGGATGGGCGAATTTGGCCGCACACCGATCATCAATGAGAACACGGGGCGCGATCACTGGCCGAACAGCTGGAGCACCGTTCTTGGCGGTGGTGGTGTTCGAGGCGGTCAGGTGTATGGTTCTACCAGCGATGATGGCATGGAAGTCCGGGACAATCCGATGAACGTGCCCAACATGATGGCAACAATCTGCCGTGCACTCGGGCTGAATCCGGAAGCGACGAACCTGAGCAACATCGGGCGTCCGATTCCTTACGCGGACCATGGATCGGTTGCCGCGGAGACGCTGATTGCCGGGTAAGGCACACCCGGAATTGATCCACAAAAAGTAGCGGAAGGGCGCGAGCCCTCCGGTGAATCGGTTGCGTGTCACCGGACGGCTTGCGCCGTTCCGCTAATTGAATGATGAGAGCTGCACTCTTTGGGTGGAGGAAGTTCTCGCGTCGGAGACACGAGGCACAATGTGCTCGCGCCGAGACCGTTTCTGTGTTGCCTGGCCATAAGATATGATGCCTGGGAACGAACAGCCCGGCAGCAGATGCTCCCGAAACTCTCCGCGGCCAGACTCAGACTGCGCGAAACAGCAGGTGCGGAACACGGGAGCAAGGAAATTCCGGCGAATTTCCATGGCGACCACTTGCTGTTCCAGGAGCTTCACTATGACCAAATCGTCGATGATCGTGACCGCAATTCTTCTGTGTGCGTGCGTTCCAGCGTCCGCACAACAACCGGCCGTTCAGAAGTTTCTTCAGGAAGGCAAGCTGGCTGACGGAGCCGCTGCCATGCAGAAGAAACTGGAGGCCAGCGCCGATGATGCCGAAGCCGGCTTCAGTCTTGGCGTCATTCAGTTCTTTCAGGCGGTCGAAGGCCTGGGCCAGGATCAGTATCGCTACGGCCTGCTTGGCGGTCGCCGTCGACAGCTTCCCATGATGCGATTGCCGGTTCCGGAAAATGATTCGCCCGAACAGATCTCGTATGCGAAAGCCCGCAGGATCATCGAAAACTTCCTGGAGCGGCTGACGAAGGCGGAAGCGACGCTGGCCAAAGTGAAACCTTCCGGAGTCAAGCTGCCTCTGAAAGTCGGACAAGTGCGACTCGATCTGAATGGTGATGGCGTTGGCACAGACGAAGAGTCACTGCTGGAAGTCATGAATGCCATCATGTCCGGCGGTGGCACGACGGTCGACGAAAGCGTGAACCAGCTGGTGATCGCCTTCGATGATGGTGACGTGTTGTGGCTGCGAGGATACTGCCATGTGATGTCAGCGCTGTGCGAAGTTGTTCTGGCTTATGACTGGAAGGATCAGTTCGAACGTACGGCCCATCTGTTCTATCCGAATGTCGAAACACCGTATCAATATCTGGTCGATGAAGGCATTGGACCGCTCGGCGGCTTTAACACGCAGAATATTCTCGATGTCATCGCGATGATTCATACGGTCAACTACGAATGCACGGAACCCAAACGGATGCAGTCGGCACTGACGCACCTGGAGACCGTCGTCAAGCTGAGCCGAGAGTCATGGAAGCTGATCAATGCAGAGACAGATAACGATCAGGAATGGCTGCCAAACCCGAAGCAGACTGCGGCGTTCAGTCCGAACATGCGAGTCACTCCGGAGATGCAGGCTCAGTGGTTTGTCTTCCTTGATGAAGCCGACGCGATCCTGCAGGGAAAGAAGCTGCTGCCGTTCTGGCGAGGAATTGAAGGCGGATTTGCTCCGTTCCAAAATTCGTTCCCCACGAACCCGAAGATTGGAATTAACCTGCGAAAAGTCTTCACGAATCCTCAGCGACTGGACCTGGTCCTGTGGATTCAGGGAACAGGCCTGCATCCGTTCCTCGAGACTGGCAGCAAGACGGACCCGCAGACATGGGATCGCATCTTCAACGGATTCCGTGGCCAGTTCTTCCTCTTCATGACGTGGTTCAACTAAGACAGACCGTAGTTAGCGGAACGGCGCAAGCCGTCCGGTTTCGCATTCACCGGTACTGACCGGCAATGCCCGGCATTCACCGGAGGGCTCGCGCCCTTCCGCTACTTGTTGTGGGATGACGGATACGAGGGTGAGACGAATGACTCGATCGAATCCGACTTGCTGTGTGTGTGGCCAGCACA
>VFQT010004033.1_pt1 | contig 12728 bp, 14 predicted proteins | sample 3512381 | NCBI WGS metagenome assembly VFQT01 (sample SAMN10412376, study PRJNA504923) | tailings metagenome | isolation source: Relicate 2 Philex TSF3 active mining site | place: Philippines: Tuba, Benguet | collected 2017-08-29 | reverse complement strand
ACTCGAACTTCCACGGGCTTTCGCCCACAACGACCTCAACGTTGCGCGTCTACCAATTCCGCCACGACCGCTAAATCAACGGGCCGCCGCAGCGGCCCGGGTGGGGTAGGAGCGCGCCCTTAGCAAAGCGATCCGCCGCCCGCAAGCGGCGAGTCCGGTTATTCGCAGATGCGCGGCGTCAGCTGGGACTCCAGCCGATTTCGGCGGACCTCGCCGAGGCCGGCACGTCGGTCAGCGCTTCGTTGATAGAGACGCTTTCACCGGGCGCGAGCAGGCGCTTGGGCGGAGACAGTTCACGGCTGTAGACGATGCGTTCGCGCCCGTCGCGCAGGACGATCAGGATCGTGGGCACGGATCGCCGGGTCTGTCCGACGTTGCGGATGGTGCCGCTGGCGCCGAAATATTCTGTGCCGTCGGGCAGGGTTCGCCGGTCCTGGCGGTTGGCGGGAAAGTCCAGTTCCAGGTCTGGCTGCGCTTCCGCGAATATGGAGCGGCTGATCGGAACCCAGTCCGGTAGGCCATAGCGGGCGACGGCAACCACCGCGAGCAGCGACACGACCGCGAACACCAGGGCGGCGAGGGTCCACATCCGCACCCGGTTTCGGCGCGGGCGGAACGGCGGTGCGAAATCGAAACTGGACGGTTGATCGTCCTCGAACGGTTCCGCCGTTCTTCCGGAATAGACAGCAGGCGGTTCCGCCATGGAGGCGAGGGGCGGCTCTTCAGCAGCAATGGGATCTTCGGCCACGTCCGCGCCATCGTCCGCCATCGCGGGTTCGGGGGCCGGTGGGGATTCAGGTTCCGGGGCGGGAGGCGGCGGTGGAGGGGGAGGCGCGGCCGGCGGCGCGGCTGCAACCGATGCGAGAGGCGCGGCCCCTTGCGCCAAGGCGAGCTCGGCACCCTCCTGGAACCAGCTGTGGCGGCATTTGGCGCACCGCACCGTCCGCCCGTCCACGCCGATCGCGCTGTCAGGAACGACATATCGGGTCGAACACGCTGGACAGGCGATTATCATGACACGTTTAAACATGCTCTCTCGCGCGGCGGCAAGGTGCGCGCCGCCGTCCACGGCTGGCTATCCCCTTTTTTCCACATCCATTGGCGGCTATAGCCTCGCCGCACCCTGCCAGACCGGATTAGCAAGCCAAGATGAGTGAATCCGCCGACGGGGAGATGGTCCACTTCGACAATGTCGGGCTGCGCTATGGCGCCGATCGCGAAGTGCTGAGCGACATATCGTTCACGCTCTTTCCTGGCAGCTTCTATTTCCTCACCGGCGCAAGCGGCGCGGGCAAGACATCGTTGCTCAAGCTCCTTTACCTCGCGCAGCGGCCGTCGCGCGGGATGATCCGCATGTTCGGGGCCGATGCGATCACTTTGCCGCGCGTTAGGCTTCCCGAGTTCCGCCGACGTCTCGGCGTGGTGTTTCAGGACTTTCGCCTGGTCCAGCATCTTTCCGCCTTCGACAATGTCGCGCTGCCGCTGCGGGTGGCGGGTGTGACGGAGAAGGAGCTGGAACGTCCGGTCGCCGACATGCTGGAATGGGTTGGCCTGTCGGACCGCATGCTTGCCCGCCCGGCAACGCTCTCAGGCGGCGAACAGCAGCGCGTCGCGATCGCGCGGGCGGTGATCGGGCGGCCCAGGATCCTCATCGCCGACGAGCCGACCGGGAACGTCGATCCGGATATGGCGGTGAAGTTGCTGCGCCTGTTCGAAGCCCTCAATCGCCTCGGCACGACCGTGGTGGTGGCGACGCACGATGTGCATCTGCTGCAGAAAGTCCCGGAATCGCTGATCATGCGGCTCGACAAGGGGCGGCTGTCCGACCCGACGGGAGCGCTGCGCTACCCGCCGCGCCGGGCAAACGGCGGAGCCACGGCATGAATGCGCGCCGGGGGAGGGGGCTCGCGCGTCACTGGCGGCGGCTGTCCGGCGTGGGCGAGGCGGAGCTGGTGCCGCAGGCGAGGCTTTCCGGGCCGATGCCCTGGGTCATCGCCATCATGGTGGCGATGACGATGATCGCCGCATCGGCCGGATTGGCATTGCGCAACGCGGCGCAGCACGCCGCCGCCGAACTGGAAGGCGGCGTCACCGTCCAGATCGTCGAGGCGCGCGTCGATGAGCGGGAGCGCCAGGCACGGGCGGCGCTGGCGCAGCTCGGCCAGATGGGAGACGTGACGGTGTTTCGCCGCGTCCCCCAAGCGGAAGTCGACGCGCTGATCGAACCATGGCTGGGAAGCGAGGGCACGCTCGACGGCGAAGCGGGAAGCATTCCGGTGCCCGCGCTGATCGATGTACGCTTGCCTGGCCCCGCCAGCCCTGCCTGGATCGACACGCTGCGCGACGACCTGCGCGCGGTCGCTCCCGCCGCGCGGGTCGATGCGCAATCGACGTGGCTGAAGCCGGTGTTCTCGGCCCTCGAGTCGCTGCAGTGGCTGGCGATCGCGCTGGTTGTGCTGCTGACCGGCGCACTGGCGGCGGCGGTGCTCCTCGCCGCCCGCAGCGCGCTCGGCAGCAACCGCGACACTATCGAGATCGTGCACTTGCTGGGCGGCACCGACGCGCAGATCGCGCGCGTGTTCCAGCGCTCGATCGGCGTGGATGCGGCGGGCGGCGGACTGGTCGGGCTGTTGCTGGCGCTGGTGGTGATCGTTTTCCTCGGTCGACGCTTCGCGCAGCTTGGTGCGGGCATGGTGCAGGGCGGGGCACTGGGCTGGCACGATTGGCTCGTGCTGGCGCTCGTGCCGATCGGAGCAGTGGTGCTCGCCATGCTGACGGCGCGGCTCACCGTGCTGCGCGCCTTGCGCAAGATGCTATAGGGCGGGCCAATGCTGCGACGCCTCTTCTCGCTGATCGTCCTGGGCTGGATTGGCGGCTTCCTGTGGTTCGCCATCGCGCTACCCCAGCCGGCCGGAGGCGCCAAGACCGACGCGGTCGTGGTCTTGACCGGCGGCGTCGGCCGCATCGCGCGCGGCCTCGAGGTGTTGCGCAGCGGCTGGTCGCGGCGGATGTTCGTCTCCGGCGTGGATCGCGAGGTGCGGCCGCGCGAGTTCGAAGCCGAATACGACGTGTCGCGGGAGTTGATGGAGTGCTGCGTCACGCTGGGCTTCGCATCGGTCGACACCCGTTCCAACGCAAGCGAAGTCGCGGGCTGGATCGAGCAGAACCGCCTGCGCTCGATCCGGCTCGTCACCACGGACTGGCACATGCGCCGCGCCGCGATGGAACTGGGGCAGGCGCTGCCCGGCGACGTGACGATCGTGTATGACGCGGTGCCCTCGCGCCCCACCCTGCGAATTCTGTTCCTTGAGTATAACAAGCTGCTGGCGCGCGCGGCATTGCGTGTCTGGGGGAGTTGATGGGCGGATTGGTCGCGGTTTTGCGCAGCCTGGCTTTCTATGCAGTTTTCTATCTCGGGACGATGGCGTACGTGCTGATCGCGCTCGCGGCGAGGTTGCTGGGAGAGAAGCCGTTCCTGTCGGTGGCGGAGGGCTGGTCGCACTTTCACCGGAAGTGCGCGGCCTGGCTGCTCGGCATACGCGTCGAGTTGCGGGGAGAACTCCCGACCGGAGGCGCGCTTATCGCCATGAAGCACGAAAGTTTCTTCGAGGCGATCGACCTGCCGCACGTGCTGCATCAGCCGGTGGTCTTTGCGAAGGCCGAACTGTTGCAGATACCGCTCTGGGGCCGGGTGGCGCGCATGTATGGAATGGTCGCGGTCGAGCGCAATCAGGGAGCGAAGGCGCTGCGCGCCATGATCGCGGCGGCGAGGCAGTACATGAGCACCGGGCGGGTCCTCATCATTTTCCCGGAAGGCACGCGCGTTGCCCATAGCAGGCGGCCGCAACTCCAGGCCGGGTTCGCCGGGCTTTACAAGCTGCTCGGGGTGCCGGTCGTGCCTGTGGCGGTGAACAGCGGCCCGCTATACCACCGGCCGTGGAAGCGGGCAGGAACGGTGACTTATGTGGTGGGAGAGCCGATCCCGCCGGGTCTTGCGAGGGATGAGGTGGAAGCGCGGGTTCATGCGGCGATCAATGCGTTGAACGCTTAGACCTGCCCTGTTCCGATCGAATCTATTCCATCCCGTTCGTGTCGAGCGAAGTCGAGCATCTGTCTTGAGTTTCAAGCTGTCTCGGCGAGCCATGGTCTGTTTTGTGCGACGATGCGGTTGGCGAGGACGACGAGTTTTCGGGCGACCGCGACGAGGGCGAGTTTGGGTGCTTTGCCGTGATCGCGCAGGCGCTGGTAGAAGCGGCTGAGGTCGGGATTGTGTCGGCTGGCGACGAGCGCGGCCATGTACATGGTGTTGCGCAAGGAGGAGCGACCGCCGCGGATATGTCGCTGGCCGTAGGCCTGTCCGCTGTCGCGGGCGATGGGAGCGAGGCCGACGAGGGCGGCAGCCTGTTTGGCGGAGAGGCGTCCGATCTCGCCGAGCTGGGCGATGAGCGCGGTGGCGGCGACGGGCCCGATACCAGGGATGGAGCGCAGGAGAGCGGCGCGCCTTGCGATCACCGGATCGGTGGCGATGGTGGCGGCGATTTCCTTGTCGAGGGCGGCGAGATGGCGGTTGATGCCGCAGAGGCGTGTCGCGAGCGTTCGGCGCAGGAAGGGGCTGGTGGCGGTTTTTCTCCGGTTGGCGAGCGCCACCCGCTCGGCAATGGCAGCGGTGCGGGCGCCGACCAGTTCGGCGAGCAGCTGCTGGTAGGGGCTGGGCGGCGTGGTGGGAGCCGGGCGCATGCGTTCGGCGAAGAGCGCGAGCACAGCGGCGTCGAGCCGATCGGTCTTGGCCAGCTGCCCGAGGGCTTCGGCGAAGCGGCGGGCGCGCAAAGGGTTGACCAGCGCAACCGGCAAGCCGGCCTCGTGGAGGTGGCGATGCGCAGCACGGTGGTATTTGGCGGTGGGTTCCATCGCGACCAGCACGATCGCATGGGGCCGCAGCCGACGCAGCAGCGCCCGTCGGCCAGGCGCATCGTTGGTGACGGCAAAGCGCTCGGCGGTGGGATGAAGGCAGACATCGAGACGGTCCTTGGACACATCGATGCCAACGAAGACCGCATCGGCGCGGTCGGTCTTGTCCTGTACTTGCATACGGGGCTTGCTCCCTATCATCTGTTCAGGCCAGACAAGGGGGCGGTCGGATCAAGCTCGACTACGGCTCAGGCCCAGACACTCACGATCCCGACCGCCCGAGCGCCGGGGGCGGCCGCCCCCGGCGCTCACCCCATCCAACCAGTCCAATGGGGATGCAGACAAGATACAAGACACTTGGCGCCTGGTGTCTCGACTTCGCTCGACACGAACGGTCTTTGCCTGTGTTCGACGCCGGGCCGAGTCTTGGCCACTACTGCATCCCCGTAACTTCAGGTCTTCGCGTGATCGCTCCGCCCGAAGTCGGGGCGCGCGTCGTCTTGGCCCTCGGCGATGATCGAGCGTCGGATTGCCCGGGTGCGGGTGAAGTGCTCGATGAGCTTCGGCCCGTCGCCGACGCGGATCGCGCGCTGCAGCGCGGTGAGGTCCTCGGTAAAGCGCTGCAGCATTTCCAGCACCGCTTCGCGATTGGAGAGAAAGACGTCGCGCCACATCGTGGGGTCCGATGCGGCGATTCGGGTGAAGTCACGGAAGCCGCCGGCCGAATACTTGATGACTTCGCTCTGCGTCACCTGTTCCAGCTCCGAGGCGGTGCCGACGATGGTATAGGCGATCAGGTGCGGCAGGTGACTGGTGACAGCGAGGACGAGGTCATGATGCTGGGCGTCCATCACCTCGACGTTGGCGCCCAACGCTTCCCAGAACTCGCGCAGATGTTGCAGAAGCTCCGCATCGGCATCGGCAGGCGGAGTGATGATGCACCAGCGGTTCTGGAACAGGCTGGCGAAGCCCGCGTCGGGGCCGGAGTTCTCGGTTCCGGCGACCGGGTGGGCAGGAATGATGGCATGCCCGGGGAGGGCGGCCCCCAGCGCGCGCGCGATCGCCTGCTTGGACGAGCCGACGTCGCTCACCAGTGCATGCGTAGGCAGGGCATTGGCGATCTCGGCAGCGGCTTCGCCCATCGCTCCGGGAGGGACGCAAAAGATCACCAGGTCGGCGTCGTGCACCGCCTCGGCGGGGCTTTCATGGATGGTGTCGGCCAGCCCACGCTCGGCCGCGCGACGGCGGGTGGCCGGATCCTTGTCGTAGCCGGCGGTCGAAACGCCGGGCAGGTGTTCGCGCACCGCAAGCCCGATCGAGCCGCCCAGCAGGCCGAGGCCGATGATCGCCACGCGCCGGAAGCTCATCGCGCGGCTTCCGCCATCTCGCGCAGGCCCGCCGCGATGGCATCCATTTGCTCGCGCGTGCCGATCGTGATGCGCAGCGCATTCGGCAGGCCCTGGTTGGGCAGCCAGCGCGTGATGTATCCGCGCTCGGCCAGGCCACCATACGCTGCTTCGGCGGTGAGCGCGCCTTCGAACAGGATCAGCACGAAGTTCGCCTGGCTGGGTATCGCGCGCAGGCCGTGGTTGCCCAGCGCTTCCACCGCCTCCACGAAGCGCGCGCGCTCGGCGGCATTGTGACGGCGCGACATCTCGACGAACGCCTGATCCTCCACCGCCGCCACGCATGTCGCCTGCGCGCCGTTGTTAAGGTTGAACGGCCCGCGAATGCGATTGAGCACTTCGATCAGCTCGGGCGCGCCGGTGGCCCAGCCCACGCGCTCGCCCGCCAAGCCATAGGCTTTCGAAAACGTGCGGGTTACGATCACGTTGGGATGAGCGGCCGCCAGCGCCAATCCGCCGTCATCGTCCTCGGGCGCGACGTATTCGGCGTAGGCCTGATCGAGCACAAGCAGGACGTCGGCCGGCAGCGACGCGTGAAGTCGTTCGATTTCGGCCCGAGAGAGAAAGCTGCCGGTCGGATTGTTCGGGTTGGCCACGAAGACGACGCGCGTCTTGGCGTTGACGAGCGCAAGCAGCGCGTCGACGTCGGTGCCGTAATCCGCGTCCGGCGCGATGATCGGCACCGCGCCGCAACGCTGCGCGACGATCTCGTAGAGCGAGAAGCCGTAGCGGACGTAGATGATCTCGTCGCCGGGGCCGGCATAGGCGCTTGCGGCGATGCTCAGCAGTTCGCCCGAGCCGGTGCCGCACAGGATTCGGGCAGGGTCGATGCCGTGGAGCGCCCCCAATGCGCTGCGCAGCGCGTTACTGTCGGGATCGGGATAGAGCGACGGCATCACCGCGTCCTGGCGGGCGGCCAGAGCCTTGGCACTGGTGCCCAGCGGGTTCTCGTTGGCGGAAAGCTTGATCAGCGGCCGTCCGTCCTTGCCCGCCGACTTGCCGGGGACATAGGCATGGATCGCGCTGATCCAGGGCTTGGGAGTAGGTGCGTCGGCCATCTTGCGCTGCCCTTAGCCGAGCAGGCGCGGGTTTGACACCCCCGCGATTGACAGGCGGGTGACGGTCCCCCAAGTCGCGCAGGACCATGGCCACCGCATTTGCCACCGCAGGCCGCAGCATCGTCCTGCCCGAGCCGTTGCCGCTCGACAGCGGGCAAGCGCTCGCGCCGGTGACGATCGCCTATGAGGCATATGGCGAGCTCGCGCCCGACAAGTCCAACGCGATCCTCCTGTTCCATGCGCTGACCGGCGATCAGTATGTCGCCAGCCGCCATCCGGTTACGGGCAAGCCGGGCTGGTGGGAGCGCATGGTGGGACCGGGCAAGCCCATCGACACCGATCGCTTCCACGTGATCTGCGCCAATGTGCTCGGCAGCTGCATGGGATCGACCGGCCCTGCCAGCGCGGCGCCGGACGGGCGGCCTTACGGCATGCGCTTTCCGGTCATCACGATCCGCGACATGGTGCGCGCGCAAGTGGCGCTGCTGGCTGAGCTCGGGATCGAGCGCCTCTATGCGGCGGTCGGCGGTTCGATGGGCGGGATGCAGGCGCTGAGCCTTGCCGCGCACTGGCCGGAGCTGGCCGAGCGCGTGCTGGTGATCGCCTGCACCGCGCAGATGGGCGCGCAGAACATCGCCTTTCAGGAAGTGGGGCGCCAGGCGATCATGGCCGACCCGGCGTGGCAGGGCGGCGACTACTACGGCACCGGCAAGACGCCCGATTCCGGGCTGTCGGTCGCGCGGATGGCGGCGCACATTACCTATCTTTCCGAAGAAGGGCTGACGCAGAAGTTCGGCCGGCGTCTGCAGGACCGGCAGGCAAAGAGCTTCGGCTTCGATGCCGACTTCCAGATCGAGAGCTACCTTCGGCATCAGGGCCTGTCGTTCACCGGCCGGTTCGATGCCAATTCCTACCTCTATATCACTCGCGCGATGAGCTATTTCGATCTCGCCGAGGAGCACGAGGGCAGGCTGGCCGATGCCTTTGCGGGCGCGGCCGCACGGTTCTGCGTGGTCAGCTTCGATACCGACTGGCTCTACCCGACCGAGCAGTCGCGCCGGCTGGTGCACGCGCTCAACGCCACCGGCGCGGCGGTGAGCTTTGTCGAGCTGTCCGCGCCTTTCGGCCACGACAGCTTCCTGCTGGAGGTGCCGGTGCTCGATCGCGTGGTGGCGGGGTTTCTCGGGCGGTGAGCCAGCTTCGTCCCGATCTCGCGGTCATCGCCGGTCATGTCGCGCAGGGCGCGCGTGTCCTCGACGTCGGGTGCGGCGATGGCGTGCTCATGGCCGCCTTGCGCGACGAGCGCGGTTGCAACGTGCACGGAATGGAGATCGACGGCGCCAACGTGGCCGAATGCGTCGGCAAGGGGCTGTCGGTGATCCAGGGCGATGCCGATCGCGATCTGGCGTTCTATCCCGACGGCGCATTCGACTATGCGATCCTCAGCCAGACGCTCCAGACCACGATGCGGCCCGACCGCGTGCTGGAGGAACTTCTGAGGGTCGGCACGCGCGCTTTTGTCAGCTTTCCCAATTTCGCGCACTGGCGGGTGCGGCTTTCGCTACTCTGGGGCGGCCGGATGCCGGTGACCCGGTTGCTGCCGGTCGCTTGGTACGAGACGCCCAATATCCATCACATGACGGTGAACGACTTCCGCGCCCTGGTGGACGAACGCGGCATCCGCGTGGAGCGCGCCTGGTTCCTCACCGGCGATCGCCAGACGAGCGCGGCCGCCGCCAACTTCCGTGCGGAGCACGCAATCTTCCTGCTTTCGCGCTAGTGCGCGATCCGAGTTTTCGCGTCGCCGGGACTTAGAGCCGTCCTGTTCCGGTTGAAGTTATTCCATCCCGTTCGTGTCGAGCGCAGTCGAGACACTTGGCGCCAGGTGTCTCGGCTACGCTCGACACGAACGGTCTTCGTTGCCCCGAAACCAACAGCAGAGGCTCCAGGTTCGGGTCTAGGCGCTCGCGTCGTTGACCAGCAGCACGCTATCGGTTCGCGCCAGCACCCACAGGCTCAGTCCGGCGGCTTTAGCGCGTGCGACAGCCATGGTGGTGGGCAGGGAGATGGTGACGAGTGTGGTCGCTCCGCCGCGGACCGCCTTCTCGACGATCTCGTAGCTGCACCGCGCGGTGGAAAGCACGAAGCCGTGGTTCAGCGCCTGGCCCGATCGCGCCATCGCCCCGACGAGCTTGTCGAGCGCGTTGTGGCGCCCCACGTCCTCGCGCAGACAGCCTATCACCCCGTGCTCGTCCACCCAGGCGGCGGCATGTGCGGCGCCAGTCCGGCCGCCTAGGTCCTGCGCCGCGCGCAAGCCGGCCAGTGCGGAAAAGATCGTGGCGGATGCCACCGGGGGATGTTCGGCAACGGACGGCAAGGGGCGGGCGATCGCTTCGAGGTTCTCGATGCCGCACAGTCCGCAGCTCGATTCAGCCACCCGCGTCCGGACCCGTTCGCCGAGCTGTTCGATGCCCAGTCCCGTCAGCGCGGCCCGGACGATCCAGCCGTTTTCGACTTCGGCGATCGAGATGTCGGCGACTTCGCGAGCGCTGGATGCCAGTCCCTCGCCGATGGCGAAGCCGATCGCGAAATCCGCAAGGTCGGCGGGAGTCGCCATCATCACGGCGTAGGACAGCCCGTTGAACTCCAGCGCCACCGGCGCCTCGGTCACCCACTCGCGCGAAACGGCTGCGCGGTTTCCGCCGGGGGTGACGGAAACCGCTTTGTCCATGTCAGCCGAGGGGCTTCATGGCGCAGAGCTTGTTGCCGTCCGGATCGCGCAAGTAGGCCAGATAGAGCTTGGCGAAGCCAAGATCGCGCACGCCCGGCGGGTCTTCGCAGCTCGTGCCGCCGTTCGCTACGCCCGCGTCATGCCAGGCCTTGACCTGCTCTTCGCTCGTCGCGTTGAAGCCGATCGTGCCGCCGTTCGCAAAGGTAGCCGCCTCGCCATTGCGCGGCGATCCCACGATCAGCAGGCCGCCGTTGTGCCGGTAGGAGAGCTTGCCGTCCGGTGTCTGGGGCGCGGGCGCGCCGCCCAGGGCGCCGATGATGGCGTCATAGAATTTCCGCGATTTGGCGGGATCGTTGCTGCCCAATACGATGTGCGAGAACATGGCTGTCTCCTGATGCTCGATTGCCCGGCGCTTCTATCCACTGCGGCCATTTGGTCAATCGCTTCCACTTATCCACCTGATCGACCAGTCGCATCGCGCGGGCCGGGTGGACGCATGGCGCCTGCTTGAGGCATGAGCGGTTCGCATGTGGCAATTGTATCAGTTCCCGCTCTGTCCCTTCAGCCGCAAGCTGCGCCTGCTGATGAGCGAGAAGGGCATCGGCTATGAACTGTGGCGCGAGAACCCCTGGGAAGGCCGCGACGAATTTCTGGCGATGAATCCCGCCGGCCGCACGCCGGTGGTGCATGAGCCCGAGCGCGGCATCACGCTGACCGACAGCCGCGCAATCTGCGAGTATTTCGAGGAGACGGTTGAGCGCAACCCGATGATTAACGGCACCGCCGCCAACCGCGCGGAAATCCGCCGGCTGGTCGCGCTGTTCGATGAAAACTTCTTCGGCGACGTGACCGCGCCCTTGCTGCACGAGCGGATGAAGAAGCGCCTGATCATGCGGCAATCGCCGGATTCGCGAATCCTGCGCGAAGCAATGAAGCTCGCGCACGAGCACCTCTATTACATCGATTATCTCATCGATAACCGGCCCTGGCTGGCCGGCGCCACGATGAGCCTGGCCGATCTTGCCGCGGCCGCGCAGATATCGGTGGCGGACTACCTCGGCGGGATCGACTGGTCCTCGCACGAACAGTCGCGCGGCTGGTATTCGGTGTTCAAGAGCCGGCCGAGTTTCCGGCCGCTTCTTTCCGAGCGCATGGAAGTGATCCAGCCGCCCAGTCACTATGCCGATGTGAACGCCTGAACGCGAACGCAGGCTTGGTTACTGCCCGGCCTGCGCCTTGGCACCGAACCGCCCGTGCTTGCGATAGCGCACCATCCAGCGATCGAGAAACAGGCTCATCGGGCGAGGGCTGACGCCCAGTTCCTGTATCCCCGGCAGGGTTCCCGACGCCACATTGCCTGCCTTGAGCAAGGCCCACTGATCGCGGCTGATGGGCGATAGCGGCAATGCGGCGATGAAGCCCGAGACCGCATCTGGCAACTCGATGAACAGCCGCTGCCGATGCTGGGCGCGGGCAATCCGCTGGTTCAGTTCGAGCATGGTGATGACTTCGGGGCCGACCAGCTCATAAGTCTTGCCGCCATGCGTGAGCGGATCGCAGAGCGCCGCCGCGACCGCTTCGGCCGCATCGTCGACATAGAGCGGCTGCAGCTTGGCGCCCGGGCCGAACACCGGCAGCACGGGTAGGGAGCCGATCAGCCGGCCGAACATGTTGAGAAAGGCATCGTCGGGTCCGAACAGGACCGAAGGGCGCAGCACGGTCGCGGATGGAAACGCGGCCAGCACCGCCGATTCGCCTTCGGCCTTGGTGCGCGCGTAGTCGCTCGGCGAATCCGCGTCGGCGCCGTTGGCCGATATGTGGACGAAGGAAAGCGCACCGGCCTCGCGCGCCGCCGCCGCGATTCGCCCCGCGCCTTCGCCCTGCAGCGCGTCGAGGTCGCCCCCGAACGCGCCCACCAGGTTGACCACCGCGTCGCTGCCCGCCAGCGCCGGGGCGAGGCTGGCGGGACGAGTCACGTCGCAGCGGACGAATTGCACGTTGCCCAGCGCGCCCAGCGGCTTGAGGGCGAAGGCGCGCTCCGGATTGCGGCTCGCGACCCGCAGCCGCGCGCCGCGCGCCAGCAGCTCCTGCGCCAGATGCTTGCCGAAAAAGCCGCTGCCGCCCAGCACCGTGACGACCTTGCCGGAGAGTGCACTATCCTTCTGCGCCATCTTGCCTTCACAACCGTTGGCCCAACTGCCGCTCCCCTCGCACTTCCGCACGCGCCGCGCAACCGGCGAAGCGGCATGATCGCGGCGCGGCGCGAAGACTCGTTGACAAGCATGCGGCACCCCCGTATCGGCGCGCTCCTACCCGACGCGCCGGCCCCCGCCGCCGCGTTCCGTGCCCAGATGGCGGAATTGGTAGACGCACCGTCTTCAGGTGGCGGCGCTCGAAAGGGCGTGGAGGTTCGAGTCCTCTTCTGGGCACCAGTCAACCACTTTATCGTGTTGTTTTTGCATGATAAAGTGGTAAATCTGAAAATACAATCCCACGATCGTTCCCACATGTTCGGTGGGTTGGCTTGCTACTTTCGGGGTCGGAACGGGACAGCTATTCGGCCTGGCTTCTGTCAACGGCGGAGCAAAAGTCGGCCATTCGGCGGCGTAAAACCAGGCCATCGTG
>VFQT010004031.1_pt1 | contig 12730 bp, 11 predicted proteins | sample 3512381 | NCBI WGS metagenome assembly VFQT01 (sample SAMN10412376, study PRJNA504923) | tailings metagenome | isolation source: Relicate 2 Philex TSF3 active mining site | place: Philippines: Tuba, Benguet | collected 2017-08-29 | reverse complement strand
TTTTACTATTTATTCACAAGAATCTTCTTGGTATCAACTAATTTTTACCAGTGCCCATTGTAATACTTAGATTGATATTGACTCTTAATAAAAATATATGACCTGTATTTAGGTAAAATGTTTTATTTTTGCAAAGAGTTCGGGAGAAAAAATCTTTATAACATCCATTTTGTAAGCATTGTAAATAACGGAGGAATTAACGATTAGAGAATATTCTATTGCAGGAAAAATATGTGACAGGTCCTTAAAAATAATTTCAGTATTATCGTTCAAGCACATTTCCGAAACAACAGCAACGCCAAGGTTGTTACTTACAAGATGGGTTAACAAAGCCCAGTCTGGAGTATCAAATTGAATTCTACTTTGCCATTTATACTCTTCGGCAAATTGATTAAATAATGGTAATATGATAAGTTCTTTTTTTATTTTAATTAAATTTTGACTTGCTATATCTTGCGGTGTAATAATTGTCTTTGTAGCTAAAGGATTTGATTTATGCATTGCAAGCAAAGGTTTATAACTTACAATAACATCATTTACTAAAGATGGAGTTGGGTTGTAAAAAGGGTAGATTGCAAAATCTACTTCGTTTGACCTTAGTTTTTTTATTGCCTCGTCTCTAGAGTAGTCGTGTATAAAAAATTTAACACTTGAATCTATATTTTTTAAATATTTGCCTAGTACTCTGGTTGCAAAAATGTGATGCACTGATATGCGAATTTCCTTTGTTACAACCGACTGCTTTATTGTTTTTAAATTATGTATAGCAAAGTCAATCTTACCAATATGCCTATGGATTGAGTTGTAAAGATTATAAGCGTGAGTTGTTGGAACAAGTTTTGTGCCAATTTTTTCAAATAACTTGCAACCAACTAAGTCTTCGGTGGCCTTGATTTGCATTGAAACGGCTGGCTGACTAATCCCCAAGGCTTGTGCCGTAATGGCGGTACTACCCTCCTCGTACATCTTAATAAACACTTGCAACTTACCTAGGTTATTTGTTTTGTAGTAAAAATTATTTTTTTTGACTGTCATAAAATAAGGTAAAATCAATAATATCAAACTTTTGTAAAGGACTATATAAGCATAGCTTATAGAATTTTTTATATCTATCAATATATTTTTATTGTTTTATTGTATTTGCATACTTATACTCTTTTGTATTAATCTATTTTTATTTGTAACTATCATAATATGAATGCTTTAGATACTAAAACCGCAAACATTAATACTCTTGTAAAAATGTTGCATTCTGCCTCTGACGAAACTCAGGAGGAGGAGCAAAATATTTACCTTACAAGTATTCTTGATAACAAAAAGATTGGCAGCTTGTTAAAATCTATCAGGTTAATTAAGTCCATGACCTTAGTTGACATTGAAACTATCACAGGCATATCCTACCAGCAAATTAAAAAATACGAGGATAACAAAAGTAGAATCAGCATTACAAACCTTAAAAGAGTTATTGAGGCATTAGGTTTAAAAGCTGAGCTTATTATTACATCTGCCCCTGCTAAAAAACAGGAGACCCAAGTGTAATAAAATAAAGGCTTCTACAGAACAACTTACAATAAAGCCTTGCGGCACAATTGCGGGTTTTAAAACCCTTTACCGCTGGCTATAAGTTTGTGTAATTTTTAAACATTGCATTATTTTTTTTACATTTGCAATGTCCCTCAGGGCATTTTTAAACAAATAAAAATACTTAAGTAGGTACTAAGTTGCTTTACCCCTTGCGGGGTAAGCTCTTGGTTTTATTTTATGGTAATTTAATTGCAGCTTTTAGCTAGTTAAGAGTCTTTTTTGCACCATGCTATTAAAAAATCGGCACTTTAATTAATAAAGAGAAATAGATTTAGGAGTGATTTTATCCTTGAAAAAACTTTGCAAAAAACTACATAGATATTGTTAGCCAAAAATGGCTATCTTGATGTTATTAAGATTATTTTTGTATATAGCAACATGGCTGCAAAAGCACACAAAACAACTAAGCCCTTTGATGCAGATATTTCAAAGGTTTTAAATATTGTAATTAACTCCATTTACACAAACAAGGATATATTTTTGCGTGAGCTTATATCTAACGCAAGCGATGCAACGGATAAGCTTAAGTATCTATCCCTTAAAGACCAAGAACTTTTAAAAGGCGGGGGCGACTTTAAAATTGAAATAAAATACGACCAAGACGCAAAAACCATCACCATAAGGGATTACGGTATTGGCATGGACGAGGCTGATTTAACAGAGCATCTTGGCACTATTGCAAACTCTGGCACTGGCAAGTTTGCTAAAATGTTAAAAGAAGGAGGGGACGCAGCTGGGCTTATAGGGCAGTTTGGCGTTGGGTTTTACTCTGGTTTTATGGTTAGTAAGCTTATAGAAGTTAAAACCCGCAAGGCTGGCAGCGATAGAGTGTTTTTGTGGAGCTCGGATGGTTTGTCAAGCTACAGCTACGAGGAGGTAAAAGATGCAGATTTTAAAACGGGGACGCAAATTACTCTATACCTAAAGCCAGAGGAGGCGGATAGATATGTTGATAAATTTGAAATTATTAGAATTGTAAAGCTTTATTCAAATCACATTCAATACCCAATTGAGTTTGAGGAGGAGCCTGACAGTATTAAAACAATCAACAACACAAAAGCACTTTGGCTAAGGGACAAAAAGGAAATCACGGAAGAAGAATACAAGGAGTTCTACAGGCAAACCGCAAGCATGGCAGATGAGCCATTTTTTATAATCCACAATAAGGTTGAGGGTAGTATTGAATATACAAATCTTTTGTTTGTACCTTCCCGCAAGCCTTTTGACCTATACGCACCCGACAGAAAAGCATCAGTAAAGCTCTACGCAAACAGAGTCTTTATCACGGATAACAACACAGACATCTTGCCAGAGTATTTAAGATTTGTAAAAGGTGTTGTTGACTCGCCAGATTTGCCGCTTAACATCAGCCGTGAGACCTTTCAAAAAAACGACAAGATATTAAAAATTAGAGAGTCTCTCATTAAAAAAATCTTTAGCGAACTCAAAAAAAAGCTTAAAGACGACCGCAGCAAATACTACAAATTTTGGGAAACCTTTGGCAATGTAATCAAGGAAGGGCTCTGCGACCACTCCTCGGACAAGGAACAAATTATTGAAACCTGCATTTTTAAAACAACAAAAAGTGGCGAGGAATACATTACTTTAGACGAGTATGTTGCAAACATGAAGCCAGACCAAGACTGTATTTACTACATAACCGGCGAGGAGTATTCTGACCTTGCACAAAGCCCTCAGCTTGAAGGCTTTAAAAAGAAGGATATTGAGGTTATACTACTTACGGACTCAGTGGACGACTTTTGGGTGAATGTTGTTATAGACCATGCTGGCAAGGATATTAAGTCCATAACATCAAAGGATGTTCAGCCAGATGGTGAGGACACGGAGGTGAAAAGCGAGGATGAAAAAAACAAAAATCAGCAAATTTGCGAAATGTTTAAAATGGTTCTTGGCGGCGTAATTAAGGATGTTAAAGTTAGCGACAAACTTGTGGATTCTCCTGCGTGCCTGTCAACCGAGCATGGTGCCATGACAATCAGGATGGAACGCTATCTATACGAGCAAAAACAACTGCCAAAGCTTAGTGCAAAAGTGCTTGAGGTAAACACAAATCACCCTCTTGTTGATGGTATTTTTACAAGATACCAAGCTGCAAAGCAAGCCTCTGGCGAACTTGTGGCAAAGGATAAGTCTTTGATACATGTTATCTACGACCTTGCCTGCCTTACAGCCGGCGACTTTGTTGCAAAGCCAAACGAGTTTGCAAAAAAAGTTTTGGAGGTTATTGGGTAATCTATTAATAATGTATTAAAATGAAAAAAGTTGCCTTTCAAATAGACTCGCCTTTTGCCCTAAATCTAGCAACTGACACAAGCTACGCATTTATGACCGAGCTTGAAGCAAAAGGTTATGCCGTTTATTACTACGAACCCCAAAGCCTTGGCTATGGCGGCGGGCTTGTAAGTGCTAGGATGGATAGGTTTTACTCCTCAAGCTTTTTAAAGCAAGACTTTAAAACAAACTACCAAAAGGCAATCCTTAACGACTTTTATGCTGTTTTTATACGCCAAAACCCCCCTTTTGACATGGCATATATCACATCAACATACATATTGGATTTTTTAAAAAAAGACGGCGTGCGTATATTAAACGATTCCACCTCTGTGCGTAATTATTCCGAAAAGCTCTTTGCCCTAGAGTTTGAAGCCTTCATGCCAAAGACGCTCCTTACAACAAGCTACGAGGAAGCAAGGGAGTTTTTTAAATCGCAGGGGGAGATTGTTATAAAGCCTTTGTATTCTTACGGGGGAGATGGGGTGTTTTACATTCCTGAGGATGATAAGAATTTGTTCTCGGCATTTAATATTTTGCAAAAGGCTTACGGCAGAGGCGTGCCAGTTATCTGCCAGCAATATGTACCGGGTATCAAAACCATTGGCGATAAAAGAATCTTACTTGTTGATGGCAAATATTTTAAAGCTCTTAACAGAGTGCAGGCAGCTGATATGAGCGTATCCAACACTCGCAATGGTGCAAAGGCATTAACCTGCGACATCAACCAAAAGGAGGAGCAAATTATTGCGGCTATTTCGCCTCGCCTAAGAGAGCTTGGGCTTAGCTTTGTGGGCATTGATGTAATTGGCGGCGAATATTTAACCGAGATAAATGTTACATCCCCAACTGGTCTTGTGCTTATGAACCGCATTTACCAGACCAAGCTTGAATCCAAGGCTTTAAGCTTAATGGGGTTTTAGCTTTTTGTTTGCCAAAAAAAATACAGCACGATTTTTGTAAAAGTTATTTGCATACATCGGTGCCAGTGGTAAATTAAAATGTCTTACCTGCAGGATTCCAGCAGTTGAGCGATGTTTAAAATGGTTTTGTCCTCAAATGGTTTAGCTATAAGTTGCATGTTAATTGGTCTGCCGTCCTGCGATGTAGAGGATGGAAAAGAAACCGCCCCAAGCCCAGCAAAATATGTCGCACATATATTCCTCAAGCTGGGTCATTTTGTAGTCAGCTTTTGGGGTAAGAATTGGCGAAACCGGCAAAAAGATTGCATCGGTATTTACAAAAGCAGCATCGTAGTCATTACGCACAAGGCTTCTTATTTTAAGTATTCTTTCGTAGTTATCCTTGTAGCTATCCTTAAGCAAAACGCTTGTGCCGATAAGTATGCGATTTTTTACCTCCCTACCAAAGCCTTCGGCTCTGTTTTGCGATATAAATTCCTCATATGAGCTTGCCGCAGCATCGCTTGCATAGCCGTATCTTATGCCGTCGTATCTTGCAAGGTTTGAGGATGCTTCGGCGGTTGTGATAAAATAATAAGCATTAAGAGAGTATTTAACATGTGGTAATGAAACATTTTGTATTCTAGCCCCAAGAGACTCAAACTTTTTAATTGTATCCAAATAACTTTTTTTTATTTCAGGGTCAACTTCTCCGTTCGCAAAAAAATCATCTGATACGCCTATTGTAATACCTTTTAAATCCTGCAGATTTTGATTGTGGTAGCTTGGCTTTGGGGCATCGTGCAAGGTGCCATCCTTACCGTCCCGCCCAGCGGTTATGTAGGTTAAAAGTGCGGAGTCGTAAATATTTTTTGTTAAAAAGCCGCACTGGTCAAAGGAGCTTGAGTATGCAATCATGCCGTATCTTGATATTGTGCCGTAACTTGGTTTAAAGCCAACCGTGCCGGTAAAAGCAGCCGGCAAACGCACCGAGCCGCCTGTGTCCGTACCTGTTGCCGCAACGCATAAATCAGCACAAACCGCAGATGCCGAGCCGGAAGAAGAGCCTCCAGCCATCAAATTTTGCCCGTCAAGAGTTAAGGGGCTTAAGGATTGTCCAAAATAGCTGCTTTTGCCGGTGGAACCCATAGCAAACTCATCCATGTTTAACTTACCAAGTATTACCGCACCTTGGTCAAGCAGCCTTTGGGTAACGGTTGACTCGTATTGAGGCACGAAGTTTTCCAGCATTTTTGACCCCATTGTTGTGCGGACTCCCTTGGTGCAAAAAGCATCTTTTATGCCAAGAGGTATGCCGTCCAAAAGTCCAAGCTTAACACCTGATGCTATTCTTGCGTCGCTTTGCTTTGCCAGCTCCATTGCATAGTCGCCGCACACTGTTATGTAGGCTTTAAGCAAAGGGTTTTGTTTGGAAATTTTATCAAGGTAAAAGCTTGTTAGCTCTACAGAAGATATTTTTTTAGAGTTTAAAGCATCCATAGCCGATGCAATTGTGTAGCCTTTACTCATAGCTTAAGCATAATAATACAAATTTACAGGCACTTAAGAATGCTCTGCTTTATAAGTTTTAGCTGATTGTCAAGACTGTAGTTATAAACATTTTGACCTTTAGTAAGTTTTAAAATACCCTTTTTTTTGCTTAGCTTGTAAATTGGATTAAGGTCTTTAAATTCAGTTTTGAGTTTTAGTTTTGTGTTGTAAAGATTTACAGCATCAGCCACATCACCTGCCTCAATAATTAGTAATTTTTGAGAGTAGGATGTGTGATTTAGTTCATCAATCAATCTTTGGCATAAAACCGGCAGAACTGACAATCTTTTGTTAGCAATTAAAATATTTACAATTTGCAAAGTATCTTTGGATAAGGTCTTTGCAATATCTTGACTCATACCATTTAACGCTATTTTGTCGCTAAATGTTGACAAAGTTAAAAGCTCTTGCAGGATGCCATCCTCAATAAGTTTGTTGCCGTAGCTTTTGATAATTGCAATGGTATAGCTCGTTACAACTGCAGGGTTTATTTTAGATGCCATAAACAAATGCCATAAACGGAAGTATTTAATAACAAAATTATTCTCTTCTGTCGCCAAAAAATCTTAGCAAGGTAACAAAAAGATTAATGAAGTCAATGTAAAGAGTTAAAGAACCCATAAGTGCAACTTTTTTTGCAGATTGCATGTCAAGCCCGTCGCAAGCATAATACATATCCTTAACTTTTTGAGTGTCGTAAGCGGCAAGACCAACAAAAACAATTACAGATATAATTGAAATAACAAAACTTAAAGCACTGCTTTTTAAAAACAGATTAACCAAGGATGCTATTATTATACCAATCAAACCCATTATCAAAAAGGAACCAAAGGATGTTAGGTCCTTTTTTGTTGTGTAGCCGTAAAGACTCATTGCACCAAATGTTGCTGCGGTAATAAAGAATGTACGCACAATACTTACACCGGTGTAAGCTAAAAATATGTAGGACAAAGACAGACCCATTAATGCAGCATAGCCGTAAAATAGATTACGGGCAGTTTCGTATCTTAAGCTTGCAATTTTAAAGCCAAACACCAAAACTAAAACCAAAGGAGCAAACATAACTAGGTATTGTAGTGGGGTGCCAAATATTGCCTTCATTAAAGCTCCGCTTGTGGAGGCTAAAAAAGCTATACCACCACTTAACAATAATGCTTTAAACATGTTAGCATAAACAAGTGTCATGTACCTACGCAAGCCATCACTGTAAGACGAACTGCTTGAAGATGTTTGGCTAACAACCTTAGCCGAGCCGTTGTAAAAATCCATAGACATAGTCTTTACAATAAAATAAATAACTAAAAAAATAAAGTTAAATCAAATAAAAGATAATCTAATTACTCTATTTTTCAAGAAATATTTTATTTTTATTTTATTCCGCAAGCAAACCCTTGATAAACAACGATAGAAATAAAGATTGTAGTGGATTGTTGTGAAAAAACTTGACATTAGCAAAAAGCTTGTTTAGAATTTGTTTGTATTTTTACTTTGCGATATGTTTTTACATATTCTTTGCAAAGTTAGTTTTTTGTAAAAAAAATTGGGATATTTTTTTGCAATAGCATTTGTTGCTCTGCAAATTCACTTGCATATTGTAAGGTGGTAAAAATATCTGTCAAGCTTTTTTTTAAAAAATTTTATTATTTTAAAGTTAGTCCTGTTTTATGTCTCGTATTGATATTTCAAACCTAGCGGATGATAATAAAAAAATTGATGCAACCGCCATCTTTGAAGGAGCTAAAAAACTTGGACATAAAGAAGTTGTAAAAACTGTATCAAACGGAGAGAATCTTAACACCGCCACAAAAGAAATAGGGCAAAAGATTGAAAGAAGGGAATTTTTACGCGATACAATATTTGGCAAAAAAAGCAAGGATGATTTTGATATTCAGCATAGTTCACGCCTTGATAGCTTACTCGAAGAAACCGACACAAAAACAAAAAAAGTAAAAATCAATCAAGAGTCCGGCAAAAGTTTAAATTTAAACTTTTAAAAAAAACTTGATTTTACTTTAGCTTACTTTAAGCATAGTAAGTAATTACTATAAAGGTTTTTGTATTTAATTTGAGGGATGTTTGCATCAATATCGCAAATGGCATATATAGGCTACGAGCTTGAGTTTTATTTGTTTAACGCTGCCGAGGAGCCATACGAAGCAATAATTGAGGACTGCAACTTAAGCACACTATTTAAATCCACCTTTGGCGATATAAAACCTGAGCTTGGCAGGGGGCAGTTTGAGCTTGCCTCTAGGGTTTTTAAGTCCAAAGAGGAATGCTTGCAAAGCCTTGTGGAATTTAAAAACTTTTTAGTGCAATATGCTGCCGAAAGACGGTTGCAACTAATAACGGACTCTGTTTTACTTAAGGGCGACTCCCCATCAAGTTCATTGCAGTTTAGCATATCCTTTGCCGGCACCAATTGCAACGACCTAATTGTGATGAATGCAATCTGGGGGCTTTTAAACTCCTTGCATTTTGAAGATTGTTTAAAAATCTACCTACCCACCGAGCATTGCAAACAAAGAATTGCCAACAAGGAAATAGCAAAAAAATACTTAAATGTGCCATCGGCTGTGGCTTGGGGGCTTACTAACAATCGCACTACTGCTGTAAGACTTGTGCTTGACAAAGGAGTTAATTTTGACACTGAGCTTTTTGAACAACGCAAAAATAATGCACAAAATGGCAAAAAAAACTTTGGTTTATTAAGAGGTATAAAGCTTGCAACAAACAACATAACCTACGATGCAAAAAATGCAAACATAACTCTTGCAACAAGGTTTGATAATACTGACAACACCTTACCAGATTATCGTATTGAGTTTAGGGTCGCCTCCTCAGTTGCCAGCCCCCATGATGTGCTTGAAACGATATTTGAAGCTATAAAACAAGGTATCAAAACAAGATCAATTCCCGATGCCCCAGTATTTGGCAATGCATTTGATAGCTTTTACGCACTAAGGCAAATTGCATAATCGTTTTTGCTTGTCATTTTTACTTGCAACTACAGATTGTGGTGGTAAGCTGTATTGTAATGTACTAAATTAATTTATCTATACCACTATGGCACCTCAAAGCAATAAGGGGTTTTTACTGATACTTTCGTCGCCCTCTGGTGCGGGCAAAACCACGATATGCAACTTTATTTTGCAAAGTTTTGATAGCTTTAAAATGTCTGTCTCGGCAACTACACGCCAGCCAAGAGCCGGCGAGCAGCACGGCAGAGAATACTTTTTTTTGTCAAAAGCAGAGTTTGAAGAGCAAATTAAAAAAGATGCCTTTTTGGAACATGCCAAGGTTTTTACAAATCTATACGGCACGCCAAAAGATTTTGTCTTGCAAAACTTAAACGCAGGCACAAATATCTTGTTTGACATAGACTACCAAGGGGCAAGGCAAATTAAAATGCAAAATCAGAACGGGCAATTTGATATTGTGTCAATGTTTTTAATGCCACCATCGCTTGAAGTTTTGCGGCAAAGGCTAACAAAACGGGGGCTTGACTCCCTAGGGGACATAGAAATACGCCTCAAAACCGCAGAGCAGGAAATGCAGCACACTAAAGAATATAACTACTGCCTTGTTAACGACAATTTGGAAGATTGTAAAAATGAAGTAAAAAAAATAATCACTCTTGAAATTAAAAAAAGACTAGTCTAAACTTTGATTGTTTGCAAAATATTTTGTTTTAAAGATGTATAAAAATTTAATGTTAAAAGAGGTGTTAAAAAAAATTCGTAAAATTAGCTTTAAGCTCTTATCTACAATGTATTTGTTTATAGTCTTTTGTGGATTTAATTTTTACAGCTGCTACGCATCGGAGGTTTTAGACTCGGCTACAGGCGATGCAATAGTAATACTGGACGAAACATCAAGCGACTATGAAAACGAGAAGTATCTTGAACGCATAGAGCAGGAAAATCAATACAAATTGCAAAATATTGAAGGCTCCAAGCATGAAGAATTTTTGGAAAGCTGGATTAAGTTTGTTATACGCAAAGAGGCCGCAAATTTTGAGGAAATTGAGGCTTTTTTAAACAAATACAAGGACACAATCCCCCTTAAAAACGAGGCAATTAGCTTGGCTAAAGATCTTTTGGTTTCTTCAAAGCTAAATATTGCAAAAAAATTTATCTGGCTTTATAAAAACGACCCAAGCTTTGCCCGTAAGGCAAATCTTTTAGGTCTAAACGAGCATAACTATCAAAGAATGCTTGCAAAGCTTGCAATTAAGGATTACACTCAGCTATCCAAAATGCTAAATTACAAAAGCGACTTTGATAATGTATCCTCAATGCTAAGCTCGGCAAGATATAAGGATGTTGTTAAGGCACTTAAAACCCTTTCCCCAAGGGAGCAAGGTATAATTAAGGCACGCCTCTATCTTAAAACTAGCGAGTTTAAATACAGATCTGCCTTCGTAAAATCGGTTGACACAAGCCTTTACGAAGAGGATGATAATCTGCTATACGACTACACAAAATATCTTATAAAAAATGGCGAGACCGAAAAGGCACTTAGTAAGCTCTTGCCATATGTATCAATTACAACATCTACGCAAGACGACTGGTGGCAGGTTAAGGAGTTTTTAATCATTGAACTTTTAAAGAAAAAACGCTATCAGGACGCCTTTAAGCTAGCAAAGCCAAATCAGTATCTTTCGGATTTAAACCTCTCCCGTGCCAAATTTTTGCACGGCTTTATTGCATATAAATTTTTAAAAGATTACGATGTTGCCCTAGATTATTTTAAGGATCTATACAAGGAGTTTTCTTTTGCATTAACTAAATCCAGAGGTGCATATTGGACGGCAAGAGTCTACGAGGCAACAAAGGATACCGAAAAAGCAAGATATTGGTATGCTAAGGCAGCGGAATATCCGCTAACATTTTACGGACAGGAGGCAATACTGCAAACATCAAATCTTGACGATACAAGGCTTTTTTACAAAGATGAAGATAACACCAATCCACAAAAAGTTTTTGCAAAACAGGATGTTATATTCGGCAGGGTGTTTGACATTATTAAGATTGAAAACTACCAATCCATATCGCAATCAACAAATGCAAAACTACAAAAAACACTTGAAAGCGACATTTTGTGGCGAAACGCAATTACTCTATATGGGCAGGATTTAAAAGAATATGCTATGATGTTTTTGGATGCTTTTTTTAAAAACAACAAGGATGCAAAACTTAGCACTTTGGCAATTCACAATCTTAAAACATTGCTAAAGCCAAAAGAGTATAGCCAGATTATTAAAACATCTTCCTATTTAAACATAAATATTATTGATGAGTTTTATGGTCACGAGCTACCAAGGCTTGAGTATCCAAACGAGGCACTAATTTACGCCATTATCCACAGGGAAAGCGGCTTTAAAACCGATGCCATAAGCAATGTTGGCGCCCTTGGCATGATGCAAATAATGCCAGACACGGCAAAGCAAATTACAAACGAGCTTGGCATAGGTTATAGCTATGCCCGCCTTACAAAGGAGCCTGAATATAACATCTTGCTTGGCTCTTACTACATAAACAAGCTTTTAAAGCTATTTAATTACTCTTACCCTCTGGCAATAGCCTCTTACAACGGAGGGGCGCGTAATGTAAAAATTTGGCTTGACCGTAATAATTTTAAAAGCGGAGAAACACAAGAAATAATAGACTGGATAGAACTTATTCCATTTAAGGAAACTCGTAATTATGTAATGCGTGTTTTAGAAAATGAAGTAATTTACAGATACATAATAAAAAATAAATAAATCCAGTTTACAAAGCTGAGCCAAGTGCACTGGTAAATAAATATTGACATTGTAATTTGCGTTATTCATAGCATAATAAATTATTTATTTATTATGCTATGAAAGAATGTAAGTTTTGCGGATATGTTTACACAGCTTTAGCCTTAAGATTGAATGAAAAATACAACATCAAATACCTTTACACAGATAAATTGAAGTATATTGTTATATAAAAATTGCAAAAAATCATGTAAGAACCAAGGCGGAAACTGCACTAATTGAAGCCAAAAAATCTATCATATCACATTATCTGGCAAGATTTAATTGCAAAACAAAAAGATTTGGTAAAGCCTTAGACACGATAACCGCAAGCCTACGCCCACTATTCAACAAAGAGTTATTGTTGTTAATTACTTTTTAAACTGCACGGAGTCGCCTCTTGGAGCAAGGTAGTTATAGACTCCAAGATAGGATTTGTTACGCAAGTATCCGTATTTTAGGGCACAAAGGTGAGAGGTTGCAGACCAAGCGTCTCTGTAGACTGGGTCGTTCATGTAATATGGGTCCATGTAATAGTTGTTCATGTATTTAATGCTTGATGGATTTGCATCGTGAATAAGGCCAGACTTACAACCATCGCTCCAGCCCCTTTTTG
>VFQT010004030.1_pt1 | contig 12733 bp, 11 predicted proteins | sample 3512381 | NCBI WGS metagenome assembly VFQT01 (sample SAMN10412376, study PRJNA504923) | tailings metagenome | isolation source: Relicate 2 Philex TSF3 active mining site | place: Philippines: Tuba, Benguet | collected 2017-08-29 | reverse complement strand
AACGCCAGGCGCTTACCCTTTTGCCCACTTCTCGTCGGATCTGGCTGACCAGATCGAATCTTACGATATAGATTCAAAAATGAAATAAAGAAAAGAAAGATTGCAATAAAAGTAAAAGCGAAACTAACAATTTGAAGAATTAACCCCACCAAGCAATTCTGCTACACAATGAGCTTTTTTGCCTACAAAATTGGTAGTTGCACCAATTTTTTTTCCAGCAAATACTGCAAATAGGCTATATCCGTTGGGTGATTGATGTCGAATCCTTCAAAATCTGGCATTTCAAATTTGAGAGTCTTATTGCCTGTTAAAGACCCTAACTTTTTTAATACCCATACGCGAATGATTTCCAAACTAGCATCCTGAACAAAAACTTCGCCTAGTAGTTGTGTTGGAGTGCTATGTGCCTCAACCCCCGATATTTTATTTATGTGTGGATTTATAGGTTCAACATAAAGATTATTTTTATTTTTCCACATTTTATGAGGGTGCTCTTTTACTTGACGCATTGCCCTTAAAGAATCCGCTTCAGCATTATTCAAGAAATATTCAAGCGCTGAAGTGATTGTATTGGAAGATCTTAATGGATTGGTCGGGCGTAGAATCACAATCAAATCTTCATCGTCTAAATTAACCCAATTATCAAGTGCATATGAGATCCAACTGATGTCCGGGCTTTGATCTGTTGAGTATTCTTCTGGACGTAAAGATGGAACTTCTGCTCCGTACTTAAGTGAAATTTCTGCAACTTCTGCGCTATCGGTTGATACGATCACTCGATCAAAAAGATGTGTATTTAATGCAGAATTGATGGAATACGCAATTAAAGGATGACCATTAATAACAGCAAGGTTCTTTCTAGGAATTCTCTTGCTACCAATTCTTGCTGGAATCAAGGCTACTTTTTGCAATTTAATTCCTATAGGTGATTGTTGTTAACTTAGAAAAGGAATACTGGTCTAAGCACTGGTAACCGACTTCTTTTGCTCCATTTCCAGAATTCTCAAATCCACCAAACGGAAATTGAAACTCGGCGCCATGTGTCGGCCCATTGATGTTGACAATGCCCGAACGGATTGCACGCGAGACCCTCAAGGCTCTGTTTAAATCATCTGTCCAAACAGCTGCAGTTAAAGAGTTTTTTGTGGAATTGACAAGATTTACAACTTCTTCTTCCGAATCAAAAATGCAAACTCTTGCAATCGGACCAAACAATTCATCATTCATCAAACTTAATTTATCCATAGAAATCTCAACTAATGTTGGATTGAAGAATAATTTATCTGCGTCAGAGGAATTAGCTTGATAAATTGGCAATCCTAATGAACTGCAATTTTTCAAAAATCTTTCTAGGTCTTGGTAGCTGGATTCACTTATTACGGGACCAATTTCAAAATCAATGCCGATTCCAGCCTTAGTTTCTATTACTCTCTTCTTCAACTTTGAAATAAAATCATGACTGATAGATTTCTCCAAAAAGATTCTGCTGCCGGCTGCGCACCTTTGTCCTGAATTACTGTAAGCGCTCTGAAAAGCTGTCTCCACGCACTGATCAATATCTACATCCGAAAAAACAATAAAGGAGTTGTTTCCTCCAAGTTCCAATATAACTTTTGGCGAATGACCCTTTATTTGTTCTTGAATCAAAACTCCCGTCTCAAACGATCCAGTGAAACTAATCAAGTCAGGTTTTGCTGCCAAGAGGTATCTTCCTTGATCACTGCCCCCTTGAAGAAGAAATATGGAATTAGACTCGCCAAGTACTTGACTGAAACTGTCTACAAATAATTGCGCACTCAAAGGTGTAAATGGAGATGGTTTCAATATTGAGGTATTTCCTACTAAATACGAAGGAGCCACCTTCCAGGCATAATTCGGCAAAGGAGTGTTGAAAGAAACGATTAGAGAGGCGATTCCATAAGGAACTCGCTCATAAGAAGCATTTTTCTGCGGATTTACGCTAGGAATAACAGTTCCAGAACTAAATTTTGCTAGACCGGCAAGAGAAATCATAAATTCAGTTGCAACATTGAATTCCGATTCGGATAACGCCTTTGATTTTCCAGTTTCTACACATACAGCATCGATAATTTCATTTTTTTTACGCAATAAAAGATCAACAACTTTTAAAAGATTGTTCGCTCTCTGAATAACACTTTGGTTAATTGCCTTTCGACTTTTTAGTAAATTGATAAATTCCGTAATTTCTTCTTGTTCCACATAAGGGATTTCAAAAGTAATACTTTGATTTCCTACAGGAACCAATTGCACTTTATGCTCCTGCTGATTTGAAAAACCTACGTTTTCTACAGAGATATACTTCATGAGATTGTTACCACAAGTTCATACCACCGTCTATGATTAAATTTTGACCAACAAAATATGTGTTACTCTCATCGAGGAGAAATTTGATCCCAGCAATTAATTCATTGGGATTCCCTAATCTTTTTAACGGAATTCTCGAAGAGATTTTAGAAACAAATTCCTGATCTTGATTTCCCTGAATCGCGCCCGGACTCAACATATTTAAAGTACATCCGAATTGCAGGAAAAGGCCCGCATACTGCTTTACCGCAGCCAACAGCGCCGACTTCGACGAACTGTATGCAGGATGTTTGATGCGTCCTCGGGGAGGATAATGGGTATACAAATCAGGTATAGGCGAAGTTTCTGAGTACATCGATCCGATAACAACTATCCTTTTGGGGAGTTCATTGGACTCAAGTGAAGCATTTAGGATTTTTATGCAACCTAATAGGTTTACTTCAAAAAATTTTCTCCAGGAATCAAGAGAATAATCATTTAATTGGGACTCACCAGTACCTGGTGGTGAATCAAACCCTGAATTTATTACAACGACTCTTGGCGAAAGTTGATTAAATAGGTCTTTGAGATTTTCATGATTTGCTTCAACAATATCTAATCGTGAATACTCTAATTCACACTTGTTTTCTACCATCAATTCTTCTTCTAGCCCAAATGCATTAATTTTGTAGTTTAATTCCTGCAAAGCTTGTAACCAAATTGGTCCAAGTTTTCCATTTGGGCCAAATAAGAAAGCCTTAGTCATGAAAACTAGTCAAATAAATCATCAGTGACTACCTGATCCTCGACAACATTTTCTTTCAATTTCTTACCCATAACTTGGTCAATCTCGTAAGGCGCTTTGCCCCTTGCTGGGCTTTTGAATACTAGATCCTCATATGTGAGAGTACTACCAGCCGTTAGATTCTTTGCAAAATAGATGGATTTTCCCATCTTGATTAAAGGGGATTTTTCAGACTCGTAAACTTTTTTTACACCATCGCCAAGTGCGAGTGATGTTCGTTTGATGTCACGTACCATCTTCGAGAACCCAAGAGGCTCGAGGCTAAAAGCATGATCAGTTCCTTTCATTGCACGATTCAACGTGAAATGTTTTTCAATTACTCGGGCTCCAAGGACATAAGCGACAAGGGACATTGCGATTCCACTGTCGTGACCACTATAACCGACTGTAACTTCAGGAAATTCTTTTCTTAATGTATCAATAACTCGTAAATTTAATTCTTCATAAGCTGGGGGGTATCCAGCTGTGCATTGCAGAATCGCAACGTTAGGGTTATGCCGAGTGGCTACATCCAATGTGGCACGTATATGATTCATTTCACCACCACCAGTAGAGATAATCATCGGTTTTCCAGTTTTTGCAATATATTCAATTAGTTGGATTGATTTCAAGTCACCACTTGCAACCTTAAACGCGGGCACGTCTAATTCCATAAGAAAGTCTGTGCTGTCAAAATCAAAAGCTGTTGCAAAAAAATCTACATGTAATTTCTTGGCCTCCGAAATACAAAGTTCATATTCCTCTTTGTTGAACTCCAAAGCTTCTCGATGTTCTCCATAAGTCTTGCCAAAAGAATTTTCGTGTAAATATGGTGCGTCAAATCCTTCTTTTGTAAAAAGTTTTCGATTATTGCGCTTCTGAAATTTGACCGCGCTAGCTCCTGATTCTGCTGCCGCTCTAATCATTTCGAGGGCAGTTTCAATATTTCCCTGGTGGTTATGACCAACTTCGGCGATTATGTACGGGAGTGATTGATCAGAATACGTAACCCCATTTATGGTTATTTCGCGCATGATAAAAGAATACACATCGTTAAAGCAAAATATCTTCCAAGAGCGAGAGGTAAGAGTTTTCAGCGTGTTTCAACAATGAATCTTCATCAATGACAGGGTTTTTTTCATGTAAGTTTATGTCGCGGATGGCCTCAGAGAGGCAATTAGCTAGAGCGGCCTTTGACGGATTTTCGATCCAATAAACAGCTTTGTAGTCCCCAGCCTGCTCAGGCAAGCCTCCAACTAATGAAGCGACTACCTTTCTTTGGAATTGAATAGCTGTAGAAAAAACGCCAGACTGAGTAGATTCAAGATAAGGCAAAATCACAATTTCAGCTTTTGAAATTAAGAAATCCATTTCTGAATCAGTTAACCATCGATCAATTAAAAAAATATTGTTATATGAAAGTTTGATATTTAATCCTGATCCAGCAATTACAAGTGGCAATTCAAGTTTGTAGTCTAGATAAGTTTCTATTAACCAGGTTAGGCCCTTGTACTTTTTATTTCGTCCAACAAATAATAAATAAGACTCTGGCAAATTTCTGATTGAATTTACCGAATTAAATTTTGGTAAGAAAAACGGATGTTTTGTCATTTTTACGCGTGCACCAGGATATGTTTTCAAGCATTGTTCAGCGACAAAAGTTGTTAAACACACTATCTCTGTCGATTTCTTTAAACGCCAGGCAATACTGCTTTTTCTTGGCCAAATCTCTCCCAAATGTGGCAGACCATCATGAATCGTATGAATAGTTTGAATTTGCAATGAACGTGCCCATCGATTAATAAACCAATCTGCCGGCGATGGCATAATAAAAATAATTTTTTCTAAAGAATGAGATTTTGCAAAAAAAATAAATTTTTGTTTTGTTGATCTTAATTGTATGAAAAAAAGCATTAAACTAAGCAAATTCTTAAAAGTTGTAAGATTGAAAATTCGTGTTGATCCATACAAATTCTTTAAAGAATTATCATTCACGATATAAGCTAGAGACAACCGATTTTTCTCTGAAATCTCAACCAGGTCCTCGAATAAGCGCTTCCCAGCGCCTTTTTGTCCGAGGTAGCAAATACCAACTTTAGAAAGGTTAATACCTTCATCCATGGTTGTTATCATTGCACATCAACACTGGAGTAGCATTTACGCGTGCACTACCGAGAGATTGAATCGCCTGGAGGCGATTCGTATACTTATGTTTCCAATCAAGATTTTCATTGGGACAGTAATGTCGACTCCTTAGATAAAGTATCTGCAATTTGTAGATTGAATGCACTGACTATGATTCAGTTTGCCGGAAGTGGTCATATCGGCTCCAGCTTTTCTGTAATAGATTTAATGTTGGCGACTAAGTTTCACATTCAAAAAAACTTAAAGATAGACAAGACATTTTTCTTCTCTTCCAAGGGTCACGATGCTCCTGGTCTTTACGCTGTTGAGCACGCTCTGAAAAATTTGTCCGATGAATCGTTATTCAAATTGAGAAGACTTGACGGGCTACCGGGACATCCAGAGATAGGAATTGCTGGGGTACCAACAAATACGGGGTCCCTAGGAATGGGAATTTCAAAAGGAAAAGGATTTATCTACGCCAGTAGATTAATAAATGATTCGGATCCTAATGTATTTGTTTTCCTTGGAGACGGAGAACTTCAAGAAGGACAAATTTGGGAATCCATGTCAACAGCTAATCGCGATTCGCTAAAAACTCTGACCGTCATCGTTGATGCCAATCTAATCCAATCGGATACTTGGATCGAAAAAACCAACCCTCTAGGTGATTTGAAGAAAAGAGTTGAGAGTTATGGTTGGAATTATGTTCAATGCGAAGGACATAACTTTCAAGATTTGACAAGAGCAGTTGAATTTGACAGAGATAACAAACCACTTTTTATATGTGCAGATACAGTCAAAGGTTCTGGCGTAGAAAGGTTTGAAAATTTCGACAAAGACGGCAATTTCTACAAATATCATTCTGGTGCAATTAAGCACTCGGAATATCTTGAAGTTGTTGAAGAGCTTAAAAGGTTAATTGAAAATCCACATTTAAAACGAAAATCAAATAAACTTTTAGAGAAGAATAATTCAATCAAGGATTCTCAACCCAAAATTCGGCCCAATAACTTAATTGAAATTTGGGCAAATCAAATTTCTAACCTAGCAAATATAGACAAAACAGTAATGGCTTTAGATGCAGACTTAAGTTATGACACTGGAACTTATTTGGTGAAAAGAAATAACCCAAGTCAATATCTACAATTTGGAATAGCAGAACAAGATATGGTTTCCACAGCGGGAACAATTGCACTTGGCGGGGCAGTACCATTTGTTCATTCATTTGCAAGCTTCCTTACAACTAGAAGTTTTGAGCAGATATTCAATAATTCAACAGAAGATTCAAGAATCATATATTTAGGATTTCTAGCAGGTTTACTTCCCTCTGCTCCGGGTCACTCTCATCAAGCAGTTATGGATTTGTCACTAATGGGCTCTATTCCAAATATGAACATACTCGAGCCAGCATGCTCGATTGAACTTGAGTCATGCCTTTCCGATGCCTTAGAACACGCCGGACCTAGCTACATTCGGATAAGCTCATTTGATATTTGTCCTGACCTCGAGAAGTTAACAATCAATGGATTACTGCACCAAAGAAGGAAAGGTAATCAGGTATTGTTAATTTCATCTGGCTCCACAGGTGTCAATTTGGCGTTAGAAACGGCGCAAATTCTAGAAAACAAATTGGAAGTTGAAGTAGCATCCAGATTTGATCTTAAAAAGAAATTTTTACAAAGCGACATAAGCTATATAAAAAAATTTAAAAAAATATTTGTCATCGAGAATCATTTACCATTTTTTGGGATTTATGAAGAATTAGTGCACTTAAAGGCTCTACGCAAATTAGATGATTTAGAAATATTCCGTATTGGATTGAATGAAATTCCTAAAAATGGACAGCCAGACGAGATTTTACGTTACCACAATATGCATCCTGAACAAATTGCTAGAACAATTGAAACGAATGTTTAACCTAAATTTCAAAACAGCTATTTTAATCTGGGATATCGACGGGACACTTTTAACTACCAACGGCTCAGGAATTCCAGCATTTGTTGCAGCTATCAATAAAGTCGCAAACACTAACTTGAAAGGTTTTGAGAAAAGTAGATTTGCAGGACGTACAGATTATGAAATTACGGAAGTTTTATTAGAAGAAGAGGGGTATAAAGATATTTCTAACGTAATCTTCGAGGAAATATTGACAGAATACGCTCAAAATCTAAAAAACATCTTAAACAACAAAAACACTTTTCAAATCGATGGAGTTGGGTCGAAAATCGAATATCTAAAGTCTTATTTTCCTGAAATCAAACATTACATAGGAACAGGAAATTTTCCACATTGTGCTGAAATCAAACTGCAAGCAAGTGGACTCTCATCTTATTTTGACCCCAATGACATTTATTGTTCGATTGATAGTGGTCCCCGGCGAGGGATAATTAGCAGTGCAAAAAGATCGGCCATGAAATATTCATCAAATATAGTGGTAATCGGAGACACAATACATGATGAAGAGGCAGCTATTGCGAACAACTTGCCATGTTTAATTTTAGAATCGAATTACTTCAAGTCATCAGCTTCTAACGTAAAAAGTAATTTAATTAAGGCAGGTTGGTCTTTAAGAGAATTAATTGTGAGATTAAATGGCTTATTTACGTAAATTATTTAGAAAAAAATATATTCTAAAATTAAGAATGAAGATTGAAACTTCATTCTGGAAATTTAACTCATACATAAATGAGAAGATTAGTAATCAAACATCAACGCAAGGTCCACTAAAGATTCTTTTCGCCTCAAATATTGGCTCTAATTTAAATGTATTGGGTTTTGATTTTGTATTAGCGCGTGCGCTATCAAGTCGTGGTCATAAAGTAATTGTCTCATTGTGTAATGGCGGTTTTGCAGCGTGCATGCTGGCCGAGTATCAGAAATTCCCAAATGTCGAGGACTTTATTGATAAGGGGATGAGTAATTTTTGCCATACGTGTAAATCAGAAGGACTAAATGCAACACGTAAGGCACGTTTGGATTATGTGGCAATTAATCCTCTGCCATTGAGGCCAAATGATCGCGGTGATGCTGAATCTGCACTTGCAGGTGCATACAGATTTTTGGGAGTGGGGCAAGAAATCAAACTGAGAAAATTTCCAAAAATAATAGATTTGTTCAAAATTGCAAGTAAGCAGTACGAAACTGCCTTCCAGCAATTGTTAAAGCGGGAAAATTTTGATGTTGTAATCGCTCACCATGGTATCTATGTGCCTCAAGGAAATGTCGCTAAATTGTGCCAGGAGTTAAAAATTCCTCTTGTAACTTGGAGTCAAGGCTATAGAAAATCAAGCTACGTTCTATCTTGGGGGGATACATATCATAAAGCACTTCTTCAAGAGCAACTTCCTGAGAATGAATTGAACGAAGAACAACTTGAGACTATCCAAAAATATTTAAATTCAAGGGATGCTGGTACAAATGATTGGATAAGATACGGAAGAACACAAGAGGTAAAATCAAAAAAGTTAGAAATCAGAAAAAATAAAAAAATATTTGGACTTTTTACAAACGTTACCTGGGATGCTCGCCTTCATTACTCATCGAATTTGTTTAGCGATATGTATGAATGGATTTCACGAACGGTGATATGGTTTAGTGAGCATCCAGAGGTTACGTTGATAATCAGAATCCATCCAGCTGAAGTTACAGGTGCAATCAAATCTCAAGATAAAGTTGAAGATTATTTAGCAAGTTTAGGATCGCTTCCCAAAAATGTAATACTTGTGGGTCCGGAAGAGAATATTTCTTCTTATAAAATAATGGATATAGTGGATGTTGGATTAATTTATGGAACAAAGGCAGGCATTGAATTAGCTACAAAGGGCAAGCCAATCGTGGTTGTAGGCGAGTCTTGGGTCAAAAATAAAGGAATTGCAATTGAGCCGACTACTGCTGATGGTTATTTCGAAGCTCTAGAAGAAATTTCAATGAACTCTTTGGAATTGCCACAAAATTATAGGAAACGAGCGCTGAGGTTAGCTCACTATTACTTTTTCGAGCGAATGATTAAAGTCGCTTCGGTTCAACCTCTTAGCAGATACCCTTATGTGCGGCCAAGACTTAAGAGGGATTGGGAGATGTCGGACCCAGGCCTGCTATCAATTGTGGAATCGATCGAGAATAAGGCCCCTTTTAGATTCGAAAATTACCCCGAGGGCTACTAAACCGCCGTGACGCTCCCACGAACGGAATTACGACGGCTATCCGAATAAGCGTGGGAATAACTCGCCCGGATGGCTGCGTTACAGGGGCAAAGTCATAATTCTTAGGAGCAATAAAGATGGCCAGAGCAGTTGGAATCGACCTGGGTACGACTAATTCCTGCGTATCCGTACTAGAAGGTGGCGAAGCCACCGTTATCGCTAATGCCGAAGGAGCCCGCACGACCCCATCGATCGTCGCCTTTGCAAAGAATGGCGAGGTCCTCGTAGGTGAAGTTGCTAAGCGCCAATCAGTAACAAACGTTGAGCGAACCATTCGCTCCGTAAAGCGCCACATGGGTACTACTTGGAATATTGATATTGATGGCAAGAAATACACCGCCCAAGAAATCTCTGCACGTATCTTGCAGAAGTTAAAGCGCGATGCCGAGTCTTATCTTGGCGAAACAATTACTGATGCAGTTATCACAGTTCCTGCATATTTCAATGATGCACAACGTCAAGCCACAAAAGAAGCTGGCGAGATTGCCGGACTAAATGTCCTTCGTATTATTAACGAACCAACTTCTGCAGCTCTTGCATATGGCCTTGATAAGGGCGATAAAGAACAAACCATTCTTGTCTTCGACCTTGGCGGTGGAACATTTGACGTTTCACTTCTAGAAATCGGTGAAGGCGTTGTTGAAGTAAAGGCAACCAACGGTGATAACAATCTTGGTGGCGATGATTGGGATCAAGCTCTTGTTGATTATTTAGTTAAGACTTTCCAATCAAAACATGGCGTTGATCTGACCAAAGATAAGATGGCAATGCAACGCATCCGTGAAGCTGCCGAAAAGGCAAAGATTGAACTTTCTGCTTCACAACAAACTTCAATCAATCTGCCATACATCACAGTTGATGCAGAGAAGAATCCACTATTCCTTGATGAGACTGTGACTCGTGCACAGTTCCAAGCAATGACAGCAGAACTTCTTGATCGTTGCCGCAGACCATTCCAAGCGGTTTTGAAAGATGCTGGAATTCCGGTATCTGATATCGATCACGTGGTTCTAGTTGGTGGCTCAACCCGTATGCCAGCTGTTGTTGATCTAGTAAAAGAATTAACAGGTGGAAAAGAGCCAAATAAGGGCGTAAACCCTGATGAAGTTGTTGCAATGGGCGCCAGCTTGCAAGCCGGTGTTATTAAGGGTGAAGTAAAAGATGTACTTCTTCTTGATGTAACACCACTTTCACTTGGTATCGAAACCAAGGGTGGCATCATGACCAAGTTAATTGAGCGCAACACAACAATCCCAACTAAGCGCTCTGAAATCTTTACAACTGCAGATGACAACCAACCTGCAGTACAGATTCAGGTCTTCCAGGGAGAACGTGAAATGGCTGCTTACAACAAGCGCCTTGGAATGTTCGAATTAACTGGAATTGCACCAGCACCACGTGGCATTCCACAGATCGAAGTCACATTCGATATTGATGCCAACGGAATTGTTCATGTATCTGCAAAAGATCTCGGTACTGGAAAAGAACAGAGCATGACCATTACAGGTGGCTCTGCACTTCCAAAGGAAGAGATTGATCGCATGATGAAGGATGCCGAATCACACGCAGATGAAGATAAGAAGCGTCGTGAAGAAGCTGAGATCCGCAACTCTGGCGATTCACTTGTCTACCAGACAGAGAAGTTCCTCAAAGATAATGAGGATAAGTTGAAGGAAGGCGAATCAGCGGAGAAGAAGAGCGAAGTTGAATCAGCAATGGCAGATCTCAAGAAAACTCTTGAAGGAACTGATTCAGCTGCAATTAAAACTGCAACCGAGAAACTTGCTGAAGTAAGTCAGCAACTTGGAGCTGCACTCTATGCAGCAAATGCAGCACAAGCTTCAACTGAGACGCCAAAAGAAGATGGCGTTGAAGATGCCGAGATTGTTGATGAAGGTAAGTAATGAGCGAGGAAATCGCTACTGAAACTTCTAGCGAGGCGACCGAGTCGAAAGACCCGGTCGCTTCTCTTACTGAAGATCTACAACGGCTTCAGGCGGAATATTCAAATTACAAAAAGCGAGTAGATCGCGATCGCCTGCTTGTTGCAGATATCGCAACTGCTTCCGCTCTAACTGAGATGTTGCCAATCCTTGATGACCTTGACCGCGCTGCCGAACATGGCGAATTAACCGGCGGCTTCAAAGCAATCGCTGATCAAATTACAAATCTCACTCAGAAACTTGGTTTAGAAAAATTTGGAGAAGCACAGACCACATTTGATCCAAATATTCACGAAGCACTTATGCATGAAACATCTGCTGATGTAAAAGAAACAACCGTGACAAAGATTCTCCAATTTGGTTACAAACATAAGGAGCGAGTACTACGCCCAGCACGCGTTGTAGTTACCGACCCAGAACATGGCAGCTAAAGACCTTTACGAAAAGGATTACTACGCAATTCTTGGCGTAGATTCAAAAGCCGATGGTGCAACCATCAAGAAGAAATACCGTCAACTTGCCCGTGAATTACATCCAGATAAAACTAAAGGCGATAAGAAGCTAGAAGATCGCTTTAAAGAAGTTTCTGAGGCTTACGACATTCTTAGCGATGATAAGAAGCGAGCTGAATACGACCAAGCTCGCGAGATGTTTAAATCTGGGGCATTCCGGGGCACCAATCAATTTAGCGGCGACTTCAGCGATCTGTTTAGTGGCGGCGATATTTTCTCCTCAATCTTTGGCGCAAGGCGCGGTCCGAGAAAAGGTGCGGATACCCAGAGTGAAATCACAATTTCTTTTAGAGATTCCATCTTTGGCAAAGAAGTTGACTTAAAACCAAACCTAACCGTTCGGATCCCGGCAGGGATTTCAGATGGCGGGAAGATTCGCGTTAAAGGTCGCGGCCAACCAGGCGAAGCCGGCCCAGGCGATTTATACCTATTAGTTAGCGTCGTGCCACATCCAGTCTTCTCACGAAAAGGCGAGAACATCCACCTAAATCTCCCAGTCAGTTTTACTGAGGCCGCCCTCGGCGCGGACATTCCAGTTCCAACACTGGAAGGTGATCAAGTAAAACTGCGAATCGCACCTGGAACACCGAACGGTAAAACTTTCCGTATTAAAGGTCGGGGAGTTAAGAAAGGTGTAAATGCCGGAGACCTATTAGTAAGTGTTGATGTCCAAGTACCACAACGTGTCGATGGCAAAGCCAAGAAAGCGTTAGAAGATTTTGCCGAAGCAACAAAGAACGAAGATCTTCGCACCGATTTCATTCAACGCTCAAAGGCGTAATAGGCTCGCGCCATGACAGCGCGCGATCAATTAAAAGCAGAAATTCTTAACAAAGCCGTTGTTCGCGGAAAAGTAATTCT
>VFQT010004028.1_pt1 | contig 12738 bp, 12 predicted proteins | sample 3512381 | NCBI WGS metagenome assembly VFQT01 (sample SAMN10412376, study PRJNA504923) | tailings metagenome | isolation source: Relicate 2 Philex TSF3 active mining site | place: Philippines: Tuba, Benguet | collected 2017-08-29 | reverse complement strand
TCGCAGAACTTCGCCGGCAACATCGGTTTCGACGCAATTGCGATCGCCTTGCTCGGTCGCTCGAGCCCGCTCGGCACGTTGTTCGCCGCGATCCTGTTCGGCGCGCTGCAGGCCGGAGGCCGCCAGATGCAGTCCACGACGGACGTGCCGATCGACCTCATCGTCGTGCTGCGCGCGCTCATCGTCATGTTCATCGCCGCGCCGCTCCTCGTGAAGGCGATTTGGCGCGTGAAGGTGTCGGCGACGAGTGACGGCCAGACCTTCAGGGGGTGGGGATCGTGAGCACGGTGGTGGTATCGGCTGAGCAGAAGAAGCGATCGCGCAACGTCGGACTCACGCTCGTCGTGCTCGGCATCGTCGCAGGCGCGATCTTCACCAATCGCCCAGGAGACGCGGGCTTCAAGTTGCTCGATGACTACATCTTCGTCATCCCGGCGCGACCATTCGCCACCGCGCTTGCCATCGTGCTCGTCGCGCTCGGTGCGGCGCAGTTATTGCGCGGTCTCGGGAAGGTCACGAACGTTGCGCTGTCGATAGCGACCGCTGCCTTCGTCGTTGGATTCCTCACGTGGGCTGCTTCGGGTGGATCGTTCAGCTTCACGGGCATGTTGCAGGACACTGTCGCGCGCAGCGTGCCGATCACGCTCGGTGCGATCGCCGGAATCTTGTGCGAGCGCAGTGGCATCATCAACATCTCAATCGAGGGTCAATTGCTGGGAGCTGCGTTCACCGGATCAGTCGTCGGTTCGCTCCTTGGACCGTGGATGGGGATCCTGGCTTCGGTCGCGACTGGCGTTGCACTCTCGGGAATCCTCGCGGTGTTCGCCATCCGTTATCGCGTGGATCAGGTGATCGTTGGGTTCGCCGTCAACTTCTTCGCGCTCGGCCTCACGAGCTTCCTCACCTCGCGAGTGCTCACCGAATATCCGGAGTACAACTTGCTCACGCCATTCAGGCCGTGGGCGATTCCACTGCTGTCCGACATCCCGGTCCTCGGCACGGTGCTCTTCACTCAGACGCTCTTCGTCTACGCCTCTGTCATTGCAGTCGTCATCGCCACGTGGATGATGTATCGCACGCGCTGGGGGCTGCGCACGCGCGCCATCGGTGAGTATCCGAAGGCCGCTGGCACGCTCGGCGTGGACGTCATTCGACTCCGTTACCGCAACGTGCTCATCGCGGGAGCAGTGGCGGGTCTCGGTGGTGCGTGGTGGCCGGTCGGCACGGTTGGTCGCTTCGACCAGAACATCACCGGCGGTCGAGGCTTCATCGCGCTCGCGGCCGTGATCTTCGGTCGATGGCATCCAGTCGGTGCGTTCTCCGCCGCGCTCGTGTTCGGCTTCGCCGAGGCGATCCAGCTCAAGATGTCGAACTTGAACACCGGTATTCCGTCTGAGTTCCTGCTCATGGCGCCATATCTCGTGACGCTGATCGTGGTCGCGGGATTCGTCGGTCGCAGTCGTGCGCCGAAGGCCGCCGGCCAGCCGTACGACGCGCAGTAAGGGTTACTTCGACTTCGGTCGAAACGCGCTGAGCCCGCCACCCACTTCGAGGTGGGCTCCACCGATGAGATCGATGCAGTAGGGAATCGCGGGCAGTACCGCGCTCAGGCAGTCGCCGATCGCGGACGGCTTGCCGGGCAAGTTCACGATGAGCGACGAGCCGCGGATGCCCGCCGTCTGTCGCGAGAGGATCGCCGTTGGCACGATCGCGAGGCTCACCTGGCGCATCAACTCACCGAATCCGGGCATCATCTTGTCGCACACGGCCTCTGTGGCCTCCGGGGTGATGTCGCGAGGCGCTGGTCCCGTGCCGCCGGTCGTGACGATGAGTGAGCAACCCTCGACGTCGGCGAGTTCGATGAGCGCGGCTGACACCGTGGGGATCTCATCGGGCACGAGTCGCGCGATGCCAACCCACTCGCTCGTCAGGTGCGTGGTGAGGAAGTCGCGGATTGCGGGGCCACCGAGGTCTTCATAGACGCCGGCCGACGCGCGGTCGGAGACGGTGACGATGCCGATACGGGCGGTGCTCATGAGTGAGCGAAAACTACCACTGCAAGAGTCGGGTGTCGCCCTTGCCACGTGGGTTCGTGATGCGGATCCACAGCGACTTGCGCATCTGTGACAGTCCATAGCGGAATCCCACGCGATGGAATGCCGAGCGACTGACGATCTTCAGGCGTTCGGTCGTCTCGCGCAGGTTGGTGATGAGCGCCTGCTGCAACGGATCGAGCACGAGCGAGCTGGATGTTGCGGTGAACGTGTGCGGTGCGAAGTCGAACCAGCGGTAATCCTCGGAGTACGTCGCGGCGATCAGGTCGGCGGTGTGTTTCGTGTAGATCTGGCTCGGCGAGATGCCGAGACCGCTGTTGAGTCGGGCGAGCTTCACGTTGGTTCCGCCGCGTGCATTCAACGCGTCGGCGAGACTCTGTAGCGCACCGGGTTGTTCGACCCGCACGAGGTGGTGCAGTTCGTACTGGTCGCAATACAGCGAGTTGAACTGCGGGCGGAAGTGGTCGTCGGCCATGAATGAGGGAAGGTCGGCGTGCAGCTGCTCGGCGAAGTTGGCGAACGTCGCGGCCACGTCGATGCGACCGTCGACGAGGACGTCGGGGCAACGATCGAAGATCACCTGTGGCGTTCCGGGTGCGCGCAGGAGCACGCGATTTTCGAAGCTCGAGTATGCGCGGCGGAGCGGGTCGCGCAGTGCGGCGATGCGCAGCCAGTCGGGAGACGTGAGGATGTTCCACTGCTCCTTGCGTGGCAGTTCGAAGAACCGAGTGAGACCGTGCACGCGATAGTTGTGGATCGTTTGTTCCTGGGAGATGTTCGGAGTGATGATCTCTTCGGCGGCAGTTGCGTTGTACGTGCCCTCGATCTGTGAGACGAGGAGCTTCAGGCTGCTGCAGGCGACCTTCGTCGTCGGCACATACAGCACCTTGATGCGCGGGGCGACGAGGGCGTAGTTGAGTAACTCGGGAAGGTGATCTTGGGGCGTCACGCGATTCACGAGATCGCCTTCGTGCGCAGGTCGGCCACGATCGAAGCGAGGACCTCGACGGAGGTCTCGACGCTTTCGCTGGCACGACCGAGGATCACCTCGGGGGTCGTCGGTGTCTCGTACGGCGCATCCACTCCAGAGAGTCCCGACATTTCACCGGCCCGTTGCTTTGCGTACAGACCCTTGGGATCGCGCTCAGCGCAGACGACGAGTGGGGTGTCGACGAACACCTCGACGAAGGGGAGCTTGGCGACGTGATGAGATGCGCGGACTGCGTCGCGCGAGTCGCGAAACGGGCTGATGATCGGCACGATCGTGACCGCGCCGGCCTCTGCGAAGAGTTGCGCGACGTGGCCCATGCGGCGCACGTTCTCGCGTCGGTCGTCGTCGGAGAACCCGAGGTCGGCGTTCAGTCCGTGGCGCACGTTGTCTGCATCCAAGACATACGAGTAGATGCCGACGCTCGTGAGATGCGCATCGAGGGCGTGGGCGATGGTGGACTTGCCCGAGCCGGAAAGCCCCGTCAGCCACAGCGTCATCCCGACCATTCCGTGGGCGGCGAGTCGTTCGGTGCGACCGACCGAGTGCTCGTGCCAGACGGGTGAGTTCATGTGCGTGGCGAAAGTAACATTCCGGCGCCGGCGGTCTGGCCGGTCGTCTCGTCGATCACGATGAAACAACCCGTCGTGCGGTTCTGGTGGTAGTCGTCGAAGAGGAGCGGGGCGGTCGTGTTCAGCGTCACGCGACCGATCTCGTTCATCTTCAGTTCCGTCGCGCCTTGCTCGCGATGGAGGGTGGAGATGTCGAGTCGGTACAGCACCTCGTTGATGCGTGCGCGCACGTTGCGGGTGGTGTGTTTGAGCGCGTAGATCTTGCCCGGTTGGAGCGGTGCCGCATCGTCCATCCAGCACAGCATCGCCTCGAGTTCTTGGGCGACGCGCGGTCGGTTGTTCGGTCGACAGATCATGTCGCCGCGGGTGATCGACAGATCGTCGGCGAGGAGGAGCGTGACGGCCATGCCGGGGGATGCTTCCTCGATCGGGCCGAGTGGTGAGTCGATGCCGGTAATGGTGGTCGTGAGACCGGATGGCAACACCATCACTTCATCTCCGACGCGCAACACGCCGCCGGCGACTCGTCCGGCATAGCCGCGGTAGTCGGGGAATTCCGCGCGCTGGGGGCGAATCACGAACTGCACGGGGAAACGCACGTCGATGCGGTTGTCGTCGCTTGCGGTGTAGACGTTCTCGAGGTGGTGCAAGAGGGTCGGTCCTTCGAACCAGCCCATGTTCGGCGAGCGCGTCACCACGTTGTCGCCGGCGAGCGCGCTGATCGGGAGGAACGTCACGTCCTGCAAGTCGAGTCGGGAAGCAAAGGATTCGAACTCTGCACGGATTTGGTTGAACACGTTCTGGTCGTAGCCGACGAGGTCCATCTTGTTCACGCAGATCACGAGGTGTGGCACGCCCAGCAGCGACACGAGCAGGCTGTGGCGGCGGGTCTGCTCGACGACACCCGTGCGTGCATCGACGAGCACGATCGCGAGATCGACGTTCGAGGCGCCGGTGATCATGTTGCGCGTGTACTGGATGTGGCCGGGGCAGTCCGCGATGATGAACGACCGCTTCGGTGTGGCGAAGTAGCGGTAGGCGACGTCGATCGTGATGCCTTGCTCGCGCTCGGCGCGTAGACCGTCGGTGAGGAGCGAGAGATCCACGTAGTCGTCGCCACGGCGCTTGCTCACCGCCTCGATGTGCTCGAGCTGGTCCTCGAAGATGCTCTTCGAGTCGTACAGCAGTCGACCGATGAGCGTCGACTTGCCGTCGTCGACGGATCCGACCGTGGCGAAGCGCAGGCGATCCATCAGAAGTACCCCGTGCGCTTGCGGTCTTCCATGCCGGCCTCCGACATGCGGTCATCGGCGCGCGTCGCGCCACGTTCGGTGACTCGGGCGACTGCCGTCTCGGCGATGATGTCGGCAACGCTCGAGGCGCTCGACTCGATCGCCGCGGTGCAGGTGGCGTCACCGACGGTGCGGAAGCGCACCATCTGCTCGACCACTTCCTCGCCTGGTTCTGGTTGCAGGAACTCCGTGACCGCCATCCACATGTTGTCGCGGCGGAAAACCGGACGGCGATGTGCGTAGTAGATGCTCGGGAGCTTCACGTCGTGTTCGGCGATGAAGGTCCAGATGTCGAGCTCCGTCCAGTTTGACAGTGGGAAGATTCGGAAGTGTTCGCCCTGGCGGTGGCGCGAGTTGTAGATGCCCCACAACTCTGGTCGTTGGTTCTTCGGGTCCCACTGGCCGAAAGAGTCGCGATGTGAATACACGCGTTCTTTGGCGCGGGCTCGCTCTTCGTCGCGGCGGGCGCCACCGAAGACGGCATCGAAGCGGTGCTCGGCAATCGAGTCGAGGAGGGTGACGGTCTGGATCGGGTTGCGGCTCGCACGAGGGCCAACCGGGTCGGCCACGCGACCCGCGTCGATCGATGCCTGGACGGATCCGACGATCAGTTGCACGCCCATTTCCTCGACGCAGCGGTCGCGGAATTCGATGACTTCGGAGAAGTTGTGGCCCGTGTCGATGTGCATCACGGGGAAGGGGATGCGGGCGGGGGCAAAGGCCCGCACGGCCAAGTGCAACATGACGACGGAGTCCTTGCCACCCGAAAACAACAGCACGGGGCGTTCGAACTCGGCGGCCACCTCGCGGATGATGGTGACGGACTCGTCGATGAGGCCGGCGAGTGAGGACTTCACGCGCTCAAGACTACTCGCAAAGCCCGTTTGGCTCGGGGCGTAACTAGCGTGAGAGCGTGCGTGGGGCGGTGCAATTCGACGACATCGGGATGACGTTTCCCGACGGCACGACGGCACTCGAGTCGGTGAATTTCAATGTCGCTCCCGGTGAGTTCGTGACCATCGTCGGACCGTCGGGCTGTGGCAAGTCGACGCTGTTGCGCATTGCCTCTGGTCTCGAAACACCGACGAGGGGCACGTGCGCGATCGATCGCGACAGCATCGGTTTCGTCTTCCAAGACTCGACGCTTCTGCCATGGCGCACCGTGCAACGCAACGTGGAGCTGTTCGCAGAACTGCATGGTGAACGCCGCACAGAGTGTGCTCGCCGTGCCACCGAAGCGATCGACCTCGTCGGTCTCGGTGAGTTCGCCGACAAGTACCCCCGACAGCTCTCTGGCGGTATGAAGATGCGCGCATCGCTCGCGCGCTCCCTCGTGATGAAGCCGCACGTGTTTCTCTTCGATGAACCCTTCGGCGCACTCGATGAGATGACCCGCGAGCGCTTGAACGACGAACTCCTCGCGATCTTTTCGCGTGAACTGTTTGCCGGCGTGTTCGTCACGCACTCGATCGCCGAAGCGGTGTACATGTCGACCAAGGTGCTCGTGATGTCGGCGCGACCCGGTCGAATCGTTTCCTCAATTGATGTGCCCTTCGACTATCCGCGCTCGCACGAGCTGCGGTACGAACCGGCATTCGCTGCACTGTGTGGCGAAGTGTCTGCGGCACTGCGGGTGGCGTCGTGAGTCGGAAGGAATCGAAGGTGGAACGGCGCAGGCCGAGCGACGTCGTCGGTCCAATCGTCGTGTTCGGTCTCGTGATCGGCGCGTGGTACGCGTTGTCGCTTGCGATCCTTCCCGAGGCGAAGCGGTTCTTGCTGCCCACCCCGCACCGTGTCGTGCGCGAAGGGTTCCTCGTGTGGTCGGCGGGCGAGCAGCGGGGATTGAAGCCGATCCTGATTTCGCTGTGGGACTCGGCCAAGGTTGCACTCATCGGCCTGTCACTCACGGTCGTGCTCGGAATGGCCCTTGCCACGCTGATGGCGACACGTCGCTGGGTGGAAAAGGCGACGTGGCCGTATCTCGTGGCCCTGCAGTCGGCCCCGATCCTCGCGATGACGCCACTCATTCGGGCACTCATCGACACCGTGCAGGTCCAGAGGGTGCTCGTCGTGATGTTGATTTCCTTCTTTCCGATCGTCAACAACACGCTCTTTGGTCTGCTCTCCGTCGATCGGGCCCAGCACGAGCTTTTCGCCCTGCACGGTGCGAGTCCACTCCTCAGGTTGCGCAAGTTGCAGTTTCCCGCAGCGCTGCCGAACATCTTCGTCGGCCTGCGCATCTCGGCAGGGCTGTCGGTGATCGGTGCGATCGTCGGCGACTTCTACTTTCGTCAGGGTGGAGTCGTCGGCATTGGTGCGCAGATCGACATTTATCGACAACGACTGTGGGGTCCTGAGTTGATTGCCTCTATAGTGCTCGCGAGCCTGTTCGGGCTTTCCGTGTTCACATCCTTTGGTCTGCTGCGCACAGCAGTCATCGGCAAGTGGCACGTCATCACAAGGGAGTAACCTATGAAATCAACCCTTAGGACTGTTGCGGCAGCTGCCGCATTGGTGATGTTGGCCGCGTGCGGCAACAGCGAATCAAGTTCCAGCGATACAACAGTTGCAGCTTCTGGAACGTTGGCGGGGATCTGTCCCGACACGGTGACGTTCCAAACAGACTGGAACCCGGAGGCCGAGCACGGCTTTCTCTATCAACTCGTGGGTTCGGGTTATGAGGTCGATGCGCAGGGATTGCGCGTGACGGGACCACTCGTGGCGAGTGGCGTGGACACCGGTGTCAAGGTGCAGGTGCGTGCAGGTGGTCCGGCCGTTGGCTTCACCTCGCCGACGTCGCTCATGTATTCCGACCCCGACATCTTCCTTGCATTTGCCGCCACCTACACCCAGGCGCAGAACTCGGGTGAGTTCCCGACCAAGGCCGTGATCGCACCGTGGCTCGTCAACCCACAGATCATCATGTGGGACCCCGCGACGTATCCGGACGTGAAGACGATCGCCGATCTGAAGGCAACGGGCGCCAAGGTGCGCTACTTCGGTGGTCTTGCCTACATGGACTATCTCACGCAAACGGGTGTGCTCGACCCGGCGCAGGCCGACGGCACCTATGACGGCACCCCGGCGAGCTTCGTCGCCGATGGCGGCAAGTCGGCCCAGCAGGGATTCGCCACATCCGAGCCGTACTTCTACGAAAACGTGCTCACTGAGTGGGGCAAGCCGGTCGCGTATCAGTTGATCCACGACACGGGTTGGACGTCGTATGCCCAGACGCTCGCCGGCAAGCCGGAGACCGTCGAGCAATACGCCGAGTGTCTGAAATTGCTCGTGCCGATCATCCAACAGGCCCAGGTGGACTTCGTCTCCGATCCGTCGACGGCGAACGCGCTGATTCTGGATCTCGTTTCCCAGTACAACAACGGCTGGATGTACGACGCCGGTCAGGCCGAGGCATCGGTGGCGCTCGCGCTGCAGAACGGGCTCATCGCCAATAGCCCCGATGGGACCATCGGCAGCTTCGATATCCAGCGCGTGGATGACTTCCTCGCCGTGGCGATTCCGATCCTCGAGGCCAAGGGCGAGAAGTTGAAGCCGGGGCTCACGTCGGCCGACCTCGTGACGAACGAATTCATCGACCCGACCATCGCACTTCCGTAGGTTGCGCGCCGCGCTTTACTTTGTGTTCAAGCCTTCTAGTGGGGCATGACAGGCGTGTTATTCTTCGGGCGGCGCCACACGGCGCATCCATCCAACGGGCATCTGCGGAACGCAGAAGGGGAGAGATACATGAAGGTACGGAACATCAAGGGCATCGCCCTTGCTGCCGTTGCGGCGCTCACGCTCGCAGCGTGCGGCGGAAGCGATGACGCGGCAACGGACACCACGGCGGCGGCCGAGGCCGGCGCGGACTACAGCAACCTGAAGGTTGCGGTCGTCTACATCGGCGTCCCAGACGACAAGGGCTGGACCTACCAGCACGAGCAGGGCATCTTGCAGCTCGAGAGCGAACTTGGCGTGGAAGTCAAGCGCGTCGAGAACGTCCCCGAGGGCGATGAGGCCGAAGCTGTGATGGAAGAGCTCGCCGCTGGTGGCTACAACCTGATCTTTGCGACCTCGTTCGGTTACGGAGCCCCGATGGCTCGCGTCGCTGCCAAGCACCCAGAGGGTTGCTTCCAGTGGGCGACCGGTGCGAAGTTCCTCCTCACCGCTGATGCAGGTGGCGAGTTCGCAACCTTCGACGACGTTCCTGCCAACCTCGGCACCTACTTCGGCGCAGCCGAAGAAGCTCGTTACCTCTCCGGTATCGCAGCAGGTAAGGCGAGCCCGTCAGGCAAGATCGGTTACGTCGCAGCCTTCCCAATTCCGGAAGTCATCCGCGGCATCAACGCCTTCACCCTCGGTGCGCAGTCGGTCAACCCGGATGCAACCGTTCAGGTCACCTGGACCAAGACTTGGTTCGACCCGACCCTCGAAAAGGAAGCGGCTGAGTCGCTCCTCGACGCAGGTGTCGACGTCCTCGCCCAGCACCAGGACACCACGGCAGCGGGCCTCGCGGCTGACGCTCGTGGCGCCAAGTGGGTCGGCTACAACAGCGACGTGTCGGAAGCAGCACCCAACGCATGGTTGACCGCTCCGACGTGGAACTGGGGTCCGTTCTACGTGCAGACCGCCAAGGCAGTCGCCGGTGGCACCTGCCCGAACGAGGAGTACTACGGCTCGATGGCTGACGGCATGGTCACCCTCGGATCGTTCGGTTCCTCGGTCGATGCAGACACCCAGGCCATGATCAACGAGAAGGCAGCAGCCATCATCGATGGTTCGTTCGCTCCGTTCGAAGGTCCGGTCATGGATCAGGACGGCAAGGAAGTGGTTGCAGCTGGTGCACGTCCGGAACTCCTGGACCTCCTCGGCATGAGCTACTTCGTCAAGGGAGTTATCGGCTCGCCACAGGGCTGATCCCAGCAATGAGTAATGCCTCTCACGAGGTCGCGCAGGGGCCACACCAGACAACTGGTGTGGCCCCTAGTGCGCTCTCGGCTCACCACATCGTCAAGCGATTTCCCGGAGTCCTCGCCAACGACGACGTGAACTTCGACGTGCGCGCGGGCGAGGTGCACACCCTGCTCGGCGAGAACGGGGCAGGCAAGAGCACACTCGCCGCCATGCTGTGCGGCCTCTATCAACCCGACTCCGGGCACTTGTTGCGCAACGGCAAACCGTTGCACCTTCCGTCACCACGCGCCGGCTTGCAGCACGGCATCGCGATGGTGCACCAACACTTCCGACTCGTCGATCGCTTCACCGTGTCGGAGAACGTCATCTTGGGAAGTCGCGATCTCGACTTCCGACTGAATCGCAAGGAAATCAACGACAAGGTCGCTGCGGTGGCCGAGTCGTACGGGCTGCCGATCGATCCGAACGCAACCGTCGGGGATCTCTCCGTCGGTCAGCGTCAGCGCGTCGAGATCGTTAAGGCGCTCTACCAGGGGGCAGAGATCCTGCTCCTCGATGAACCCACTGCAGTCCTCGTGCCCGACGAGGTGGACAAACTGTTCGACAACGTGCATGCGATGACCAAGGCGGGCAAGTCGATCGTGTTCATCAGCCACAAGCTCGGCGAGGTCGTCGCCATCTCTGACCGCGTGACCGTGCTGCGCAACGGTCGCGTGACCGGCCACGTCGAGGGCAAGGGCAAGGCAGACACGCGCGAGCTCGCGCGACTGATGGTCGGTCGCGACATCGAATTGAATCCACAGCGCGCCACGCACCCGATCGGCCACGAGGTGCTGCAGATTCGCAACCTGTCGCTCACCGTGAACGAAGTCGAGGTGCTCTCCGACATCTCCTTCAACGTGCACGCGGGAGAGATGGTCGGCATCGCCGGTGTGGCCGGCAACGGCCAGCGCGAACTCGCCGACACGATCGCGGGATTGATCGCCCCGACGAGTGGTTCGATCATGATCGCCGGAGCAATCACCGCACACCGTGGTCCGATCCAAGCACGCGAGCTCGGTCTCGCGTACGTTCCTGAGGACCGACTCGGTATGGGTCTCGTGCCGTCCATGTCGATCCTCGACAACCTGCTCCTCACGCGCGACCGCGAGGTCCTCGTCGATCGCGTTGGCGTGCGCCCCGAAGCATCGCGGTTGATCGAACAGTTCGAGATCAAGGCAAATGGGCCGGATCATCTGGCGCGCAAGTTGTCTGGTGGCAATGCCCAGAAGGTGTTGCTCGCTCGCGAACTCTCGGGTGGCCGAACGGCGACCAAGTTGCTCGTCGTGTGTTCGCCAACTCGCGGACTGGATGTAGGCGCGATCGAGACGGTCCGCCGACTGCTGAACGATGCACGCAGTGCGGGCCAGGCGATCCTGCTCGTCTCCGAGGATCTCGACGAGGTGATGTCCCTCGCGGACCGCATCCTCGTGCTCTACCGTGGTGCGGTCGTGCACGAGACTCCTGGCGAGACCGCGAATTTGTCAACGGTTGGCGCGGCGATGGCCGGTGTGCTCGGGGGAGCGAACTAGCTATGCGCCTGCCCGTTCGCATCGTCTTCGAACAACGTGGAGAGGCACCCAAGCGCCTGTCGGCTCTCGTGCCGCTCGTGAGCGTGCTCGCGGCGCTCTTCTTCGGCGCCATCTTCTTGCTTGCCACGGGTTATTCACCGTGGGACACCTATTCCAACATGGTGAGCGACAGCTTCGCTTCCTCGCGTGGTCTCACCGACACGCTCGCGTTGTCCACCGTGCTCATTTGCACCGGCATCGCAGCTGCGTTTGCGTTCCAGATGAACGTCTACAACATCGGTGGTGAAGGTCAGCTGTATCTCGGGTTGATCGGCGGGGCATGGGCGGGCATTGCCCTCGGTGATCACCTTCCGTCGCTCATCATGGTGCCGCTCGTGTTGATCTTCGGTGCGCTCGCCGGCGCCGCATGGATCTTCGTGCCCGCCTTCGTGCGCTCCAGGCTCGGGACGAGCGAGATCGTCTCGACGCTGCTGTTGACGTACGTCGCCTCGAGCCTGATCGAGTACGTCATCTATACGCCCGGGAGTTTCTTTCGCAATCCGAACACGTCGTTCCCGCAGGGTCGACTCGTGGCAGCGTCTGCGAAGTTGTCACCGTTCGGTGACACGCGGCTGTATCCGACGATCCTGCTGTCGATCGTCATTGCCACCGTGCTCTACTGGATGATCAAGCGCACCGAGTTTGGATACCGCATCAATGTCATCGCCGACTCGCCAAAAGCCGCGCACTACGCAGGAATCAACGCCAAGCGCACCACGATGTCGGTGATGTTGATTTCGGGCGCCCTTGCAGGTCTCGGCGGTGCGCTCCTCATCGTCGGACCGTACGGGAAGATCGAGCCAAGCATCGTGAATCTCGGTTATGGGTACGCGGGAATCGTCATAGCTGCGCTCGCACGCAACAACCTCGCCGCCATCGTGGTCAGCGCGATTTTGTTCTCCGGTCTGCGCGTGGGCGGGGAGAAGCTGCAGATCTCCACGGACACCCCGATCCACATCGGCGTCATGTTGCAGGGAGCGATCCTGCTCTTTGCCCTCGGTGGCGAAGCTTTCCGCCGCTATCGCATCCGCCTCGTGCGCATCCAGGCGGTGACGTCGTGAACTCGAACATCTGGCTGCTCACCTTCGCCGACTCGATCGCGATCGCGACCACGCTGATCCTCGCCGCACTTGGCGCGCTCTTCACCGAGCGCTCTGGCGTGCTCAACCTCGGCATCGAGGGCATTCTGTTGACCGGCGCCATCAGTTCGTTCCTCGCAGCCGATGCGTCGGGCAGCATCTGGGTCGGTCTCGTCGTCGGGTCGCTCGTCGGGGCGATCATGGCCTCCATTCACGCGGTGCTCTCGGT
>VFQT010004027.1_pt1 | contig 12740 bp, 13 predicted proteins | sample 3512381 | NCBI WGS metagenome assembly VFQT01 (sample SAMN10412376, study PRJNA504923) | tailings metagenome | isolation source: Relicate 2 Philex TSF3 active mining site | place: Philippines: Tuba, Benguet | collected 2017-08-29 | reverse complement strand
GCTGCTGGGCCGCGCGATGACCGCCGGCCTGCTGCTGGCCAGCTCGATGAAGGTGCGGCACGGGCGGGTGAACCTGCGCATCGCCTCCGATGGCCCGCTGCGAGGTCTGATGGTGGATGCCGGCCGCGATGGAACCGTGCGCGGCTATGTGGGCAACCCTGAACTGGAGCTTGATCTGGTGCAGGAGGCCGATGGGCTGCACCACTTCGATTTCAAGCAGGCCACCGGCACCGGCTACCTGCATGTGGTGCGCGATCTAGGCGAAGGCGAGCCGTTCAGCTCCACCGTGGAATTGGTGAGCGGAGGCATCGGCGACGATGTGGCGTCGTATCTGCTGCACTCCGAACAAACCCCTTCAGCGGTGTTCGTGGGTGAGCAGATCGATAGCTCAGGCCTCAAGCATTGCGGCGGCGTGTTGGTGCAAGTGCTGCCCAAAGCAGCCCGTGAGCCGGCGCTGGTGGCCCTGCTAGAGGAGCGCTGCAAGGAGATCAGCGGCTTCAGCGAAAAGCTGGCCGCCTGCGAGGGCAACCTGGAGGCCCTGCTGCGCGAGATCTTCCCGGATCTCGATCCCCAGCTGCTGGATGACGCCGAAGCCAGCCAGGAGATCACCTTCCACTGCCCCTGCAGCCGCAAACGCAGCGTGAATGCCCTCAAGCTGCTGGGCCAGAGCGAACTCAGCGAGATGCTTGCTGAAGACGGCAAGGCCGAACTCACCTGCCACTTCTGCAACGAGATCTACGAAGTGGGAAGCGGCGAGCTTCAGGAACTGATCAACGAGCTCGCCGCCGCCTGAGGCTCAGGCGATCAGCAGGGCACCTAGCACCAAAAGCACCAGCGCCGGCAAGCTCTGAACCTGCGGCGGTGCCAGCGGCAAGCCCAACGGCAGGGAGGGATCGATAGCGCTCACCAACAGGCCACCGAGCAGCAGTCCGGCGCTGAGCAACAGCACGCTCCAGCCCACCGCGGGCAGCAAACGGCCCAGGCGACGCTGCAGGTTCACCACCGTGAGCACCGTGGCAAACGCGAGCACCAGCTCGGCGTTGGCAGCTGGCGAAAGCAGCAGGATCCCCAGCAGAACCGCACCACCGGCAACGGGGAACCAGCGCTCGCGGCCTTCAGCAAGGGCCAAACGCGGCAGTGCCGGTGCGCTGAGGTTGAGGGCCGGCCTGGGCAGGGCAGGCAGGCTGGGCAATGAAGGGAGTGAAGGCTTAGCGGCCGCGGATTTGGCTGCAGGCTTGGCCGCTTCCCGCTGGGAGGCATTGAGCGCTGCGGTGCTCACCTTGCCCTGCTGGCGCTCCTTGAGCCGCTCCATCAGCACGGCGTCGTAGGCGGCTTCGATACGTGCCCGCGACATGGGGTCTTCGCCCACTTCAGCCAGGCGGGCCTGCTTGGCCGCCTGCACAGCATCGAAGCTGGCATCGGGGCTGATGCCGAGGCTCACATAGGGATCGAGAGAGCCGGGCTGGGCAGGGCCACCGGTTGAATCAGTTCCCTGGGTCATGCCGCGGCTGGAAGTGTCAGTGCGATCGGTTCAGCCTAGAGAGGGAGAAGGGGCAAAGCCTCAGATCAGAACAGTCAGAAGAGGGGTTCGCTGTGGCGAAAGCCGCCTTCCAGCTGCAGGCGGCGACGCTGCTGCTCCGCTTCATCGCGCTGCAGCCAGCAGCGGCGCTTGAGCAGAGGCATTTGGGGCGGGAGATGGCTGCCCTCGCGCATCTCCACCGCAGCTGATCCCGGTGTGGAGCCGGGCACGAAGTTCACATAGTCACACCCGCCATCGTTGCGGGGTCGTACAAGCCAGAGGGGCCTCGCCATCGCCAGAACCGCCGTTGTGACCTTTCTTCTTAAAGATTCTGGCGGGGCCAACGGGCCGCCGTGGCTTGCGACCGCGATCCATCGGGGATCAGCGGGAAAGGGGAGCGCGATCAGAGCGCGATCGGCTCCACTCCACTCACCACCGGTGCCACAGCACTGAGCTCGAGATCGGGATGGTCCTCACCCAGCTGGTTGAGGTTCCACTCGTTCTTGAACAACAGCACCGGGCGGTCCCAGGCATCGCGCACCGTTTTGCAGTTGAAGATGCGGCCCACCTGCTCCAACGCCGGCCAGCCGCCCACCACCCAGCGCGCCACCGAAAAACCGAGGGGTTCGAGGCGGGTCTGCACGCCGTATTCGTTCTCGAGGCGATATTGCACCACCTCCAGCTGCAGCTGACCCACCGCTGCCAGGATTGGATCGCGCTTGCTCTGGTCGGTGTCATAGAGGATCTGCACCGCCCCCTCTTCCCGCAGCTCGTTCACCCCTTTGCGGAAGCTCTTGAACGCCGAAGGATTGGGATTGCGCAGCCAGGCAAAGATCTCGGGGCTGAAGCAGGGGATGCCCTCGTATTCCACCTTCGGCCCCAGATACAAGGTGTCGCCGATGGCGAACATGCCGGGGTTGTTGAGGCCGATCACATCACCGGGGTAGGCGTCTTCCACCACCTCGCGGTCTTGGCCAAACAGCTTCTGAGGGCGTGAGAGGCGAATGGCCTTGCCGGTGCGGGCGTGCTGCACCGTCATGTCCTTTTCGAACTTGCCGCTGCAGACCCGCACAAAGGCCACACGGTCGCGGTGGCGGGGATCCATGTTGGCCTGCAGCTTGAACACAAAGCCGCTGAAACCGGGCCGCACCGGTTCGATCTCGCCGGCGCTGCTGGCGCGTGGGATCGGCTTCTGCGCCAACTCGAGAAAGGCATCGAGGAAGGGGCGCACGCCGAAGTTGGTCATCGCCGAGCCGAAGAACACCGGGCTTAGCTCACCGGCATGCACCAGCTCGAGATCGAGCTCATTGCCCGCGGCCTCCAGCAGCTCGAGCTCTTCGAGAGCTGCATCCAGCAGCTCGGCTTCCACCGCACCGCTGCTGCGCGCTTCCTCCACGCTCAGCACCTTTTCTTCTGAGGTGCGGCCGCGCTCCGCCCGCAAAAACAGGATCACCTGCTGAGTGCGGCGATCGATCACGCCGCGGAAACGATCGCCGCTGCCGATCGGCCAGTTCACCGGCCAGCAAGCCAAGCCCAGGTCCTGCTCAATCTCATCGAGCAGCTCGAGGGGCTCACGGCCCGGCCGATCCATCTTGTTGATGAAGGTGAAGATGGGGATGCGCCGCATGCGGCACACCTCAAACAGCTTGCGGGTTTGGGGCTCGAGGCCCTTGGCGGCGTCTTCCAGCATCACCGCGTTATCGGCGGCGGCGAGGGTGCGGTACGTGTCTTCGGAGAAGTCTTGGTGACCGGGGGTGTCCAGCAGGTTGATCGTGCTGCCGCTGTAGTCGAACTGCAGCACTGTTGAGGTGATCGAGATGCCCCGCTGCTTCTCGAGCTCCATCCAGTCGGAGGTCACCTTGCGCTGCTCGCCCTTGGCCTTCACGGCACCGGCCTGCTGAATCGCACCCCCGTAGAGCAGCAGCTTCTCGGTGAGGGTGGTTTTACCCGCATCGGGGTGGGAGATGATCGCGAAGTTGCGGCGGCGCGCCACTGCCTCAGCCAGGGCCTGAAGCTCGGGAGTGGCGGCGGGAGCAGAGGTGCTGGTCATGGAGCCAGCCTCTCAGAACAGCTGTCCCCACACCTCGAGGTAGCGGTCTTCCAGCGCTGCCACCTGCAGCTGATCCGCTAGGCCAGCCTCCTGAAGTTGCTGGGCCACCTCCTCGGGGGTGAAGGCGGCATGCAGCGAGGCGAGGTAGTCGTGCTGCAGCACCGCCGGGGCATCGGCCAGGTGAAGGCGCTGCAGCGCCAAAACCGCCTCGGCACAGAGAGGGCGGCGCAGATCCTTGATGTACACGCAGGCACCGGGGCCCGCCAGCTGCCCCAGGCTGCGCCACAGCACTTGCGGATCATGCAAGTGGTGCAACAGGCTGTTGCTCACCACCGCCGTGTAGCCCCCGGCAAGATCAGCCGCTGGCAAACAGCGCTGCTCGAAGCGCAAGCGCCCCTGCAGCTCAGGCAACTCGGCTAATCGCTCCAGTGCCGGGGCAAGCATGGCAGCAGCACCATCGATGCCCAGCACCGAGGCGTCGCTGTAGCGCTCCGCCAGGCGAAAGCTGATGTTGCCGGGTCCGCAGCCGAGATCCACCAGCCGCTCCCCCAGGCCCTGGGGGAACAACACCGCGAGCCGCTCGATCAAGGCCTGATCGCCAGCGGCGAAGTTGGCGGCGGCATAGGCCTGGGCCTGCTCCAGCCCTTCCATCAGCTCCGGCTCAGGCGTGCGGTTCATCAGGAGCGGCGCGAAACCCGGCAGATCCAGCATTCTCGGGTTGCACCGCCAATGGTGGCAACGACTGCTTGCAGACCCCACCGGTGGCGTTATGGTTCCAGCACCGCCTAGTTCAAGCCCCGTGACCCTGTCAGTACCTGGACCCAGCACCGCCGCCATGGGCGAGCCCCTCAAGGGACCCAGACCTGACTTCCCAGCCACGGCGCCTGCCGCCAACCCCGTCTTCTACCGCACCTATTCGCGCAAGACCGTCAGCGGCCGCGAAAGCTGGAAGCAGGTGGCCGAGCGCAACCTGGAGGGCCTGCGCAAGCTGGGCAATCTCAATGCCCAGGAAGTGGAGCTGCTGCGCCGCATGCAGCTTGAGCAGAAAGCCCTGCCTTCCGGCCGCTGGCTATGGATTGGGGGTACACCCTGGATTGAACAGAGCGAGAACTTCTCCGGCTCCTACAACTGCACCTCCACCAACCTGGTGGATTGGGAAGCCTTTGGTCTGATGATGGACCTCGCGATGATGGGATGCGGCACGGGCGCCATCATCGAGCCGCACCTGATCAACCGCCTGCCGGTGGTGCGCAACCAGCTGGCGATCAAAGCGGTGAGCGACATCGGCGCCACCCCCGCCGGTCAGCGCCAGGAGCACACCAGCCACCGCATCGACGGCCAGCAGGTGTTCATCAAGGTGGGCGACACCCGCCGCGGCTGGGTGGACAGCTACCAGCTGCTGCTCGAGCTCTGCAGCGATGAGCGCTTCGATGCCGAGGCACCGATCGAGATCAGCGTGGATCTCTCGGATGTGCGCCCTGTAGGCGAAACCCTCAAGGGCTTCGGCGGCATGGCCAATCCCGTGAAGCTCAAGGATCTCTACGGCCGCGTGGCCCAGATCCTCAACAAGGCCCGCGGCCGCCGGCTCACCTCGGTGGAGTGCTGCCTGCTGATCGATGAGGCGGCCGTCACGATCGTGGCCGGCAACATCCGCCGCAGCGCCGGCATGCGCCAGTTCGCCGCTGAAGACCTCTCCGCCGCCGGCGCCAAGGAAAACCTCTGGCAGCAAGACAGCGACGGCAACTGGCGCATCGACCCCGAGCGCGATGCCCTGCGGATGGCCAACCACACCCGTGTGTTCCACACCCGCCCCGATCGCGCCACGGTGCTAGAGGCCGTGACCAAGCAGTTCCACTCTGGCGAGGGCGCCATCCAGTTCGCCCCGGAGGCGATCGCCCGCTCAAACGCTGATCTGCTCAGCACCCCCGAACTGCGAGCCGAGTTCATCGAGATCTACTGCGATCAGGGCCGCGAGGAAGCCGGCCGCTGGCTCACCGCGCACCACCCCGAGATCAGCGCCGCTGAGCTGGAGCACCGCCTCGGCCGCTACGGCCTCAACCCCTGCGGCGAGATCCTCGGCGCCGACTTCCACTGCAACCTGGCCGAGATCCACCTCAACCGCATTGATCCTGAGGATCATGTGGCCCAGGAGGAAGCCTTCACCGCCGGCGGCCTAGCGGTTGCCTGCCTGCTGAACCACCGCTTTGAGGTGGAGCGCTACCGCCAGAGCCGCGCCTGGGATCCGATCGTGGGCGTGAGCTTCACCGGCCTGTTCGACTTCTTCGTGCACGCCTTCGGCACCCCCTGGCTCAAGTGGTGGGAAGCCGGCCGGCCGGAAACCGAGGAAGGCCGCGCCTTCAAGGCCAAGGAAGCGGAGTATCTGAGCCGCTGGAAGCAGATCGTGAACAAAGCGGTGTGGGATTACTGCGATCGCCACGGCCTGCGCCGCCCCAACCGCTGCACCACCGTGCAGCCCGCCGGCACCAAGAGCCTGCTCACCGGCGCCTCCCCCGGCTGGCACCCCCCCAAGGCCCAGCGCTTCATCCGCCGCATCACCTTCCGCAAGAACGATCCGGTGGCGCTCGCCTGCATGGACTACGGCTACACGATCGTGCCGTCGCAGAGCGATAAAGACGAGCAGGGCCGCCTGCTCAACGATCCCTTCGATCCGCGCTGCACCGAATGGCTGGTGGAAATCCCCACCGAAGTGAGCTGGGCCAACATCCCGGGGGCTGATGCCGTGGAGATCAACAACTTCTCCGCCATGGCCCAGTTCGACTTCTACATGCAGGTGCAGCAGCACTACACCGCCCACAACACCTCCGCCACCGTGGAGTTCCGTGAGCACGAAGTGGAGCCGCTCGCCGATGCCATTCATCAAGCGATCGAAAACGGGCAGGGCTACATCTCTGCCGCGCTGCTGGCCCGGTTTGATGCCAACGCCACCTTCCCCCGCCTGCCGTTCGAGCCGATCGATCACGCCACCTACGAACAACTGCAGAGCGAGGTGGTGGACCGCCGCCACACCAGCGACTTCTTCGAAGCGCTGCAGCGTTACGACGGCGGTGAGCTGATGGAAGCTGGCCCTGCCGGCTGCGACTCCGACAAGTGCCTACTGCCTCTTGCGAAGCCGGACGACAAGTGAGACTCATTGAGATACGCTGCAGCACAGCGCATTTGAGGTGCAGGCTGGAAGCGATAAGAATCGAGTAAGTCACTTAGTCAGTCATGTTGATCAAGGCCTGGGGGTTCGTCCCTGGGCCTTTCTGCTGGCGTGAGGATTGGCCTTGCAAGACACAGCTCTTAACAAAGGCGAGCGCCGCGACGGCTGGCTGATCTCCCCTCAGCACTACACAGCCACCCGCTTCAAGCCCGTAGAGGCGTCTCGATGAGCGTCATGGGAGAAGTGACCAAAGCTGAGTTAAGGCCACCAGGAAGACCTCTGGTGGTCTAGCTAGCCACGACGGATGCTCAGGACGAATGCGGAGAGGCTGTGGCTGAACTTGATTCGGATGGGGTGGCAGCGGTGTGGACCGTTGTGGTGAAAGCCTTGGATTTCACGCAGAATGGGTTCATGCCTGTTAGTCAACCCCGACCGTACGACCCCCTGCGCAAATGCCGAGTTGCTCTTCACGGGCTAAGGCTGGCCCTGCGCGACAAGGCCGTTTCTTACAAACTTCTAGTGTCTGTGGTGATGCTGAGTCTGGCCTTCGTGCAGCGGGCCTGGGTGGATTTCGGCTTGCTACTAGTGACGACCGCCCTCGTACTTGCGGCAGAGCTGCTTAACACCGCCATCGAAGAGTTATGTGACTACGTACAACCAGAGCGAGCTCCTGCCATAGGAGCTACCAAAGACATCGCTGCGGCCGGAGTGAGTTTGACGATCTTGGCCTGGGTAGGAGTGCTGGTTCTGGAGCTATGGCGATTGGTGCTCGCGCGGCAGCGATAACGGATAACGCATTAGAGGTTCAAAGAGAGGCACAATCTGACAACAGAAATACTTAAGGCCAAGGATAGAAGCCAATAGACGCAGCCAAGTGTTGAGCGCGAGAGGGACCAGGGCATAACCCTTATAGCATCATCAGCACAAAGCGAGGACTCAACGAAGACTGCTCATTGAACTGAGCGACAAATTAGCAGAGAAGGGAGAACACATTAGAGAGCAGCTTGGCATCAAGAAAAAAGACCTGACAATCGACCTTCTTCTTCGTGAGCTGTTGATAGAAGAGGAGACCGGAGAAGCGGGGCAGCCAGATAGCTAACATCATCTTCATAGCCATCTCGATAGCAGAACTTGTTACCTCGTTGAAAGAAGCTAGATGGCCTTGGGGTTTAGCACTTGCGCCTACCACTTGACATGGTCCGATTACACAGATCAGGCGGTGATGACCATGGCAGCCAAAGTGGCTTGAGTCATGGCAGGTATCGCTTCAGTTCCCATTCATATTCCCATTATCTCACCCTATTTCTGTAATTTCTTTCCATGCCTATGATCTCTTCGTATGCATCCACTCATCATTGTGGCAGCAGGAGCTGGAGAGCCTCGGCAATCACAGGAGCACCAATGGAAGGATCTCGTATGTCATTGCTGTTGGTCATGACAGCAATCACGGTTTGGGTAGCGGGTTGATACCCAACGTAGGCCGTATATCCATCCACGTTGCCATCATGCTGCATCCAGCCATTTCTCATCACGAACCCCAGGGCATACTTCCCGTAGACCGGACTCCCAGGTGGACCCTGATTGACAGACTCCAGGCGCTCGCTTTGAAGCTTACTGGAGATCAATCCTCCCCCGGTGCCCAAGGCCTTACCCCAGGTGACCAGATCATCAATCTGCGAGATCATGCCACCAGCCGGTGGTGAGTATGGGTGCCAATTGGTGACATCCTTTTGCAAGCCATTGCCGCGAATCGATACTCCCTCAAGATGGGGCTTTGGCAGCTTATTGGAGAAACCTGGATACGTCGTATGCGACATCTTGAGGGGTTTCAGGATGTCGGCTTTCAAGACCTTGCCCAGTGACTTACCAGTGACTTTCTCAATCACCATGCCGAGCAACACCGTGTTTGTATTGGAGTAATTAATATCGCCTCCAGCTGAGAACAGAGGCTTTTCACCTCTGACATAGTCGACCAATTGATTGTAGGACGAGAATGGAAAAAGCTTTCGCTGGTTACCCTTTTTATTAAATAAGCGCTGGTTGAATTTGCTACTATCAAAAAGACTTGGGATGCCGCTTGTCATGGTTGCCAGCGTTCTCAGCGTCGCCGTGCTGCCATTAGGCATGCCCGGCACATACTTCTCAATTGGATCGTCAAGGCTGACCAGGCCGCGGTCAACCTGCTGCAGCAATGACATCACTGTGAAGGTTTTTGTCACGCTGCCGATGCGGCTATGGTCGTTTTGCCGTGGCGCGCGATCCAGGCCTTCCCCTGCCACTCCAGACACACCCATCCATGACCCTCTGGGATTCCACACAGCCGCGATGGCACCAGGAGAAACGATCTGCTCCCGCGTCCTGTCAAGGACATTCTGAAATGCCGCGTTGAGCCGGGGTGGAAACGAAGGTTTCCAGTTTGGGATTCTGAGTTGGACATCAGAAAAGGCAGATGAGATGCTTCCGTCATCGCCCCTGAAGCGGCTGACCATGGCACCAGTTACTGAGTCAAGGTGGTGCTCGAGGCTTAAGTCTTTGTTGAACCTCAGAATGTTGTGCATTTTGTTGTATTGAGGCCTGGATAGATGCAAAGCAAACCTGTTGGGTGCTCCCCCAGCCTCCTGTGCGGTCAGGATCGCCTTGCGCTGCGTCCGCTGAACACCCTCATCCCATCCCTGACGCAGATCGCCCGTTGGGATATTGCTTTGGGTCGCATGGGCGGCATCGCCACGGAGCCTCAACCGGAGTTGAACACCTTGCACCTTGATGACATGGCGACCGGCCCGCAGTCGCCTGAGGCGGATGCCAGAGCTGGTGATGGAAGCCGAAGGTCTGGTCGTCATGCTCGTGGAACCGATACAGCGAAAGAGCTGTATGCCTTGCTATGGGACAGGTATGAAAGTAGTTGGCCAGCTCACCTGATTGGTTAGCTGGGCTCATTGAACTGTTGCTCACCATAAAGTCGTTCGCTTGCGGTTTCGCTTGTACGGGTTCAAGGCTTTTGTCCGGCTGCCTGGACCGCTCGGAGCTGGGCATCAAAGTGCGGAGTCGAGCGAGGGGCATCGGTGTAGCCGGTGGGGCCCAGGCTGTAGGAGGTGGCTGGCGGGTCGGGGGCGTTGAGGTCGTAAAAGCTGCACATTCCTAAATCCGCTGAGTTCCGATGGAGACGCACGTTGGGGATGCTGGATGGGACGCTCACCAGGCGATGTACTGCGCTCTACAGCGATGGTGGAGGGCTTTCGCTCTCTACGCCTTGTTGACACTACGTAACATGAGCTCGGCATAATTTTCAGCTTGCTTGAGCACGTCAGCAGGCTTCACCACTTCAACACCAAAAGCTCTTTCAATCCGAATGACGGCATCCAAGGGAACGGCTTCGCGAGTGTTGAGGAAATCGGTCAACAAGATTCCGGGACACTCCGCTTGAATCGGATGGTTGACGGCAGTGCTGGTGGAAACTGTTCAGCCACCAAGACGAGCTGGTTGTGGAGAAAGATCCTTAAGTTGCTGATGAAAGGCAGCCTTCAGGATTGAGATCTGTTCATCTCGAAGGAAGACACGACCAGTGAGATCCATGGGATGTCGATATCATTTGATTGTGGATGTGATCTAAATCCTTTTTGCTTAAGCCTTTTCTGCACTAGCTTCTACAAGAGGATCTAGAGGAGGAGCAGGTGCAGCGATATTGGTAAAACCAAAACCGATCATGTGCCCTTGCGGTTGCCTAGTTGATTAAAGCTGTAATTCTGCTCTCGCAATCTGGGCTATGCGTCAACGACAGTGAGGAAACCAATGCCCCTTGGCATCCCTGGATCTCGTGCTGGTTGCGCAAGAAGGCCCGGCATCCAGGGAATTACACCACTTGGCGGGACGCTCCCAGCGTGATCAATAGTCAGTAGCTCAGTAGTCCATTGGTCCCCAGGCTCCGGATCAGCCGTGAGCGACCCAGCAAGGCACGCTGAGAGGATTTCACAGTCAACCGGGGAAAGCGTTGGAACGCCATTTGGGAGCTTGACTGGACCTGCCAACCGGCGTCTCACCTGACGCATTATCCAAGGTGTTCAGAACCATAAGTCGCTGCATAAGTCATCTCGCTCGGTCTCAAAATCCTAGACACAGGTTGGCTTCTGACTCTCATCAACAAGTGCCTGCTGCCTCTGGCGAAGCCGGAGAACTGATGCCGGCGGTGGTGGGCGCCTGGCTACCGCTCAGCCAGGTTCTATGGCTGGCCCTGCAGCTTGCGGTGGTACCGGATAGCTCATCCGGAAACCTCAGGGATGAGGCCTTCCGCTCCCTGAACCATTGCAGTACCACTCGTCAACAGCAAGCCTGCAGGCAAGCCGACACCAACCTGCAGGCTCTGATCGTCGAGCAGGAGCAACCGGAAGCTCGAGAACGGCAGCCCCGCTGCCTCGGGGCACTCACGCAGGTGGAAACCGCATTGGCCACCTTCCGCTGGAGGCTGGAGACCAGCACCAACCTGCAGCGGGCAATCGATGCCGCTGAAGCGCAGTGCCTGCCGCTCTGATGGTCAGCTCAGCTGCCGCCGAATCACCGCCTGCAGCTGCTGCCATCGGGGCGCGAATAACGCCCTGAGCTGGGAGTCGTAAGCCAGCGAGCCCTCAGCCACGGATGCTGAGCGCAAGACACAGTTGGCGGCTAGTAGGCCACTTTCGGCAGCATGGTCGATGCCGTGGCCGAGCAGAGGGTCAATCAGAGAGGCAGCGTCACCGAGCAGCAACACACCTGCTGCCGGCGATCCCACCAACCGTTCCGGGGGAGGAAGCAGCGGGCAAGCCCATGCCACCCCAGAGCGACCAAACCAATGCCGGGCCAGGTGCGCCGCGGGCGCAGAGGCAGCATCCGCGCTTACCAATGGACGGAACAATCCCAGATTGCGCTGCTCACCCAGCTGAAAAGACCAGCGATAGAGCAGTGACTGCGGCTGCGGATAGATCAGCTCAGACGGCTGGCCGCCTTTGGCAGGCTCGGCCAGAACCCGCACGCCGACAGCGAGATCGTCACGATGATGGGAGCCGAGCATCTGCTGACGCACCCGCGAGCCGGCTCCATCGGCAGCCAACACCCAACTGGCCTGCAGCTCCCAGCCGCAGCAAGCTCCTGAGGGATCAGGGCGCCGCCCGCTCAGACACCAACCGCCGCCTGGATCAGGACGGAGCTGAGTGAGCTGCCAGCCCTGGCGAACCGGCAGACCTTGCTGGCGTAGCTGATCCACCAGCAGCGCATCAAAGAAACGACGTGGCAGCGCTTCGGCGATCGGCGAGAGCGACAGGCTGCCGGACTCGGTGGAACGCCAGGCCTGCGGACGATGCCGAGCCAGACGATCGAACACCACACTGCCCCGGGCCAGCAGAGCACTGCGCTGGAGCTGCGGATCCCAGCTGGGCTGAAAACCGGCCTGCCGCAACAGGGGAAAGGTGCGGGGCGGCAGCAGGTCGCCGCAGATTTTGTCTCGGGGAAAGTGGGCGCGATCGAGCAACACCACGGGCAGCCCCGCCCGATGCAGACACATCGCCGCCGTAGCGCCCGCCGGACCAGCCCCCACAACAACGACGGGCCCACCCATGGCGTTCAGACCGCGCCGAGAAACTCCAGGGCAGTGACCAGTTGCTCGAGGAGCTCGCAACAGCGTTCGTACTGAATCTCGGGAGCGAGGCTCACCGGCAGGGTCTCAATCATGTCGGCCAGCTCACGGGTTCGCACGGCCAACAGATCAGTGCAGAGAACAGCCATGAATCCCGCGACCCTCGGTCGCCCCACGCGCTATCCCAACCTTGAACCTCAGTCTCATGAGTCCATGATGAGATCGCTCATGCCGTGGCGGCGCGTGGGAACATGGCTGCAGCCTTAGGGCTACACCTGGAGAGGTGGTCGAGTGGTTGATGGCTCCGGTCTTGAAAACCGGCGAAGTGAAAGCTTCCGTGGGTTCGAATCCCACCCTCTCCGTTGCTTCAGCCGCCCCCTGCAGCACCTGCGGGGGCGGCTTCTGG
>VFQT010004025.1_pt1 | contig 12741 bp, 24 predicted proteins | sample 3512381 | NCBI WGS metagenome assembly VFQT01 (sample SAMN10412376, study PRJNA504923) | tailings metagenome | isolation source: Relicate 2 Philex TSF3 active mining site | place: Philippines: Tuba, Benguet | collected 2017-08-29 | reverse complement strand
TCATTACTTTGTTCCTTCAATATTGTTCAAAACTTTGTCAATCTTGTTGAGAAGTGGACGATACGCCTTGTATTCGTCGCACACACCGTCTACAACGAGACGGGCTTCCTTCAAGAGTTCTACCATTTTAGCGTGTGATTCCTCTAACCTTCGGACGTCGTAGGACATACACACTTCACCGTCGTCGTTCGGTACATATCCACTACAATAGTCGCCCATTTCATATCGTTGTAGTTCCATTACTTTGTTCCTCCATTACGTTTCTGAATTTCTGTCTCTACCTTTGGAAGTAGAAGGTTGAAGATACCCTCACCGATTACGAGGGACTTACGTTCAAAGTCCGCAAGATTCTTCATTGATTCCAACTCACGGTCTGTGAGAATGGATGGGTCGAATAGGTCAATTGAGTTAGGCATTACGTTGTCCTTGTGTGATTAGAGATTGATTGATTCACGACCGAAACGGGCTGAATGGTTTACCGTGATACGATCGAGGTGAATGGCACAGTCGATGATTGTACTCTGATACTTTGTGAGACCGGCTTCTTCGATGGCTTTAATCCAACCATTGATACCCATGACAGGTTGTGAGAGGACGAATTCTTGGATTGTCATAAAGGTGTTCCCTTTGGGTGAATAATCAATGTACAAAGATAGGGAAAAAATGGATACGTGTCAATACCCTGTGGATAACTTTTTAAGTCCTTATAAGTCAAGGACTTACAGAAGGGACGATTTTCCTATATGAAAAAATTGACCCCGATATAAAAACACCTAAAATCGCATTTTGACATCCCCACCCCCGTGGGGGGACTCCCCTTAATTACCCCCACCCACCCCCTATTTATGGGGGTCTGCATAGGGGTCACCCCCTCAATACCCCTATTCAAACAGGGGGTCTGCAAGGGGGTCTATCCTTCCACCCCTACTTCTACCCCTTATACCCCCTTATAGTGTCCATCCACCCCATTACCTTACGGGTGCATTCAACTGCATACAGGTCTGCAATATGGTATGCTTCTATCTCATAGGGGTTCTTCCAATACCCTACTCTCTTATGGTATCTCTCATACCAGTTACCATGTGTTGGTTGCATATAGTGTACATACTCGTGGATGACTGATCGTGCTAGGTTGTATATAGTACGATGTCCTTGTACCCGCAGTAAAATAAGATTATCTTCTTTATCGTATTCCGCGAGCATATTAAGCTTCTGGTATTCCTTTACATTCCAATTCCACTCTAGCTGTGGTACGGGCTTTCCTTTGATCTTACCGAACTTCTTTTGGCACCATTGCAAGGTATAGTCAAAGAACTCGTTTAGTTGTTCATCTGTTATTGTACGGCGTGATACGTTATATATAGGAATGTTCTTCTCTGGACGATATGACCATCCTCGGTTTACCTTCTTCAGTCGTTGTGTCTTTATCATGGTTGTTCCTGTTGGTGTACAATTAGATGATCCACAAACTACTACATTAATACCACATATCCAAATGGTATTTTATAAGTCGTTATACCGCAAGGGTTTACGTTAAGTCCTTATGCGCCAATGACTTAGATTATGAATAAAAATTAATTATCTTGTAACCCGTTGATTTATAAGGACTTAGAAAGTTATCCCCATTGGTGTGGATAACTTCATTTGGATATATTGTATATGTTCCCTATCTTTGTATTGTCAGTCAACACACACAAGGACAAACACATGACACTTCCATTCCCTCACCGCGAGAATCGCTCGCTCTCTATGCGGGAGCAAGTTATCGCCCGTCTCCGTCAGTTGAATCCTGACGTTGTTTATCGTCGGGCGTATCTTGATACGCTTCAAGATCACGCTCTTCTTCAAGCTCTCGAATGTGCGATCCAAGTTCACATGGATCGTGAATACGAATCACACGGTTCGTATATGTTTAATGCAGGTATAGAATGCGAACGGGGACGTATCGTAAACTCATTGACGGAAACATTCCGTATGGAACCAGGCACACTCATCGCATCATGGAGTAACAAGTAATGACACAAATGAATCTCTTCCCACAAGAACATCGCGGTGACATCTATTGGAATGCCGCAGAAGCTTCTGGTTCAGCTCTTCGTGAGTTCTATGAAACACACGACTACAAGGCATACACACGATTCGCTCAGTCATGTCAGGTGTTCGCTCGTGAGAGTGGTTATCCTTTCGTGGAAGCTGCACAACGTATTCACAACATGTTCAACATTAAGGCAGGAAACCGATAATGACACAAGAAGCTTTCAACGTGCTTGACCAACACTTCGGTCTCGTACCAGAACAAGAGTTGCAAGGTAACGGTCGCACATACGTTTGGGTATGTAACTATGCTGGTGGACGATTCTTCACAGAGGTAAGTGAAGATTGGCTCTGGCTTCCTGACGGTATCTAATCACTCACAACACACAAGGAAACACAATGTCAAAGTTTATCGTATATGTTGGTAACGACGAAGTTCTTGTAACTACAAAGAAGCTTGAATCAGATGCAATCAAAGAATGGTTCACCGACGGTGGACGTGATATAGAATGGTATGAACGCATCGAACGTCTTCCAGGAGAGACAGCAGTTGCTATCTCTAATCGAATGAGAGTCCTGTAAGTCCTTGTCCCCAAAGGACTTAGGTCAGTGTGGATAACTTTCATTTGGTTATCTCATCTTTTCTCCCTATCTTTGTATATTCACAATCACACACAAGGACAACACAATGAACAAGAACTTCATCTATCTTACCGCGCAGGTTATTGAAGGTTACTGGCACGTATGGGATATGGAAGGTAACTCGTCTGATTACTACGATCGTGGTAAGGCAGGCATCGACCGTCTCATCCGTAACAATGGTTCCGATGACGATGGTAACTTCTTCCCTCTTTGCTTCAAGATGTTTGACGGTAAGAACAATGTTCGTCTTACCGACGATGTTCACTCAGATGATTTCCCAGCATTCCCTAATGACGTGGATGCAAAGCTGAAGGCAAAGCTGAACGAACTTGATAACACTACAACACAGGAATTCGAATTGACTACCAATATGTCAGAACAAGAGGTTCTTGCCCTCGTTCAATCAGCACCGTCCATCCGCCCAAAGACACTTATCCTTTCAGACGTAAAGTGGAAGTATCTCGTTCGTTCGGTTCTTCGTGGTAAGAACCTTATGATTACTGGCCCTGCTGGTTGCGGTAAGACACTCGCAGTTACTACGGTAGCCAATGCAATGGATCGTCCGTTCTTCTACTTCAACCTCGGTGCTACACAAGATCCTCGTTCTACACTGATCGGTAACACTCACTTCAACAAGGACAGCGGTACTTACTTCGCTGACTCTACGTTCATCAAGGCATTGCAGACAGAGAACGCGGTTATCCTTCTTGACGAGTTGTCACGAGCTCACCCTGAAGCTTGGAACATCCTTATGACGGTTCTCGATGAATCACAACGATATGTTCGTGTAGATGAATCTCCTACGTCACCTGTGATTAAGGTTGCTAATGGTGTATCATTTATTGCTACCGCGAACATTGGTATGGAATATACATCGACCCGTGTTATCGACCGTGCTATCGCTGACCGTTTCCAAATTCTTGAGATGGATGTTCTGACAAAGGAACAGCAGATGGATCTTATCATGATGACGTGTCCTAACATGGACACAAAGACGGCGGACATCCTTGCTTCTATCTATGCTGCTACGCAGATGGAAGCACTCGATGGTTCACGTATCTCTACTGCTATCTCGACTCGTACACTACTTGCTGCCTCTGGTCTTATCTGTGATGGTTTTACTATCCAAGAAGCTGCTGATGTTTGTATCTATCCTTACTACTCTAACGACGGTGGTCTGGAATCAGAACGTACCTATGTAAAGCAGATTGTTCAGAAGTTCATCCCTGATGAGAATCTGAAGTCCGATAACATGTTCGATGAAAATGATACGGTTAAGTCCTAACCGTCCCTTGTGTGTGAACAGGGGCGGAGTAACATCCGCCCCGTTTTTATCACGGAGTAAACAATGACCAAACAAGAATCCGATATTGCTAAGTACCTTCAATGGAAGTACCAAACGATTGCTAACCTAAGCAACAAAGAGTTTGCGGAACTCATGAAGATACTATCGAAGAAATAATTTCGCCCGTATAGGGCACCTCTGAGTGTTGGTGGTATAGGTTGAGTGACATTATTGTCACCTGAATGGTTTGTGTATTATTCATGGGTGGGTAAGGGAAGCCAAGCAGATAACCAGATGCTTCCCCTACCCATTTTTATTTTCCCGTAGAGCAGCTTCCTTTGCTTCTCTCTTCAACCTATTTCTTCTACACTTCTGACCGTATGAAATGCCTTGGAATCTGGCACCAAGAGAACCAATCTGACAAAAATAACAATTGAAACAAAGCAGGTATAAATTGTCTAACATTTTATTTCGCCAGTTACCGTCCTTGAATGCAATGTAAAGCGGGTAGTTATCATCCGATACTCTGCATTCATTCCACCCACAGGAAGAACATTCCATCGGTATAATGCCGGAAGCAAATAATCTTTTGCGAAGTGGACGCGGTTGGTAATCAGGATACTTCCCATCTAAAATATCTTCAAGCTTTTCTTTGTAACCATTATCATATAATCTTCTATCGCCAGGTAGCGCACGTTCTTTCTTCGGTCTCGGTTTCAATTTGTGTTTCTCAAAAAGAGATATACCATCGGAATCAAAATACTGCCGTGCATACTTGGTATAAGTATTATAGCTCACATTGAGGAAACGTGCTGCTCCCATGTTCGACCAAGTATTTTCCATTGCGTAACGAATCTGTGACTCAGTAAGATTTAAAGACGGATGACCGCCAAGGTTCTTTCCGTTTGCGTCGAATGACATAATCCACCTATGAAATGTTGTGATATGCTGAAAACAATTGAGAGAGATTGAGAAAGACGGCATCCTCACTTATTTCATCTTCTACCGTCTATATTATAATTACCCTCTAATTTTTAATAACTATATGGCAACAACCTAAAAAATGCTTTCATGAATCCTTTATGAACACTCCATGAACAAACGTTCATAAAAGGCATTCTCCCCTTGCCTCTATCTTATAATTGGTCGGACATCCTCCTACTCTTTCAGCAACCTCAAAAAGTCCTTGTTTTTCTCCCACCTTTTTCGTATTATTGTATTCACTCTTATTCATCTTATTCACTTATGGACTCTTATATGCAATCTCAGAACAGCGAAGAACGAATCAAAGCATTAGGACTCAATGTATGGTATCCTTACGGATGCCATCCTCAAAAGAAAGCAAAGGTAATAACACCACACTATGATTGGGAACAAAAGATAATGTTTACCTTTATGGGATTAGCTACCATTCTTTTGCTTTCAGCTATTACCTTATTCCTTATTGGTGTTTACCTATCGGGTGGATTGTTAGGATTGGTTGGATTCTTTGTTGGTACTGCTGGCTTGGTGGGTATTGGTTACTTTATAGGTAAATGGATTTGGGAAAGGATATAAACTATGAACTTATATGATACAGAAGATGTAATAAGCAGAACCCTTGTAGGTGGATCAGCAATCCTTTCCATCCTATCTATCCTTCTTCTTATAGGAGTCCTAATCGGTCTATTTGGTTTCCTTCCCTTTGTTTGTATTCTTCTTGGACTTGCCTTATTTCTCTTTCTTTCTCATTGGGTAGGAAGATGGTTTGTAGGATAATTCCTTTCTTCTACTACTATACTATCATTACTATCTGAATCTTTTTTAGTTGTACCGCGAGAATTCTATGACATACGAACTAATCCCACCTACCGAAGGGTTCTTCTCCCAACAATGGTATGAGAGAGGTGGCTTTGGAATGAAAATGGTGACCGATGATTTATTCTCTCGTATTGACTCTACAAGAAGAAAGTTGACTGTATTAGAAGCCAAACTCCAACAACGATTGGGGAGTGAGAGATACAATCCCCATCTTCGTTCCTTTTTGGATAGGGTCGGATGGTTGCGTGGTTATATTGGTATATGGACTACTAGGACTAACGATGGTGATGGATGGGATATCCAAATGACATATCCTCATACGAAGCAATTCAAATCTCACTGGCCCGAAAACCTGTTCGGTGAATGGAAAGAAGATGGAGGACATCTTCTTGTTTTTCTTTCTCCTTCTGTCATTACTTGGTTGAATAGGGTAGATAAGTGGGTATCTGAACCTACTGTTGCTTCTACTACTGTATAATCTTTATATGTACCGCGAGAATTTTGATATGAACAAGAATTATTTAGAACGCGTATCGTTTTGGTATGGAAAGTCCTTCATCGGCTCACACTACTACATGAAGATAGATGAAGGTAATGATATGGCATTAGGTATGGATGAGGGTAAGGCAAGAGAACTGGCTCATAAAGTATTGGGGGAAGTGTGGGGTATTGAGGTATCCCATATAGTGTGGCAATGGGATGGGACATTATAATGTCACCACTTCCATCAACACCATACCCGTCGGGAGAACTCCTCACACGTCAATGGTTGAATCCAATTCTGTTAGACCCGTTTGAATTTGAATCCGATTCCGTAAACGGCTTTCAATCTTACAAGGAAGGGGCAATAAAGACAAAACAAAAGTTGAACGAACTGTGGGAACGTTTGGATAGACACAAGGATAAGATAGATGGAGGAAGAATTCTTGATCCTCTTCAAACTCTTCATTGGCTGCGTCAAAATGTTGGTATCTGGCACATCGTCGTCGACGTGTACCCTGGTTGGATTGTGAGGGATGAGTTGTTACCAAATAATCATCCAAAGGTTTCATGGTATCAAACTTATTGGGATGTCAACGGGTGGGGTGAGGAAGAAAAGGAAAATGGATTGCTTCGTATCATGTTATCTCCGGCGGCAATATCTTGGTTGAACGAAGTCAATGGATGGTGTGATGAAGTAGAACTAGCAAATGAAAGGGAAATGATATGAGCACCGACGGAATCTAATTCAAAATTTCCTACGTCCGAAAATCGACACTTTTACGTGACGACACGGGGTTCCGCCGACCGTTTGGATTTCTCCCAAAAATTTCGTATTATTGTATTCTCTTTATTTCTAACCACGAGTATTTCATATGATTGACGAACCTGTATTCCAACAACAAATTCCAGAAAAGAACTCCAGCGCCTTCTCACGTCAATGGTGTGCGAGGGGCGATTGGAAGTTAGACGAACCTACTCTCATGATAAAGGTAGATAGAACAAAGCAAAAGATGGCTGAGCTCCTTCGTAGGATTTCAATTTTGGGTGGAGACAATGTTATTCCCGAATGGTTGTATTCGTCTCTCTATAATTACATCCGATGGGTAATGTACTCAACGGGTGTTTATAAGATTTCAATGGACATGGTTAGAGATTCTTCATCTGGTATTCCTGTCATTCGGTATATGGAAAAGACCCAAAAGATTTACCCGAAGACCGCCGAAGTTCCAACGATGGAAGAGTGGGATCCAATAGTGATGGATATTGGGAAGATGCGTAAGGATGCGGAGTATTGTGCCGTGATGCCTTCGATGTAGACGGTAGAGTGGTTGAATGGAATCAATACCTATTGTAATGAAATGGATGAATGGGCAAACGGAACGTATCTTCAAACTAGAGAAAAACTTGCGGAAAGTAAGCAGTTTCTAAAAAAGATTCACGGAAGTGGACTCCTCACAGGAAACAATGTTATCACCGTGAAGCAGTAGATCGGAATATACGATTATGAATCACGATTTAGTGACATACCACAGAATAGATTACAAAGAGCTAATGAAGATGCAACGAAAGGTTGACTCTATCGTTGTTCGTATTCGTAATCTAGAATTGAGATTGATGGAGAAAGGTTTCATTGGTGATTCCATTTGGAATCCTTTATTGGAATTACAAGCACGACTTCAAGTAAGACAAGATGGTGGGCCGTGGGGAAGTTGGTATGTTGTTCTTCCTACGAAAGATTGTGTAGACCTTTTGAATAAATTGTCCAAAGTAAAGACGAAACAAGAGTCAGATTATTATCTGAAATTATTGGAATTACCGCGAGAGAAATGGAACCCTAATTATAATTTTTAGGCACCACGGATATTTATCGGTATCATTACATTATCGAGATACACATGAAACTAAAAAACTTACTTAATGAATTGGAATTACATAGTGGACACTTTACCAAATCAAGTGCCTACGATGTTCTCATGGATTTTTTATTTGAGGATAATGTTGTTCCGAAATCCGTAGCAAATAAAATAACATCATTTGTTAATAATGTAGAAGACCCAGAAACTAAGTTACCAAACGACTTGAAAAAGTTAATCCTTTCCTCTGGAAAGAAAGTGTACAACGAAGGTAACACATACGTTATAAAGTCAGAGACACCTGGCAATCTTGTATTGTATGCTGCATATAATTTTGACGAATCTGCGTTAGATGGTTTGTTTTTTGTTGGTCGATTATTGACCACTCTCTATAAACCGACGATTAAACTTTCCCCACAAAAACAATTCAAGCTAAACCGAGTTGAGAAAATAAAGTTATCAGAAGTTCCAACAGAACATCGTGGAAAAGGTTATGGTTCCATTTTATATGATTCAGCTATGGGAACGACGGATGCATTATATAGTGATGCAATATTGTTTTCTGGTTCTCTATCTGTTTGGCTAAAACACATCCGACGTAGATCAAACTTCTTCGGTATGTATTCGGGACTAAGAGGAGTTCTTCTTCCAATCTATGACGACGAAGGTATGAATCCAAAAAATCTCAAAAAGACGGGAGGTTTATCGAGTAGTGGTTTTGTTTCTATTTCAAAGTCAGTTCCACCTCAACTTGTAAAGCTTCAAGAATTTCTTGACGGTATAAATCCATACGAAGTTGAAGAGATCCTCGCTACAATTAACAAGGGAAAAAAAGTAAGCAACATGACCCAAGAGGTAATTGATAAAATAGAAGATTCGGTTTCAAGTGAAGATTTACTAAAAATGACAGCAGATGATAAAATTAGATTTGAAACGAAAGATACATTCTCAACACTAAGATCAAAACCATTCAAGGCAGGATTCATCACAACGAAGGAATCAACTATCTTTGTGAAAGAAGTTGGTGATGGATTAGAATGGTTCTTAATGTAAAAGGTAAAACGTATGAAACTTGTTGTGATAAATGAAGATGGTACACATAAAGAACCATCCCACGAAGATTTAAAAGAACACCACCCGAAATGCCGTCATTGTCTCAACCAACGAGGAGTCCACGGTAAGATTGGTAATGAGATGGTGTTCTGTAAGGTTTGGGACAAAATGGTTGACAAGAACGGCTATTGTAGTACTATCCAATTATAAGTTTGGAAATTACAAATTTATTTCGTATATTGTTCTAAACAATAAGGAAATGTTATGAATAAGCTTTTGATCGCCTCCATACTATCGTTTTGGTCAGGTTTGTTTGGCGTCTTCTCCCAAGAGTTCGGAGATCCAATTTATCCATATCATACTTGGTTTGTTGCATTCAGCTTACCAATATGGTCAATTCTTTCCACTGGTCTTTGGTATGACATCGGTAGAACGTTGTTTGGTGGAAACGTTGTTGAACTTGATTCAAAAAATTCAAGATGTCCTTCGTGGATAAGATCTGCCGTTTACACTATATGGATGTCACTGATGTTTACATACATATCGTGGGTACATATCGCTCTCCAAGCAATACCACTACTTTTGATTATACCACTTCTAGCGATACCGCTCAATCATTGGTTAACAAAATCGTGGGATGATTTCAGAGTAGACAATGTAGATTACAAGCCCCAACTAATATCAACTATCTTCTGGGCGTTCTTTTGTTATCCTGTATATTGGATTCTTTCAATATCATGGATCTTAATTAAGGTGTGGTTCATAAACTGAGTATTTTGATGAAGAAACTATTAACGACGATTTTGTTTTTATTCACGGCGACTGTTTATCCAAGAGAATGGACATTCGAGGTAAATCCATCGAACATAAAAATGTGTAGCTCAAAGGGACTACAAAGGCCATCGTACTTCATTGATACGTGTGGTACAGTAAACATGATTAATCTATCCTTTTTTAATTCACATACTTTCATTCCGCCATATAAAGACAGCAAGGTATCTGTTTTATCTAACCGAAAGAAATGGCCGATCCTCTCGATTAGTGGTGGAGTACCAACTATGTACGACGGAAAGTCATTGAGTCAATCAAACTTAAACGAGATAGGTATTAATTCCAGTTTTGTTGTGTCTGGATTCCCTCTGTTAATTCACGAGGGAAAGAAAACAAAAGTGAGTAAGTCATTCTTCTCACGTAGAAGGTGTGCAAGAACAGTTATTGGTATCCATCAAAATGGTTCAATCATATTGTATGTTACTTCAGCTGCAACGTTAAAGGAAGTTCAGAATACATTATTCTCTTTTGGTTGTACCGATGCACTCAACTTAGATGGTGGTTCTTCTACGTTCCTTTATTTAAATGGTAAGAAACAATTTTCCTCGAACAAGGGGAAGTCATATCCAAATGTTTTGTATTGGGAGTAATTATGTCAGTTAGACCTATTAGAGATAAGATACTTGTAAAACCAAATCCTGTACGTGAAGTTAGTGCAGGTGGAATCATCATCCCTGAATCATCAAAGGATGCACCCGTAGAAGGTACGGTGATTGCAGTTGGTACAGGATTGATTGCACAGAACGGAAGTAACATCCCTATCTGTGTTGAAGTTGGAAATTCAGTTCTTTACAAGAAGCACCATCAAGGTTCAGAGATAGATGTTGATGGTCAGACAATGTTGTTGATGAGTGAAATGGATATACTCGCTGTTGTTGAGTAACAAAACGGGAAGGATGAAAATTCTTCCCTTTTGTTTTTGTGCACATATTTATGTGTATATCAAAAACAAAACAAGTTACTATGGTGTAGTATATGATTAAACTTAAAAACCTTTTAACAGAAGACGCTGACCAATTTGTACAAATATCTAACTTACCTCTTCCCGCATTCGTTTCTAGATTCAAGGACATTGCTTCGGATGAGAAAGTTCAATCGGTAATACGTGCAGGTTTAACAGACGGAAGACCAGAGGATGAAAAAATATCCTTCTCGTCTAAAAAGATAAAGGCAAAGGGTTTAATACCAACACAAAAAGAAATAGGATTCAATGAGAGTTTGATTAGCATCCTTGATGACAAATACAATTCTTTGGATTCTTTCTTAGAGGGAGTTGCTCGATTTAATTCCCCGATACTTACATTGAATGGTAAGTTTATAATAGATGGACATCACAGATGGAGTCAGGCATTCATAGCTAATCCAGATGTTGAAATCCCATGTTATGATATGTCATCGACTATCTCACCACAACAAGCACTCAAAGCCGTTCATGTTGCTGTTGCTGCTGACCAGAAGGAACTTCCTCTTTCAGCGGTCAAGGGAATCAACTTATACTCCGCAACAGAAAAGCAAATAGAAATTGCAGTCAATCAACATCTAATTGAACAAGCTCGTAAGCTATATGCAGAACACGGACATGGTTCAACACCGGAAGAAATAACTGCATATCTTTGGAAGAACGTTCAGTTAATGCAAAAGAACAATAAACCTATTAGTGGTGCACCACCAAGAACTTCGATGCCTCAAACAGGTGATGCTCCTAACTTTGACGACTTGTTAAAGAAAGGTGTGGTAAACTTCAAAAATCCAAAACCACAAGATGTAAAGACAGAAGGTTCAATTAAACTCAAAGATTTAATGAAGAGAAACAAATGATTAAACTAAGCGAACTCTTAAAAGAAGAAGGTATTGTAAGTACAGGTGGAATAGTTTCAGAACGTTCCTTGTCTGCACCAGTTAGAGATACAATATCATACCTTAAAAACAATGGTGGTAGAGTTTTATTCATAACCACATCAACTCGTTATCCGTTCAATACTGAGTACGATAAAGGTGGAGTTGATATAGAGATACCAAAATCAACAGAGCTAGCTTTGTTTATCAAAGATTCAATCCCAAACAAGTCAGAATGGATTGACATACCGCAATTAAAAATCTATCCATGTGAAGGTAATGTCTCACACGTTACGGGAAATACTTGTGGTGTAATGGACTCAAAATTAAAAGATAGAAGTAAGAACCCAACAGGACATCACAGATGTTGGGCGTCTGTAAATGATTTAGAGGATGAACTTTGGAAGGTATCAAAGGAAATCTTCAAAGCAGATACCGTCCTCTTTTTTGGTTCTATTCGTTGGGGACAAGCAAACGCCGAGTATCAGAAGTTAATCGAACGTCTTACATGGTTAGAGAATAGACACTCCACTCTTGGTGAGGATAATATCCTTGAAGGAAAGAAAGCTGGATTCATTTGTATCGGTCAAAACTGGAACGGTGCAAATGTAACGCTGGTACAAAAGGATGTACTTAATTTCTTCGGATTTGATACACCAGATAACTTGTTCTGGAATTGGCAATACACAACCGTTGCAACAGATGAAACACAAGAATCATATAAGATGTCTCATGATAAGTTCCACCATGATTTAGGAATGCCACACGTTGAACCAAAGGAGAAGAAAAAGTGAATAAGAAGCAAATCAGATTACAAGAAGTATCCGACTACTACAAGAAACAAATAAGACGTAGAAAGAAATTTCAACTGGCATACGGTGAGAATACAACAAACGCCAAGGTAAATGAATCGGGTGACGTTCA
>VFQT010004024.1_pt1 | contig 12744 bp, 9 predicted proteins | sample 3512381 | NCBI WGS metagenome assembly VFQT01 (sample SAMN10412376, study PRJNA504923) | tailings metagenome | isolation source: Relicate 2 Philex TSF3 active mining site | place: Philippines: Tuba, Benguet | collected 2017-08-29 | reverse complement strand
AGCCAGTTCGCCCGCGAGAAGGGGAGGGACCTGGAAGTATGGTTTGAACCCGGCAAGTTCCTGGTGAGCCAGTGCGGATATTTCGTCGTCAAAGCCAATGTGATCAAGCAGACACCGGCCACGGTCTTCGTGGGGGTCAACAGCGGGTTCAATCATTTGATCCGTCCGATGTTCTACGACGCTTATCATCATATCGTGAACATCTCCAACCCCGAAGGTCCGGAGCGCATCTACACCGTGGTGGGAAATATCTGCGAGACCGACACCTTTGCGTGGGACCGCAAACTGAACGAGGTAAAGGAGGGCGATCTCCTGGCATTTTACAATGCAGGCGCATACGGATTCGAGATGAGCAGCAACTTCAATTCAAGGCTCAAGCCCGCAGAAGTGATGATGATCGGTGGAGAAGCCAAACTCATCCGAAAGCGTGATGAGTTTTCTGACCTGTTGCGCGGACAGATCGAGATATTGTAAGGCTTTTCCGTTCATGGTTGTCGCCACAATGGCGATATACAAGCACGGCACGGTGTCAGTGGTGAGATGGGTGCCCTTGTATTTATTTATTGTTCAGATCTTTCGGACCTGTCTTGTACCGAGGAGCGGACATCCGTTCCGAAACTTTCCCCCCTGCGTTTCGCATCGGCCCAGAGCGCGAGCTGGCCAAGGTTGATGCATTCGTCGGTAGGTGCCAGGTATTGATGAATGTAGAGAGAGGTGTCCCGGCCAAGTTGTTCGGAGATCATACCCACCAGCAATGGTGATGTGAAAACATCCCCGCTCAGCGCCACTTTTTTAACGCCGGCTGCCGTGGTTACCGTTGCGATCAGGCTGGCGAGACTGGCCAGGAATCTTCTGGCGATCATTTCTCTGCCCGCCCCGCTGTCGATGTCGCCGATGATGGTATCGATCATGGACCGCCAATCTACCTTTCCTTTCCGAAGATGTAATTCATAAGGCAGGCTGACTTCCATCTGGATCCTCCGGGCGATGGTTTCTATCAACGGAAGCCCGTCCATCTCTCCGCCTTCATATCGCCCGTTGGTCAGTCCCAGGATCGCCGCCACACCGTCGATGATGTGAGACATGCTTCTGGTCATGTTGTTGGTCTTCCGCATCGCCCAGCGTTCGTATCGGGGCCACTCCTCCTGGCTGAAGAGATGACCGATCAGCCGACGGGCATCCAGCCTGTGCCGGAGCAGACCGAGGGCAGCTATCCGATGACCGGACCTGCCGGGATCGGCTTCTGTATGCGGGAGTTCTTCAAAAGCGGCGAAGGGATGCATCTGTCCATCCTTTCTGATCATGAATTCACTGCCCCATTGATGACCATCCGTACCATAGCCCCCCCGATCCCAGATAATGCCCAATATGGGTTCATCGGTCTGGAGCAGGCCGTGTTCCGACAAGACCGAAGCAAAATGTGCTTCATGGTGCCAGGCGTTGACCTGTGGAATATCCGGCCAGCGGTTCATCCGGGTGAGGTAGTTATCCGACAGATCCTTTGCGACCTGTTCCATAATGATCAGTCCGGGTGCGGTTTCTTCCGGATCCCCTTCTTCACTGGCCCAATCCCCGCCATCCGGTATGCGGTGCTTCCATTCGTTGTCAACGGGCGAATGCAATATTTTGTAGATCCCATCCTGGATGCTGCCGATGGTCAACCGGGGTGTCATGGAAATGGCCATTGCATGGCCCATGGAGCTGTTGTGCCAGTCGACAGAAAGCCTCGTCAACGCTGAATGTGCGCTTCTAAGCAGGATCCGTTCTCCGGCATCAGTGAATTGGATGACAGGTTCTTCCCGGGGACGGATGATCCGTCGGTCGTGATCGATGATGGCATCTGCGAAGTCCCATAGATCGGTACGGGTTTCAGCGCGATGGATCAGTGGATCCCCGGATCTGTTGGCACTGGTTACCACAAGTGGTCCGTCAAACACAGAAGCAATGACCTGCATCAGGGGGCTGTGCGGCAACATAATGCCCTGACGGTCAAGGATGCCCGACAAGGATGTGCGTGCAATGCGGGGTGGTTCACCATGGCTTCGGAAGGGACAGATGACGATGGATCCTGTGGAACTGAGCAGGGCTGCGGCTTGTTGTTCGTTGATGTCCAGTTCCATGGCTGCTTCTGACAGTCCGGCGAACATCACGGCCAGGGGTTTCAGGCGATTGCCCTTTCGTTTGCGCAGATCGCGGATGGATCGCTCATTGGAGGCATCGCAGGCGAGGTGGTACCCTCCTGTCCCTTTGATCGCGACAATCCCCCCTTCCTTAAGGAGTGCGATCACCTCCATGATGCTTTCTCCGGACGACTGTTCCCACCGGGCCTCCCCACGACGCTGCCAGAAAAGGGATGGTCCGCATTCCGGGCAGGTGATATCAGCAAAGAGGTATCTTCTGCTGGTGGGATCCAGGGCTTCTTCCCTGCATGGATGGCAGGTCAGATCTTTCAATGTATCCGGTGTAACCCGGACATTCCGGTCATGAAAGCATGGGGCGCATACGGGACATTCGGTAAATGGATATCCGAACCTGCGATCATCCGGATCCTTGAGTTCACCCCGGCAATCGGGACACATGTTGTCACCTTCCGTGGCATGGCGTTCCCGAAGTGGGAGGGCCGATGATCCCCGAAGCATGCTGAACCCTGCCAGATGGACAAATGGCAGCCTTTCCCTGCTGAGGAGGGAGGCTCCGCTTGATCGGTCAAAGGTCGAGAGCAGTTTTTCGAGCAATTCCTCGATCTCAAAGGCGCGCGCATTGAGCATCATGTGAATGACCCTTCCTTCGATGGCACCCCGTCCTTGAAGGTCCAGTTCCCGGGCGATCGCATTCACCCATTCCGACGAATGGTCGGACCCCTCTTTCATCTGTATGCGGAATACATGGGTCTCCGCTCCGCCTGATCTTGAAATGCTCATGGCTCAATCCCTTTGTCATCCAGTCTCTTCACAAGCTCACAGGATCCAGAAGACATCGTCCATCACATCGTTCAGATGATTCGGCCGTTCCTGATCGGTCAATGCGGTACGAAATCCGGAGATTGGGTGTTTAATCTTTAAAAATGAAAATAATAAAAAAATTTAACAAGATGTGCTTTCCCAGTACATATTCGGTCCTTATTTTGTTCCTGCCATCCGGGTCCGGGGTGGATAAAGGGGGGGCAACCCGAAGTCTGCATGATTCCCTGCCTTGATGATTCACTTTGCTATATTGGCTAACTTCAAGGTTATGAACCCGTCCTCAATGCAAAGTTTTCTTCGCCAGGCGAACAGCCGTGTTCGTTTCAATTTCTTTCTCCTGCTCAAATTGCCCGCGGCCTATATCTGCGGGGTCAGGCTAAGGGAGGTGACGGAACATCGTGCGGTGGCGACAGTCCCATACAGATGGATCTCCCAGAATCCGTTCCGTTCGATCTACTTCGCCTGTCAGGCCATGGCGGCTGAACTCAGCACAGGGATCCTCGCCATGGCGCATCTCGCGGGTCGAAATCCACGGGTGTCGATGCTGGTGGTACATCTGGAAGGAGATTTCGTGAAGAAGGGGACAGAACGGATCGCTTTTACCTGTGAAGACGGCGAGGCTTTCCGCGCGGCCATCGAGGAGGCATCGAAGACGGGCGAGCCGGTCACGTATACCTCCCGCACGACCGGTCGCAACGGTCGCGGAGAGATCGTATCTTCTTTCAGGATCACCTGGTCTTTCAAGGCGAAACTTTGATCTGGGGTTTTTGGATGAATAAAAAATGAGCCGATGAAGATTGCATTCCATGGTGCAGCCCGCACTGTAACGGGCTCCAAGCATTTGCTGACTTTGTCAAACGGTCGGAAGATCCTGCTCGACTGCGGGATGTTCCAGGGGATGGGCAAGCAAACCGATGCGATGAACCGGCATTGGGGCTTCGATCCACGGGGGATCGATTATATGGTGTTATCACATGCCCACATCGATCACAGTGGTCTGATACCGAAACTGGTGAAAGATGGATTCAAGGGCAAGATCTATTGTACGCCGGCGACCCGTGAGCTGGCATCTGTGCTGCTGGAGGATTCCGCCGGTATCCAGGAAGATGATGTAAAGTATATCAATAAGATCCGGGCATCTCGCGGGCAGCCCTATCTGGAGCCATTGTACCGTGAGGAGGATGCCCAAAAAGCGGCAGCACACTTCGAGGAAGTGGATTACGGGATGTGGTTTTCCATTGAAAAGGATGTGGATCTGATGTTCACCGATGCAGGTCATATCATCGGCAGTGCAGCGGTGCATCTGAGGGTCCAGGAAGACGGGAAGACCCGGCAGTTGACCTTCTCCGGGGATGTCGGCCGTTATCGCGACATCATCCTGAAATCACCGGATATCTTTCCGCAGGCCGACTACATCATCCTGGAATCGACATATGGGAACAGCCTCCATGATCTGCATTCACCCACCGTCGATCAGCTGCTGGAATGGATCGAAAAGACCTGTCTGAAGAAGCGGGGCAAACTCATCATTCCGGCCTTCAGTGTGGGGCGGACGCAGGAGATCCTATACGCGCTGAACCAGTTGGATCTGGAGCGCAGGCTGCCGGAGGTTCCTTATTATGTGGACAGTCCCCTGAGCATCAAGGCGACGGAGATCGTCAAACGCTATCCTGAGTATTTCAATCCAACGATCCAGCGTGTCCTGGAAACGGACCATGATCCGTTTTCGTTTCCCGGATTGTCCTATATACGTACGGTGGAAGAATCCAAACTCCTGAACTTTCACCGGGATCCCTGCGTGATCATCTCTGCCAGCGGTATGGCAGAAGCCGGCAGGGTCAAGCATCACATCAATAACAATGTCGAGAACAGCCGCAACTCGATCCTGCTCACCGGTTATTGCGAGCCGAACTCACTTGGGGCTAGGCTGCAGTCGGGCAGAAAGGAAGTCAGCATCTTCGGTGTTCCGCGGGAAGTGCATGCCGAGGTGGGCAGCATCCGCAGTATGAGTGCGCATGGAGATTACGAGGACCTGAGCCAGTTCCTCGCCTCTCAGGATGCAAAAGCAGTCCGCAAGATCTTTCTGGTCCATGGCGAACACGACGTGCAGGAGGATTTCAAGGAAAGGCTGCTCAGAAAGGGATATTCCGATATCGAGATCCCGGAAATGCATTACGAGATCGGCCTAGGTTAGGCGTGACCGTTAGCCATACCGTTCGACGTCAAATCCGCTGATATCGATGCTTGTCGGCGTTCTGCTGACAAGTTCTTCCACGATCTTGCCGGATGCAGCAGCCAGGGTAATGCCGATCATGGCATGTCCGCTGGCGATGACCAGGTTATCATACCGGGAATGCCTGCCCAGGTAGGGTAGGCCGTCCGGACTGAGCGGACGGTAGCCGTGCCATATCTTTTCCGGGCCGGGGAATGCCACGTCCAGTTTGGGATAATAGGCTTTGGCGCCGGCCATGATGGCTTGCGCTCGCTTTACCAGGGTGGGGGAGTGCAGTCCGCTGATCTCCATGGTGCCGCCCATGCGCAGGGAGTCACCGAAGGGCGTCATGGCCACACGTTTATCCACCAGAATGGCCGGGTATTTCAGGTTCTTTTCGAGTTGATCGAAGGTCATGCTGTAGCCTTTTCCGGGCTGCAGGATCATATTGATGCCGAGCATCCGGGAGAGTTCTGGTGACCAGGATCCGGTGGCCATCACAACTTCATCGGCTTCGACCCTTCCCCGGTCAGTGATGACGGCTTGTATCTTCTTGCCTTTGCGTTCGAAACCGGTGATGTTCGTGTTCAATTGCAATTCCGCGCCCATATCCTTCAGGGCATGGTGCAGGGAGTGCATGAATTGTCCGGGGTGGATATGGCAGTCGATCGGATAGAGTACACCGCCGAGGGTGTTGACTTCCACGTCCGGTTCCATGTCCTGCACTTCTTTCCCGGTCATAATGCGGGTTTCAATGCCCAGTCCGGCGGCTTCATCTGCCAGTTCCCGCTCATGCTGTTCTGTGGCGGGGTTTTGATAGAGCATGAAGCATCCGATCTCTTCCATGAGGAAGGGATGGGTAAGTTCCTGTTTGAGTTCACTTTGAAGGTGGCGGCTGAGCTGTAGGATGGCGTGCAGGTGCGGGACATTCCGTTCCACCGTATGCCGGTTCGACTGTTTCCAGAAGGTAAGTCCCCAGCGGATCAGATCCATGTTGAGCCGCGGTTTGATGTAGAACGGAGAAGTGGAACTGAGCATCCACCGCAGTCCTTTTGCGATGATGCCGGGTGATGCGAGTGGTACGAAATGACTGGGGGACACATATCCTGCGTTGCCGAAAGAGGTTCCTGCGGAGATGTCTCCCCGTTCGATGACGACTACTTCATGTCCTGCTTTGCGGGCATAATAGGCACTGCACAATCCGATGACGCCGCCTCCGGCGATGATGACTCTTGACATGTATGGATCTTAACTTTTCCGTTACTTATATTTATATTTATTTCCGGATCCCTGCCGCTTTCCTGATCGCTTCCACTTCTTCCTGACGGTAAGGCGTACCGTCTTTTCTGAACACGTCGTGAAACCAGACTTTCGGTTCAGCTCCGTCCGGCATTGGGGTGTCCCATGCGTAGATGGTATTGCTCTTGCCGGCAACGAGTCCCCAGTTGATCGCACCCACCCTGGATCCAAGGAAGATGGGCAAATGTGTCTGGAACAGGCTATTCCGGGTCCTGGCCATGTATTCGGAGCAGATCACGGGCCGGTTGAGTTTTTTCAGTTTCTCGATCTCTTTTTTCAGGCTGTTCGCATCTCCGTAGTTGTGAAAAGTGACGACATCGGAGGAGGCGAGTTGAAAGGTATTGTACTGCTGGTCGTTGGACCAGGTCGCGCAGGTGAGGGGCTGGTCGGGTCGGATCTCCCAGGCCCAGTCAAAAACTTTGTTAAGCAGGGGCATGGAGGTCTGTCCATAGCCGCTGTTACCGGGTTCGTTATAGAGGTCCCACATGAGGATGCGTTTGTCATGACGAAAACTACGAAGTACGTCATGCACATAATCTTTAAGGTACCCCCATTGAGTGCTGTCGTCGTGCACGGATTTCACTGGGCTCCTGACCCATCCGCTATTATGGATGCCGGGTTTAGGAGCGGGTTGTGTGCCGATGGTTGCTTCCGGGTTCCAGCAATCATCGAAGATGGTGAAGATGGTGGAAATACCAAGTCCCGATGCGATGTCGAGATAGGTGTTCATTCTCTTTTTGAATCCTTTTGGGTCGGCTTTCCAGGCGAGATCGTGCAGATAGACGCGCATGCTGTTCATCCCTATCGCAGCGGCCCATCCGAGTTCACGTTTGATGGTGGCTGGGTCGAAGGTTTCTGCCTGCCACATCTCCAGCTGGTTGATGGCGGTGCTGGGCAGGAAATTGGCGCCGATGTGCAGGGGCTTGTCTGCATACCAGGCATTGGCTTGTTCTGCCGTCCAAATCCGGTTGTTCTTTGCTTGTGTGTGTCCGGTCACCGGGAGCAGGATAGAGCAATATAGTATGATCCGAAATGTCCACATACTCATCTGGCTGTTCATTGTTATCTTAAAATAAAGGGTCAATAATTGATCTTCAGGTCTTTGATGCGTGTAGGCAGCCAGACCTGCATTTCGGTTTTCCCGCGGTTGGCCCATGCATAATAAGGGATGGCTGTTACCATTCGAAGTTCTGTCTTCGCGGATCTGCCATCGGGGGATGCGACCAGCACGGGGGTTGTTCCACGGAGTGCCATCACTTTTTCGTTGAGGATGCTGTGTGGTACCGCTGAAAATTTGACATCCTCCGGAAGGATGATGTTCCAGGCCGCGCTGTCGTTGTCAACGCCTTCTACGCAGTACACCAGCGGGCCACGCTGCAGGGCCGTGCGTCCTTTCGTTTGACCGACCTCATTCCTCGCGTACAATCGCTGAACGGGCATGTCGAATGTCCAGGTCAGACGATCTCCCTTCGTCCATTTTCTTGACAAGCAGGCATAACCGTCACGCATAACCGAAGAGACGGGCTTACCATTCACCAGGAAGACCGGCATCTTTGTGGCATCGGCGGTTTGCATACGGTAGAGGCCGCCGGGCACGGGTCTTCCACTGAGCCAGCCGGGGATGCGAATGCGGATGCCGAAGGAGTCTGGTGCAGCCGGATCTACATGTAAACTCATGGCGCCGTTCCATGGATATGATGTTTTCATCTGGATCGCCACATTGTTCAGATTGATATTTATCTGTGTTTCGCTTTGAACGAAAAGGTTCACAAAGATCCCGTCATCATCGGAGGCGTAGAGGTAACTACCAAGAGAGGCTACGAGTCTGGCAATGTTTGAAGGGCAGCAAGCGGTTCCGAACCATTCACGACGTTGATGTTGTCCGCGCGATGCGAGCGGGTTGCCATAGAAGAATCGGTCGCCACTAAGGCTCAGGCCGTCGAGGGCACCGTTGTACAGGCTTCTTTCGAGTACATCTATGTATTCTGTGTTGCGGGTAAGGGCGTTCATGCGCTGGTTCCAGAAGACCATGCCGACGGAGGCGCAGGTCTCGCAATAGGCCTGCTCATTGGGCAGGTCGTAGTCGGTCGTGAAGCCTTCATTCGAGCCGGCGGATCCGATGCCTCCGGTGACATACATATTTCTGTAAACCACATCTTCCCAAACCCTGCGCATTGCGTGCAGGTAACCGGTGTCACCGGTATGGGTCGCAACATCTGCCGCACCGGTGTAGAGGTACATGGCGCGTACGGCATGGCCGGTGATCTCACGTTGTTCCTTGACCGGGACGAGGTCCTGGGCATAGGCGGTATCCTTCCACTGTGACCAGGTGTAGCCAACTGCGTGTCGGTGTCCGCGCTCAGCCAGCAGCCAGTCGGCCAGGGCGAGGTAGCGTTTCTCACCGGTTGTGCGATAGAGTTTCACCAGTGCGAGTTCCAGTTCCTGATGTCCGGTGACCCAGTGTCTTTTACCCGGACCAAAGATCCTGTCGAAATGATCGGCCCACCGGATGGCGACATCGAGCAGTTTTCTTTTCCCTGTCGCTTCGTAATATGCGACGGCAGCTTCTATGAGATGTCCGTTGTTGTAGTCCTCGTGCATGCTCATGTCCGAATATCGATTATCCGGCGCCGTAAGTGTGTAGTAGGTGTTCAGGTATCCATCGGGTTGTTGTGCAGCAGCGATCTTATCGATCCATTCGTCACATTTTCCTTCCATCGTTTTGCTGGGATGCGTTTGCAGCGAGTAGGCCATGGCTTCCAGTGCCTTGAAGACATCGCTGTCATCGTAGAAGATGCCTTCATGTTTTTCGCCTTGATTTCGGGCAACCTTTTCGAAGTTCCGGATCCGGGCGGTCTTCACTTCTGTCTGATAGATGCAGGCGTCAAGGGTCTTGGTGGCTACCAGATCGATCTTGGGTCTCCAGAAGGCATCGGTTATATTTACTTTGGAGAAGTTCACCGGACGAATGATCCCTGTTTGCAGTCGAGCCTCGATGGGAGCATGCATCAGGCCAAGAAGCAGGGTGGCAAGGATCGATGGGCGTGTCATATGATGTGTCTTGGCGTTGGGTCATGCAGAGGTTGACCGCTTGATCCACCTTGCATGTTGAGGCTGGATCGGGTAGTGACGTGAAGCTCTTTCAAGATATGAAATTTATCACAATCGTTGTCCGGCTTTTGAGCAGGGGAGTCCCGGCATGAAGGGGGCCCCCGTCATTCGATGTTCCAGTCTATGCGGGTAAAAAAATCTGACCCTCCCAAAAATGGCACTGGAAAGTATTGCGATGATGCGGAGCTGAGCATCAGACTTCTGCCACCCTGAAAGGTTTGACCTGGATATCCTTCCATACTCCGTTTTGGATATAAGGCTCTTCTGCCATCCATTTTTTCAATCCTTCTTCCGATTCGAATTGCAGGATCATGACACTTCCGCGCATGGTGCCGTTGTCGTCGAGTATGGCACCTCCTGTGATGAACGCTCCCTGATCCTTCAGTTTTCTGGCGCCTTCCAGATGGGCGGGTCTGTTTTGCCATCTGCGATCTATGGCTTCTGCGTCACGTCCGTCCTGGGCGATGATGACGTATTGTTGCATAGTGGTCAGTTGTTGATTTTAATTTATTTCGGCTCACTTGAGGCTACGCCGGCAAGTAGCGTCGGATGCTTTGTGCATGCAGAGGGACATGATCTACCGGGCATAGCTGTTCCTTCTTTGATCTTTCATCAGGTTGCACTCACTCAGTAATGCAGTCGGAACTTGTTGGTTCAGATTACCTGAAATCCCCCATGGTAGGGGTCATCTTCAGGGTCTACCGAGATCGTATTGTATCCGTAGATCCTCGCCCATCCCTCAATGGATGGTCTGATGGCTAGTCGTCCTGCCAATTGTTTTTCTTCTTCGATCCGTCCAATGAAAGTGCTGCCGATGATGCTTTCGTGCACGAATGCGTCGCCGGGCTTGAGCAATCCTTTGGCATACCATTGGGCCATTCGGGCGCTGGTACCTGTTCCGCAGGGAGATCGGTCGATCGCCTTGTCCCCATAAAAAACAGCATTTCTGGCGGTGGAGGATGGGTTCATGACTGCGCCCGTCCACAGGATATGAGAACATCCCCGGATGCTTTCATTTTCCGGATGTACGAAGGTGTAGTTGTCGTTGATCACTGCGCGGAGTTCCCGGGCCATGCTGATGAGCTGGTCTGCCGGGTAGTGGTCCAGTCCCTGAAAATTTTCCTGCGGGTCAACGATGGCGTAGAAATTTCCGCCATACGCAACGTCGATCTTCAGTCTGCCCAGCGTCGGACTCACGACTTCGAGATCACTTGCTGCGAGGAATGACGGTACATTGGTGAGTTTTACGGAGCGTACCCGCCCAGCCCCTTCCGTGTAGCTGATCTCCACCAGTCCGGCAGGAGCTTCCATGCGAATGCTACCGGGAATGTTGGGTTGGATCAATCCCTTTTCGACCGCGATGGTGATCGTGCCGATGGTCCCGTGGCCGCACATGGGCAGGCATCCGCTGGTTTCGATGAATAGCACAGCGATATCATTTGCCGGATCATGCGGAGGATAGAGGATGCTTCCGCTCATCATGTCATGTCCCCGGGGTTCGAACATCAGGCTTTTTCGGATCCAGTCGTACGATTGCATGAAGTGCAATCTTTTTTCGCTCATGTTCTTGCCTTCGAGGGCTGGTCCGCCTGATGCAACTACCCGCACCGGGTTGCCGCAGGTATGTGCATCAATGCAATGAAAAACATGGCCGGCCAGGGGCTGAATGGATCCATGACCTTTGTATGTAATGGGGAAAGTGGGCATGATGTTGAGATGATTGCTTTCAGGGTTAAATGTCCGATGAACGCGGGAGGTTTCAAAATCAGGATTCCCAACCTCATCAGCTGAAAACTCTCCAGGAGCGGCCAACTCTCCACGAGCTGCAAACTCTCCAGGAGCTGCAAACTCTCCAAGAGTTGCCGGCTCTCCAAGACCTCCAAACTCTCCAAGAGTTGCAAACTCTCCAAGAGTTGCCGGCTCTCCAAGACCTCCAGACTCTCCAAGAGCTGCAAACTCTCCAAGAGTTGCCGGCTCTCCAAGAGTTCCAAACTCTCCAAGAGCTGCAAACTCTCCAAGAGTTCCAGACTCTCCAAGAGTGGCAGACTCTCCAAGAGTTGCCAACTCTCCACGAGTGGCCGGCTCTCCAAGAGTTGCCAACTCTCCACGAGTGGCCAATTCTCCACGAGTGGCCGACTCTCCAAGAGTTGCCAACTCTCCAAGAGTGGCCGGCTCTCCAAGAGTGGCCGGCTCTCCAAGAGTTGCAAACTCTCCAAGAGTTGCCGGCTCTCCAAGAGTTGCCGACTCTCCAAGAGTGGTAGACTCTCCAAGGATTTACAGATTATAAAACTTTTTGTGATTCATGGAAAATATCAGAACGCACTGATTTTTCTTTTCTCGACGGATTCTATTGGGATGTCTCCTCCCCGTCTGTAGGTTTGATGATCCGGGTCTTTTTGAATTCCAACCCCAGGAGTTTTCGCTCTTGAGATACGTGAGGGATCTTCAACAAGATCTCCTGCTCATGATACCTGATAAACCCATCCATCCCGCCGAAGAGCCGGATCACAGGGTTGGAGCGCGCGTCGGCGGCACTCATGCTCCGATAGATGGAATAGGAACTGTAAGGCCAGTCTTCCATGCGGCTGACAAACCCGTGATGTACCGGATTCGCATGTATGTAATGGATGAGCTTGCAAAGCCCAGCCTCATCCTCGACCTGCTTCCAGCGGGTGTTCTGACGGAACAGGCTGCCCATACGACCATAAGTATGATTGTAAGCCTGCGTGTAACTGTTAAGGGCATTGGAAAATCTCTTCGTAATCAGGCGGCAGGCTTCCTCCTGATTTAGCAGCCCAAACGCCGGATCCAGGTCGCGCAGAAACGGCAGTTCCGGAATTCCGCAGGCCAGGTGAAAATGATTGGGCATCAGACAGAAAGCCGGAAGGCGTACACTGGATCCCGTCTTCAGCAGCAGACGGGTCAGAAAAAAATGATAGTTCCTCGCCTCTGCAAAAATGTTCTCAAAACCATTGGAATGATTGAACACATGATAATGCTTGCCTGTTTCCATTTTTTTATTTGCAAGTTGTACCTGCCGTTTGCCGGAAACAAGGCGTAAACACACCGCACAAACGATCTTTTTCTCCCCGGTTCGTGTTAATTTCAGGTTTCAAACGGTGGATGTCAACCCGTCAGATGTTCATCAACCATCAACAC
>VFQT010004023.1_pt1 | contig 12749 bp, 10 predicted proteins | sample 3512381 | NCBI WGS metagenome assembly VFQT01 (sample SAMN10412376, study PRJNA504923) | tailings metagenome | isolation source: Relicate 2 Philex TSF3 active mining site | place: Philippines: Tuba, Benguet | collected 2017-08-29 | reverse complement strand
AAGAGTCCACAGGTTTTGCTTGGTGGGCTGGAAACGCTCGATTAATTAACCTTTCTGGTAAATTATTAGGTGCGCACGTCGCACATGCTGGTTTAATTGTTTTTTGGGCAGGTGCAATGAATTTATTTGAAGTTGCGCACTTTGTTCCTGAAAAACCGATGTATGAACAAGGTCTTATTTTATTACCACACATTGCAACATTAGGTTATGGTGTTGGCCCTGGTGGTGAAGTAATTGATACATATCCATATTTTGTATCTGGTGTACTTCATTTAATTTCATCTGCTGTTTTAGGCTTTGGTGGTGTTTACCATTCATTAGTAGGTCCAGAAACTTTAGAAGAATCATTCCCATTCTTTGGTTATGTTTGGAAAGATAAAAATAAGATGACTACTATTTTAGGTATTCACCTTATTGTTTTAGGATTAGGTGCATGGCTTTTAGTATGGAAAGCGATGTATTTTGGTGGTGTTTATGACACATGGGCACCAGGTGGTGGTGATGTGCGTATTATTACAAATCCGACAGTAAGTCCAGGGGTAATCTTCAGCTATATCTTAAAATCACCTTTTGGTGGTGATGGCTGGATTGTTAGTGTTGACAATATGGAAGATGTTATTGGTGGTCATATTTGGATCGGAACTTTAAACATTTTTGGTGGAATTTGGCATATTTTAACAAAACCATGGGCTTGGGCTCGTCGTGCTTTTGTTTGGTCAGGTGAAGCTTATCTTTCATATAGTCTTGCTGCTATTTCACTTATGGGCTTTACTGCTTGTTGTATGGCTTGGTTTAATACAACAGCATACCCTAGTGAGTTTTATGGTCCAACTGGTCCTGAAGCATCACAATCTCAAACATTTACTTTCTTAGTTCGAGATCAACGTTTAGGTGCTAATGTTGCATCTGCTCAAGGTCCAACAGGTTTAGGTAAATACTTAATGCGTTCACCTACAGGAGAAATCATCTTTGGTGGTGAAACTATGCGTTTCTGGGATTTCCGTGGTCCTTGGTTAGAACCTTTGCGTGGTCCTAATGGTTTAGATTTAAATAAACTAAAAAATGATATTCAACCATGGCAAGAACGTCGTGCTGCAGAATATATGACACATGCTCCATTAGGTTCATTAAACTCAGTAGGTGGGGTAGCAACTGAAATTAACGCAGTAAACTACGTATCTCCACGTAGTTGGTTAGCTACTTCACACTTCTGTTTAGGTTTCTTCTTCTTTGTTGGTCATTTATGGCATGCTGGCCGTGCTCGTGCAGCAGCTGCTGGTTTTGAAAAAGGTATTGATCGTGATAATGAACCAGCATTATCAATGCGTCCTTTAGACTAAACCTATTTTTAATTAAATTAGAAGGTTTTGACACTACTAGTCAATTGAGGTGCTCACGCACCTCACCTTCACTTCAACTTAAAAAAAAATAGACTTTGTTAAAACATAGACATTGATTTCTTAGTTAAATTTCGATAGAATTCTCTTTGAAATAACCTAAACTTTAGGGGAGATGACCGAGAGGCCGAAGGTAACGCATTGCTAATGCGTCGTATGGCAACCCCATACCGAGGGTTCGAATCCCTCTCTCTCCGGAAAAAACAATTTAAATTTAATAAGCTTGATGGGATTCGAACCCACGACAACGTGTGTCGGAAACACGTACTCTAAATCCTCTGAGTTACAAGCTTAGAAGTAAAACTTTTGGGTATTTTTATTTATTCTAAATCTAAGGCACTCATCAATATTTTTTATTTACTAATACAATAAAAATATTTTCATTAAGAAACCAGAACTCAAAAATTAAATTTTAGCACTAGAAGTAATCAATAGAGATTTGCTGCGAACACGATTGTAATTCCAGCTGAAAATTCGTTTTGTTTTCCTCTCAAAAATTGATTTTTTGAAACTTCATTAGGTACTTTTTTTTCGGTTGACTTATTTCACAAAAAGGCCATACCGTATTTTTCGCGTCATGATTATTTTTTAGGAATAAAATGAAACCATTTTATCTGTGTGCTGTAAATAAAACCGATATGCAATAGTATCAATTTCGTGAACTATGCTTACATACCTTTGTTATATAGTTAATGACTCTGTCTAGCAGTCTTTCTCTCTGGTTACCTTTTCGACCAAGGTAATAGAGAAATATAAATTGAATGATCTGGAATCTCCTCTAATTTTGACAAAGAAATAAACTATTTAATTACAAAAAAACTCACACAACATTTTTTTATCAATCGGTAGATTTTGATAATGGCTAAAATGTTGTGTGAGTTTGTTAAAAACGACCAGTCATTTTAAGCCAATTTTGAGCTTCAATGTAATTGGTTGGGGCTAATCTAATGGCCTCACGCCAATAATCTGCTGCTTTATCAAAAAGAAGTTTTGAAATTTCTATTTGACTACTTTCAAGTGCTTGTTCACCACGATAATGGTAAATTACTGCAATATTATTTAGTGCTTGGGGTAATGAAGGATTTCGTTCTAATGCTTGATAATAATAATCTAAAGCTCGTGCATGATCACCATTACTCGTGTGAATTAACCCAATATTATATAAAATATAACTACGATCATAAGCATCGGTTTCTAATCGTAATGCTTCATAGTAATTTTGTAATGCTTCAGCATATTCACCTTCTGATTGAGCTGACATTCCATCTCGATAATAGCTGAATGCCTGCTTTTCTTTATTAGAAGTTGGTAAAATTTTTAATAAAATATCAGCTATTACTGTAAAAGTTTTATCGATAAAATTATCATTTCGTTGTGAGCGTGGCATAAAAGCAATTCTCCAGGAAATTTTAAATTTTTTATTTAAGTCATAATGTGGAGAGAAGAAAAAAACTCTCCAACTAAAATAAGGATGGTAAGAGTACAAATTTAAATTTTTTTCACAAAAACGTTTTCTAATGAAATGTGAATAAAAAATAAAAATTAAGATTTTAGAGGATTTTTTTCTTAGATCAAACTTTTTTTCGGCTCAAAATAAACTTCGAACCGAAAAAAAAGTTTCTCTAATTTTTAGAATTAAGATTAAATATTCATTATTAAAAAATTTTAGAAAATAGAAAAATTAATCCAATTCTTTTTGACCTGGGTTACGACCTGGATCGTTTGAAAGGAAACCAAAAATAAAAAGTGAAACAAAAAAAGTTACTACAGTATAAACAAAAATTTTAAGTGTTAACATAATTAATTTTAAAAATCAATTAAAAGGTTTATAGGCTACTACTAGTAAATAGTATATCATAGATAACCCAAATTTATAAACTTTAAAAAATTGAAAATTACGAAATTTAAAGGTATCATAGATTTACCAAAAACAAAAAGCCTGCTTAACTCAATCGGCAGAGTATCGGTCTTGTAAACCGAAGGTTATCGGTTCGACTCCGATAGCAGGCTATTCTAATTCAAGTGCTTGTAAACAAAAACTTTTTTCGCCATAATGACTATTGAAAGATCAAAAAATGTGGAGTTTTTTACAAAAATTTTTTTTTAATCAGTTGAAATTTATTTATTTTAATTATTAAAATGACATAAATTGATAACTTTTCTAATTAAATAAATTTAAAATTTCTGTAGGACGGAAAAAATTTTTACAATACCTTGCAAAAAATATCCCTTCGGTGGTCCCAAAAATTTCTTTTTGGGAATACAAAACATAGTTTTTGTTAGCCTAAATCTATTATTTTTTGTTCTAAAATGATTGATAGAAAAAGTGACAAAATTCCTACTTACTAAGATTATCGATCCACTAGACTTCAATATTGATCTTAACTTAGTTTTAAAAAAATTTGATTTTGTTGCAAAAAAATAAACTTTTTTAAAAATAAATGCTTCAACAAGTTAAACTAGAAGAGATGATTCAGAGTGGAATGCATTTTGGTCATTTTACTCGCGAATGGAATCCTCGTATGGCACCATATATTTATGGTGAAAGAAACGGTCGTCACATTTTAGATTTAGTACAAACTTACTATCTTTTAAACAAAGTGCTCAATTTTCTGGAAGAAAATGCCGGAAAAGGAAAAACATTTTTATTTGTTGGAACAAAAAAACAAGCTGCCCCGTTAATTGCAAAAACAGCTTTAGGTTGTAATAGTTACTACGTTAATCAGCGTTGGCTTGGAGGAATGTTAACAAATTGGCGAACTATCCAAAAATCACTTCGAAAACTTCAAGAATATAGACAAGCTGAAGAGCGTGGTGACTGGAATCTCTTAAAAAAACAAGAAGTTGCGCGTAAAAGACGTGAAAAAGATCGTCTTGAGAAATATTTGTCAGGTTTAGAGAACATGTCTAAACTACCCGGAGTAGTAATCATTATCGGTCAAACAGAAGAAATTCATGCTGTTAAAGAATGTAGACAATTAGGGATTCCTACTGTAACTCTTTTAGATAGTAATTGTGATCCAAGTTTAGCAGATTGGTTTATTCCTGCAAACGATGACTCTGTGTCAGCACTTCGATTACTTTTAAGTTCATTTCAAGAGGCAATTCAAACAGGACAAATTCGTTATCGTGAGCGTGAAGCTGTAAAAAGTGTAAAACAAAATTCAAAACAAATTTCTCGTCGTCGTTTTTCGCCAGTAACTAAAAAAAGTAAACCTGGAGATTCAAAACGCCTAACTCGTTAATTAGTAAAATTTTTGACTAGTTCATCTTAATAAAAAGATCCTTTTCTCAAACCACCAAAAATTTTTCGAATCAAAGCTATTCGAAAAAAACATAGTTTCAAAAATTTAGGGTCTCAAAAATTTATTTTTGAGAAAGAGAAAGGGACAGACAAAAAGATTTTTTTGTCGCCGACTATAGTATGGAGTAAATTATATGACAAATGTCTGGTTTGATTTAGCAGAAGTTTCTGTAGGTCAACATTGGTATTGGCAAATTGGTGCTTATCCAGTGCACGGTCAAGTATTAATTACATCTTGGATTGTATTAGGAATTATTGCTGTAATTGGTTTCCTGGGAACTCAAAATTTAAAAACAGCTAGTAATGGACCTTCAGCACCAGAAGGAGTACAAAATTTAACAGAATATGTAACAGAATTTATTCGTGATTTGGCAAAAACTCAAATCGGCGAAGAAGAATATTTAAAATGGGTACCTTTTTTAGGAACTATTTTTCTATTCATTTTTGTTTCAAACTGGTCAGGAGCTTTGGTACCATGGCGTATTTTAGAATTACCTAATGGTGAATTAGCTGCTCCAACTAATGATATTAATACTACTGTTGCTTTAGCGCTTTTGACATCAATTGCTTATTTTTATGCAGGCATTAGTAAAAAAGGATTAGGTTATTTTAAGCGTTATATTTCACCTGCTGCGTTTTTATTACCAATTAATATTCTGGAAGATTTTACAAAACCGTTGTCTTTAAGTTTCCGACTTTTTGGTAATATTCTAGCAGATGAATTAGTTGTAGGTGTATTAATTACTTTAGTTCCTTTAATTATTCCTATTCCAATTATGCTTTTAGGACTTTTTACAAGTGCTATTCAGGCTCTTGTTTTTGCCACTTTAGCTGGTGCTTATATCGGAGAATCTGTTGAAGACCATCACTAAAATTTCAAAGTTTTTGGTGGTGCTTTTCTTCTACACCAAAGACTTGATAAAATAAAAGAAAAGTTTTGAATAGATAAATAATTTAAAACTTTTTTAAGAATAAAAATCATTTAAATGACAAACGAAGAAAAAAACTTAATTGTCTAAGTTACGAGTCTTTATTGCAAAACTTATATTGAATAAAAAACTTTTTCCTATAAGTGAAATAAATTTACTATCCGAAAAAAAAATTTTCGAGAGAGTTTTAAATAATGTTTTTAACATAGAGAGAGAAAGTTTTTTTGCATAAATGATGGCATTTAATCACAAAACTTTGTTTTGTTAATGATAGTCAGAAAAAAAATTCTTTTTTTTTTCAGAATTCAAAAACGAAGACACGTCGAATAACAAAAATATGTTTTTGTAATTACCGATTTTCGTCGTTAACTTCGAAATTATTAAATAACTTTTTACATAAAAAATCCATTGGAGGTTAAAGAATTATGAATCCACTTATCGCTGCTGCAAGTGTTGTTGCTGCTGGTCTTGCTGTAGGTCTTGCTGCTATTGGACCTGGTATGGGACAAGGAACTGCTGCTGGTTATGCAGTAGAAGGTATTGCTCGTCAACCAGAAGCAGAAGGTAAAATCCGTGGTGCTCTTTTATTAAGCTTCGCATTCATGGAATCTTTAACTATTTATGGCCTTGTTGTTGCATTAGCTCTTTTATTCGCAAACCCATTTGTTTCTTAATTTTTAAACATTCTTTAGAATCAAGAATCAATTTAGTGATTCTTGATTCTTTCGACTTTTTCAATTTTCTTTTTAATGATAAAAATAATTTTTTGTCATCTGCAAAAAGCCATTTTTAAAGAGAGTAGAATTTCGACAAAAACAAGGTCCTGCCCCAGATGGTTAAAGAAAACAAAATGCATTTATTTTGTTGACCTGAAACCCACGTTTTTGTAGAAATCGCTAGATGAATTTTTGTTGAAGAATAATTGAATTTTTTAATTTTCAATATTTTTTAATTTTGTTTTTTATAGTACATTTTTTTAATATGATTATTCACCGATAAATGGTTTTATAACTTTCCAAAAAACTTTTTATCGACAAAAACAAGTTTTTGTGTTTCCAAAAAAAATTTTTGGATCGCTGAACTACATGTATTTTGATTAGGAGTGGCCTTTTATTTGGACATAAAAATAATTGAGGTTTTGGAACTAAACTTATTTTTTTGTCGAAGACATTTTGCTGTGATTATTTTTTTGGGTATGTTTATAAAATGTGGGTTTTATCGGGCCAAAAAGTTAATTTTAGGCCAAGAATAATTTGAAAAAAAAAATTATTAGTAAAACACAGTATTAAAAAACTTTAGTGACAAAACGTGAACCAAAAACATGGTTCTTTTAGGGAAATACTTGTATTTTCGTAATACAAAAATATATTTAACTACGCCAAAAAGTTTTGGTCGAAGCGAATAGATGTATTTTTTGGAAAAACATGTGTTGCTTTCTTGAAAATTTATTTTCGAGACCATGGATTTTTGGGAAGTCGTCAGAACCATAAAAAAATATGTTTTTGTTAATGTCTTGTCAGTGTTAATATTAAGGGGATTTTTATGCTTTTCAGCACTTCTTTAATCTTGGCTGGGCATTTTGGGTTTAATACAAATATATTAGAAACCAATGTGCTAAATTTAGCAGTTGTGCTGGCCATCGTACTTACATATGTTGGCGATGCTTTGCGAGGTCTTCTTGCAAACCGAAGACAAACTATTTTAAATAATTTTCAAGAAGCTGATCAACGTGCTTCAGAAGCGCAAGCTAGATTGGAGCAAGCTCAACTTCAATTAGAACAAGCAAAATCAAAAGCTCAAAAAATTCGTGAGCAAGCACTTGTTACAATTGAACAAGAAAAAAATCAGTTTGTTCGTCAAACCCAAGAAGATATTAAACGTTTAGGTACTCTTCAGCAAGAAACCTTAAAGTTCGAGCAACAAAAGGCTCAAAATGAACTTGCTCAAAAATTAGTAAAATTGGCATTGCATCAAGTTCGTGAAAAACTTAATCAACGATTAAATTCTTCAATTCATAGTGCAGTGAATAATTTTCAAATTGTACTATTTACGAATTATAAAGCCAATTAATACAACATCGTATATCAAAACTAAGTTTTTGGTAAAACCTTGACAAAAGATTTTTGTTGATTTTTGTCAAAAGTAGGAGGCGGTTCAGCATACCATGGTAAAAATTAGACCTGATGAAATTAGTAGTATTATCAAACAGCAGATTGAACAGTATAAACAAGAAGTAAAAGCCGTAAATGTAGGAACTGTCTTTCAAGTTGGAGACGGAATTGCACGTATTTATGGTCTTGAAAAAGTTATGGCTGGTGAATTGGTTGAGTTTGAAGATGGTACAGTAGGTATCGCTTTAAATCTTGAAGCAAAAAACGTTGGTGCTGTACTTATGGGTGAAGGGACAAGTGTTCAAGAAGGTTCTTCAGTACGTGCAACAGGTAAAATCGCTCAAATTCCAGTTGGTGATGCTTTTTTAGGACGAGTAGTAAATTCTCTTGCTCGACCTATTGATGGTAAAGGTGAAATTCTAACAAACGGCACTCGACTTATTGAATCACCTGCTCCTGGTATTATTTCACGTCGTTCAGTACATGAACCATTACAAACAGGAATTATCGCAATTGATGCAATGATTCCAATCGGTCGTGGTCAACGTGAGTTAATTATCGGTGATCGCCAAACAGGAAAAACAGCAATTGCTGTTGATACAATCCTAAATCAAAAAGGAAAAGACGTTATTTGTGTTTATGTAGCAATTGGGCAAAAAGCTTCATCAATTGCACAAGTAGTAAATACTTTGCAAGAACGTGGTGCAATGGATTATACAATTATTGTTGCGGCAACAGCTGATTCTCCTGCTACATTACAATATTTAGCTCCATATACAGGTGCTGCTTTAGCAGAACATTTTATGTATACAAATCGTCATACTCTTGTAATTTATGATGATTTAACAAAACAAGCTCAAGCGTATCGTGAAATGTCTTTATTATTACGCCGTCCACCAGGCCGCGAAGCATACCCAGGTGACGTTTTTTATTTACATTCACGACTTTTAGAGCGTGCTGCTAAACTAAATGATCAGTTAGGTAGTGGAAGTATGACTGCGTTACCAGTAGTTGAAACTCAAGAGGGTGACGTTTCTGCTTACATTCCAACTAATGTAATTTCAATTACTGACGGTCAAATTTTCTTAGCTGCTAACATTTTTAATGCTGGTATTCGACCTGCTATTAATGTTGGTATTTCAGTTTCTCGAGTAGGTTCAGCAGCTCAACCTAAAGCTATGAAACAAGTAGCTGGAAAATTAAAATTAGAATTAGCTCAATTTGCTGAATTAGAAGCATTTTCACAATTTGCTTCAGATTTAGATCAAGCTACTCAAAATCAATTAGCGAGAGGTCAGCGTTTACGTGAGTTATTAAAACAAGCTCAATCATCACCTCTTTCTTTAGAAGATCAAATCGCAAGCATTTATGCAGGTACAAATGGTTATTTAGATTCAATTGCACCTGACCGTGTTCGCGCTTTTTTAGTAGGTTTACGTCAGTATTTAGCTACGAATAAACCGAAATATGGTGAAATTCTTCGTTCTACTAATACATTAACTGATGAAGCTCAAACTATTTTAAAAGAAGCTTTAACAGAGTATCTTGAAGAGTTTTCAGCTACTTCGAAATAATTTTCAATTAAAAAACCAGGTTTTTAGTTTTAATAAATTAAAAACTTGGTTTTAAATAACTTATTTGGAGAAATAAAAAAAATACACGCATTTTGGTGATTCTAAAGATCTATTTTTGATAAACATAAAAACATCGACTCTGGATCATTCCTGAAAATCTTTTTTTTCAGGTCATAAATCTTTATGGAAAACAAAATATAGGTATTTTGGTTAAGTAAAAACGTTTTTTTCGAAAATCACAAATCACAAAAGAAATATTTTTAATAATTTTGGTATAACCAACTACATGGATTAATAAAAAATTAGTTTTTCTTCTTTTATAGTCGACATATTTATTTTTTCATAATAAATTCCTTGATTTTTTTGATGTTATAAGTTATTCTATTAATAAGCCTGCTTAGCTCAGTTGGTTAGAGCATCCGTCTCATACGCGGAATGTCACTAGTTCGAATCTAGTAGCAGGCACCAATAAATTTTCTGATGCGGGTATAGCTCAGTGGTAGAGCGGCACCTTGCCAAGGTGCATGTCGCGCGTTCGAATCGCGTTACCCGCTTATTTTTTATTCTTTTTTGGGCTTTTTAAATCAATCAGAAAAAAGACATTGTTTAAAAGAGATTTTCCATAACCATGAAAATATTTAGTAGTAGTCAATCTCCTATAATTAAAGCTAATAAGTTTTTATCCGATCTTTTTTGTTTTCTGGAATTTATAAAAAGTGGAACTTTAAGCTTTTGAGTCAAGTATAAATTTCGCTTTAATTGAATAAAGAAATTAAAATGTTTTTGTTCTATAACTTTTTTCACGAAATGGAAAAAACATTTAGACATATGAAAAAAATTATGTTAAATTTAATTGAAACGAAAGGGACTGTAGTTCAATTGGTCAGAGCACCGCCCTGTCACGGCGGAAGTTGCGGGTTCGAGTCCCGTCAGTCTCGAATAAAAATTTTGGATTCTCCATAAATTAGTTTTTTATCTATTCTTTGATTAGTCTAGTCATTCACTCTTTAAGCTTTTTTTGTTTTACGTTTGGATTTAACGTAAATCCGGTGATTAGTCAATTTAAAAAATAAATATTTCGCAGCATTTGGCTTTCTTCGCTGTCATAATTTTGAAAAATTGGCTCATAAAAAAATGGTGATTAATTTAATTGTTTAATAGCTATTATTTGCTCAGGTTTTTGTTTGCTCTTTTTTTCTTTTGTAACTTCTTCATTTGTTGCCTGCAAAAAGTTTTGAGGGAAAATTCTTGGTTCAATTCTACACTCCTTAAAAAGAAATTTTCAATAATCTGACCTCATCGAGCGTCACTTCGTCACTACGCCTTTCCACGTTACCTGGAACCTTGATTTGACAGGCCGCTGGCACCTGTTTCGGGGTGACGCTCCGGGTGATAACTTGGTGGATAACTTGGTGACGGACGTCACTCGTGAGACGTGGCGGTGTCCTTGCTACAGGGCACCTCCCCAAAGTTTGCGATATGGGGCAGTTCGTCACCCGACGGGCGGGGTTCATCACCCGTTCGTCACCGTTTCGTCACCCTTTTTTGTCACACAAACCCACTTCCTAAGCGATTCTCATGCCTAGGGTGACGGGGTGACGAAACTTTTAAAAGTTCCGGGGAAAAAAGCAGAAATATTTTCTTACATTTTCGTTTTGGGGGTCGTCTCATTTGACAAGCTTGTTTCGCAACAGCCACTGTAGAACTGGAGGTATTTCTTATGGTTAGGCAGTATAGATGCTATGGTTGCTTCTCTTCGGTAAATGTCCTTACTGGTGATTTACCGGAACCTACTAACGGAATGGCAAAAGGACATATCATTCACACGATTTATTGCGAGGATACCTTTATGGGTATCGACGAGTTTCGTAAGCTGATGGGTCTTACTCTTGAAAAAGACTTAATAGCTGGTAGTCCTAATGTAACACTGTATAAGCATCGCGTAACAACGGATGCTTGTGGGCTTGGGGTGTTCAGAAGGGTTTCTTTTATTATTGAAGCTGTAGACGAAATTAAAGTTTCTTCAGGTTTTGGCAAAGCTTCCAAAACTATTCAGCCGACTTGCCGTTCAAAAAGTCTAAAAGCTATTATGACAGGCTGGTTTGAGCTCATCTGAGGTAATTACACCATTAATAATCTCTTTCCTCAAAAGAACAAAATCCGCTTGGATTGTGGATGATCGTAAGTGAATGAAGAATTGAATTTAGTCTCCTCACTAAAAAAATTTTTCTTGATTTGACTCTCACTCGTAAGTTTACTAAAAATTAAATCCTGCTCAAAATACAACTCTCCTGAGATGACAATTTTATACAAATTAGGGACAAGACGAGATTCGTATTTTTTTAAAAAATCACCTAATAACATTTTCTTTTGATTTGAACCAGTAGCATAGATTTCAGGCAAACCTAACGGATAATCGAAATCACGCAACGCACTACCATAACACGAAGACAAGTCGATGTCAGCACAAAAAGAACGAGATTTCTCCCAGTATCTCTCATTAATCGTTCGACCACCAGAAACTAGAGCATTAAACACCGCTGTAGAATTCGAATGGTAATCTAAAAGATACTGGATAGAAGAATGACTATACACATGATGCTTATACATAGTCTTGTAATTTTTCATCAATTGACGACGATCAAGTTGTTCGGATTCTTCCTTACAAAGAATCTCGCTGTCTTTAGAAAAATCGACACCGTTTTTATGAAATAAAGAAGTATGTAATTCAAGATTTTTCTTATAAAATTGATGAGCAGGATCCAAAAGAGATAATTTCGAAAAAGCCAAGGTCAGACGATATTCTGGATCTTTGCGATAAGCACCATAACGAGAAGATCCTTTCAATAAACCTCGCAAATAACTACTAAAAATATCACTCACAACACTGCCTTGAGTCATCGGGATCGTGTCTTGTGTAAACACTTTATTTATTTCCAAGACATCTTTGCAAACCCAATTGATCAAACGAACCTGGCCTTCAACAATCGACTTTAAAAGACGAACATCATTCAAAGAATACTTTAAAAAATCATGAGGCCCTTCGACCAGCCCTTTTTCCATACAAGATTTATACTCGTCGAGAAGATCCTTTTCACCCGTATCGAGTCCCAAAGAAGACGCTAATTTTGCCAAACCATTATTCGTCCAACCAGCCAAATCTTTCAACGTGTAATCTACCTTAAATCCTTGCGGACCTTTCAAAACAAACTGACCTGAGATATTTCTTTTCTGCTCAATCTTGCGACGACCATTACGACGGAAAGAACCAACTAAGGAACAAAAACTCGAGTAACCTAAAGCAATCCAAACATCTTAAGAGAGGCAGACTGGTTTGACATTTTTCGTTATACAAGATACATTAGTTTATGTGAAAAAATTTTCACGGAGAGTTTGATCCTGGCTCAGGATGAACGCTGGCGGCATGCTTAACA
>VFQT010004022.1_pt1 | contig 12750 bp, 12 predicted proteins | sample 3512381 | NCBI WGS metagenome assembly VFQT01 (sample SAMN10412376, study PRJNA504923) | tailings metagenome | isolation source: Relicate 2 Philex TSF3 active mining site | place: Philippines: Tuba, Benguet | collected 2017-08-29 | reverse complement strand
TGCCCGACATCCAAGTCCGGCAACAAGTTAAGGCTGATCGCCGTATCCTCGCGCCAGTAATTCGAGATCTGCAGCACCGCAGGGCCCGATAAACCCCGATGCGTAAATAGCAGATCCTCGCGAAACTGGCCGCGCGCCTTTCGCTCGCCTGCTGCAATGTCAACCTCCAGCGCAATACCCGCCATTGGCACATAAGGCGACCAGCCCGCCGCGTCGAAGGTGAGCGGTACCAGCCCGGGGCGCGGCTCGATTAACGGCACATCAAACTGCTTCGCAATCCGGTAAGCAAAATCAGTGGCGCCGATTTTTGGAATAGACAGACCGCCCGACGCAATGACCAGATGCTCAACCGATAACTCGCCCGCACTGGTCTCGATAATGAAACGATCAAGTTGTTGTGAACGCTGCCTCGCTACACGATGAACAGTGGCCGGCATGCGCCAGTGGACACCACCAAGCGCGCATTCCGCTTTCAGTAAATTGATAATATCTTCCGCCGAACGATCGCAAAATAACTGGCCCTTGTGCTTTTCGTGAAAGGGAATACGGTACTTATTGACCAAGGCAATAAAATCCTGCGGCGTATAACGCGACAGTGCACTACGACAAAAATGCGGATTTTGAGATAAGTACTGCGGCCAATTGGCGTCGGTGTTGGTGAAGTTGCAGCGACCACCTCCGGAAATTCTGATCTTCTCTGCAAGTTTGGCAGAGTGATCGATCAGTACGACAGAGCGACCCCGCTGAGCAGCCACTGCGGCGCACATCATGCCGGCTGCGCCGGCGCCAATCACGCCGACATCAAATACTTCACTCATGAAAATACTTCGCTCATGATCGCAGTTGCTTTGCCACGCGCAGGCAATGCGCTACTTGCTCAGAAATCGGTGCAGGAATCGGCTGCTGCCCCTGCAACGCTTGCTGGATCCAGTGTGCAGTAACACGAGCGTCGTTCGATGATGGCAGTACTGGAAGCGTATCATTCGGCGCCTGGCGTTCGATCAATTCCGTTGATTGGCCTTGACTAAACCACGTTACTGCGTTGGCGCGCTTGGGGTTCGCGACGGTCTCACCTTCGGTGCCACGCATTAAAAAAACATCTCCGCGCGCTTGATCTTCCACGGTCAGAAAATATTCAGACAGCACAGGCAAATACTCGGGGTGGGTGTACGACACCAATCGTAATACCGGCTGATTAAAGGGCTGCATGATCTTGACCAGCGTATGCGTGGAGTTACGCAGCCCCAGCACACGACGCAGCTGCAGCAACTGATAAATTTTCGGCGCCAGTACGCTGATCGGTATGAACACCGGGTTGCGCTGCATGAGTGCATCGCTAACTTGCAGCGAGTTGTTGACAGCGCCGATACCGAGCGCCTCAAAAATCTCGGCTGTGGTGACGCGACCGGGGTCTTCAGTTACGCCTTGCACCAGCACCGGCACGCCCTCTCGTGCCAGCAATAGCGCGAGCAGGGGCGTCAGATTCGGCAACTGCCGAGAACCGTTATAGCTGGGAATAACAACCGGCGCATAGGTAGTTAGTGGCGCTGACAGCGGCTGAAAGCTGGCCTCGGCTGCTTCAAGAAATCCGGCAATCTCGGCTGCCGATTCGCCCTTGATGCGCATACCGATCAGCAGAGCGCCAAGCTCAAGATCAGACACGCGCCGCTCCAGCATCGCTGCGTATACCGCTCGCGCGTCAGCTTGCGACATATCGCGCGCACCCTTTTTACCGCGACCAATTTCACGGATTAATGGCGCTGCATTAAAAGCTAAGTTTTGACCGGACATGCTGCTAGCTTACACCGCTGCTCTCGTGCCATGGGTTTTGTGCTGATGCCATGCTCTACAATCATGACCCTGATCCACCGCATCCCTCATCTTATGCGCTCATCATGATTGTTCTTGGCGTCGAATCCTCGTGCGACGAAACCGGCTTGGCGCTGTATGACACCGAGCGCGGTCTGCTGGCCCACGCGTTGCACTCGCAGGTAGCGATGCACGAAGCCTATGGCGGTGTTGTTCCCGAACTAGCGTCGCGTGATCATGTCCGGCGTGCCCTACCTTTGCTGGAGCAGGTGCTCGATCAGGCACAAATCGCACTATCGTCAATTGATGCGATCGGTTATACCCAAGGCCCTGGCTTGGCGGGTGCGCTATTGGTGGGCGCTTCGGTCGCCAATGCACTCGGTCTTGCGCTGCAAAGGCCGGTTCTGGGTGTTCATCACCTTGAGGGACATTTACTGTCGCCGCTCTTGTCTGAGCAAGCACCTGAATTCCCGTTTGTTGCGCTGCTAGTATCGGGAGGTCACACGCAACTGATGCGCGTCGAGGGTGTCGGCCAGTATCAGCTGCTTGGCGAAACACTCGATGATGCCGCAGGCGAAGCATTTGACAAATCAGCCAAGCTCCTCGGACTGGGCTACCCCGGCGGCCCCGCAATTTCGCGCCTGGCCGAATTTGGCGACCCTGAGGCCTATAAATTGCCGCGCCCGATGCTACATTCAAAAAATCTTGATTTCAGCTTCTCCGGCTTGAAAACTGCGGTGCTTACGCTGGTCAAGCGGCATCAAACGAATTTATGCGAGCAGGATAAAGCAAATATTGCGCGGGCTTTCGTCGATGCGATGGTCGAGGTGTTAAGCGCGAAGTGTCTCGCGGCCCTAAAACTGACTGGCCTGAAACAACTCGTGATAGCGGGTGGTGTTGGTGCAAATCAGCAGCTGCGTCAAGCGCTCAATACGATCGCAGACCGGGAGCGATTTTCGGTGTGTTATCCAGCGCTGGCGTTATGTACTGATAATGGCGCCATGATTGCATTCGCCGCCGCGCTGCGATTGAAAAATAATCTTGCAGCGGCTAATTACGACTACAGTTTCAATGTGCGGCCGCGTTGGCCGCTAACCGAGATTGAGACAGCACCGAGATAAAGAACACCAAACCAAAAAAACCCGCAGCATCAGCATCAGCGGTATTTGGCAATCTGCTCTAGGTCTTTGACTTACCTATCTTGCTTTCTCTGCCACTGATAAGATTTCCGATATTGGTTTTGTGCCGCCAAATTAACAGTACGCTCATCACCAGAACTGCAAATCCAATGGTATTCAGACCAAACAGCAATGTGTAATAGAACGGCGCGAATAGCGCTGATACAAGGGCTGCCAGCGACGAAAACCGAAATGCGTAGGCGATGACGATCCAGGTCACAAGGGTCGCTAGCCCCAGAACAGGATTCAGTCCCAGCAGAACACCGAGTGCCGTGGCCACTCCCTTTCCACCCTTGAACCGAAAATATACCGGCCACAGATGGCCAGCAAAAACAGCGACGGATATCAATGCGACACCTGCATCACCCAGACCGAGTTGCTCTTCGAAATACACAGCCAGTGCCACTGGCACCACGCCTTTGAGGCAATCGCCAAGCAGCGTCAGCGCCGCAGCCACCTTATTGCCGGTTCTAAGCACATTGGTAGCGCCCGGGTTTCCCGAACCAAATGTACGCGGATCAGCCAGCCGAAACAGTTTGCTCACTACAATCGCAAACGATACTGAGCCGAGCAAATACGCCGCGACTGCAAAAAAAAGTAAGGTCAGCATAATCAACTCATTTCATCACTGACACGCATTATCCTCTGGGGTGATGCGTCTGGTGAATTTTCTTAAGGCGCTCACGCGCCACATGGGTATAGATTTGCGTGGTAGAGATATCAGCATGACCGAGCAGAAGCTGCACCACACGCAGATCTGCACCATGGTTCAGCAAATGAGTTGCGAACGCATGTCGTAGCGTATGCGGCGACAAGGGTGCGTTGATACCAGCGCGCTGCGCATATTTTTTTATCAGCGTCCAAAACATCTGCCGTGTCATCGGACCCCCTAAGCTGGTCACAAATAGCGCATCAGTGATTTTGCTGCCGAGAATACTGCCTCGTGCTGCTGACAAGTAGCGCTCTATCCAAGCACGCGCCTCTTCGCCAAAAGGTACCAATCGTGTCTTGCTGCCCTTGCCGGTCACCCGTATCACGCCCTCAGTCAGGCCCAGCTCCACGGTTTTCAACAGCACCAACTCCGACACCCGCAAACCACTGGCATACATCAGCTCCAGCATGGTTCGATCGCGCAACCCAAGCACGCTCGTAATATCCGGCGCCGCCAGCAAGGCCTCAACATGAGCCTCGGATAAGGTCTTGGGGAAGCGCGGTGCTTGCTTGGCAGAACGTAACTTCAGGCAGGGATCGGCGGCCACACGACGCTCTCGCAGCGCGTGCTGATAGAAGCGCTTCAATACTGCCAAGCGACGATTGGCAGTGCTGGCCTTGGTATCGGCGTGGCGAAATGCAAAATACGCGCTCAGATCAGTATCTACCGCCTCATATAAATTTTTTCGGCGCTGCTCATTCAACCAGGCAGCGAATAACTGCAAATCACGTTTGTAAGCTTCCAGGGTATTTTTTGATAGCCCGTCTTCCAGCCACAAGGCATCGCAGAAGGCGTCGATATCGGCTTGATCAGGAAGCTCAACGGCCATTAGCAGTAGCCCGGTACCTGCTCGTGCGACAGCAACCAGCGCTTGACCCCTTGATGAAAACCTCCATCATGACGTGCGAAGCCGCCGATACCATCAGCCGCGGTCACCCGATGGCAGGGAATAATCAGCGGGTACCAATTCGAGCCGCACGCCTGCCCTACTGCACGCGGCGCTGAACGGATACGACGCGCGAGCTGCCCGTAGGTCAGCACATCGCCACGTGGAATCATGCAAATCTGTTGCCAGACCTTGCGCTGATGCGCGGTACCCACCTCTGGAAGCGGTAGCGTAAACGTAAAATCAGGATCTTTGAAATAAGCCCTCATTTGCGCCGCAATCTCGCGCGACAGCGCATCGCGCGGCGGACGCAACTCAACCTGAGCGGGCAAGTAGACCAGTTCGCGCAGCGTATCATTCTCAACGCGTATGCCCATACGACCAAATGGTGCGGCTATCACCGCAGAGAATACTTGCATTGTCATTTTATTGACTCATCTGCTGTACTTGCGTGCTGTGCCAAGGCCCAGGCCACATGTTCTCTCACCAATGCCGAAGGATGCGACTCCCGCGAGCGCAGCGCATGCACAATAGCGACATCACCAGCACGATGAACCGCTGCATTTCCCAGTGCGACTGCAATGTTTCGCAGCCATCGCTGGTGGCCAATACGGCGCATGGGATTGCCCTCCAGCTTACGCTCGAAATCTTGCTCGCTCCATTCAAACAGCGCGATCAGGCTTGCGGTATCAAGCCCCTCTCTGACATCAAAATCCGGCAAGCGACTGCGTTGCGCGAACTTATTCCACGGACAAATCAGCTGGCAGTCATCGCAGCCGTAAATACGGTTTCCTATAAGAGGACGTAATTCCAGCGGAATACTATCTTTCAACTCGATGGTCAGGTAAGAAATACAGCGTCGCGCATCGAGACGGAACGGCGCAACAATTGCCTGGGTCGGGCAGATATCGATACAGGCTGCGCACTCGCCGCAGTGCGATGACACGGGCTGATCAACGGGTAGCGGAAGGTCGGTGTAGATCTCGCCTAAAAAAAACATCGACCCCGCATCTCGATTAAGAAGCAAGGTATGTTTACCGCGCCAGCCGAGACCCGCTTTTTGCGCTAACTCGACCTCCATCACCGGCGCTGAATCGGTAAACACGCGGTAACCGATTGGCCCTGCAGCATCAGCGATGTAGTCGACCAGTCGCTGTAATCGTGAACGCAGTACTTTGTGATAATCCCGACCACGGGCATATACCGAGACCACCGCTGAGTGCGGATCAGTGAGTCGTTGCCGCTCGCGGTCGCGCCAATCATCAGCACTTTCAGCGGGAAGATAATCCATTCGCGCGCTGATGACGCGCACTGTGCCAGGAACCAGCTGCTCCGGATGCGAACGTTTACTGCCGTGCGCCGCCATGAACGTCATTTGCCCGTGAAATCCAGCCGCTAGCCACTGCTGCAGATAATCGCTGGCAGCACCCAAATCGATATCTGTCACGCCTACCTCGGAAAAACCAAGCGATCGCCCCCACGCTTTGATCTGGGCGGCCAGCGCAGCAAGTTGTTCGGGCGTTTGAGGCATGGTGACGGTTATCATTAGCGGCTGCGCTACGCCTGCGCGCTTGCATTTTAGTTTATGCACCAACGAAAAGACTTTCTTGAAGATGAGTCAGCCACCGAACGCTTGGGTGCGGCGATTGGCCGTGTGCTGCGCCCGGGACTGAAACTGTATCTGCACGGCGACCTCGGCACTGGCAAGACTTTTCTCACTCGCGCCATCTTGCGCGCCACCGGCCATACGGGTCGTGTCAAAAGTCCAACCTATACCTTACTCGAACCTTATACCCTAACGCTACAAGGCCACACCGTCGAGCTATGTCATTTCGATCTTTATCGTCTTAGTCAGCCGCATGAATTCATCGAGGCAGGATTTCGGGATTATTTCGCTGACGACAAAATCTGCATTGTTGAATGGCCGGAGCAGGCCGCTAATCTGCTGCCGGAGGCAGATATCGATGTTTTTCTCGCTGCAGAACATGATGGGCGTACGGTAGAATTGCGCGCACGTTCCGAACTGGGCGCCACATGTCTGGAAAATCTGTACCCAAGTCCGAATCCCTAGAACACTCCGCGCGTCGTATCGTTCTTCAATCCGGCGCCACCCTGCTGCTGTCACTGCTTCCTGTTCGTTTTGTCAACGCTGCACAGATTGCTGCGGTTCGGGTGTGGCCCGCGAGTGACTACACGCGCGTCACACTGGAAACTGATAGCAAGCTGCAGTCATCGCATTTTCTGGTCGCCGATCCAAACCGTTTGGTGGTTGATATCGAAGGAGTTGAACTCGATACCAAGTTAAAGAGCCTGGTGGCCAAGATACAACCGAATGACCCCTATATTGCGCAGGTACGCATCGGGCAAAACCGTCCCGGCGTTGTCCGGATGGTGTTCGATCTGAAAGCTGATATCCAGCCACAGGTATTTACGCTGGCACCCGTAGGCAGCTACCGGCACCGTTTAGTATTTGATTTATACCCGGCGAAGCCGATTGATCCGATTGCCGAGCTACTCAAGCGGCCGCGCCCCGCGCCACTACCCGAGGTACCGACACCGGAAAGTACTGCGCCAACCGCGAAAGCTGACGCACCGTCGGAATCTCCAACTGCTATTACGCGCATGATCACGATCGCGCTTGACCCTGGCCATGGCGGCGAAGATCCGGGAGCGGTTGGGCGTGGCGGCAATTTCGAGAAAAACGTCGTGCTCTCGATTGCTCACAGACTTAAAGCACGACTTGAGCAGCAAGCGAATGTACGTGTCATGCTGACGCGTGATGGCGATTATTTTGTCCCGCTTCCTGTGCGAGTACAAAAAGCGCGCAAGGTACAGGCTGATTTATTCGTTTCAATTCACGCTGATGCCTTCATCGAGCCTACAGCACGCGGATCATCTGTTTTCGCACTATCAGAAAAAGGTGCAAGTTCAACCGCTGCAAGGTGGTTGGCGAATAAAGAAAATGCCGCCGACTTGGTCGGGGGTGTCAATATCAGCAATAAAAACCAGCAACTCGCCAGTGTCTTGCTTGATTTGTCGACGACGGCGCAAATCAACGACAGCTTGAAACTGGCGAAACATGTACTCGGTGAAATCGGCTCGATCAATCGCCTTCACAAGCCGCAGGTGGAGCAGGCCGGCTTTGCCGTGCTAAAAGCGCCCGATATTCCAAGCATTCTGGTTGAGACCGCGTTCATCTCGAATCCGGAAGAAGAAGCCAAACTCACCGACGAGCGTTACCAAGACCAGATGGCAGAGGCGCTTGCGCGCGGCATACGCAAATACCTGCATAAACACCCGACCCTGAATCGTGGTCGGATGACCTGATCAAGCAAGTGAATCAGTGTTCGTTTGGTGGGCGCTGCGTACGGCTACGAACGAACCGAATAATCGCTGCCAGCGCCACCGGGCCCGCTGCCGCCGCAACCCCAATTAACACAATCGTATTGAGGTGATCGCGAATGATCGGGATATTTCCGAAAAAATAGCCCGCCATCACCAAGCCAATCACCCACAGCAGCGCGCCAACTACATTGAATATTTGGAAGCGTCCGAGCCCCATATCAGATACACCAGCAACAAACGGCGCGAATGTACGGATAACCGGCAACCAGCGCGCGAGAATAATGGTCTTGCCGCCGTGCCGTTCAAAAAAAGCGTGGGTTTTTTCTAGTGCCTGGCGATCAATCCAGCGGTAATCCCGGGTGAATACCCGCTGCCCAAGAGCGCGGCCAATCAGGTAGTTGAGGGTATTACCGGTAATAGCTGCCGTAATCAACAGCGCCATCAACAGCGGCGCACTCATCAAGCCGCTTGCGCAAAATGCGCCCGCAATGAACAGCAGCGTATCTCCGGGCAGAAAAGGAAAAACGACTAAGCCCGTCTCGGCAAATACAATCGCAAACAACAGCACATAGACCAGCGCGCCGTACTGCTCGAGCATTAAGCCGAGCGCTTTATCAATATGCAGGATCAGGCCCAGCAATTCGGTCAATTCCATAACCTAATACGCTCGTGTTCGCAAAAGGCCACGATGATACACGGCCAATGCATCTTGCCCTGCTAAAAAGCCTGATTTTTCCCTCGGTATAATCGCGCTATGCCCAATCCGATCGAGGCGGCGCGCGTGATCCGCCTGCTCCCAGACCAACTTATCTCGCAAATCGCTGCAGGTGAGGTGATTGAGCGCCCATCCGCAGTAGTCAAAGAGTTGCTGGAAAACGCGATTGATGCTGGCGCAACGCAAATTTCAATACGACTCGAGGCGGGGGGCGTCAAGCGTATCGCGATTACCGATAACGGCTCCGGCATACCGCATGAGCAAATGGCGTTAGCGCTGACACGACACGCTACTTCAAAAATCGCTGATCTGCATGACCTGGAAAATGTCGCCACGCTCGGGTTTCGTGGTGAAGCCTTGGCATCGATTGCCTCGGTGGCACAGCTAACCATTACCTCACGCACGCGCGACGCCGCCCATGCCTGGCAGGTACAAGGGCATGACCCAAGCGTGGCCAGCCCGGCCTCGGGCGCACTCGGAACGATGGTGGATGTACAAGACCTTTATTTCAATACCCCGGCGAGGCGCAAATTTTTAAAATCAGAGCAAACCGAGTACGGCCACTGTCTCGATATTGTGAAACGCATTGCGCTGGCACGACCTGACTTGAATTTTTCTGTGACGCACAACGGAAAAACTACTGAATACTGGCAACAGAGTACGCTGTCTGAGCGAAGCGCAGAAATATTAGGCGATACATTTGCTCAGGCTCGCTTACCACTCGAAGCCAGCGCTGGTCCGGTCAGTCTATTCGGTCTGATCGGCTTGCCGACCGCCGCCCGAGGCCGGGCTGATGCGCAGTATTTTTACGTCAATGGCCGTTTCGTTCGCGATAAATTACTGACCCATGCAGTCAGATCTGCGTACCAGGATGTGCTTCACGGTGATCGCTATCCGGCTTATGTGCTTCAGCTACAACTCGACCCGTCACTGGTTGACGTGAATGTGCATCCTTCCAAAATTGAAGTCCGTTTTCGTGACAGCCGTGCGGTACATCAGTTTGTATTTCATGCGGTCAGTCGATCGCTGGCGACTACTGCACCGGGTGCCGACGATACCGTCGCCGCCAGCGAACCCACGCGAGTATCGCCCTTTGCTATTCCTTGGGGTAGGCAAACGATGCGTCAACCATCGCTGGGCGTGGCACAGCCTTTGGCGCGTTACGGCGATATGTTTGCAGAAACCTTGCAGGCAGCCCAAGCGAGCACCGCCTCAGGTTCTAGCTTCAGCGTCAACCCCGGCAGCGTTGGCGAGAGCGGCGATGACGACACGCACCCACTCGGGTTTGCACTGGCGCAGCTACATGGCATTTATGTATTGGCGCAAAACCGTAGCGGCCTGGTACTGGTTGATATGCATGCGGCTCATGAGCGCATCCTCTATGAGCAGTTCAAGCAAGCACTTGAGACGCAATCGGTAACACTGCAGTCGCTGCTAATACCTGTCAGCTTTCACGCCGATGCAGTTGAAGTCGGTACCGCAGAAGAGTATCAGGAAACACTACACAGCCTCGGTTTCGATATTGCCGTGATGTCGCCTACTACCCTGGCTGTACGCGCAATACCTGCCTTACTGAAGAATGCCGATGCACAATCACTAGCGCGCGATTTGTTGCGCGATCTGCGGGAGTTTGGTGGCTCTGAGGTACTCACAGAGCGCCGTAATGAATTACTGGGTACGCTCGCATGCCACACGGCGGTTCGCGCAAATCGTGCGCTGACGATCCCCGAAATGAATGCGTTGTTACGCCAAATGGAAGCGACCGAACGGGCAGACCAGTGTAACCATGGCCGCCCTACCTGGGTGCAGCTGGCGATTCAAGATCTTGATCGTCTTTTTTTGCGCGGGCAGTAAGCATGCCCATATCGCCGCTGCCGCAGTTTGCGCAGGCTCCCTTGCTGCTGCTGATCACCGCACTAATGATGATGCAGCCGCTATCCACCGATCTTTATCTGGCGTCTTTGCCGAGTTTGGTCAGTGGCTTCGGTGTACCCGTAGCTACCGTTCAGCTGACGCTCAGCTTGTTCGTGATCGGTTTTGGTTCTGCCCAACTCATCATCGGGCCACTCTCTGATCGTTTTGGTCGTCGTCCTGTGCTGCTGGCGGGTTTGGCGATCTACGTAGCGGCAAGCGCGCTGTGTGGCTTTGCGCAATCCATCGAGCTTCTGATCATGGCTCGCTTTCTGCAGGCGCTAGGCTGCTGCGCGGCGGTAATGATTGCTCGCGCGATTGTTCGTGATGCCTACGCACCTGAAGATAGCGCCAGGCTACTGGCGCGCGCCAGCACTTGGATCTCACTCGCGCCGATTATCGGGCCAATTCTCGGTGCCTATTTGCAGGTGGCATTCGGCTGGCGTGCTGCATTTGTCGCACTCGGCATTTTTTCAGCCTGCGTGATGGCGGCCTGCGTTTACGCACTGCCAGAGACCAACCAGCATAAAAATCCGAAAGCCACCCAGATCAACGGCATTATCGAGAATTATCGCCTTGTACTCGGTGCCCGTGAGTTCTGGTTGAATGTAATGCCGGGCGCCTTATCTTATTGCGGAATTTTTATTTTCATTTCTGGCTCAAGTTTTGTGCTGATCGAAATCCTTGGTGTACCCACGCAATGGTTTGGTTACTGCTTCGGCATGGGCGTTGCAGGTTATATGAGCGGTACATTAGTATGTCGCCGCCTACTCAAAACCATCAGCGGCAAGCAAGCACTTCGTATCGGTACGACATGCTCGTTGAGCGCAGGCATATTCTTTTTAATCGCAACCCTTCTCGGCTGGTGGCACTGGTCAGTCGTCGTGTTGGCAATGTTTTTATCCATGGCTTCACACGGTATTAATTTTCCTGTGTCGCAGGCAGGTTCGATTGCGCCATTCGCAAAACAGGCTGGCACCGCTGCTGGCTTGATGGGTGCGGTGATGATGGCATTTGCCTTTGTGAGTGGCAGCATCGTTGGGGCGACCCACAATGGCACACTGTATCCGCTGGCAATCATTTCTGCGGTATTGGGTGCGCTCAATTTTCTTTCTGTGCGGCTGATTGACAGAGGTAGCGTTACGCAATGAGTAGCCCAGTTGTGGTCGCTATCATGGGGCCGACCGCGTCGGGCAAGACCGCGGCCGCGCTGCATGTCGCTGGCAACATTCCTTCAGAGATTATCTCGGTAGACTCAGCACTGATTTATCGCAGTATGGACATAGGCACTGCCAAGCCGACCAGGGCTGAGCGCGAGGCCGTACCACATCACTTGATTGATATTCTTGATCCAATCAGCAGTTACTCAGTCCGACAGTTTCGAGATGATGCAATTGCGCTGATTGCCGATATTTCTGCGCGCGGTAAATTACCGCTGCTGGTTGGCGGCACCATGCTCTATTTCAAGGCACTGCGCGACGGTTTAGATGATCTTCCGCCAGCCGACCCTGTACTACGGGCGAAGATCGATAGCGATATTGCCCGCGACGGCATCGGCGTAATGCATGAGCGCTTGCGGGCACTTGATCCGATCACGGCCGATCGATTAAAACCGACCGATAGTCAACGCATACAACGCGCGATGGAGATTATGCTGCTGACCGGACAACCGATGTCGGCGTTACTCGCCAAGTCAACCCATCCCGTACTGCCGTTTTCATTACTACCGATTGCCTTGGAGCCGTCTAATCGTGCCGAGTTACATGCGCGTATTGCTGTTCGCTTTGATCACATGCTGTCGGCAAAACCCGGCCTGCTAGACGAAGTGAATGCGCTACGCACCCGTGGCGACTTGCACTTGGGACTGCCATCCATGCGCTGCGTCGGCTATCGGCAGGCGTGGGAGTATCTGGAAGGTTTAATTTCACGCGATGAATTACGAGAAAAAGGCCTGGCAGCTACCCGCCAACTTGCAAAAAGGCAATTGACTTGGCTAAGAGCCATGGATGAGCGCATCGCGATTGACTGCCTTGCAGCAGACGCGGCGCATCAGGCCTTGTCCTGCATACAAAAATCGCTCGGTTGACAGCCCCTCGGCGCCCGAAGATAATGGCGGGCTGCGCGGTGATATAGCTCAGCTGGTTAGAGCACAGCACTCATAATGCTGGGGTCGGTGGTTCAAGTCCACCTATCA
>VFQT010004021.1_pt1 | contig 12751 bp, 13 predicted proteins | sample 3512381 | NCBI WGS metagenome assembly VFQT01 (sample SAMN10412376, study PRJNA504923) | tailings metagenome | isolation source: Relicate 2 Philex TSF3 active mining site | place: Philippines: Tuba, Benguet | collected 2017-08-29 | reverse complement strand
TTTGTTCTATTGTACTAACACGTTAATACATTCAAACGGTTCCCATGAAGCCCCATCCCACGGTCACGCCCCGCCAGGAAGCGCGCGCCGAGAAGCACCTCTACCAAGCGATTCTGACTCTCAAGTCAGTCGAGGAGTGCCGCGCGTTCTTTCGCGACCTGTGCACCCCCGCTGAGCTCGAAGCGATGTCGGATCGATGGGCCGTCGTCGAGTGGCTCGAGCGTGGCGTTCCTTACCGGGAGATTCACAAGCACACGGGTGTCAGCGTGACCACGATCGCGCGTGTCGCGCGCTACGTGGGTGATGGTAACGGCGGCTACGAACTAGCCCGGCAACGTTTGCAGGAGAATCGATGATGTCCGCCGCCGACCCTAATCGTTTGAAGCTGGCCGTCCAGAAGTCCGGTCGCCTCACCGATCATTCGACTGATCTTCTCGTGCGCTGCGGACTCAAATTCTCGCGAGGCAAGGACCAACTCGTCGGCTTCGGCGAGAACATGCCGCTCGATCTGCTCTTCGTCCGCGATGACGATATTCCAGATCTGGTCGAAGAGGATGTCTGCGATCTCGGCTTGGTCGGACTCAACGTACTCGAAGAGAAACGCCTCGAATGGATCGCACGCGGGCACGAGCCGAAGTTCACCATCTTGCGTCCGCTTGACTTCGGACGGTGTCGGCTCGCCATTGCCATACCCGAAGAGATGGCGTGGACGGGTATCGCCTCGCTGCAAGGCAAACGCATCGCGACGACCTACCCTTACGTGCTTGAACGCTTCTTGCGTGAGCAAGGCGTCGAAGCGGATATCGTCACCCTCTCCGGTGCGGTCGAGATTGCGCCGCGCCTCGGGCGCGCTGACGCCATCTGCGATCTCGTATCGACGGGTTCTACTCTATTGGCCAATCGGCTGCGCGAAGTGCAAACCGTGCTCGAGAGCCAAGTCGTGCTGATCCGCACGCCGGTTGCCATCGACCCCATCAAGACCGAGTGGGTCGAGCGTTTGTTGATGCGCATCGATGGCGTGCAACAGGTTCGCGAGAGCAAATACATCATGCTGCACGCACCGCGCAGCGCTCTGCCCGCTATTCGTCAACTGCTTCCGGGCAGCGAGTCACCCACCATCATTCCACTCGAGGGGCATCCCGACCGAGTTGCGGTGCACGCGGTCTGCCGCGAGAACGTATTCTGGGAGACGCTCGAGAGCCTCAAAGCCGCAGGCGCCAGCGCCCTACTCGTCTTGCCGGTCGAGAAGATGCTCGCATGATGTTGCCTATCCTGGATTACGCGACACTCGACGAGGACGCACAGCGCCAGGCACTGTCCCGTCCGGCGGTTGCCGAACGTGAGCAACTGCTCGCCTTGGTTCGCGAAACTGTCGCTCGCGTTCGTGCCGAAGGTGACTCTGCGGTGCTCGACTATGCGCGACGATTCGACGGCGGCGAGCCGGAATCGCTGCGCGTTCCTCTCGCGCATCTTGATGCCGCATTGCAGTCGTTGGCGCCGACCGAGCGACAAGCTCTAGAACGCGCGATAGACAACGTTCGGCGTTTCCACGCCGCGCAACTGCCAACGCCGTTATCGATCGAGACTTCACCCGGCGTGCGATGTGAACGCATCACACGACCGATCCACTCGGTTGGCCTTTATGTGCCGGGTGGTTCGGCGCCTTTGCCATCGGCGTTGATCATGTCGGCGGTGCCAGCCGAGTTGGCGGGTTGTTCGCGTCGTGTGCTTTGCACTCCCGCCGCTCGCGGCAAACCGATACACCGATCAATACTCGCAACGGCACGCTTACTCGGAATCACCGAAGTATTCGCTGCGGGTGGTGCGCAAGCCATTGCGGCCATGGCCTATGGCACCGAAACCATCCCCAAGGTCGACAAAATCGTCGGCCCCGGCTCTGCCTGGGTCACGGCGGCCAAGCAAATCGTCGCCGAAGATGCCGCCGGCGCGGCACTCGATTTGCCTGCCGGCCCCTCCGAAGTTCTGGTGATCGCCGACGAGGCCGCTAATCCCGCCTTCGTCGCGGCAGATCTGCTCGCGCAGGCCGAGCATGATCCCCTGTCGCAGTCGATTTTGCTCACCACGTCCAAAGAATTGGCTGCTGCGGTTCGCACGAGCGCACTCGCGCAACTGCCCAAACTCTCGCGGCGTGACATTCTCGAGCAGTCTCTGCAACGTAGTCGATTGATCGTCGTCAGTGACCTCGCGACTGCCTTGCGCATCTCGAACGACTACGCGCCGGAGCACCTTATCCTGCAACTGCAGAACGCTCGTCAGTACCTGCCAGCAATCACCTCGGCAGGGTCTATATTCTTAGGCGCCTGGAGCCCTGAGCCCATGGGTGATTACTGCTCGGGTACCAATCACGTTCTGCCGACCTACGGATATGCGCGCGCCTACAGTGGGCTATCGGTGCACGATTTCCTCAAGCGCATCACGGTTCAGGAACTGACTCCCGATGGACTGCGCGACCTCGGCCCAACGGCCAGCGTGCTGGCGGGAATCGAGGGGCTCGATGCGCACGCGCTCGCTGTCGATCTGCGGTTGGCTGCGCTATGACGACCAGCGAGATCGATGCCGTGCTGTCTTTGGCGCGCGAGGACATCCGCGCGCTCAAAGCCTATGAACACGCATCGTGGCGACCCGAGCTCGAGCGACTGCATGCCAACGAATCACCGTGGCCGCCTCTCTCGTCGAACGATGGTCTTGCCCGCCATCACTACCCCGAGCCACAACCCGCCGAACTGGTTGCCGCGATGGCGGCCTATTACGGCGTGGCCGCAGAGCAAATTCTCGTCGGACGCGGTAGCGATGAAGGTATCGATCTTCTGACGCGGGCGTTTTGTCGTGCCGAACATGACGCGGTCGTTGTCTGTCCGCCGACTTTCGGCATGTATGCCGTCGCAGCGGCGATTCAGGGCGCCCGCACGGTGTCCATCCCCTTGCGAGACGACTGCCAACTCGATGTCACTGCGATCGTGGCGGCGCTGCAATCGCCTAGCTCTAACCCGCCGAAGTTGATTTGGTTGTGCTCGCCAAACAATCCCACGGGTACCCGCCTGGCGCGTTGCGACATCGAGCAGGTCATCCAGGCGGCGCGCGGACGCGCGGTTGTCATCGTCGATGAGGCTTATGCCGAGTTTTCGACGGACGCCTCTTGGATCGCCTCGCTCGCCGCGCATCCGCACCTGGTCGTGCTTCGAACACTCTCCAAAGCCCATGGGCTCGCTGGCTTACGCCTAGGCGCCGTCATCGCGCATCGCGCCGTGATTCAATTGCTACGCAAGATCATTCCGCCCTATGCGCTGCCGTACGACAGTGCGCGCTTAGGTACGATCGCAATGCAAGCACCGGCGCTCGCCGTCACTCGCGAACGTATCGATATGCTGCTACACGAGCGCGACCGACTGCGAGCGGCTTTGTCGGCGAGCCCCTTGTTGAAGCGTATTTGGCCAAGCGAGGCGAACTTCCTACTCGTAGAGGCACACGACGGCCAGCTCGTACTCGATCGCTTGGCGGCCGTCGGTCTGATCGTGCGCGATTTTCGCGGCAAGAGCGGCCTCGGTGAGGCGATCCGAATTACGGTCGGAACGCCTGAACAAAACGATCGCATCATTCGGAGTTTGTCATGAAGGTCCTATTCGTCGATCGCGACGGAACCTTGGTCGAGGAGCCACCTGATGAGCAGGTGGACTCGCTCGAAAAAATCCGCTTCCTACCCGGTGTATTCGCGGCACTCAATGAATTGCAGTCGGCCGGCTTTCGCCTCGCGATGGTCACCAACCAAGACGGACTCGGTACCGCCTCGTTCCCAACCGAAGACTTCGAACGCCCACAGCAATTCATCCTCGAGGCCTTTGCGAGCCAAGGCATCCACTTCGAGGCCATCTTCGTTTGCCCGCATAAGCCCGCGGATGGTTGCGCTTGTCGCAAGCCCTCAACCAAGCTCGTCGATCAATGGGTGCGCGATAATGCTGTCGATCTGTCACAGAGCGCCATGATCGGCGATCGACAAACCGATCTCGATTTCGCTCGCAACTTAGGCATCAAGGGGCTGAAGGTGCTCACCACCGGCGAGGTGGATCACACTTGGCCCGCCATCGTGAAGGAGCTCACCGCTCGGCGCGCGACGATCCATCGCAAGACGCGAGAGACCGACATTCTGGTCAAGGTCGATCTCGATGCCGAGGGACCGATTAGCGCCAAGACGGGCATCGGGTTCTTTGACCATATGCTGGAACAGCTCGGCAAGCATGGCGGATTTTCTCTGACGCTGGAGTGTCTTGGCGATCTGCACATCGACGAGCATCACACCATCGAAGATTGTGCTATTGCGCTTGGCGAAGCGCTGAAAGCGGCACTGGGCGATAAGCGTGGCTTGCACCGCTACGGATTCCTACTGCCGATGGATGAGGCGCGAGCGCAGGTGGCAATCGATTTGTCAGGTCGTGCGTACTCCGTGTTCGAGGGACGCTTCGGTCGCGAGCAAGTCGGAACGATGCCAACAGAACTGGTGCCGCACTTCTTCCGCTCGCTGGCGGACAGTGTCGGCGCGGCGATTCATGTCTCGGTGGTCGGCGACAATACCCACCACATGATCGAGGCCTGCTTCAAAGGGGTCGGCCGCGCGCTACGCGAGGCGTTCCGTCGCGAGGGCCACGATTTGCCATCGACCAAAGGCACACTCTGAGCAACACCATGAGTACCGTCGTCATCGACTCAGGTGGAGCCAACCTCGCCTCCTTGCGATACGCACTGCAACGGCTCGGCGCGGAGGTCACGGTGAGTCTCGATCCCGCCGTTATCGAGCAGGCTGATCGTGTGTTGCTCCCCGGCGTTGGCGCAGCTGGCACTGCGATGCAGCGACTGCAAGCCGCCGGGATTGTGCCGATCTTGCGCGAGTTGCGGAAACCGTTGTTAGGCATTTGCCTCGGCATGCAATTGTTGTTCGAGCACTCCGCCGAAGACGATACCGAGACGCTCGGTCTGTTAACCGGTCGCGTAGAACGATTGCCCGCGACACCCGAACTGCCCGCACCGCACATGGGCTGGAATACTCTGACGGCCCTAGGTGCCGAGCCACTGCTCCACGGGCTGCAATCCACCGATCGTTGTTATTTTGTGCATGGCTACTTTGCATCTGGTGCGCTACCCGATGTCGTTGCCACGAGCGACTACGGACGCTCGATCGCCGCGGTGGTGCGACGCGGCCATATCGCGGGCGTGCAGTTCCATCCCGAGCGCTCCGGCGCTGTCGGCGCGGCTATTTTGCGTAACTTTCTGAATTCATGAGATCGAGTGCGACATGTTGTTGATTCCCTCCATCGATGTCCGCGGCGGTCACTGCGTTCGATTGTTCAAAGGCGACTTTTCGGCTGAGACGATTTATGCGAATTCACCGCTCGAGGTTGCGCGGGACTACGCGGCTCGCGGCGCACGCTGGTTGCACCTCGTCGATCTCGATGGCGCACGCGATGGCGAGCTCACCAATCGTGCGGCGTTGAGGGAGATGACTGCCGTTGCTGGCCTTTCGGTGCAAGTCGGTGGCGGCGTTCGTCAACGTGCCATCGTCGACGAACTGCTCTCACTCGGCGTTGCGCGCGTGGTCGTCGGAAGCGCGGCGGTCGACCAACCCGATGAAGTCGCGGCATGGTTGCGCGACTATGGTCCGGAGCGTGTGTGCCTCGCCTTCGATGTGCGCCTCGATAGCACCGGTGTGCCGCAATTGCAGACACGCGGTTGGCGCGAAGCGACGAGCGTGAGTCTGTTTGATTCGGTTGAACGTTACGCACAGCATGGGTTACGCCACGTCTTGTGCACCGATATCGATCGCGACGGCGCGCTCGCTGGACCGAATTTGGCGCTCTACCGAAGCTGCGTCGCAGATTTCCCGACGATCGCCTGGCAGGCCTCTGGTGGCGTGCGCGACAATGCCGACCTGCAAGCGCTCTCTGATGCGGGAGCCACTGCCGCGATCAGCGGTAAGGCACTACTCGAAGGCCGCATCGACGCACAACAGATGCGCCAATGGTTGCAGGGCTGAGCATGCTAGCCAAACGCATCATTCCTTGTCTCGATGTTCGCGACGGCCAGGTCGTCAAAGGCGTTCGGTTTCGCGATCATCGAATCGTTGGCGACATTCTCGAGCTCGCGAGCCGCTATCGCGACGCGGGGGCCGATGAGCTGGTTTTCTACGACATCACGGCGAGTCCCGAAGGTCGCTCGGTCGATCGCAGTTGGGTCGAGCGCATCGCTCGCGTGCTCGATATCCCCTTTTGCGTCGCTGGCGGCATACGCAGTGTCGGGGATGCCGAGGCGATCCTCAATGCTGGCGCAGAGAAGGTCTCCATCAACTCACCCGCGCTTGAAAACCCCGGACTGATCGACGCATTGGCGCGACGGTTTGGTTCGCAATGCGTCGTGGTCGGTATCGACAGCGAAACCACGCCCGATGGGTATCGCGTACATCGCTACACCGGCGATCCGACTCGGGCAGGTGACGCGGGGCGTGATACGCAAAGTTGGCTACGCGAAGTGCAAGATCGGGGCGCGGGTGAAGTCGTGCTCAACTGCATGGCAAGCGATGGCGTACGTCGCGGTTATGACTTGGTGCAACTGCGCGCGGTCCGCGCCGAGTGTCGCGTGCCCTTGGTGGCATCGGGTGGAGCTGGTCGTGTCGAACATTTTATCGACGTATTTCGCGACGCTCGCGTCGATGCAGCCCTGGCCGCGAGCGTGTTCCACAGTGGCGAGATCGCCATTCCCGATTTGAAAAAAGCCCTGCGGCTTGCCGAGATAGAGGTACGGGTATGACCTTGCAAGAGACCGATATCGCGTCTTTGAAGTTTGATGGCGCGGGGCTCATCACGACGGTCGTACAACACGCCCATAGTGGCGAAGTGTTGATGGTGGCGTGGATGAATCGCGATGCGCTCGCACTGACCTTACAGCGACAACGACTAGTGTTTTGGAGTCGTAGCCGTCAGCAGTTGTGGGAGAAAGGTGAAACATCTGGGAATTATCTGAGTCTCGTCTCACTGAGTGCCGATTGCGATCAAGACACGCTGCTCGCTCGCGCCTTGCCCGCGGGCCCGGTCTGTCATACCGGCAGCGCGACTTGTTTTGGCGGGGCGGATACGGGCGTGGGCTTTCTCGGCCGCCTGCAAAACATCATTGCGCAGCGAGCGAGCGAATCACCCGAGGCGAGTTACACCGCGAAGCTGCTGGCTGCAGGCGTGCAGCGTGTCGCCCAGAAGGTTGGAGAAGAAGGCGTCGAACTCGCCCTCGCGGCGACTACCGACGATCGACAAAAAGTCACCGACGAAGCAGCCGACCTGCTCTATCACACACTCGTTTTACTACGCGCCAAAGGCCTACGCCTCGAGGATGTCACGGCGCGCCTCGCCGAGCGCCATCAGCGCAGCAACAATTCCTCAGCCGGTGAGCGCAGGTTGTAGCTCGACGACATCGCCGCACCGTAAGCACCCGCGGTCGCCATCAGCAGCACATCGCCTTCGACGGTGCTCGCCGGTAAAGCGCGATCATGGCCTAGCACATCGCCGGTCTCGCAAATCGGCCCAACCACATCAAAGATTCCGTCGGTTGCTTCGTCAAGTCGCGAGAGATTGACGATATCGTGATGCGCGCCGTAGAGCGCTGGGCGAATCAGGGAATTCATACCCGTCGCCACACCCACATAGCCCGCTGCACCCTTGGTCTTGGTTTGGGTCACTTTCGCGAGCAACACGCCTGCCTCGGCAACCACGTAGCGCCCTGGCTCCATCCACAACTCAACGCCCGCACTCGAGAAATCGAGCGCGAGCAGCGCTGCATCGAGTCCAGCAAGATCGAAATCTGCGCCGCCTTGGCGATCCGGAACACCGATGCCACCACCGATGTCGATGACGCGTACCTGCGGGAAGGTCTCCCGAAGACTCAGCAATAATCTCGCGGTACGCACCCAGTTATCGATATCGTGCACGCCGCTGCCAGCATGGGCATGTAAGCCGACAACCGTAGCGCCCGCGCGCTTCGCCGCCGCAGCAAACCGCGGCGCGTCCTCCTGAGCGACCCCGAACTTCGAATGAATACCACCTGTGCGCACATGTTGGTGGTGACCACGACCGCTACCGGGATCGATGCGAACGAATACGCTGCGCCCCTTAAACAACTCTGGCCACTGCTCGAGCGGATGCAGGTTATCGAGCGTGACGTGCACTCCGCGCTCCAGAGCAGCTGCGTACTCCTCTTTAGGTGCGAAGTTTGGTGTGAACAACACCTCGTCGGCTCGCAGCGCTGGAATCGCCGCGAAGGCACGATCGATCTCGCCGATCGATACGCACTCGATCTTGAGCCCGCTCGCATGAACCACCCGCAGCAGGTCCGCATTCGAGTTGGCCTTCATCGCATACGAAACACGCGAGAGGGACTTCATTGCGCGCAATCGGGCACAACGCTGTTCAACAGTCGCCACGTCATAGACGTACGCGCAATCGCGCGCTTGCATCAAATCCAGCAGCGCCGCTCGGCGCGCTTGCCACCACGGCTCGAGGTTCGCCACGCCGGCCTTGCCGCCACCGCCAAACAAGCGCTCCCACGTCGGACCAATCACCGCGTCATCGCGCACCGGACGAATCAACAACTCGTGCAAGCCCTCGACCAGTCGATCACCCTGATTCTCATCGACGACGAAGGTGAGGTTCAAATCATTGGCGGCTTGGCTGACGAGATGAATTCTTTGCTCGGCAAACAGCTCGAGCGCACCGCCCAATTGGTGCAGGATGCTACGAATATTTCGTCCCACTACACTGACCGAGGCGCAGGGCCCAATCAAATCGGCGCGACAGAGCGGCTTTAGATCGGCCTGCAACTGCGCCAGAACCGCCTGGTCTAGCGCATTGGCTTGCGGGTCGAGCGACACCGTCACGTTAGTCTCGGAAGTTGAGACCAAGTCGACCGATAGGCCGTGCTTTTTGAAGATCTGGAACACATCGGCCAGAAAGCCAACTTGGTGCCACATGCCGGGGCTTTCGAGCGAGACGAGCGTAATGCCCTTCTTGACGCAGATCGCCTTGACCTGGGCAGCATCGCTACCAGGCGTTGCTGTGATGCGCGTGCCGCGCAGCTGCGGCACTTGCGTGGCATACACAAAAAGTGGAATACCGTACTGCCTGACCGGCAGCAAGCAACGCGGGTGCAGCACTTTCGCGCCGGCGGTCGCAATCTCCTGCGCTTCATCGTAAGTGAGTTCAAGCAGCTGCCGCGCCGTCGGCATGGAGCGCGGATTTGCGCTGAACATCCCGGGCACATCGGTCCAGATCTCGAGCTGCTGCGCGGCAAGCAATGCAGCGAAATACGCACCCGAGGTGTCTGACCCGCCCCGCCCGAGCAAAACGGTATCACCCGCAGCATCACTGGCGATGAAGCCCTGGGTGATGACGACATCACCGGCCGCAGCGACCTTTGCCTCCGCGTCCACGCTGGGCGCGAAGTCGCAGGTAGCCGACAGATAGCTGGCTTTGACGCTCGCAGCCTCTCGTTGCTCCGCGCGCAGTACGGTCCGCGCATCGAACCAAGCCGCGTCGACACCCTGACTACGCAGATAGCAGGCGCCAATTTCGGTCGCGAGCAACTCACCCATCGCCATGACACGCGCCCGCGACTTCTCGGTGACTTCGCGAATCAAGGCAATGCTGTCGATGAGGTGCGTGAGCTCATCGAACCACGGCGCGAGCGCCTGCTCGACTTGCGCAGCGATACCGAGTGTCGTGGCCAACTCGGCGTGACGTTGTCGCAGCGCAGCGAGAGGCTCGAGGTGCTCACCTCTCAAAGCTGCCTCAAGTAACTTCTCGAGTCGATCGGTGACGCCGCTGAGTGCTGAATGGACAATCAACACTCGCGCGCCGCTACTGCGACGCTGCTGGACGATATCGCGGATATGACGCCAGTTCGGTTCGGAGGAGACGCTGGTGCCTCCGAACTTCAACACGACCCAGGGGAGCGAGGTGCCCATGGTTGACCCCGCCATTAAAGTTCGTCGTCGTAGACTTCGCGTAGATCCTTGGCGAGCTTCTTGTCCGCCATGACTTCTTCGACCTTGCTCCAGGCCGCCTTACCGCGTTTGCCCGCGACCGGTTTCGCACGACGCTCGACGCGGTCCAAAAACCGGTCATAGTCGTTGTTGTCTTCCTGGCTACTGACCTCGCCTAGCAGGTCTTCGTCGATTTCGAAGCTCTCGGTGTCGCGTTCGGACATCATCAATGCTCTCTTATCCTTAAGAATCAAGGAGTTAGAAACGACCGCCCCGGTCGCAGCCGAGCACTATAACGAAACCACGTCCGGGCGCAAGTTCAGCGTTTGCCAACCGCGTCACGCAGCACGACCGGAGCACCGCGCGATAGCCCGAGTGCGTCGCAGGCGCGTCCCTCGGCTACGGCGATCTCGACGACTCCGAAGGAGTTGATAAGAGCGATCGGTTGGCCCGGCGAAACGTCACCGTAAGTTCGACGCAGCGACAAGATCGACTGACCAACGTGCACTCGTGGCTCGACCCATCGCTCAAGACGCGTGGCGTCGATGTTGGTCAACAGATTGCCAAAATGATCGATGGTGATCACCACACCGGTGATGCTGTCGAGTCCCACCTCCGGTTCGTCGACCCATGCCGGAATCACCGACTGCGTAGGTTCGCCGATCAACGGCGCACTCCACCGTCCCGCAGCGAGCTCGGCCGCAACTGGCGCGAAAATGTCGCGACCGTGAAAGGTAGAACTTGGCTTAGGCAGCCCGAGTGCCTGCAGACGATCGTTACTGACACGCCAAATGCGAGCGGCCGCATCGTGTTCTACGATCGGCGCCAACAAACCATTATCGGGCGCGAGGAACCAGTGCTGATGCGATTCGATCAGAACGATATCACGCGCTGTGCCGACACCGGGATCAACCACCGCGACGTGTACGGTCCCGGCCGGAAAATATCGAAACGAACGCCGCAACCAAAATCCGGCCTCCGCTGGCCAGTGCGCGACGATCTCGTGGGTGAGATCGACCACCTTCGCCTGGGGAAAATGGCTGTAGATCCTGCCTTTCATCACACCGACGAACGGATCCTTGAGTCCGAAGTCGGAGGTCAATGTGATCACGCCGCTCATGTGGAACTGACTACCTGCACGGATGCCCCTGCGTTTGAATGTCGCAGCATTACGTTATCATCCCGGCATGACTGACCCTATCAAAAGCTTTCGTCTCGACGGCAAAACCATCCTGATCACCGGCGCCTCCAGCGGCATCGGCGCTATGTTGGCGCGCCAGTTCGCCGCCGCGGGCGGCAGGGTCGCCTTGGCGGCAAGACGCGTCGAACGACTGCAAGTATTAGCGGACGAACTAAAAGCGACCGGCGCAGCCGTGACAACCGTTGCACTCGACGTCACCCGTACCGAGACGATCGCTGCTGCACTCGGTCAGATCGAGGCCGAGCTTGGGGTGGTCGACGTACTCATCAACAACGCGGGTGTGGCACAGCCGGCATCGTTTTTGAAAACATCACCCGAGGCACTCGATTCCACCATGGCAACCAACTTCACTGCGGCCTGGCATCTGACCGCCGAGGTTGCCAAGCGCTTGGTCGCCGCCAAGCGCGGCGGCAGCGTGATCAACATTGCCTCGGTGCTCGGGCTCGGGGTTGGCCCGGGTTACTCGGCCTACTCCGCGTCCAAGGCGGCGCTGATTTCTTTGACGCGCAGCTTAGCGCTCGAGTTCGTCCGCTACGGCATCCGCGTCAATGCGCTTGCGCCGGGTTGGTTCGTCACCGAAATGAATGAAGATTATTTCGCGACCGACGCCGGTCGCGAGTATTTGAAGCGAATTCCGCCAGGACGTGCGGGTCAATTGGGTGAATTGGTCGGACCGGCCTTGCTGCTCGCCTCGGATGCTGGCTCGTACGTCAACGGCGTCGTATTACCCGTCGACGGCGGGCACCACGTCGCCTTGGTTTGACTCCTCTGGCAGCAACTCTAGCCCGATCATCACCGGGATGCCGCGCGCGGCGCGCAAGGTGTCCAGCGCGATATCCCAGTTGATCACGACTTCGGACTCGCCTAGCAGCGCATCCAATCTCGCTTCGAAGACTTCAAGCGACACGGCCATCGCGCGACCTTCGTCGTCGATCGGCGGGTGAACCTCAAGCCACACCTCGCCATCGATCTTGGTCATTTTGACTGGCTCATCAATCAACGTGACCTTCGTTCCGACTGGAACGCGGTCGAAGAGCGTCGCGATGTCCTCAGGGTACATACGCAGACACCCGTGCGTCACGGCCATTCCGACGGCATCCGGGTTATTGGTGCCATGGATCAAATAAGCGCCACCCGGGATCGCGAGCCGCATCGCATGCGCCCCGAGAGGATTGTCACGACCTGGCGGCACGACCGTCGGCAAGGGCGGCTCACCCAAGCGTCGTCGTTCTTCGTGCACTGACTTGGGTGGCGTCCAGCTCGGATTTTTTTTCTTACTGACAATCTTGGTGGAGCCAATCGGTGTACGCCAATCCATCTTGCCGACGCTCACTGGGTACGTGAGTACCGTCGCGACCTCGCCCTTCTTTGGCTTTGGGAAATAGTAGAGACGATGCTCGGGCAAGTTAACAACGATTCCCTCGCGCACACCCGTAGGTAACAAACGCTGGCCAGGAATCAGCACCTCGGTGCCCTCGCCGGGCAACCACGGATCCACGCCCTGATTGACGCGCAACAGC
>VFQT010004020.1_pt1 | contig 12757 bp, 4 predicted proteins | sample 3512381 | NCBI WGS metagenome assembly VFQT01 (sample SAMN10412376, study PRJNA504923) | tailings metagenome | isolation source: Relicate 2 Philex TSF3 active mining site | place: Philippines: Tuba, Benguet | collected 2017-08-29 | reverse complement strand
ACGACAGGAACACTGCTGACAGGTCGCCGATGTCGATGCCGAGCTCCAGGGTCGGCGTGGCGACCAGCACGTTGGGTGCCTGCGGGTCGTCGACGGCACCCTTGAAGCCGTTCTCGTAGGCGAGCCGGATCTCGTCATCGAGCAGGCTGGTGTGCTCGCGAGCCACGACCCGGCGCATGTCGGCGGTGGCATACAGCCGCCGATAGAACCCATCGGCCAAGGCCATCGGGGCCAGGTATCCATGGCAGCGCACGGTGAGGCACGGCGCACCGGCGAGCTGCGCGACGACGGTGGGCGTGCCGGGGGTCAGCGCCCGGCATATTCCGCAGGCGAGCAAGTACGACCCGCTCGCCAGACCGGCGTCATCGGTCGGGGCCACGACCACTCCGGATGGCCGCAGTGCGTAGACGGTTGCCCCCGACTGGGTCGGGCTGGCAAGCAGGATGTCGTCCTTGGCCAGTCGCTCCAGCAGCAGCCGGGCCAGGCGTCCGCCATCGGCCGGCGACACCCCCAGGGCCCGGGAGGTCCAGCGCGCGTACCAGGACTGCTGGGCAGTGACCGGGTCCAGGCCGGTCTCGCGGTCCTTCGCCAGGGAGCCTCCGATGCGGGGGTAGCCGGGCGCGGGGCGACCTCGGGGGAAGGCGGGCATCCCCTCGTCCCGCGGCCGGCCGCCCCAGATGGAGTAGCGGCTGCCGTCCTCGGCCCGATAGCGGACGAACCACTCGTGGTCGATGGCACCCTGGGCGCGCATCCGCTCGAGGATCCCGCGGACCCAGCCGATGCGCGTGCCCTCGTCGGGCTCGGCCGATGGGCCAGTTCCGTCGAGCATCTCCTGCCATGCGTAGCCCTCGAGTGCGGCCCGTGCGGCGCGCAGCATCCGCTCCGGATGCGCCTGGACCTCCACCGCCACGCTCCCGGTGAGCTCCAGGGTGCGGCCCAGCCGGGAGTTCAGGCCGAACTCCATGGCCGCGTCGAAGGCCAGACGTCGTCGCACCCGCGACCGCACGGTGGACGAAACCGATCGCAGGGTCGGACTGGACCAGAAGGGAGCGAAGGAGTCCCGATCGGCGCAGTCGGGTGCGATGATCCGATACCGCGCGAAGGGATCATCCCCGGCTCGACGGATCACTTCGTCGACGATGGCATCCAGCGTGAGCGGACCCTCGCTAACGGCCTCCCGTAGGACGGCACGCAGGGTGAGGGTGTGCGAGCGGGCCTGGACGAACCCAGCCCGGTGGGCGGCATCCTGAACGGAGTCGGTGAAGACCAAGGCCTTCTTCTCCGCTGGATCGAGCTCGCCGGAGCCGAACAGGGTCGACAGTGACACCGACAGCAGGGTGGCGATCGCGCTCCCGAGGAAGCGGATGCCATCGTCCTGCCCGCAAGAGGGGCACTGGTCGTTGCGGGAGTCCCGCTCGGCATCGGACCCGATGCAGGTGAGCACGGGCAGCACCCAGCCATCGCGCACGTCGGGATCGTCCTCGGCGGGCGGGGCACCCAGCAGCATGCGGCTGCGAACGGCGAACCACATGAGCCCGTCGGTCGCCTCCCCGAGGGCTGCCTCCGCGGGCGCATACATCAGGGCGCGGAAGCGGCCCTCGCGCATGGCATGGCTGCGCCGGATGGCCGCGTCGTCGGCCGCGAGGTCCAGCCCAGCGGGTGCCAGGCTGACCCCCCAGCCGGAGCGGCCGCAATGCCGGCAGTACACGGCCGGGAACGCAGGCCGGGCATCCTCGATGTCCAGGCCAGCCATGGGCGGACCGTCGTCCCCCCACCAGAATCGGGCCGTGGAGTCGGCGGCCCGGTCGATGCGCGTGAGCTCGCGAATCCACAGGTGGACGTCGACGGACAGGGCAGCACGGCCGGTGACCGCGCGCACATGCCCGAGCATGGCGATGACGTGGGAGAGGTACGTGGCCCAGGGCGAGTCCGCGCCGCGCAGGCGGCTGGGCACGACCGCGTCGACGAGGTCATCCAGGCCGATCGCATCGGCGGCAGCAGTGGCCATCGCCTGCACGAGCGGATGAGCCCTCGAGGCATCCAGCAAGGAGACGGCAGGCACGTCGCCGACGAACAAGGATGCCAGCACGGCGTCGCAGACCAGGGCCGCAGCCGGGTCGTGGCCAAGGGCGGCAACCGCGGCATTTGCGGCATCGACGTCGATGGACGAGATGGGGATGGCCATGATCCCCGCATCAGCGACGCGCTGCGGGGCATCACCGACCCACTCGTCCAGGGCCAGGCGCGACTCGGTGATGACCGCATCGGCATCGAAGGCCTCGCCGAACACGGTGCCGGCGAAGCCGAGCATCGCCATCGGATCGCCCTTGTCACCGAGGGTGGCAGAGGTGGCGACCGGGGTGACGCGCCCGAGCGGACGCGACCAGTCACCTGCATCAAGCCGGGCATCCGATGTGGACCAGTAGCTCTTCAGGGCCAGGCCCAGGCGACGCAGCAGCATCGCGACATCGGTTCCCTGGGCTCCGTCGTAGGTGTGGAACTCGTCGAGGACGAGGTACTGCAGGCTCATGGCGCTCTGCCGCCATAGGCCCTGGTCATCGCGGCGCAGCAGCAGCTGGTCGAGCATCTTGTAGTTGGTGAGCAGGATGTCAGGGGCGGTTTCGCGGATGACGGCACGGTCCGTGATGAGGCCTTCCGGGGTGACCTTGGTCCGCGTAGGCCCGGCCTGCCCGGTGTACAGGGCCGCGGTAACCCCGGACAGGGCGTCGAATCCGCAGATCATCTGGGCAAGCCGCAGGGCCTGGTCGTTGGCCAGGGCATTCATCGGGTAGAGGATGAGTGCCTTCATCCCAGTGATGCCCTCGCGCCGGGCGCGCAGGACATGGTCCAGGATCGGATAGAGGAAGGCCTCGGTCTTACCCGATCCGGTCCCGGTCGTCACCAGGGTCGGCTGCGGGCGCCGACGCCTGCCATCGACGAAGGAGGAAAGCCGCGCGAAGGCAGCCGCCTGGTGCCCGTAGGGAACGAACCCCTCGTACCACGCGAGGGCGTCGCGCCAACCGTCGTCGGCCGGCCGGAATGGCAGCCGCAGCCGCGCATACGGACCCTTGAACATGCCGGTGACCGGATCAGCAAGGAAGGAGGTCAGTGCCTCCAGGGCATCGGCATCGCTGAGGGCGAAGGTGGTACCGAGGTAGTCGACCAGGCCACGGCGGATCGCCTCGGCCTGCATCGTGGGCAGCAACTCGCTCATGTGCGCGCCTGGAGCACGTCAGCGAAGTGCGCATAGGCCTGTCGCATATCGGCCTCGCGATCCAAGGCGACGAAGGGCAACTCATATACATACGTATTGCCGGACGCATTCGTCGCCGTGCGCTCCTCCAGCGAGATGGACGAGCCCTTCCTACGCCACGCCGTGAGCACCGAGTTGGGCACCAGCCGACCATTGGCGTCGTAGAGATAGACATTGCGGTCATACCCATACAGCACCGCGAACTGGGTCCGATAGATCGTGCACAGCTCATCGGCAGTCACCCCGAGCATCAACGCGACCAGCGCATCGATCTCCACCAAGGCCTGACGACGATCAACGGCAATACGCATGGGCGTATCAGGAGTCCAGTCAGGACCGACATTACCCAAGGGCCGGCGCAACCCCCAATCCCGATCATCAGTCCACTGCGCCTGGTAGAAGTCATCGCCGAAGCAGTCAGCCCATAGCTGGGCGTACGCATTCGTCACGCAGTTCAGGCGCAGTGCACGAACCTGAAGGTCGGCAATGAGAGCCGGGTGCTGGTTGAACGGAATGCGATCAATGATGCTCCTGGGGATGCTCGACTTCGGAGCCGCCCTTACGAAGAAGTCGGCAATCAGGCTCGCGAGCCAACCGGCAGATGCGGCAAGGGAGCGAAGGTCGCCGTGAGGAAGCCCTGCGGAGTAGATGCTTTGAGTCAGGTGCGCTGTACCCGGTGGAATCACGCACTGGATCAGAGTTCGCTCTCCGGTGTTGGCCGCCATGCTTCGCCAAGCAACTCGGTAGAACGCACGTGTGGGCGCCGTCCCCCAGTGGGTGTACGCACGATCGTAGGCGGCTCGGTCGCCTGTTGGTTTATATGACGTGACGGGGATGGCGTCGGGCGCAAGTTCCTCAAGATCGTTGGCAGTCCAGTCCAAGTGGTGAAGCATCGTCTTGTTCGGTGACTTGTACAAAGGAGTTGCAACGTAGAGGTGCGGACCTTGGAGGATGACTTCTGCCCAGGTGTCGGGCGCGCCCCACGATGACGCGAAGTACCCCTTGCGGAAGTCGGCGGTCTCGTCCCAGCCGAGCGAGTGAGCTAAGTTGAGAGAGCTCATTCGTGGGCTATGGGCGAGCTTGTCGAGGACAGTGGCGGTGGAGCGGTTGACGGCGTAGACCATGCGGGTCTGGCCGATGGGCACGCTGTCGTCCTCGAGGAGCTCGTGCCAAGTCCCGAGGGTCACCTCGTTGACGTGCGTGATGCGGTCGCGATGCGGTCTGACGTCCCAGTGGCCCTCCGGGTCCTTAATCCCGGGTTCGCCGCCAGTGCCGTCATGCGCCAGCGAGCGCAGCACGGTATCCGGGTGGTAAAGCGATGTTGCGTGAAGGAATGCCGGGGATGGAGATGGTGAGCCGTAAATGTTGACCCCGTATGTCTTCTGATGTTGGATCTCGAAGAGTTGAAACTCATTGATGAACTGCCAGTGCCTGCGCAGCCGTCGGTAGGTGGCTGCTCGGAGCGGCCCGCCCTTGTCGTCGGTGAAGTGTGATTCGAGGTGGATGAGGCCGATAGTGCCGCTGTGTGATGCATGTCGCCAGGTCTGCTCCATGAAGCAGCGGTAGAGGTCGGGCCGGAGTCCGGCGAGAAGTGGGTACTGCGCACGATCGGAAACCGACGCACGCATGGCCATGACCTGGGTGGCGCTGTCGAGGAAGTACTTGAGTGCGTCCGGGTGCTCGAGGGTCTGTGCTCGACGGCGCTTCTCCTCGGCTTCGGCGATCTTGCCGTCGAGCGCCCATCGCACGTCATACTCGGCGAGGGCGGCCTTTTCATCCCAATCGGGTCGGACCCAGGGTGGGTTGCCGACCTGCAGGTCGAATCCTCCGTTTGCGAAGACGGTGGCGAAGTCCAGGTCCCAGTGGAAGAAGCCCTGTTGGTTTGCGATTTCCTCGCAGACCTTCAGCCATGGGTGCTTTGCGGTGATCGCATCGATGGGCATGGCACTGGCGAAGGCGAGGTCGAGCTCCTCGTAGTCGCCCAGTTCGTTCCAGCCGATGCCGGCGGCCAGGGTCTGGTTGTTGCCCTGGTTCTTGCCCTTGCCTTGATGTCGGCCCAGGAGCATCTGCAGGGCGTCGATCCAGTCGGCCAGGGTTGGCGGGGTGATGGCCCCGCTGTCGGTGAGGGTGTCGGTGAGGGGCCAGAACCACAGGGCGCACCAGGCATCCATGATGCGGCGCAGGCGCTGGTAGGCGCCATTGCGATCGGCCAGTGCCTGCTCGATCTGCTCGCGCTGCACGGCCCCGCCTGCCGGCAGGTCGTCTGCCCCCCAGACGTCGATGGCGCGCCTGATCTCGTCCTCGGCGATGCGCAGGCGCTGGAGGGCGACCTGCCAGAGCGACTCCACTCGGTAGGCCAGGTCCACGAGCACGTCGACCTGGGCCTTGCTCGGCTTGGCCTGCACGCTCGATCGCCAGGCCTTCAGCGCGGCATGGGCCCCAGGCGCGAGCTCCCTGGCCTCCCTGGCGTCCACGGCCGAGCCCCAGCCGGCGGCCGGCAGCAGGAAGTGGTGCACGCTCCCGGCGACGTCGGTCGCGAGGGTGCCGTCGTCGATGTCCTGCTGGAGTGCCGTGACGGGCACGTCCCTTGGTGCTTCCTTGAGGTACTCCTTTCGCGCAACCTGCTCGCGGCCGAAGACCACTCGCCGCGCGCCGATCAGGGAGTTGCCGCGACGCAAGTGCAGGCCGAACCATGGAGCGTCCAGGCCCTCGACCATCGTGTCGAGCCACAGGGAGATCTCGGCCAGCTCCACGGCGGTGGCATTGAGGTCCACGCCATAGACGCTGTGGAGGGCGAGATAGGCCTTGACCTGCTGCAGTCGGCGCGGGTAATCGTCCGGATCGATGCGCTCGCCCGTCTCGCGCTGGCGGCGATGGAGGTACTCCTCGGCGAGCTGGCGCACCGCCTCGATCGCGAATGCTCCCGAGCCCAGGGCTGGCTCGCAGACCGTCATGCCGAGGATCTCGCGGGCCGACGTCGTCGTGCCACCCTGATCGAGGAGCTCGGCTAGGGCCTGGCCAACGGTGAACCGGGTGAGCACCTCGGGGGTGTAATAGGAGGCAGACTGCTGGCGCTCCCGGCCGGCAAGCCGGAAGACGAAGGTGCCACGCTGATGGATGACCGGTCGCGGCTCCCCGGTGACGCGATCCTTGGCGCGGACGAAGTCCTCGGCGCTGATGCCGTCCGCCCGGTCGACCGGGACCACCCACGAGCCCTTGCTCGCATCTCCGCCCTTGGCGACCTCGTACAGGTCGGTCTCGGCAAAGAAGCCGGTATAGGACATCAGCCCCTCGTACACCGCTCCCAGCTGGTTGATGCCGAGCTCGGCATAGGAGATGAATCCCCGATCGCGGCCGCGCGACTCCTTGCTGAGCAGCAGGTGGGCAAGCACCTCTTGCAGGGCAGCGTTGCCTAGGCCGACCTCGTCGATCAGCGCGGTGGCTGCCGGACGGAACAGGTCGGCCCGCAGCGGGTTGAAGGTGAGGCCGTCGGTGCTCGCTGCTGCCTCGGGCCGGTGACCCTGGTCGATGAGCCGGAAGAGCACGTCGAGGGACTCATATAGATGCGTGCCGGATCGGGCTCCTGGGGTCGCGAGCTCCACTTGGACCAGCTCGCGCAGCCGGTCCAGGCTGTAGCCCTGGGCGTACTCCGGCGCCCCGATCGGCAGCACGCCGAGCTCAGGGGAGGCCTCGGCGTAGAGCAGGAACAAGATCCGGTACAGGAAGCGCAGCGACTGCTTCGCCAAAGGCTGGGCCTGATCCGGTCGCAGCGGCTCCCGGCCCTGGTCGCGCCGGCGCGCAACCACCTCGTTCGCGAGGATCTCGATCGACAGCCGCACCCCATCGCGCAGATCCTGCGAGACCCCGACCGTGTGCTTGATGGACTCCTCCAGCACGGCATTCCACCACAGGTCTCCGTCGGCATCGGGGGCGATCGACTCCGCGGCCAGGCAGGCCAGCATCCGGTCGATCTCGCCGCCCCGCCTGGTGTCGTTGCGCTCGCAGACGAGCTGGATGTCGACCGCCAGGTAGCGACCCTCGGCCCAGCGCTCCCGCTCGGCGAGCAGGATCCAGCGGCCCGCCAGCACGAGCACCAGCAGGGGTGCATCGTCCTGCACGAACAGCGCCGAGACCAGTCGCGCTGCCGAGGTGTAGGCGGCATCCTCGCCGAGGGTGACTGGCTCGGGCAGGGTCGCAGCCTCCTTGGCGAGGAGGTCCTCGATGGTGTCGACACTGGTGGCGAGCACGATCGCCAGCGGGGCTCCAGTGCCGATACCCGGTGCCGATACGCGCATCACTCGGCCCTGGCGCTCAGCGCGCAGGCCATGGGCATCGATGCCGAGCACGGCCAGGATGCGCTCGTGGACGCCGTCGGCCACCTCCTGGGCTGCGATGGTGTCGGCGACCTCGGCAATCGAACCGAGCTCGACCTCGATTCGCTGGCGGGCCTCACTGAACCTCGAGCGGGCTGTCGCCCTGCCCTGCGCCGCCTCCTCGTCGTAGGCCTTGCGCCGCTCGAGCACCTTCGCATGGAAGGACTGCGAGGTGGCATCGGTAGTGAAGTAGTGCTCGGAGATCCACCCTTCGCCTACGACGATCGCGTCACTGGCGCTCATGGGGTCACCTCCTCGGGGACCACGAGCAGCAGCGGTCGCACGAGCTGGCGATCGGGCGCCATCGACGCGACCAGCTCGCGCTCGGCCTCGACGCTCAAGCGCCGCTGGCGCAGCTCGGTGCGCTGGGCCAGGGCATCGGCCTCGGCATTCCAGGCCTCGAGCCTGCTCGACCAGCGATGCATGCGCTCGTTGACGTCCGCCTCGGCTACCGCGAAGAGGCTTCGCATCTGCTGGCGGGCCTGCTGCACGGCGGGGGCGATGAGCCCCTGCAAGTCATCGATTTCCTTGATCGGCCCAGGATTGACACGAGCGGACAGCAGTCCTACCGAGTCGAAGGCAGCGCTCGCCGACTCATGGGGCTGGACCAAGGAGAAGGAGCGGTCATGCGGATTCGGGAACTCGATCGTCAGCCAGGAGGCAGCCACGACCTGGCCTCGCCGGTTGGTGAGGGTGCCGAGCAGCAGCACGGTGGCCGCATCGACCGCACCTCGGATGGCGAACACCTCGTTGCGGCCCAGGGCTGCCAGCGCTCGATCGCAGGCCCAGTCCAGCACCGGGTGGAGTGGGGCCAGGTAGTGGGCATCTGGCCAGCTGGACCCAGCCTCGTCGGCAAGGGCCGCGGCTAGGCGCGCCCGGCCGCGCTCGGGGGTGATCGCCAGCATCAGTCGCTCCCCGACCCTGCGCTCGGCTAGGTAGCCCTGGGGCAGGGCAGCCAGCCGCTGCACGAGGTCGCGCGGCGGGACCAGGCTGGCCGTGCCGAAGGCATCCTGAAGGTCCCACTGCACGCCGTCGTTGTTCGTCGGGCCGGTGGGATCGATATAGGCCGCGCGCAAGGCCTCGTCCAAGAAGGATGCCTGCGTCGGGTACAGGCCGGTCTGGACCAGGCTCGCCTGGCGGGGCCGGGAATCAGCAGCAGGCGGATTGCCGAAGAGGCGCTCGAACATCCCGGCGAGGTCGTCGGCCGCCTGGACGTCAGCCACGCTGCGGATCACGTCGTCCAGGGCGACCTCCTGGGCTAGTACGCGGCGGATCGCCTCCTCCTCGGCACTGACGTCGTACGTCCCCATGAGCGAGGCAACGTCCCCCAGCGCTGCATGGGCCTCGTGCTCCTTGTCCACCAGTCGCGTAAGGACCCGGACGTCACCGGCGAATCCCGGGCTCGTCGGATCCAGCAGCAAGGTGGTGATGCGGGGACGGTGCTTTTGACCGTAGCGATCGATACGCCCATTGCGCTGCTCGATGCGGATGAGCGACCACGGGATGTCGAAGTGGACGAGCTCGTGGCACTGGGCATGCAGGTTGACGCCCTCGGATGCGACGTCCCCGGTGACCAGGATCCGGACCGGGGCGTGGGCCTGCTTGAATGCCTCGACGATGCGCTGCTGCTCCTCGTCTGGCAGGCCGCCGTGCATCACGTCGACTGCGGATGCCGCCAAGCCCAGATCCCCGGGCAACCGCTTCCGGAGCCACTCCAAGGTAGCGATCCGCTCAGCGAAGACCACTGCTCGCGCAGGCGAGTCTGGGCCGATGCCGATCCCGCGCAGGTGCTCCACGAGGCGCGCGTACTTGGCGCTCGGCTGTTCGATGGCCACCTCGGCAAGCTCGAGCAGGCGGGCCAGCGCCTCGTCCTCGACCTGCTGGGCCGATGCAATCGTGCCCGCCGCAAGGCGACGGCGGCGCTCCTTGACGGTCTCGGCCAGGGCCGCGGGCGAGGAGAGGAAGGCCTTGGCCAGGGTCCACGGGAACAGGGCAGCGTTCTGGCCGGAGTAGGGAGTGGCCCCTTCCGCGGGGTGCAGCCACACGTCATCGAGCTCGCGGGCGATGGCATCCTCCGCCGGTGTCGCCGGGACCAGGATGTTCAGCGGCGCCTGGCGCTCGGCCCAGTCGGCACCCACCACGCGGGCCACCTCAGGGCTATGGCGGTGCCGCCGGATCACCAGTCGGCGGACCTCGTCAGGGATGAGGTCGCCAGCTGGAGTGACGGCTGATGGGTCAAGGAGGCGCACGAGCTCCGCGAAGGACTCCTTGCGGCCGTTGTGCGGGGTGGCGGAGGCGAGGATGAGGGCGTCGCAGTTTCGGGCCAGCAATCGGGCCAGGCGGTTGTTGAGTGCCGCAACGTTGGTGAGGTTGTGGGCCTCGTCGATGACGACCGCATCCCAGCGATGGCGCGAGAGGTGGGCCACGTAGCGGTCCGACTTCAGCGTGTCGATGGAGATGATGACGCGGCGGTAGTAGGTGAAGGGATTGCGAGTCGCCGGAAGCTTCTGGCGCACCCGCTGAATGCCTGCTGAGTCCAGCCGGACGAAGGGCAGGGCGAAGCGGCACCACATCTCGTGCTGCATCTGCTCCAGCACATGCCGCGGAGTCACGATCAGGATCCGATCGCCCCTGCCGCGGCGGACCAGTTCGGACAGGATCATCCCGATCTCGATGGTCTTGCCGAGCCCGACCGCGTCGGCCAGCAGGATGCGCGGACGCGGATTCGCCGGATCCAGCGCCTGTCGAACCGCCGACTCCTGATAGGCGAGCACATCGGTCAGGCCCGCGGTCGAGACGGTGAGCGAGGGATCCGCGATCGGGACCGCGGTCTTGCGGATGGTCGACTCCAGCCACAGTCGGGCCGTGCGGTAGCGAGGGCTGTCATCGGCACGGAGCACGGCGGCGGCAGGGTCCAGCGCAGTGACCTGGTCCAGGCTCGCGTAGAAGGTCGCCTCGGTGTCGCGGACCAGCTCGCCTAGGCCCTGGGCACCGATGAGGAGCCCGTCCGCGGTCTGCTCGGTGGCTCGGACCAGCCACTCCTCGTCGCGGACGACCACCACCGAGCCGGGAGCGATGGTGGAAGCCTCATCCATCTGTGCTCCCCCCCTTATGCTCGTCTCCCCCATGCTTTCGAGGAAATCTCCGTCCGGGAGAGGTGACTGGGGGTTTCACCCGACAACGGAGACGAGCCTACCGAGGCCCTGTGACAGCGCATCCGGGAGCCCGAGTGCGCGGATGACCGCCCAGGGTGCCTCGAGGATTGGCTACCCGATCGGATCGATGGTCCTGCCGTCCATGTACACGGACACGATCTGCAGATCGCCCGAGCTCGGGTCCCCATAGTTGACGTAGTAGCGGAGCAGGCCGAAGTCCGGGGGTGCAGTGGTTGCCTGCATCAGGTTCACCGACTGCAGGGGCAGCTGATCGGGGTACAGGTCGGGGTTCTGCGCTCGGAAGTCGTCTGCCGCCTTCAGGGCGGCAGCCAGTTCCAGGCTCGGTGCCGCGACCCCGGTACTCCCGCCCCAGGGTGACAGCGTGAAGTTGGCGTCGGCCAGGCACAGTCCGGAGTAGGTCAGCTGCAGGCTGGCTCCCGCCGGGGGGCTGCCTGCGAGGCCGACGGTCAGGGCGTAGGTGAGGATCCCCCGGGAAAGGCCCATCGGGTCCAGCGCCGAGGCCGCCGTCGGCCCTGGCTCGGCAAACAGGTCGAGCTCACGGGCCTGCGGTCCATCGATGATCGTCGCTTCCTGCCCGGCGGCATCGCTGGCCATGGCGGCCAGGTCGAGGGTGGCCACCTCGGCATCGCCGGCCTGCAGGATGCTGGCGGCGGTCCCGTCCCAGCCGCAGGTGCCCTCGCCGGCAGCCAGGCGTGGCCCGGAACTGGACACCTGGCCCGAGCAACCAGCGACCAGGGCAGCACTGGCCACCAGGAAGCCACCAAGGAGCACCGCCACTCGCCGCATCAGGAACCTCCAAGTTCGCACGCCCACCGCACAACTGCCCAGTGTGCGGTGAACCTAGCCGCCCGCCACCGACCCAGCCACCAGGATCACCGACCCTGATGGGACCGGCGTTGCCAGCCCGTTGAGCGCGCGCGATTCATCATCGCCCACGTATATATTCACGAACCTGCGCACCTGCCCGGTCTCGTCGCAAAGGCGCCGCCCCAGCGCCGGGTACCGCGCACCCAGCACGGCCAGCAGGTCGCGCAGGGTTGCCCCCGGCTCAACGTCGAGGCGAAGTTGCGTCATGCCGGCTGCGTCATCAGCCAGTGCCTGCGGCAGTCGGACCAGGACGGACATCGATCAGGTACTTGCCCGCACCGACAGGACATCCGGCAGGCGGGAGGCAACCTCGACGAAGCTCTCGCCCTCGTCCTGGCTGGCATAGACCGAGCCGTTGCGGGTGCCGAAGGCGATCGCCGCGGTGCCATCGACGTCGATCACGTGCGCGGCATCGCGCAGGACGGATGCATAGTGCTCGTCCGGCAGTCCATCCCCGACCTCGCGCCAGGAGGTGCCGGCGTCATCAGTCCGCCACAATCGCAGCCGGCCTCCCGGCGGGAACATGGTGTCGCTGTCGATGGGGATGACCCAGGCAGTGCCACCACGGGACGGATGCGCCAGCACGACGAAGCCGAAGTCGCTGGGCAGTCCATCCGCGATGGGCAGCCATGAGGTGCCGGCATCCTCGCTGCGGAAGACGCCGCCATGGTTCTGGGCATAGAGGCGGTCGGGGTTGGCTGCGTCCATGGCGATGCGGTGCACGCACTGGCCGTACTCCGGGAACGGATCAGGGGCGAAGATCACCTTGATGCCGGCATTCGCCGGTTCCCACCCACCCTGGCTATCGGCCGAGCGATACACCCCGCCGGTGCTTATCGCGATCGCCATCCCGGCATCGGGTCGCGGCAGGATCGTGTGCACGGCAGGGCCACCGGCCCCCGGGGTCCACTCGGCGCGATGCGGGTGCTCCCACAGCCCCTGGTTCAGGGTGAAGGTGGTGCCGGCATCGTCCGACCGCCACAGCGAGTGGGGCTCAACCCCGGCCCACACCCGGCCCGGGACACGCGGATCCGGGGTGAGGTTCCAGATCCGCTCGACGGCAGCGCCGGTGTCAGCCGGGAACGCCA
>VFQT010004019.1_pt1 | contig 12765 bp, 7 predicted proteins | sample 3512381 | NCBI WGS metagenome assembly VFQT01 (sample SAMN10412376, study PRJNA504923) | tailings metagenome | isolation source: Relicate 2 Philex TSF3 active mining site | place: Philippines: Tuba, Benguet | collected 2017-08-29 | reverse complement strand
CGTACTGCTGCCCATCCCCGGTGGCCGTCGCTAACCCCTCCGCCCCCGCAATCGTCGCTCGGTTTTTCCAGCCCGAGCACCCCCCGCCCCTCCCCCCTCAACCGTCCCTCGTACCTCGTCCCTCGTTCCTAACCCCCCATGCCACGCAAAACCAACGACTTCCTCACCGTCCGTTCCGAAGGTGGCCTGCTGCCCCCCGACCTGCTGCGCCGTATCATCGATGCACACTCAAGCTGCCCGGGACACGGCCGTAAGACAACAACCCGCTGCACCTGTGCGCAGTCACCAAACTCTCGACTCACTGCGCAAGCCACCGCGCAAGCTGACTCCGAAAACCTCGCTTTTTCGGCGTCTCACGCCACACATTCGCCACCGTAACAGGGTCCATTCCGCAGGTTCAACCATGAGGAAGCGTCGCGTTTTCATCAGTCCGTCCAGCAGGAGTTTCTCGCCGAACGCGCGGGACTAAAAGCCTTTCTGCAGGGCGATCCACTGCTTGGTCGCTGCTTCGAACCAATCCTGTTCGAAGACATCCCCGCCCGCGACCAGCGCGCTGAAGATCGTTTCCTGCGCGAAGTTGAACGCTGCGACCTGCTGATCGGTATCTACGGCCAGCAATACGGCCGCGAAAATAAAGCCGGACTCTCAGCCACGGAACGCGAATTCGACCGGGCCGGTCAGCTGGGAAAGCCCCGACTGATCTTCGTTCGCGGACGCACCGATAACGGACGACATCCCAAAATGGTCGCTCTGATTCATAAAGCCGGAGACCAGCTGATCCACCGCCGATTTGCCGACACTCCTGAACTCACCGCCGCCGTCTCCGCCAGCCTCGTCGAAGAACTGGAACACCAGGGCGTCATCCAAACCGGTCCCTTCGACGCCTCGATCTGCCCAGGTGCCACACTTCGTGATCTGTCGTCGCAGCATGCCTCCAGGTTCCTGACTGTTGCCGCCTCCGAACGCAACTTTCCGCTCCCACCACGCACCCCACTGTTGCCGCTGCTGAAACATCTGCAGCTGGTCGTGGATGATCAACCAACCTACGCCTCACATGCTTCCGTCCAGATTATGCTGTTCGCCGATCGACTGGAAATCTGGAACCCAGGCCAGCTCCCCCTTCCATTGACCTTCGAATCACTCCTCAATCCCCACCCGTCCATTCCCCGCAATCCTCTGATCGCCGAAGCCATGTATCTCGCTCGCTACATCGAACGCGCTGGCACAGGCACCCTCGATATCACCCGACTCTGCAGGGCCGCCAAACTCAAACCACCACAGTTTCGCGAATCACTCGGACAGTTCGTCCAGACCATCTACCGCGCAAGCTCTGCCAAAGCCACCGCGCAAGCTGAGACTGCAAACGAGCAGATTCCAGGGAAATTACGCGAAAAGCTGGCTCACGTGCTGCAGCTTCCCGCCTCCCAAATCAGCCCCGAATTGACGTCTCAGGCCATCATCATCCTCGAATTAGTCGCCAGCAACAGCCTTCCGCTCGACCAGCTTCGCAGCCAGGCCGGTCTCCAGCACCGCGAACATTTCCGACGATTCTGGCTGGAAGCGTTCCTCAACGCCAACTGGATCCAACGCACCATTCCCGACAAACCCACCAGCCCCGCTCAGAAATATCGCCTCACCACCACTGGCCACCGCTGGCTGAAACAAGTGCATAAACACCACAATCCACAAGCACCCGACTGACCCCCGCTGCCCCTTCTCTCTACTCTCCACTCTCTACCCTCCCCTCAACCGTAGCTCGGGCTTTCCAGCCCGAGCCCCCCTGCCCATCCCCACTGCCCTGCCCCCTCAACCCTACCTCGTGCTTTCTACCCCGAGCCCCCCCCTGCCCAACCAATTCCCAAAACCTCCGTTAAATCGTGCGATTCCAATGTCGCCGCCACCGCGTTCAGCCACCCCCCAGCCACACCCCGTTGCGAGCATGGCCACTCCTCTCCCACACACTCGCGACACCACCAGCCTGCTCTGCATCGCCGCGTCCGACAACAACCGATTCTGATCAAAACTCCGCACACAAACTGACGCTGCACCGAGCCCACGGCAGCGACGTCACCACTCGGCACCGCCACCCTCGTGACCTCGAATCTGCGCAACGCTGACAACATCCCATGGGAGATCTTGCTCCCCACGGATCCTCCGATCGCCCGTGCAAAGCCGCTCGGGCATTTTTATTAAGGCCCCGCACGATCGGAGGCCTCCCCTGTCACCAAACGCAGCTCATGCCTCCAGCCACGTGGGCGTTTTGAAGCTTTGTCGCCTGCCGCTCAGCCACAATCCCGACGACATTGAATCCGCCCCCCGCCGAAGAAAACTGCGGTAAGAAAACACAGAAGAAAACCCATTGGATGCAAGCTCTGCGAAGGAAACAGGCTGGCGAAAGAAACAGTTCTCAACCGCTGGAGGTCGCCTCGCTGCTGAAATTGGCAGCAACGAACGTGCTGTTTCCAACTCGTGTCACTTCGCAAAGCGAGGTGGAGTGATATACTCCCCGTATCCCGGTGCTCCATGGAGGCGAATGGTGCTGACACCAGCCTGTGCCTCGGGCCCTGACTCGTCACACCTGTTCTTGAGGATGCATTGGATGCCCTCGATTGATGCAGAATTCGTCGATTCCGCCGCGCCCAATGCAGATGCAGCGAAGAATGGTCGCAGCCTCGTATTGAAAAGTGCCTTTGAGGCATTGAACCAATCGGATGACGAAACACTACTGTTCGGACTCTGCAAAGGCAGCGGTAAGGAGCCTTATCGATGCTCCGCGGATTTCATTCAGGCCGATAAGCCGGTGTATCGCTGCAGTTGCCCAAGCCGTCAGTTTCCCTGCAAACATTCGCTGGGTCTGATGTACGCGTTCGTTCAGGGAAAGCAGTTCACCGTCGCCGATGTTCCTGAAGACATCGCTTCAAAGCGTGAAAAGGCCGAGGGCCGGGCGGAGAAAAAGAAGGAGCAGGAAGCTAAGCCAAGGGTTGTGAACAAGTCGGCTCTTGCCAGAAAAATCCAGGCTCAGCAGGCAGGCCTGGATCTGCTGGAAACACTGACGTTTGACCTGATTCGGCTGGGGATGGGAAGCACCAGCGCGAAGACGGCGCGTCAAATTGAAGCGCAGGCCAGGCAACTGGCCAATGCCTACCTTCCAGGCGCGCAGGCGGCGTTGCACGCGTACACAGGGCTGTTCGCAGATGCGGAAGGTAAGTTCGACGATGAACTTTCACCAACGCAGCGTGAAAAGATCTACAGCGAAGCGCTCGACCACCTGGCTCGGCTCTACTCATTGATTCGCCAGGGGCGAACCTACCTGTCGGCTCAGCTGGAAGATCCCGAGATGAAGCCGGCAACAGATTCGGCCATCGCGGCGTGGCTGGGGCACGCGTGGCAGCTGCGAGACCTGAAAGAGGTCGGGCTTGTCGAATCGAACGTGGAGCTGATTCAGCTGGCCTTCAACAGTCATGACGATCTGGCAAGGCAGGAATACATCGATACCGGCATCTGGATGAATCTGAATACGGGCCGGATCCAGCTCACTCAGAATTTTCGACCGTACAAAGCGGTCAAATACATCAAGGCTGAAGACAGCTTCTTCCAGGTCGCCGGGGTGACGGTACTCAGTGTGTACCCTGGTTCGACGAATCCCCGCATTCGCTGGGAAGGCATGATTCCTCGGCCGGTGACTTCGGCAGACATTTCGAAAGTGCGAGAATACGCGAAGACAGACTTTTCCGAAGTGATCAGGGAAGTCAAAGGAACACTGAAGGCACCACTTGCGGATCGGCATCCGATCTATGCGTTGAAGTTCTCACAGATCGGCATGGTCGGCGACAAACTGGTGGTTGAAGATTCAAAGAAGAATCGACTGCTGTTCACGGACAACGGAGTGAAGGAAGAACCGGCAAGCTGCTACTTGCTGCCGCTGCTTCCGTCCGAACTGCTGAAGAACAATGTGCTGGTCTGTCGCTTCCGTCATGATTTTGACACACGTCAGCTTCGGATCAAGCCACTGGGTATCGTGACGGACACTCAGGTTGTGCGACTGACACTCTGACGAGACCGCCTCTCGCATTTTGTTCCCTGTACGTTCAACCCACACACATGCGGATCCCGGCAAGGGGTCAACTGAAGGTCCAATCCTTCCGTGAGCCACTGAACACTGGAGCCACCATGAGCATCGCAGTTCTCAATCAGGTGTATGACGAAGTTCGACGACTCTCAATCGCGGGCAGTAATCTGGCCGCGGGGGACTTTCGCCTGAAGAAGCTTGTTGAACCTCTGCAGAAATCGGCTCAAAAAGCGCCAGTGTTCGGCAAGGTGGCGGAAGCGATCGAAAAGGTTCTGGCGAGCAACCATAAGACATCGGCGGACAGCCTTCTGGACCTGGCAACGCTGACTTCGGCAATCCTGTATACCCAGGGGGAAACCGGTGCCGAAGGTCCGCTGGAGCCGATCAATTCGCAAAACCTCGGTCTGATGGTTTCCAACAACAGCGCACGTGTTCTGAAACCGCTGATCGAAGCACTGACCACGATTGGTTCCGGGCGACTGGAAACCATCAGGGAGGCTCATGAACGAGGCGTGTTCAAGGACCTTCGCCTGATCAAACATGCGATCGCCGCAATCAATGATAAGAACGGTGAGATTGGTGAGTTTATCGCCGAGAAGATTCTCCCAATGTACGGCAAAGCGATCTATCCGGAGATTCTTGCAGGATATGATCCGTCGGGGAAAGGCGATGATGCTCTCCGTCTGAAGCTGCTGCATCATTTTGATCCGGAATCCACAAAATCGCTGGTCGACGCGGCACTCGAAAGCGGTTCGAAGGACGTCAGGATTGCAGCCATCAGCTGTCTTCAGGGCCGAGAAGACTGCGTTCCATTTCTGCTGCAGCAGGCCAAAGCCAGGGCGCAGGACATTCGTGCCCTCGCGCTGCGAAACATGGCGACCATTGATCATCCGGAAGTCATTTCCGTTCTGCAGGCTGCGTTGTCCGGGGCTGACGTCCGATGGGTGGCCCGCTTTGTCTCGGGGAACAGGAATGCCTCGTTTCAGGCATGGATCATTGATGAAGCAACTCGACAGAGGGACCTGCTGCTGTCAGGCACTCTGAAGAAGCAGGCCACGACGGCAAACACAACACCCGCAGCAAAGGGGAAGGCAAAGGCCAAAGCGGCAGGAGCTACACCGGATGAAGCAACCGCGATTGAACGGTTCAATGAGCTGCTGAATGCCTTCGTGGGGCGCAAGGACAAGCCAGCCGTCAGGTTCCTGCTCGACTGCAATGCGCTTCACGAAGAATTCCTCAAGCTGAAGACGGGCTGTGGCGGAGACCGGATTAACTCGCACATTGCAATGATGATGCTGGTCTGTGAGGCGACAGAAACGCACACACAACTGGCACAACTGGGCGCGAATGTTCATCACGAATCGGTTCCTTACACCTTTCTCGCTTCCAGTATTGTCGAATCACCCCAAAAAGCCTGGGAACGATTCAGCGCTGCGTATTTGAACCGACCGAATGACAAAACGAAGGACGCTGAGGAAGCAGGACCCGTCTCCGTTCAGCTCTCGGAAATCCTGAAGGAAATTCACAAGGCAAAAGACAGTACTCACGGTCACCACAATGACGATGAAATGCTCGCGTCGTACTATTTGACAGCGGAGCTCGATCCCCGCTGGCTGGAGGCGGCCCTTCAGATCAAAGACAAAGACGTCATTCTGACACTCGCGACAAAGCCACATCCCGGCGTTCAGGCATTTTTGACGGAGTATGTCGACAACGAGCTCAGGAAGACGACATGGAACCCGGGCTACTCGCTCGATTCGGTCTTTGAAACCATGATCCGAATCCAGCATCCGGACCTCGTTACGAAACTGATTCAGGTGCTTGAACTGGCCTGCCATTCGGCGCAGCAGTACTGGTGGGCTTACTACCTGATCCGATTGATTCCTCGGATGCCTGAATCGGCCATTGCTCCGCTGGAAGCATTGATCCCAAAAATTCGGGAACAGTTACAGGATTCGTTCGTCGGATTTCTGGATGAACTCAGGCAAAAGCACCAGAAAAAGTAATCGACACACGCCGCTCGTCTGTGACAGCGGAATTATCGTCGCTGAATGAACAGAGTTTTCGAAACCGGCGTTTTCACCGCAGAACAAATCATCACCCGCACTGCATCCACTACTTTTTTCAACGACCAGAGATCAACATGGCCAGGAAGAAACCAACCGATGCTTCCGCTCCTGACACATCTTCAGGCAGCACATCTTCAGGCAGCATTGATTTTTCCGCCATGCTGCGGCAGCCAGCCGAAGTCATGTTCGCGGAGGAGATTGCCGAACTAATCGCTGCCGACGGCGATTCAAAGCCCGCCGGATGGCAGATGTCGCCTCGCTCCGTGCTGACATACATCACAGGCGGCAAAGTTGGTGGCAGGACGATTACTCCAAAATACATCGGACATCAGCGCATCGTCGAGATTGCGATTTCCACGCTGATTACAGACCGCGCTCTCCTGCTGATTGGTGAGCCAGGAACAGCCAAGTCGTGGCTTTCAGAACACCTCGCGGCGGCCATCAACGGCGATTCGTCCAAAGTCGTTCAGGGAACTGCGGGAACGACCGAAGAACAGATTCGGTACACATGGAATTACGCGATGCTGATCGCGCGAGGCCCGTCGCCGGAGGCATTGATTCGCAGCCCGATCTTCCGTGCGATGGAATCCGGATCGCTCGCCCGGTTTGAGGAAATTACCCGCTGTGCCTCAGAAGTTCAGGATGCCATGATCTCGCTTCTGTCGGAAAAGCGAATCGCTGTTCCGGAACTCTCAACTGAAGTCGCAGCGTCGCGAGGCTTTTCGATCATCGCGACTGCCAACACGCGAGACCGCGGTGTGAACGATATGTCGGCGGCCCTGAAACGTCGCTTCAATATTGTGGTTCTGCCAACTCCAAAGCACATTGAAACGGAAATCGATATCGTCAGCCGTCGAGTCGCTGAGCTGGCCTCAAATCTTGAGCTGCGGGCGGACATCCCCACAGTCGAAGCCGTTGAGAAAGTGGTCACGATCTTCCGTGAATTGCGCACAGGACAGACTCTGGATGGTCAGAGCAAGCTCAAGACGCCTTCAGGTGTTCTGTCGACGGCCGAAGCAATTTCGCTGCTGACAAACAGCATGGCGCTGGCGGGAAACTTCGGGAACGGTAAGGTCTCCGCCAACGACCTCGCAGCGGGCCTGCAGGGGGCGATCGTGAAGGATGAGGAGAAGGACAACGCGATCTGGCAGGAGTATCTTAAGAACGTCATGAAGAAGCGCGGGGCCGAATGGCGTGACTTGTACAACGCCTGCAGCGACCACTCCGACGCGGCTCCATAACAACGAAGCACATTGCTCACCCGCGTTTTGAATCTCATCCTCGTGTTGATTTGCACCCGTTCACTTATCCGGCTATTCACCAATGCCCATTCATGTCTTCGGCGTTCGACACCTTTCTCCCGGCGGCGCCTGGCATCTGCGCCGTTTCCTGGACGCGGTGCAGCCTGAAGCCGTCCTGATCGAAGGCATGGCGGACACCGTCGGCCTCGTGAAGGACATCGTTCACAGGGACACGGTGCCACCCATCGCGATTCTGGCATACACCGACAAACTTCCCATTCGGACGCTGCTGTATCCGATTGCCGATTACAGTCCCGAATATCAGGCAATGGTCTGGGCGAACGAAAACAGGGCTCGCGTCGAATTCATCGATCTTCCCGCCGAGATTTTTCTGGCACTGGAGAACATTTCGCCCGCGACTGAAGAAGACGGCACAGGCGATCGCCAGGGACCTCAGACCAGCGAAGAACTTGCGGGCAAAGACAGGAAAAAGGACGACGCGACAGCTGCCGTCAAGGAACAGGAGGAACTCGACAATTCGATGGCTCTTGAACTTCTCGAGCCTCCTCCGCCATCGCTGTATGACCGCTTCGCACAGCTCGCCGGCGAACAGGATTACGACAGTTACTGGGAGCGTCATTTCGAACACAACCAGGCGGATGAAAGTTACCGACTGGCCGCCATCGAACTCGGTCGTGGTCTGCGTGATATCGACGACGCCAGTCCTCGCTGGCGTGCCGAAAACCTTGTGCGTGAAGCGTACATGCGACGGCGGATTCAGGAAGTGATCAAATCGGGAGTCCGTCCGGAAAAAATTGTTGCGGTCGTCGGAGCTTTTCATGCTCCGGTACTGGGTGAGGAATTTCCTCCAATGACCGACGCGGAACTGGCTCAGCTTCCACGCCGAAGCTGCCGCCTGACCCTGATGCCGTATTCGTATTTTCGGCTGTCGTCACAGTCAGGGTATGGAGCAGGGAACCGAGCCCCGGCGTACTTTGAAATGATGTGGAAAGCTCGCGAGAACGAAGCGTTCAAAGACCTGCCGCATCAGTACATGACCATGGTCGCACGAAACCTGCGTGAAACAGGGACGCACCGGTCAACGGCTGAAGTGATCGAAGGCGTACGACTGGCAGCGACGCTGTCGGCCATGAAAGGCGGACTGGCGCCAACGCTGCGTGACCTTCGGGATGCCGCCGTCACGCTCATTGGTCATGGTGAAGTCACCGCCATTCGCGAAGCGCTGGCTCGAGTGGAAGTCGGCACGGGTATCGGCAAGCTTCCTCGCGGAGTCAGCCGCACGTCCATTCAGGACGACTTTGAACGAGAACTGGATCGGCTGAAACTGGAAAAGTATCGATCCCCGGTGAAGCAGGAACTTCAGCTCGACCTTCGTGAAAATCGACATGCAAAGACTGCGGAGACGGCTTTTCTGGATCTGGCGCGATCCCGCTTTCTCAATCGCCTGAAAGTTTTGGGAGTCGGCTTCGCGGAACCCGTCAAATCGACTCAGCAATCGGCCACCTGGGCTGAACGCTGGAACCTGCAATGGTCCCCGGAAAGCGAAATTCAGCTGGTTGAAGCAGTGTTGCTGGGTGAAACAATCGAACTTGCGACGGGATACAAGTTCCGTTCCATTCTCGCAACATGCCACTCTGTCGCCGAAGCTGCCACTGTCGTCCGCAATGCGTGCGAATGCGGCATGATGGAGGCAATGGAAGAAGCGCGACGTCGCCTTCAGGAACTCTCCACCGAAACATCCGATTTCTGCGCGATCGCGAGTGCCGCATTTCAGCTGGGTTCAACGGCACGCTATGGAGATGTGCGCCGCTTTGATGCAAAGTCCCTGCTGCCGCTGGTGTCTGAGCTGTTTGTCCAGGGGGCGCTCACGTTGTTTCCGATTGCAGGCTGCCATCATGCTGCTGCTCAGGAACACCGGCAGGCGATGGATTCCCTGAACCGTGTCAGTCTGGAATATGATCAGCTGGTGGATGAAGAACTGTGGCTGGAAACCCTTCGCAGGCTGTCTGATTCTGACGACCGAAACCCTCTGCTGTCCGGTTATGCCTGCGCGATTCTGCTGGAACGTGATCTGCTTTCCAATGAACAACTGGTGCGTGAAGTCAGCCGTCGCCTTTCACCGGGAATCTCTGCTGATCTCGGAGCAGGCTGGTTCGAAGGTCTGGCCCTGCGAAATCGGTATGCCCTGATTGCCAGGCAGCTCCTTTGGGTCAGCCTGGCCGACTACGTCAAGGCGCTGGACGATGATCAGTTTCGGCCAGCGATCGTGTTCCTGCGCCGTGCGTTTGGTTCCTTCAGTCCTCAGGAGAAGACTCAGATCGCTGAAAATCTGGGCGAACACTGGGGCGTTAATCCTGATTCTGTCAGCGAGCTGATCCATGAAGAGCTGACGGAAAAGGAAGAGAAGGCTCTGGACGAATTGAATGGCTTTGACTTTGGCGATTTGTAGGCCTGGCTATGGCACTCGAACCTGAACAATTGCAGCGATGGCGACTGATCCTCGGAAAACAGGCTCAGGATGCTTTGTCCCGTGTGTCACCGGCAGGCTGGTCGCTCACGGATGCGCAGGCCGAGATGGACGAAGCGCTTGGGGCCATCTACGACGATGCGCCGGATCAGGATTGCAGCAGTCAGCGGCAGGCCGGTCATGGCAGTTCCGCACCTCGACTGGCCAGGTGGCTCGGGGACATTCGCAACTACTTCAGTGAAGATGTCGTAGCGATCATTCAGCAGGACGCCATTGAACGTAAAGGCATGAAGCAGCTTCTGCTTGAACCGGAGCTGCTGAAGAATGTTGAACCGAATGTGCAGCTGGTCGGAACGCTGATGTCGCTCAGCGGCAGGATTCCCGAACGCACCAAAGAAACCGCTCGAATGGTGGTGCGTTCCGTTGTCGACCGAATCAAACTGCAGCTTGAACAGAAGATCCGTCAGGCCGTGATGGGCGCGCTGAATCGGACGGACCACACCCCAATCCCGAACGTCAGCAGCATCGACTGGAAATGGACTATCGGACGCAACCTGAAGAACTATCAGCCTTCGCTTGGGTCTATCGTTCCGGAACGCGTCTATTTCTATTCGCGTGCTCAGAGATCCAACAACTGGACGGTCATCGTTGACATGGACCAGAGCGGTTCCATGGCAGACTCCGTCGTCTACGGCGCCGTCATGGGGTCCATCTTCGCCAGCCTGCCCGCACTGAATACCCGCGTTGTCGCGTTCGACACGGAGGTTGTGGACCTGACGGAAACGTGCGGTGATGATCCTGTCGACATGCTCTTTGGAGTACAGCTGGGCGGCGGAACCGATATCAACAAGTCTGTCGGTTACTGCCAGAAGTTCATCACCGATCCGGCCCGCACACTGTTCTTCCTGATCACCGACCTGTTCGAAGGAGGCAACGAAGCGCAGCTGGTTCGACGACTGGACGAGATGGTCGCATCCGGCGTGCGAGTCATCTGCCTCCTGGCACTGGCTGATTCCGGGAAGCCGATGTTCGATGATCGCCTGGCAAAGAAGCTGGCAGCACTGGGAATCCCCTGCTTCGCCTGTTCCCCGCAGCGCCTGCCGGAACTCCTTGGAGGAGCCCTGCGAGGCCACGACCTGAATGCCCTCGCTTCAAAGATGTCCGCCAGGCAGTGATTTGGGCAGTTCGCATCAGTTCCCTTCCCGAACCACAGCATCGCATACGCGGCGGAGCAATTCTTCGTAGCCCCAGGAGCCCAGGGCCAGCGCACACTAAGTGCCCAATTTGATAAGGACTTGCATCAGGTACTCTTCGCTCCAACCACACATCCGCCTCCTCAGTAGCTGTCCATTTCCTCATGAAAACTGGGGTTTTGGAGAAAAGCGGTGTGTGGTAGACACCGCGTATGGACGGAGCAGGCCAAAAACCGAGCTATGATGAACTGGCGGCGCTGGTGGTGCAGTTGCAGGCCACGGTGGAGCGTTTGTCGAAGCGGATTGATGACCTGGAACGGGAAAATGCGGGGCTGAAAGTCCGAGTGGCAGAGCTGGAGGCAGAGAATGCAGAACTGAAAGCCGAGAACGCAGAGCTGCGTAAGAAGAACCCGACACAGCGGCTCACTAAGTCGTACTCAATAACGGCTGAAGAGAAGCGTCGCGAAGCCGCTGAACAGCAGAAGGCGGGAACGGCGAAGAAACATGGTTCGCATGGTGACAGGCAGTCATCGGAGCGACGCGGTCGGATACCAAGCCAGGACAAAATAGATCGCGCCGATCTGCATGAGATTATTCTTCCGGAAGGCTTCAGGCTCACACAATGCACACCGCAGATTGATCGTCCGGTGTGGCGAATTCAGAATGGAAAAGCCACACTGGTTGTGTACGAGATCTGGCGCGGACCGAACGGCGAAGTCGGAGAAATCGACGGCGTACTTCCCCTTTCTGAGTTCGGCCTGGAGATTCACACGGCCGTTGCATTTCTGGTTCCGATGGTCGGCCTGTCGATGGACAAAGTCTGTGAGCAGCTGAAGTTCTTCTGGGAACTGAATCTGTCGAAATCTCAGGCCGATGCCTTACTGAATCAACTGTCACGCCAATGGGAAGCAGAGTTTGAATCGCTCTGCATGCTGCTGGCTGTCAGCGCCGTGGTGCATGCCGATGAAACCAGCTGGAGCCTGAACTCTGTGTGGGCCTTTCTGTCCGAGAAAGCACGAGTGTTTGTGTTCGGATGTCGCAAAGATGCACACACGCTGGCTCAGATTCTTCCGAAGGAGTCGTTCGTCGGAATTCTGGTCACTGATGATGCCGCCGTCTATCAGGGATTTTCGAAAGCCCGGAAATGCTGGGCTCATCTGATTCGCAAAGCGATTCGGATCACGCTGCTGCAGCCTGACAACGAAGAATACAAAGCGTTTCTGAACGGACTGCTGAATGTGTATCGAGCTGCCAAACGCGCAGCGGCCGATCAGCGTCTGAAAGAGACTGGTCGCACCATTCGAGTTGCCGGGCTAATGTGCGACAGCGAGCTGTTTACGTTTGTGCTGCACCCGGAAGCAAGTGGAACCAACAACGAAGCCGAACGTTCACTTCGCGATGCGGCTCAGGATCGACGAACAGGTCGCACCAGCAAGACACTTCGCGGTGCTCAGCGACGCACCGTTCTGGTCAGCGTGCTGGAATCCCTCAAACCGCATCTTTCCGACTTCACACTTTCCAGTGTTCAGACCGAACTGCAAACCTGGTGGCAAACCGGCGAAAGTCTGTTTTGCAAGCTGTTGAAGGCCTGTGGTCTCGACCCTCCGACCAAATCCCGTCTCAACAACCTCGTCCCAATCCCAGCTGGCGCCTGACTCACACCGTCAGCCGCTGCTTGACGTTTCACGCGGAAATGGACAGCTAC
>VFQT010004018.1_pt1 | contig 12767 bp, 11 predicted proteins | sample 3512381 | NCBI WGS metagenome assembly VFQT01 (sample SAMN10412376, study PRJNA504923) | tailings metagenome | isolation source: Relicate 2 Philex TSF3 active mining site | place: Philippines: Tuba, Benguet | collected 2017-08-29 | reverse complement strand
AAAAACTCATGTTAACTTCTATTATTTTCTAAAATAACAAGTAGTCCCGACAGGACTAATTTATATAAATCTATTTTGATTGTATTACTTAAAATCATGATAATCAATATATAAAAGATTATAAATTATACTATCATACTATAAAATTAAAAAAATCATTGTCCCCTTACTTGTCCCCATTAACTTTATATAAAAAAAATGGGGTATTCTCTCAAGGCAATTATTAGAAAAGACAAGATCAATCAGAACGGAGAATGTCCCATAGTTATTAGAATAACTATCGGTAGTCAATATTACAGACATCCTATTGGAGAGAATATCCGTCCACAAGATTGGAATAGTGAAGATGATATTCCGAAAAAATCATCCAAGAATAGAGATATAATCAGATCAAAAATTGAGAAAGAGAAATCAAAAATTACTGATTTAGTTAGTCATTTCTATTACACACATAATAATTCATATCCCTCATTATATCAGTTAAAACGAATACTCAAAGGAAGTCAGGGATTAGATGGTTCTATGAAGAACAAGAGTATTATTGATTTCTATAAAGAATTTGTTGATGATTATTCATTGAAGAAAAGATTATCTGAACTTACAATCAAGGCATACAATTCAACAGGAGAGAGATTAAAAGAATATTTCAAAAAGAATGAAATTATCCCTTCATGGGATATTTTTAACGATGTATTTTATGAAGAATTTGTTTCATACTATGTTGGGAAGGGGTATAAGGAGAGTAGTATTGGTAAATCTATCAAGAATATAAAAACATTTCTTTACTACATATATCTAAACTACAAATTCATTTCACCTGATATTTTTAAGAATTACAAGGTATTGAGGGAAAGTCCTGATTTTCCGATTTTGAATAATGAAGATTTATTATTGATGAAGTTTCATATTGGTCTAATCTCATTATCAAAAAAGAATAAAGAATTATTCAACAATTCACTAAAGTTAAATGACAAGGAAAAACGATTGTTGAGAATGATGTTGTTTATCTGTTTCACAGGTTTGTCCTATGTTGATTTTCAAAAAATAACAATATTAGATATTGATAAAGTTGGTGATCTAAAAGAAGGAACAACACTTGGTTTTGTATATGTTAGACAAAAAACTAACATTACCAATAGGGTTTATGTGACTTTGACTGAAGATTTAATTGAAATTATATTATCAGAGATTTTTAATGATACAAGATTATACCCTGACAGAATAAATCCCGGTTTTAAGATAATTGATAGTCCTCTACCGCAAAAAATAAAATCTTTATGGAGGGAATTAGATCTTATAAAAAAGGGTAACGGAGAAATTAAAAAAAGGGATATTCATCATAAAAGACCTGCGATTTTTAGATCTTATCCATCCCTATTTCCAAAAATGAGTAATCAAGTATTCAACAGAGAAATTAAACTTGTCTGTGAAAAAATCGGAATAGATCAGAATTATAAGTTACTTGAAAAAAGATATGGTAAAGTTCAAGAGAAGAATATACCAAAGCACAAACTCATTTCTTCTGTGACGGGAAGGAGGACATTCATTAGTGGATCATTAAAGGACGGAATACCATACGAAGTATTGATGAAATCAACAGGTCATAGAGATATAAAGACACTTATGAGATATTCAAAAGTCAATCAGGATTTAGTTAATTCCGAATTTTTATCAAAAAGAAAGAAAATCGTTCCAACAGAAGAATGGGAGAGAAAACAGAAATTATTAAAGTATGCTAAAGAATTAGGAATTGATCCAACCCAGATGCCGGGAACAGGAATTTCGATTCTGTAGTGTCTCAAAAAAAAGGTAGTGTGATTTTTCCTCACAAAAATTACTAAAAAAGGAGCTGCTACATATACCACGAAATATTTTGAGACACAAACTCACTCATAAACTGATATTTTCTCTCCCCACTTGACTTTTTAATATTTATTTAGTATTTATTATATAAACATCTATTGGTTGGGATAAACAAGCCGATGGCGATAGATGTAAATGGACTACCATAGGAAGAGAAGAAAGTCCAACCCCAGCACAAAGACGGAAGGGGTTATTTTCTCGGGGTTAGTGATTGACTCCAATGTTGCCGTCAAGTGTAGTTTTCACTGATACTACACCAATTCTCAATCTAACAGGGATTGTGAGAGTGTCTAACAGGTTCAACTCTGTCAGGACACTCTCACGCCTTCTAACTCATCAACAGAGATATTAAACCACCGCAATAGATAAAGAAGAAATAAAATACTATGATAGAATACTGGCAAACATATAATAGAATTATTTAGATATTCTATTAAACTCCTTTATAACAGATTTAGTATAGTTAGAATTAGTATCATATCCCCATACAGACATCCCAAGAGAATACCCATCAAATAATAGACCAGCCACCCCCATAAACGGATCTAATAAATGAAAATCACTCATTTTCTTTATTGTGTTCCTTGGAGTTAGATTTGGAGTGATAAGAGCCAGTAATGTTCGTCTCAAACCTTCAGGGAATGGGCACGGATGTAAAAGATTAAATTGTTTTTTGGATTTAATCTGATTAGCAACTGAAGTATATATTATATCTGTCATTTCTGTATCTAAAAAGTCCTGAATGTTCTTTTTCCCATCACTTATGTATGGGGAATATCCACTCTGTTCTCCACGATGAAAAGGTGCGGATGTTCCCTTATTTTGTGTTTTTGACTTGATCCTGATATGATTGAAATGGTAATCATTTGATTTAGTAAGAAAGAATACAAACTCATAGGAAGTTGATAATCGTGTTTCAACTGAATTGGGTATTGGGTTGACCTTTTTTACTATTATAGTATTCCGAAGGATAAAGGATTTTCGTTTCATCATTTCCACTACAACCCTGTGGGGGACATTCAATAAAGATCCATTTTTATCATAAGTGTCTCCAAGATGAACGAACATAACTCCTCGTTTTGATAATACCCTATAACATTCATTCATAATATCACAAACATTGCTGATATAATCCTCTACCTTTTTTTCTTTACCAAGTTCATTTGGATTTTTGGAATATGTCCTCATATTTTGTCCGTAGAAAACCGGACTTGAGATTATCGCATTTATTTTACCATCAGGTATTTCACGCATATCCACAGAAGATTTACAGAAAATATTAAATCTACCTCCAGAATTACTCTTTTTCCCTTTAATATGATTTATAGATATAGATTGATCTTCTTGTAATTGTCTTTCACATAATATATATGCTTGCCTAATAGAGATTTCGTCATTATCTATTTTATCTAATAGGTCAGGTCTTATTTTTCTAATGGTCTTTAGTTTTGATATTTGACCTTCGGCGACACCAATCTTTTTACTTATAACTTTTCTTTTGTCTCCTCTAATCAACTCGGCATTTGTGCCGAGATCTATTTTTCCATTTTGAAACTCCTTACTTGTGTAATAATACTTCTCAAGAATATCAATCTCTCTTAAAAGTGTTGTCGCTTTCTTCAATCTCGTTCTGTTATATGAAACAATATAATATGGTATATCATTCTCTTCAAGTTTCACTTGTTTCACATCAACCTTCTTGAAACCCAATGAAATCAGGGCTTTCAATCTTCTATTCCCTGAAATAACATAGTATGATTTTTGTTTTTTTGAAGGAATTACAACCAAAGGTTCTAATAGTCCAACTCGTTTGATGTTCTCTGATAAATCATCAATTTCCATATTACCATTATAGATTTCATTGTTTAATGGATGACTTGATAAACTTGTAATTGGAACATTTCTAATAAACATATTATTCAATTTGAATATACTTGCTCAATGTAGCAAGAAAACAAAAAAAATCAACTATTTTTAAGACACATTCGTTTGAAGAAAATGCCTAAAGAGTCAAGTAGTAGATTGAAAATCAATAAGTTGTTGGAAGAAAGTGGTTGGGTGTTGATTGACACACCTGACAGGAAAGCAAATGTGGATACTGAACCAAAGATAAAGTTTGGGGATGGATCAAAAGGTGGTTTCATTGATTATCTCTTATTAGACGATAAAGGTTTTCCGTTAGTAGTAATTGAAGCTAAAAGAGAAGAAAAAGATCCACTTTACGCAAAAGAGCAAGCACGAACATACGCTCTCAATATCAAGGCTCGTTTTATAATTCTCTCTAATGGGAACATTCACTACTTGTGGGATATTGAAAATGGAAATCCTCGTGTAATCAATGTTTTCCCAACACAAGAGACACTTATTGGTTATGAAAGATACAAGCCAAAGAAAGATCTAATAATAAATGAAATTGTTGAGAGTGATTACATAGTTCAAACACAAAATCCATCATATAAAAATAGTCCTGAATATATCAATGAAAAGACAAGGTCAAGTTTTATTTCGTATAATAACCTTTGTTTTCTACGAGAATATCAATTAAAAGCTATTAGGTCGGTTCAAAAGAGTATTCAGGAGGGGAATGACAGATTTTTATGGGAAATGGCAACAGGGACAGGTAAGACCGCAACTTCGGCTGGTATTATCAAATTGTTTTTAAGAACAGAAAACGCGAAACGGGTTCTTTTCCTTGTTGATCGTATTGAGTTAGAAAGACAGGCAAAAAAGGCTTTTGATAGGTTCTTGAAGAATGATTATACCTGTGTTATATGGAAAGAAAGTAGAGATGATTGGAGGAAGGCGGAAATTGTTGTTTCAACTATTCAATCATTTTTAGACAAGAACAAATACAAACGAATATTTCAACCAACGGATTTTGATTTAGTAATCAGTGATGAGGCTCATAGAAGTATTGGTGGGAATTCTCGTTCTGTTTTTGAATATTTCATAGGATATAAATTAGGATTGACTGCTACTCCAAAGGACTATTTGAAAAGAATTGAGAGAGAGAATATATCCCAAAAAGACCCTCGTGAGTTGGAAAGAAGAATGATGTTAGACACTTACCATACATTCGGCTGTGAAAGTGGTAATCCAACCTTTAGATATTCATTATTGGATGGTGTGAAAGAAGGGTTTTTAATCAATCCTGTGGTAATTGACGCAAGGACTGAAATTACTACTCAATTATTGAGTGATGAGGGTTTTACATTTGTTGATAAAGATGACAATGGAAATGATGTTGAAGAAGTATTGGGAGTGAGAGATTTTGAGAAGAAATTTTATAGTGACGAAACAAACAGAATATTCTGTAAAACATTACTTGATAATTGTTTTAGAGACCCAATAACAGGAGAAATTGGAAAGACACTTGTATTCTGTGTATCACAGAAACACGCTTCCAAAATCACACAGATCTTAAACGAGTTTGCTGATAAGATGTTCCCTGGCAAATACAAAAGTGATTTTGCCGTTCAAATTACATCCAATGTGGATGGTGCTCAAAAACACACAGAGAACTTTACATTCAATAAACTCAATGGGAATAGTGAGTTCAACTCAAACTACAAGACCTCTAAAACAAGGGTGTGTGTCACTTGTTCTATGATGACTACAGGGTATGATTGTGAGGACTTGTTAAATATTTGTTTGATGAAACCTGTTTTCTCTCCAACTGATTTCGTTCAAATGAAAGGAAGAGGAACACGAAAACATAATTTCTTAAATGAATGGATTGATACAAATAATCTACCTGATATAGTTGAACCCAATAAGGTAAAATTCAAATTATTTGACTTTTTTGGAAACTGCGAATACTTTGAAGAAAAATATAATTACGATGAAGTTTTAGAACTTCCAAAAGGAAAAGGAAAGTCAAAAACAAAAGGAGAACCTCCAACAATATCACTTGATGAATATTTGAATATCAATCCTGATCCACTTGTTTCACTTAAAGAAAATGAAGTTGGGTATGGTGGAATGAAGATTGATAAAATGTATTTCGGACATTTTGAAGAATTGACAAAAACTGACTCCAAAATTGCTGAAATGATGGAGAATCAGGATTGGGATGATTTAGAGGAATACATGTTAAAAGAGAAGTTTGATAAACCGAATGAATATTACAATTTAGATAAGTTGAGAAAGTCATTGGATATTGACCGAAGAATAACAATCAAAGAGCTAATCCAACTTGTCTATGGTAAAATACCTTTCATAAAGAACAAAAGTCAGTTATTGGAGGAGGAGTTTGATAAGTTTGACGATAGATACTTACCGAGTCCAAGTCATTACGATACAATCAAGGGGTTTTTCCAATCCTATTTGATTGACCCTGAATTGAGAGAGATAGTGGATAGTAAAAAATATGGACTACTCAACACACATCCATCAGGTCAGTATTTCAAGAATATTCCTGAAGAATACCGAAAGATTATTCCTGATTATATCAAAAACTATGTTTCATTGAATAAGTTCGTATCCTAATTGAGATAAAATTATGTTAGATCAAGAGACCAAAAAGAAAATAGATGATTGTAGGAATATTCTTGTGGGCAAAGTTCCTGACCCAAAATCTCAAGTAGAACAAATTACAATTGCCCTCATCTACAAGTTTATGTATGATATTGACCTTGAGTCATTAGAGATGGGAGGTGTTTCTACATTCTTTGTGGGTGAATATGAAAAATATAGTTGGGGAAATATTTTTAACCCAAGAATTGGTGGAAATGAGATGATTTCTCTTTATGGAGAAGGGATTGTGAAAATGAATCAAAATCCAAACATCCCACAACTGTTCAGAGATATTTTCAAAAACTCTTATCTACCTTATCGTGATCCTGAAACACTTAAACTATTTCTAAAGGGAATTAACGAGTTCCATTATAGCCATAGTGAGAAATTGGGTGATGCGTTTGAATATCTTTTATCAGTATTAGGTAGTCAAGGTGATGCGGGACAATTTAGAACTCCAAGACATATTATTGACTTTTTAGTTGAAATCATACAACCCAAGAAACACGAAAGGATAAATGATCCTGCTTGTGGAACATCAGGTTTTCTTATTTCATCATATAAACATATTTTAAGAACCAATACGAAAAATAATATTGGGGATTTAATTTCACCTGATGAGAGAAATAAATTAGTAGATAATATCATTGGATATGATATATCACCTGATATGGTTAGATTATCATTGGTAAATCTATATCTACACAATTTCACTAACCCTAAAATCTACGAATATGATACACTAACAAGTGAGGATAAGTGGAATGAATATTATGATGTGATATTAGCGAACCCTCCTTTTATGACACCAAAAGGTGGGATTAAACCTCACAAGAGATTTTCAATTCAATCCAATCGTGCTGAAGTTCTCTTTGTTGATTATATTATGGAACACCTAACACCAAAAGGACGTGCTGGAATAGTTGTTCCCGAAGGAATCATTTTTCAATCAGGAACCGCTTACAAATCACTTCGTAAAACATTGGTTGAAAAATATCTTGTTGGAGTAATATCACTCCCAAGTGGTGTATTCCAACCTTATAGTGGAGTAAAGACATCCATACTAATTTTAGATAAGGAACTATCTCAAAAGACAGACAAAATATTCTTTGGAAAAGTTGAAAATGATGGATACGACCTTGGTGCACAAAGACGAGAAATTGATAAGAACGATTTACCAATCCTTACCAAGGAAGTAACTGAATTTTTGAATGGGTTGAGGAATGGAAATTTAGTTGAAAGTGACAAATTGAACTTTGTTACAAAAGAAGAGATACTATCATCAAATGATATTGGATTGAGTTTTGATAGATATTCAGTGAAGGTCGTTAGGACGTCAGATTTTCCTCAATTTGAACTAAAGGATGTTGTTAACTTCAAAAGAGGAACATCAATTACAAAAAAAGATGTTGTAGATGGAAACATCCCCGTAATTGCCGGTGGTCAAAATCCTGCTTATTATCATAATATTTCAAATCGAGATGGTGAAACGATTACGGTTAGTTCATCAGGTGCATATTCCGGGTATGTGAATTATTTTAATTCCCCAATCTTTGCATCTGATTGTTTTACAATTACACCAAAAGACGTAAATCAATTGAACACTAGATTTTTGTTTAACGTATTAAAGTCAAGACAATCTGAAATATATTCTAGACAAGTTGGAGGTGGTCAACCACACATTTATCCTAAAAGTTTTGATGGATTTCAAATCCCACTCCCACCAATTGAAGTCCAAGAGGAAATCGTCCATGAATTAGAACAATACCAAAAGATAATAGATGGTGCCAAACAAGTTATAGATAATTACAAACCTGTTATTGATATTGACCCAAGTTGGGAGATGAAAGAGTTGGGTGAAGTTTGTGAAATATTAAACGGAAGAGCATATAAACAAGAAGAACTTTTAAGTGAGGGAAAATACCCTGTATTAAGAGTTGGAAACTTTTTCTCAAATAAAGATTGGTATTATTCTAACTTGGAACTTGAACCAAACAAATATTGTAATAAGGGTGATTTACTTTATGCTTGGTCAGCATCATTTGGTCCGCGTTTGTGGGAAGGTGATAAAACCATATATCACTATCATATTTGGAAAATGATTCCAAATGAAAAAATTATAAATAAACATTTTTTATTTCTCTTGTTAGAGAGAGATACTGATGAAATTAAAAGTGAAGGAGGAAGGGGAATTGCGATGATACATATTACTAAAAGTGGGATAGAAAAAAGAATGATGTATGTTCCAACAATAGAAATCCAACAAAAAATAGTTGAGAGAATTGAAGGTGAAAGACAAATTATAGAAGGAAATAAAAAACTAATTGAAATCTATACTCAAAAGATTGAGGACAGAATAAATAAGGTTTGGGGTGAATAGAATTGATAATTCATTTTATGAAAAAAAATATCAAATCAGAAGTAAAGAATAATAATTTGAAAATAACCCCAATCCTTGCTGGGGTGTCAGGTGAATATTTTGTTGCCGCTGAATTATCCCGACGAGGATATATTTGTTCTATTACTCTAAAAAACACAAAAGGAATTGATGTTTTAGTTTGTAATGAAGATGCTTCAAAAACTCTTGGTATTCAAGTAAAGACAAATCAAATAAATAAATCAGAATGGATATTAAATGAAAAGTGTGAAAAACTGGTTGATGAAAACATCTTTTATGTGTTTGTAAATTTGAAAAACATCAATGAACTACCAGAGTTCTATATCGTTCCTAGTGAAGTTGTTTCTAATTATACTTCAAACAATCACAAAAAATGGTTGAAAGAAAAAGGGAAAAAAGGACAACAGAGAAATGACAGCACAATGAGAAAGTTCAAAGACACAGAAAAAGAGTTCTTGAACCGGTGGGACTTACTACAATTATGATTGCAGAATGTTTAATTTTCAAGATATAAAGTCAGATAATTCAATTGAATTATTCACAAATTCACTAAATCCGGATGTTTTAGATTGTATTATTGATTCTATTACATCCATTGGTTTAGAAAAATATTTGGAATATGAAAATGTTGATAGAGATTTATTCAAAATAACTCTATTAGATTATTTTGTGAAAGATGATGAAAGGATATTTGAAATATATGGTTACTCAATAAAATCAAATAATGGTTTTGAAACCTTGTGTGAGGTATTGACTAGGTATAATCTATACTATAGGGACTGGAAAAGTGAAAATCCAAATGAGAACGATGAGGTTTTCTTCAATCAACCTTATACCTGGTTAGGAGAAGTTGAAGTTTTCGTTTTTAGATCTCAAAATAAAATTTGTTTTTTTCACAAGGGTTATGAAGGTTACGAGAAATATAAGATTGAATCTTTAATTCAAAGAAATGTTGAGACACAAATTTGGGCGGAATATGATGATATTCATGAGAGTTATTCATGAAAATATCTGATTATTTCAAATAGTAATCATCAAATTCAATATCATAACTGAATCCATATCTAAATTCATTATTATCAATATATATTACGTTAGTTTTATATTTCTCTCCCTTTGTATTGTAAAATATTTTAATTATAGTTTCTGATTTTTCTAATATTGAAAAGCAATTATTATATATCAAGGAACCATCTAACATTTTCTTTGTTTTGTTATTTAATATTATTGTATCACTATTCCAGTATTTTCCGATTTTTCTGATATAAAAAGTATCTAATTCACTTTTTGAATTTGATATTTCAATCACCAAATCTAAACTATCGTAGTATACATTTGATTCTTCACTCATAAGAACAATATTCCCAACTTTATATAAAATTGGATCTATATGCAGAGGTGTTATACTTTTAACCTTGAATCTTTCTTGGGAACTTACCTCATTTAATAGAGAGAATATTATTATTGAATTGAGATATAATACAAGTGTTTTCTTCACTCAAACTATTTTTTGTAATTTATTGTTACTTTCAAAAAACAAATTGTTAAATTCCATAGGTCATATACTTTTTATCAAGTTTTATTAAACTTAAAAAAATGAAAAAATATATCACATCAGTAATTGCCATTCACAATGTGGATGGTCGTCTTGGTAAATGGCCAGGGCCAATTATTGAGGCAAACTCAAAGGAAGAGGCTGATGAATGGTGTAAAAAGAATACTCAATACTTGTTTGTGGAACAAGAAGTTCATGATGTTAAAGAAGATCCAAAGACCAATTCTAACCTAAACTAACCCCTCCCTCCCTACCAACCTCCGTTGTATCCCCCCTCATACCCTCCCTACCAGTTAAACCAAATTAGGGGGACAATGTCTTTTGAAAATTTTACCCAATTTTTTGTCAATTTTAGACACTCACTCATTCTAACCTCATAATACCACTCTGGGAGGTAGAAGATCAAAATTTGGAGATCTGGTGAGGTTTTAACCGTATTTATACCCCAAAGGACTATCCTCCTCGTCAAATGAGCCGAGGTAATCTATTTTTTGACCCTCATATTATCACTCTTTTGTCTTTTCAATCTATTTATTGATAAAGAATAATATGATTGAAACCCACGAAATCTTATGTCCCACTTTCATTGATTGTCCCTTGTGCCAGACAAAAAGGGACGATAACGCAAGATCACGAATTACAAATTTGTTTGGCACGGAAGAGGATATACAAATCCTTACCAAACACTTCTATCACCTAACTATTTCATTAAAACCAAGTAGAGAGACATACCATCATTTTTCACTTGACTCTTTGAAAAGATCAGGTAGAGAACTCATAAATGGTCTTTCATCCATTAGTTCTGTGTCAAACAGGAGATGGTGGAATATGTTTGTTGAATCAGGAGTAAGGTTCTACTCAATAGATCAAGAGGATGAAAACTCATTTCCAACTTTCAATAATCACTTCATATTCTTTTCTGACAAGGATAATCTTGATGTTAGGATGAATACTCAACTAAAGTATAGATTGAAAAAGATCAATCGTCATCTTGAATACAAGTTTGAATACTTGGGCTTATATGATATAAAGACAATTGAAAACTCCATCAAATTGGGAGTATCAGTTTTCTATGGTTCTCAACCTTTGATGAAACTTGGAGATGAAATCATTAGTGAAATCAACAAGATTAAAGAACAGAGACCAATTGTTTTCGGAGAGAAATACAACAAGAAGAACACCAATAAATTAGAATTACAAACAATGTAAAATGAAAAAGAAGATAAGTCCAATCAAAATAGTGAAAGAAAATAATGAAAAGGGGAAACCAACGAAGGTCATACTGACCGAAGATCAAATAAGACGATTGATAGAACGACTCAAAAATGAAATTATCCAATGAGAAAAATAAAGGATAAAGAAGGTGTAATATTTCAAATTGAACTTGATCCTAATGTAAGTCCAAAGTCAAGACAAAAGAGTTCGGTCTTATTTATTAAATCAATGATTGAAAACAGATTGAAATCAAGAAATGTATTTCCATCAAACAATAAAGTTGGGTTTCACGGAGACATAGAACACTTGAGTTATTTTTTCGGTCAGATTTGTGATTTGTATGTAAATCATTTATTGATTGATAATCAGATTGATAGGTTAAAATAGTTCATAACAATCTGGAAATCACTGGATTATGACTACTTTTGTATAAACAATAGTTTATGAAAAAAGTAGTTCTTTTCATTCGTAAATCAACTCTAATTCAGGAGTATGAACATCAAGAAAACATTTTAATTGAGACCTGTCAAAAGAATAGTTGGGAAATTATTGATACAATACGAGAAACTATTTCAGGAACAAAGAAGAATGAAGAACGAGAAGGTATTTCACAATTAAAAAAAGTTGTTCTTCAAAAGAAACCTGATATGGTTGTCTGTTGGGAGATTTCAAGAATTAGTAGAACCAGTTTGGGATTTCATCAACTTCTATCATTTCTGACTGAAAATAGAGTATCACTCTATATACAAAATCTGAACCTTCACACATTAGATGAAAATGGTAATGAAAATCATATTACAGGTCTAATTCTGTCCCTAATGGCAGAGATCGCAAAGATGGAAACTATTACTCTTAAAAACCGGGTTAAGGTTGCTCTTAAAAACTTAAAAGAAAAGGGTGTTATTCTTGGTCGTCCAAAAAATACGGGTGATACAAAAGAAAAGACATTAAAGAAATACCCTGATGTAATAAAGTATCTTGAGAAGGGATTATCTATTCGTGAAGTTTCACGAGTAACGAATACAAGTATCAATACAACTTTGAAAGTATCTAAAATAGTAAGAGGTGAAATGGGATTGATTGTATAAAAAAAGTTGTCCCCTTTATTGTCCCCATATTTTATAAAACATTGTAAATCAATATAAAACTATATTATATTGTAGTCCCGACAGGAATCGAACCTGTATCAAAAGTTTAGGAAACTTCTATTCTATCCATTGA